>Ga0182024_10002132_pt1 | contig 49739 bp, 44 predicted proteins | sample P32metaG_FD_120480 | JGI IMG/M metagenome (GOLD analysis project Ga0182024, IMG submission 120480) | Permafrost microbial communities from Stordalen Mire, Sweden - P3-2 metaG (Illumina Assembly) | ecosystem: Environmental > Terrestrial > Soil > Wetlands > Permafrost | place: Sweden: Stordalen...
AAGCGGTAGGCCGCCTTCAACTCTCCCCATTGCGGCATGGCCTGTGGCAGCGTGCCGCCGGGACTCTGAGCCAGACGAGTGGCAATTTTCACCAGACGTTGGGTGCGGCGCGGGTCCCCCAGTTGGGCCAGCGCAAATTCCATCTGCGCCCACTGGGCGGGCGTGGTCGGGCTTGTGTTCATAAATCCGCCGGCCTGAAGGATCGCCGACGGATTGGCCAAACCTTTTGTCAAACTATAATGTACAAATAAGAAGCACTAAAACAAGCACCCGAAAAATGTGGGTAATGACAAGCGATTTATCGTCGGGAAACCGGCCCGGACAACCCTTAGTCCCGCAGGGACGGCCGAGATGTCCAGGCCATGATCCTCGGACGTTCCTTCGGAACGCAGACCACCAAACCACGCTTCTTCCCGGCGATAAATCGCCGGGCTGAGTTTCGGGGAAAGATCGCCAAAACGCGATTTGAGCGGGATTGCCTGAACGAATACGCCGAGGTTTTCAAAACTGTATCGGTCGATGCGGCTTATTACGTTTTCCCAAAAAAGGAGAATCTGCAAAGGCTTGCCGGCCAGACGCCGGACGATTTCAAATTTGGCTTCAAAGTAACCGACGCCATTACCGTCAAACGATTTCCGAATCTCCCTCGATTCGCCGCGAGAGCCGGCCAGCTCAATAGCGACTTTCTGAATGCGGACCTGTTCGCTGCCGCGTTTCTTGCTCCCTGCGAAGCGATCCGTTCAAAGGTGGGGGTGGTCATGTTTGAATTCTCGCGCTTCTGGCCCAGTGATTACGAACATGGCCGTGACTTTATCGCTGATCTGGATGCATTCTTCGGCAAGTTGCCCAAGGGCTGGCCCTACGCTGTGGAAACGCGCAACCAAAAGTGGCTGCACCAGGAGTATTTCAGTTGTCTTGCGCGGCACGGAGTCGCGCACGTTTTCAATTCGTGGCAAGCCATGCCCTCGGTCAAGGAACAAATGGCCATGCCGGACAGCCGCACCAGCCCGGAATTGCTCGCAGCACGGTTCCTCCTGGCCCCTGGACGCAAATACAATGAAGCGGTGGAAGCGTTTCAACCGTATGAACGGACCCATGAAATCAACGAAGAAGCCCGGCGGGCCGCGGCCGATTTAATTATCGAGGGCTTGCACTTGCTCTACGAACCCCGGACCAAGACCTACATCTATATCAACAATCGCCTGGAAGGCAACGCGCTGCTCACGTTGCAGGCCATTCTCGCAGTCGTCGGCACCGGGTTGGGACGCTGAATCCGGCCAAATCCGATTACTAAAAAGTTTTCGCTGGCGGTCCCAGGCAAAAATACGGGGATTCCGAGCTTATAACGGCTATTCCCGCAGGAGCTTTTCGATCTGTTTCCGAGCAGGGTCTATGGCTCGCAAACTGAGGGCATCCATCCGGCGATATAAGGCCAAAGCCTTCCGTCCTGTTGGAGTTAGTGTGGCTCCGCCACCCCCATGCAAGCCGCCGTGATTTGCCAGAACCAGCGGCTCTTTAAAACAGCTATTCATGGTGCGGATTAAAGTCCAGGCGCGCATGTAAGACATGTTCATGCTTTTGGCGGCGGCGGTAATGGAGCCGGTTTTGTGCAGCGCTTCCAGCAATTCCACTTTTCCCGGCCCCAGGGCAATTTGTTTGCCGGCTAAAATCCGCCACCGCGGCTTTATTTGCGCTTTTCCCATGACAGGCAGTCAATATGAATCAGCGGCGCGTGGCCGCAAGCCGGAAGGTTTGCTGAATAATTCCGCTCGGGCCTCGTCTCTTGTTCTAATGACCACTCCAAAAGTTGGGACGGCGATCAGCCGGCGACGCTTTCTCGTCTCTAGCGGCGTCGCGGTCGTTTTGCCGCATCTTATCACTGGCTGCGCCACGAATCGCAAACCACCCTCGCAACAAATCATCGTCGGCATCATTGGCTGCGGTGGCCAGGGCAACAACAATACAAACGATTTTTTGGGTCATAAGGATTGCCGGGTAGTGGCCGCGTGCGACGTGGACAAAAACCATCTGAACGAACTGGTCGGCACCGTCAACGATCATTATAAGAACCAGGACTGCAAAGGTTATCACGATTTTCGCCATCTGCTGGCGCGGTCTGACATCGATGCAGTGATGATTGCCGTGCCCGACCATTGGCATGAACTGGTGGCGGTCGAGGCGGCGCGGCGCAAGAAAGACATTTACGGAGAGAAACCACTGGCCCGGACCATCGCGGAGCAACAGGCCATCGTGCGGGCGGTGCGTGAGCATGATCGGATCTGGCAAACAGGTTCCTGGCAACGTTCCAGCGGTTCGTTTCACAAGGCGGCGGAAATTGTTCGCAACGGCTTAATTGGCAAAATCACCCAGGTTGAGGTTGGCCTGCCGGACGGCCTTGGGGATGTGGGGAAAAACGCCGCCTACATGATGCCGAGCGATCCGCCGCCGCAACTGGATTATAACACGTGGGTCGGTCCTTCGGAAATGATGCTATATGTGCGGGCTCGTGTTCACGCGAATTGGCGCTGGAACTATAACACTGGCGGCGGCCAATTAATGGACTGGGTCGGGCACCATTGCGACATCGCCCACTGGGGCTGTGGCTTTGACAATACCGGACCGCTGGAAATCGACGGCCACGGTGAATTTCCTCCGCAAGATGCGGTTTGGAATACTGCCACCAAGTACCGCATCGAACTGAAGTATCCCGGGGATGTCGCCATGACCATCGCCGGCGGTTACCCGGAGATTCGCGCTGGCACGAAATGGATTGGCACCGACGGCTGGGTTTGGGTGGATCGCGGCGGGTTCGAAAGCTCCAATGCGGAATGGCGCGACATGAAGGAATTGCCGGAAAACGAGCGCAAAATCAAACTTATCCTTTCCACCAACCATATTGGCAATTTCCTGGACTCGGTAAAATCCCGGCAGCCAACCATCACGCCGGCGGAGACAGCCCACCACTCGGCGATTTCCGGTCATTTGGGACTGATTTCGATGTTCGTCGGCCGAAAGCTAAAATGGAACGCCGAAACAGAACAGATTTTGGATGATCCGGAAGCGTCTGCGTTGCTCAGCCGCCAGTTTCGCCGACCTTGGAAACTCGACTGACGAAATCCACTTTCTGAAGAGCCGCAGCGACGGTTTTAGGAACGCGCGTCCATAGTTAGCAAAGCATTTCAGCCACTTCGAGTTCGCTAAAATTCTTGGAGGATCCGGCGGTGCGAGTCGCCTTCCCTAGCGGGATTATGTCTTTCACGCACCCAAATCAAGCCATTAAATTGACAATGGTTTTAAGCACGGCGGGCGGCGGCGATTAGCTTTTTACGAACCCATTCCGTCTTGGCTTGGCCAGATGATTTTATGGCCGTCATAATCTCTTGATACTCAGGTGGTGATAAGCGAGTGGAAATGAATTTGCCCCGCTTTTCTTTTGCAGGCAATGTGGGGCGCCCAACTGGATTCACGTCACTCGTAATCATTCTATTTTATGTCATAAATGTGTCACAATTATGGGTTTCCGTCAAGCGTTTTTTGTGTTTCGGTGTCACTTTTATTACTTGCGCGAAGTGTGACATTTTGGCAATCGTCTTGAGCTGACTGAATTTTGTATTCAAGCAGCGCGTGAAGCATTAGCGCAATCGCCGTTAATCCGATGAAAATACCGGAAGTAACCATGCAGACCTGATCAATGCAAAGTCTCCTAAACATTGTATCCATATTCGGGATTTTAGGGTGGGTGGAAATTGGCTCATCATTACTAATGGCGGCAGGGTGCATGGGTGAACTGTGGATTCTTCTACATAAACTCCATAAGCACAGCCCTACCACTGGAGAACGAATGGGGAAATTATGGCAACTGCTAATCAAGTTTGAAAACCGATTCCATCCAATTTTGGTGAGGCTCAGGCTTATTCCACAAACAAAACTGTCTATTTTTAAGGAACATTTACTCGAAAGGCTGTTTGTCGGAATGGTTGCTGTTGGGGTTGCGGTGGAACTAATCGCGATTCCCTTTTCCTTATACAAAGCCGCAAAGGTGGAAGAAGTGACGGCGCTTGCCAGTCTTAAATTAAAGGCAACAATTGCAGAAACAGAGCAGCGAGTTGAGGAATTGCGAATTACTAACGCGCAACTCTCGCGGCTTGTGTTTAAATTGACACCACGCCAATTGACGTACGACCAAATGGACTTCATACAATTAGTCCTAAGCTCCCGTGACAACTCGAAGGACGGAGGCCCTGTCAGGATTCGCGCCGATTCAAAGGACTCAGAGTCATACCTTTTCGCGCAGGATATATATGGTGCTCTCTGGTTGGGCGGTGTGCATCCGACAGCAATTGACCCATACAACGCAAGAAGCTCGTTCCCATTAGAAATTTCATATCCTGCCGGTCCATTAGGCCCATTCGCACCTCCGACTCCAATCGCAGCCGAGCTAATCAAGATATTCACGGCACTCGGATATGAACCACAAGTTTCCAGAACCTTTAGTGGTTTCGGCGCGATGATCAGTGTCGGCGGCAATAGAGAATACCAAAAATCACATTGGGTGCCTGTGCGATTCGACGGAAATGGAACCCTATTAGATTGGAATGGCCGACTTCTCCAAGGGCATCCAATGATGTCAAGCGATGGCACCAACACGCATATTGAAATAACGCTCACTAATACTTTAAGCCTACAATTGCCGCCCCTTATCTTTTTGAGTAACTCAACGAACCGTGGAGCGACTATTGGAGAGAAAGACCAGAATCCCTCAGTGTGGCATTTTGACATTCCAATTCCACCAACCACTAACGCCCAAGCTCGGCAATGGGAATTGGATTTATGGCCGCAATAAACGGGTTGTGGACTCATTTCACCCTTTATTTGCAATGGTTTTGTCGTGGGTCTGTGAAAGACATAATCCCGTTCCCTTAGTGTGGTCGATTCATCCGACTACTGGCTGAGAACCCTTGGGGCTAACGTTTGTCCATGTTCCATTATGTACCGATGAGGACCCCGCGACGCCCGAAACGGGGCGGGACGGGCGTTTATGCTGATCGAGCCGCTGGTTGTCATTGCGATCATCGCGATTCTGCGTGCTTCGCCGGTCCTTTGTTCTGAAAGAAGTTTCGAGAAATGATATTCCGGAAAAAGATATCTTCGACCTTCGTGATGTTGATCGCTGTTTTGCGTGTAGCCAACGCTGCTGCCGATCCGACGTGGGACGGTCATACATTGCGGGTAACTGACGGCGTGGTTTCGGCTGCCATAACTCCAATATCGGATGACGTCATTCGGGTTCGAGTGGCGAAGGGCGATCGATTTGGTCGCGACCATTCGTATGCGGTCGTGACGACCAATCTTGGTCCGATTCAGGCCAAAGCGACCATCGGACCAAACGAAACGATTTTGAAAACCGCGACCTTGACGGTACATGTCCAACATCATCCGATCCGCGTCCGATTCGCGAATTCGGCTGGTGAAACGCTCGACGCTGACAACAACGAGGCGGCCATTTCGTTTTCCGGTCCCTCTTTTCGTGTCGCCAAGGACCTTCCCGAGGACGAACACATCTACGGCCTTGGTGAGAAAAGCGGCCGGCTGGACAAACGGGGCTGGCAATTGGGTGGATATAACTATGTGATGTGGAACACCGATACGTATGCGTGGGACTCGAGCACCGATCCTCTTTACGTCGCGGTGCCGTTCTATGTGGCCATGCGACACGGGCAGGCTCATGGGATTTTTTTGGACAACACCTGGCGCAGTTTTTTCGATATTGGCCGCCAGCAGCGCGACGCTTTGACCTTTGGCGCAGAGGGCGGCGAAGTCAATTATTACTTCATTAACGGACCGCGCCCCAAAGATGTCATTAACCGTTACACGCAATTGACCGGGCGGATGCCCATGCCGCCGCTCTGGTCAGCCGGCTACAATCAGTGCCGCTATAGTTACTATCCTGAGAAGCGGGTGCGGCAGCTAGCCGCCATGTTTCGGCAAAAGCAAATCCCGGCGGATGTGATATGGCTGGATATCCATTACCAGGATAACTACAGGCCATTTACCTGGAATCACGATCGATTTCCCGATCCAAAAACAATGATCGCAGACTTGGCGGGTGAAGGATTCCGGGTGGTCACGATTGTTGATCCGCATCCCAAGGTGGAAATCGGTTCAGTGCCCTTTGATACCGGAATAGCTGGGAATTACTTTATCAAACGGGCCGATGGCAGCGTTTATACTGGAAAAGTTTGGCCCTCGATGGCTGATCACGATCCCGCCCCCAGTGTCTTTCCCGATTTTACGATGCCGGCGGCGCGCCAATGGTGGGGCGGATTATTCAAAGGTCTGGTGGATTGCGGCGTCGCGGGCATCTGGAATGATATGGACGAGCCTTCGGTTTTCGTTGCGCCAACTGGAACAATGGCCCTTGATACGGTGCAGGATAATGAAGGAGAACCCGCCAGCCACCGCGAATTGCACAACGTCTATGGCCAACTGATGAGCCGGGCGACGTTTGAGGGGCTGGAGGCGTTGCGGCCAAACCAGCGGCCATTCGTCTTGACGCGGTCCAGCTTTGCGGGCGGCCAGCGCTACGCTGCCGTCTGGACGGGCGATGGCACGGCGGATTGGGCATCCTTGCGACAATCGATCTCGACCTTGTTGGGTCTGGGCGTTTCAGGTTTTGGCTTTGTCGGTTCGGATATTGGTGGCTTTGTGCATCCGGCCACGGCGGAATTATTCACACGCTGGCTGCAAGTGGGAGTCTTCAATCCGTTTATGCGCACCCACACGGACTTGGGAAATCCAGACAAGGAACCGTGGTCTTTTGGTTCCGATTTCGAGCGCATGAATAAAGAAGCCATCGAATTGCGCTACGAATTGCTTCCCTACATTTACAACGCGTTGCATGAAACCGCCGTCACGGGCGTTCCCGCGATGCGCCCGCTGTTTGTCGATTTCCCTGAGGACGAAGCTGTGGCCGCGATGGACGATGAGTTCCTCTTCGGTTCGGATTTGCTCGTGGCCCCCGTCCTTTGGGAGGGCGCGAGCAACCGTCCCGTTTATTTGCCCAAGGGCGATTGGTTTGATTATTGGACGGGGGAAAAAGTTGCCGGAGGGCGAACGATTGATGCCGCGGCTCCGCTCGACACCATTCCTCTTTTTGTTCGGGCGGGCGGATTCATATTCCGTCAGCCGGTGGTGCAGCATACCGGCCAAATGCCGGGAAACACTTTGCGGGTGCTGATTGCTCCAGCGGCCGATTCAACGGCGGCAATGTACGAAGACGACGGCATAAGCCTGGAATATGAGCATTCGGATTTCTTGGTGCGGCAGTTTCACCAAATTCGCAGGGACTCCGGCGTCTCGGTGGAAATTGCCTCTGTCGGAGGTTCCCGTATTCCGGCGGCGCGGCTTCTGGAGTTGGACCTATGGGCTGAAGAATCTCCGAAAAGCGTCTCCCTGGATGAGACCGTGGCCGGCACGGCAGACGACCGGCGTGTGTTACCGCGCAAGTCCGCCAGCGAATTGAGCGCGGCAGATGAGGGTTGGACTTGGGATGGAAAGATGCTTGTGGTGAAAGCGCATGATAATTTTGGCCGAATGCGCTTTCTGGTCGAAAAGTGAGCCTTTCTAGAAACTTGCCGCTACGACCGCAAAAGCATAGAATCCAGCCCATGCTCCAGCGCAGAATTGACAGGCTTAGTGGCCGGCAGTGGTCCGCCTTGTTCTTGCTGTGGCTGGCGTTAAGCAGTGCGGACTGCGGTGGGGCCGTCCTGTGGAGCGACCTTGGATCGACGTTAGCCTATCAATCGGGCGATGGCAGCGACATCCTGGGGGGCGCGGTCAAGCGCGATAACACGGCCACCGATACTCTTTACTTTAAATTCCATGTTGATCCATTGTCGGACGCCAGCACCGAAGAGTATTTTGCCGCTTTTGAATTATACGAAGGCGGCCAGGAGCGGCTCGGCGTCGGCAACGCTCTCAAGGCCTGGGCCTATAGCGCGTTTAAGGACCTGGACAACGGAGACACGATTGTTTCGGCATACGTGGATCTGCACACCTCCCGCCCGGAATTGACGGGCGGAACAAACGCCATCGTCCCATTTCAACCCTACGAGCTGCCGCACCGGGGATTGGAAAATACCATTGTTTTCAAAGTCAAATATGTCGCCGGCGGCGATGACCAGATTACGATCTGGCTCAATCCCGACCTTGGGCCCGGGGCCACCGAAGCCAGCCAGCCGGAAAATCTGATTACGACCATGACCGCCGACGCTTCCTTCGACGAAATCCGGTTGCGTCACGGCGGCGGCGGCAACGGCTGGATTTTTAGCGACATGGAAATCGCCACTTCCTTTGCCGATTTTGTGGCGCAGAACAATAACTCCGCGGAAACGTTGCCGGAAGGATTTGGTTTGGGGACGTTGCCGTTCACGTTTCATTCCTGGCAGCGAGAGCAGGGACTGCCGCAGAACTTCGTGCGCGCCCTGGCCCAAACGCGCGACGGGTATGTGTGGGTCGGAAGCGACGACGGGGTGGCGCGCTTTGATGGATCGCGCTTCGTTTCGTTTGGCTTGAGAGAGGGCCTCAACAGCGGACCGGTCAAAACGTTGTTTGGCGACAGCGCCGGCGCTTTGTGGATTGGCGGCGCCGCCGGCGGCCTGACACGCTGCGAAGGCGGACATTTTATCGCCATAACGAATGCGCCCGCGGGGGCGATCCTTGCGCTGGCCGAGGACACGCATCATGGAATATGGATTGGGGCCGAATCAGGATTGGCCATTTGGCGGGCAGGCCAATTGCAGACACCTTCCTGGTCCGAACCATTCAAAGGCAAGGCCGTGACGGCGCTGACGCGTGACGGCAGTGGCAATATGTGGATTGGCGTCAAGACGGCGGGCATATTCAAATTCCACGGCGCAACGGTGGAAAAAATTACCGATCGTTCCACGGAACCACTGCTGGAAGATCCGCATTGTTTGCTGGTTGATCACCAAGGCCGATTATGGGTGGGAGCATCGGATCAATTCGTGATGTATTTGGAAAAAGGACGGTGGAGGCCCCAACACATCCATCCGCATCAAGGCAAGCCGTATGTCGCGGCCCTGGCTGAAACTCCGGACGGAACGGTTTGGGCGGCCTTGGTCGGCGAAGGACTCCTCCAATTCAAGACCGGCGGCGTGGAAGCCGTCACTGCTCAGAGCGGGCTTTCCGACAATCTTGCGGAATCATTGTTGGTGGACCAGCAGGGTGTGTTGTGGGTTGGCACCCACGGCGGGTTGAATCGGTTGCGCGCACAAACCGTACTTTCTTTCGGCGCGATGAATGGTCTCGGCTACGGCGCCGTCCAGGGCCTGGCCGAATTTGGGCGGAGTATTTGGGCGGGCAAGCCAAACGATGGAATCTATCGTTGGGAAGGGCACAGCTTTCGGCGGATCTCAAACATCGGCCTGGAATTAGGCGGCCCGCAGGTCAACGCCCTGTTTTGCCCGAGCGACGGCAGTTGCTGGGTTGCCGCCGAACGCGGGCTGGTGCATTTCAAGGATCCGCAATCCATTTCTACATCGGTTGAACTCATTCCATTTTCCGGTGGCGGCAACATCATCGCCCTGGCGCAAGGCAGACAGGGAGAATTGTGGGCCGGGACGCGCGAGGGCCGGCTCTGGCGTCGCCGGGGTACGGAATGGGTCGCACAGACGAGACCATGGCAGGAACATGCCATCACGGCCATCGTGCAGGACTACGATGGGTCCGTTTTAGTGGGCACTTCAGGGGCGGGATTGTTTCGCTTGCGCGGCAACGAGGTCATCCATTATGGGAAAGGACAAGGATTGCTCAGCGAGTTGATCCGCACGCTTTATCTGGACAAGAATGGCTCGCTGTGGATCGGCACCGAAGGCGCGGGGTTGGGCCGTTTGCGCGGGGAAACCATTGCCACGTTCACCACGCGCGAAGGGTTGCCTGACAACACCATTTCACAGATTTTGGAGGACGACTTTGGCTGCTTGTGGCTGGGCAGCAATCGCGGCATCGCTTGCGTTAGGAAACAGGAATTGGATGACGTGCAATCCGGCAAGACCACCGCCCTGTATCCTCATGTTTATGGGCACGACGAAGGTTTGCCGTCTGAAGAATGCACCTCCGGGTTCTATCCCGCCGGATTGAAAACGCGGGATGGCTTGCTCTGGTTCTCGACTTTAAAAGGAATCGTTGTCGCCGACCCGCACCCCCGGCCGGTGGGTACCGTTGCGCCTCGCGCCGTTTTGGACGAAGTGACCCTGGACGGACAGCCCATCTCCGTTGGGGCGGATTCCGCACTGCACGTCTCGCCTGGCAAACATCGTTTGGAATTCACTTATACCGCGATGGCCTTCGATGCGCCGGACCGGGTCCGTTTTCGCTACCGGCTTGAACCGCTGGATCGCGATTGGTTCGACGCCGGCACGCGCAGAACGGCGTCGTATCCGTTTGTGCCGCCCGGGGATTATCGTTTTCTGGTGAGCGCGGGAACCAGCGATGACAATTGGGGACCGACGGCGACCATGCTGACTGTGACCGTGGCGCATCATTTCTGGCAGGCCTGGTGGTTCCTGGCCGTGGTATTGGTGGGCGTTCTCGGCGCGGTGGCGGGCCTGGCGCGCCTGGTCGAAAAAAGAAAGTTGCAACGCCGGTTGCGCGAGTTGGAACAGGAGAAAATCCTGGAACGGGAACGCACCCGCATTGCGCAGGACCTTCACGACGAGATGGGGGCCAAGCTGTGCCGGATTTCTTTTTTGAGCGAGGACGCCCGGCGAGCGATCACAACGCCATCGGAGTTGCGCAATCAAATTACGTCGATCTCCGATGCCTCCCGCGAAGTGCTACATTCGCTGGATGAAATTGTCTGGGCGGTCAATCCTCGGAATGACTCGCTTGAACCGGTGGCCTCCTACATCGGCCAGTACGCCCAGGATTATTTCCAGGAAACGGGCATTCAATGCGAATTGGACATTCCGGCCCAGTTCCCATTCTATCCGCTTTCCTCGCATTTGCGTCATCATCTCTTCCATGCCGTTCACGAGGCGTTGACCAACACGCTCAAACACTCCAAAGCGACCCGTTTGAAAGTGGCCATTAAGTGCCAGGGACCGGTTTTTGAAGTAGTCGCGTCTGATAATGGCGCCGGCTTCGACACCGGAGCTTTGAGCAAGGAATCCGGCAACGGCACCTTTACGGCGGGCAACGGTTTGCGAAATATGCGGGAGCGCCTGGCGGAAGTGGGAGGAAAATGCCAGATCGAGTCCAAACCGGGATGCGGGACAACGGTGCGATTTATCATTCACATCCACGAAGAGCAAGGACGCAACGGCAAATGATCACGGTCTCAATAGTTGACGACGAAGGTGATCTGCGCCGTTCCATTGGAGGATTTATCAACGGCGCGCCCGGCTTTCGTTGCCTCAGCGCCTATGCCACCGCCCGCGAGGCTTTGCGCGGCTTGCCGCAAGACCGTCCGGACGTCGTTCTGATGGATATCAATATGGCGGGAATGAACGGCATCGAATGCGTGGCGCGCCTCAAGGCGCAAAATCCAAAAATACAAATCGTGATGCTCACCGTTTATGAAGATTCGGACCAGATTTTCAAGGCGCTGACAGCCGGCGCGTCGGGCTACATGCTCAAGCGGCTGACACCGGCCAGCCTGCTGGAAGCCATTCGGGAGGTCCATGAAGGAGGCTCCCCGATGTCCAGCTCCATCGCGCGCAAAGTCGTGGCTTCATTTCGGAGAACGGCTCGAACCGGCGGCGCTGGAACTGGACCGCTGTCAAACCGGGAACAGATGGTCCTGGAGCTTGTCGCCAAAGGCTTCCCTTACAAACAAATTGCCGGCGAATTGGGAATCACGGTGCCTACGGTGCGGAATTATTTGCGGCGCATTTACGATAAGCTTCACGTTGAGTCGCGCACCGAAGCGGTGGCCAAGTATTTCAGCGCCGGCGCATAGGCCGTCACCCTTGGTTTGGAAGAAAAGCGGCTGCGACATGGACTTTTGCGCAGGACGAGACGCAATCGATTCCACTGAATGCTTACCGCTTGGCCATGAGCGCCTCGATTTCTCCGGCTTCGATGGGAATTCCGGCCATGAGGTCTTCAGGGCTGTTGGCGGCGACGTGCACGTCGTTTTCCAGGCGTATGCCGAAGCCTTCTTCCGGAATATATATCCCTGGTTCCACTGTCATGACCCAGCCGGCCTGGATGGGTTGAGTGGTAAGGCCAACGTCATGCACGTCCAATCCCAGCGGATGGCCCACGCCATGCATGAAATACTTCTTGACAGCAGGGTTGTCGGGGTCCTGTTGTTTGATCTGGCGCGTGGTCAGCAAGCCGAGGTCCACCAGCTCCTTCTCGGTCGATTGTTCGGCCTCCTTTTGCCAATCCTTGATCTTCTTTCCGGGACGCAAGCCGGCGATGGATTGCCGGAGAACACGCAGCACCGCATTGTAAACCCGTTTCTGCCGCGGCGTGAATTTTCCGCTGACGGGTATCGTGCGGGTCATATCGGCGTTATAGTTGACATAGGACGCCGCGACGTCCAGCAGAAGCAGGCTGCCCTTCTGGCAAATGGCGGAATTGGCGACGTAATGCAGCACACACGCGTTGGCGCCGGAAGCGATGATGGGCTGATAGGCGAAACGGCTGTGTTGCCGTATGAACTCGTGCGCGAGCTCAGCCTCGATCTCCCATTCGCCCACGCCGGGTCGAACGAATCGCAGCAGACGCGTAAAGGCCGCCCCCGTTACGTCGCAGGCGCGGCGGAGGAGGGCCAGTTCGGCATCGGATTTCACGGCGCGAAGCTGGTGCAGCAACGGCGCCAGCCGCCGATAATCATGCAACGGATAGCGCCGCATGGTTTCGGCCACGAACCGCGCGTCGCGGCTCTCCACTTCAATAACAGCGCGCTTGTGCTCGTTGGAATTAAGGAAAACGTGGTCACTCTCGCACATCAGGCGATGGAAAAGGCGGGGAAATTCCGAGAGCCAATGGACATGGCGAATGCCGGTTTTGGCCTGGGCCTCTTCCTTGGTCAATTTGTGGCCTTCCCAGCGCTCATTTTCCGGCGTGGCTTCGCGGAGAAAAAGCAGTTCCCGCTGTTTTTCGTCATCCGCGTCCGGATAGAGCAGCAAAATGGATTGCTCCTGCTCTACGCCGGTCAGATAAAATAAATCGGAATTGGGAATGAGAGCGGTCGAGCCATCGGCATTGGTCGGAGGAATATCGTTGGCATTCAGGACGGCCAGAGAATTGGGCGGCAGCAGGCGCGCCAGCCGTTCACGGTTTCCAATAAAAAGCTCCGCCGGGAGGACCGGATCGGATATTGTTTTAGCGTTCTTCATGTGTCCATTCTTGAAATAGCCGAAAAGGACAATAACCCTTCCACTCGTTTTTGAAACACGCTTTTTGAGCTTTTGCCTGTGCTATATTGCGACATTCTGGTTGGCGTTTTCAAAAAAATATCATCCGTTTAAACGATTTTTGGGCGCAATTCACCGCAATCTGGCGCAATCCGGCCCAGTCGCGAATTGAATCCAGAGAGCGTCCCTTCGTGGTCCTCTTAATTCCCAAAGCTGACAGTCGGCGCCACATGTCGGTCGTTGCGCCTTGGCAATACTTCGGGATTTGCGGACGGGCCGTTCGGCGCATCGATGCCCGCGTAGCTATGTGTTTGCGCCGCGAGCCGGCTATGATCTTGAAATGGATAGCGACGCGGTTGAAGATGGGGACGCCCGGATCGCTGGCCAATAAATTTCCTGACCCTTACAAATATTCTTGCGGTACCCTTACGCTGCAAGCGCCTTTTTTATGGCGGCGAGCAAATCATGGTATTCCTCGAAGGCGGGAAATTGCGGGAATTGCTTTCTGATATGTTCGGGTGAATGGAAGAAAAATCCTGCGTGTGCTTCGGCCAGCATGGCGATGTCGTTGAAGGAATCGCCGGCCGCGATGATGAAGTATTGAAGCGTTTTTAGCGCGACCACAGCACTGCGCTTGGGATGTTCCTGGCGCAATTTGTAGCCCGCGATTCGCCCGTCCTCGATGATCAGATGATTGCAAAAAATAGTGGGCCATTCCAATTGGCGCATGATCGGCTTGGCGAACTCTTCGAATGTGTCGGAGAGAATGATGACTTGGGTCAAGGCGCACAGTTCGCGAAGAAATTCCAACGCGCCGGGCAATGGCCGCAGCGTCCCGATGACTTCCTGGATATCGGCGAGTTTGAGCTTGTGCTGGTCGAGGATTTTGATGCGCGCGCGCATGAGCTTGTCATAATCCGGCTCGTCGCGAGTCGTGCGGCGCAGTTCGGGGATTTTGGTTTTTTCGGCGACAGAAATCCAAATTTCCGGGACGAGAACGCCTTCCAAATCCAGCACGACAATTGATTGTTTCACGGGGCGAAGTTTTTCAGGAAATGTTTTGACTGTCGAGTTAATCAGGCTCGAAATTAAGGTCACGTCGTTGTGTGCGCTCCCCAGAGGCAGATCTTGACGATTCTCCAAATTCATTTTGACTAGTCGTTGACCGACGGTTTTTGTCGGATAAACTATTTTATGGCTGCTATTCCAGCAATTGAAGCGAAGACCAGGGTCGGCGAACTCCTTGACCGAGTGATAGGAGGCGAGGAAATCGTCATCACCCGGCATGGGAAACCTGTAGCGCGTTTGATTCCAATAGTGACCAGGAACCTTGAAGAAGTCCGGCAAGCGGCGGAAGGGCTGGAGGCTTTGCAGCGGGAAATCGCCGCTGGCAACGCCGGCCAACGCGCCGCGCCTTGGAAGGAATTTAAGTCCTTTGTTGAAGAAGGCCGCCGTTAAACTCCTGTAAGATGAACGAGACGCCCCTGCCGCCTTTGACGCCTGGCACCCTTTACCTGGTGGCGACGCCCATTGGCAATCTTGAAGACATCACCTTGCGCGCTCTCCGCGTCCTGCGGGAATGCGATGTCGTCGCGGCGGAAGATACACGGCATTCGGGACGGCTTTTGCAGCATTTTGGGATTTCCAAGCCGCTGCTCAGTTATTTCCAGTTCAATGAGGCCAAGCGCAGCGAGGAAATTTTGGAACGGCTGCAACGCGGCGAAAAAGTGGCTTTGATAACGGATGCGGGCACGCCGGGGATCAGCGATCCGGGGTTGAGAGTTGTCGCTGCGGCTGTGGCGGCGGGACTGCGCGTGGAACCGGTGCCAGGCCCGTGCGCCCTTATAGCAGCCTTAACGGCGAGCGGTTTGCCGACTGATGAATTCCATTTTGTCGGGTTTTTGCCGGCCAAGAGCGGGCCACGCCGCCGTCAATTAGAGGGTCTGCGGACGGTTCCGGGGACGCTGGTTTTTTATGAATCGCCCTACCGGATCGTTAAATTATTGGAGGAATTAGCCGAGATCTACCCCATGCGTAAGGTGGTCTTGGCAAGAGAGTTAACGAAGAGGTTTGAGGAATTTAAGAGGGGCCTGCCTGGGCCATTGTTACAGGAGGTGCAAAACAAACCGCCGAAAGGAGAATTTGTGGTTGTGTTGGAGCCGGAAGTCAGTTAACATACATCCAAATTTTTGTCATTTTTTTTGTTGATTCGCCAAGGGATATTCCGTAAGGTCACGCCATTCAGCTTGCTCCCAAAGCCGAATGCTCGGTTAAAAAAACCCATTTATGGGGACCGTTCAGAAAGAAATGGGTGAACAGTAAAGTAATATGTCAGCAAAATTATTCGTCGGTAATCTTACCTTCACCGCGACGGAAAACGACTTGCAGGATCATTTCGCGCAAGCGGGCGTGGTGGTTTCCGTAAACATCATGCAGGACCGCATGACTGGCCGCTCGCGAGGCTTCGCGTTCATCGAAATGTCCTCCAAGGAGGATGCGGAAAAGGCCATTGCCATGTTCCATTCCAAGGACTTTCAAGGCCGTCCCCTCACGGTCAACGAAGCTCGTCCCCGTGAAGAGCGTCCGCCAGGCGGCGGCGGCGGTGGATATCGGGGCGGCGGAGGCGGGGGCGGGGGCGACAGAGGCTATCGCGGTGGCGGGGGCGGTGGTGGCGGTGGAGAACGCCGCGGCGGGTATCGCGGGTAAGCAGCCTTTCAATTCGTTAATTTTTCGGCCACTGTAGAGTGGCCAGATGACTTTCGGTTCAGACGAATTTGCCTGGATTCAAGATACCTTTTGGGTCCAGGCATCTTTTGATTTTCCGGTGAAGCGTCCGCACGGCGGGCGAAACGGCGAGGGGCCACCACGGCTTCTTGGCCAGCCCAATGCCGTGCTCGCCGGTAATGACTCCGTCCCAAGCCAGCACTTGCCGGAATAATTGGTCCAGCGCCGCCCGCGTGCGTTTGTCCACATCGGGCCAACTCGCGTCAAACATTATATTGACATGAATATTGCCGTCGCCGGCGTGACCGAAACAGGCAATCGGCAAACCGGATCGCTTCTGCAACCGGGCCGTGAACGCAAAGAGGTCTTCCAGACGCCCGCGCGGAACCGCGATGTCCTGATTTAGTTTGACAAGCCCCGTGTCGCGCAACGAATACGAAAATTCGCGGCGCAAGCCCCACAGCTTCTCACATTCCGCCGGCCCATACGCGCGCTGCGTAAAAACCGGTTTCTGCGCCTGAAGCAATCGGCTCAGGGCCTCGGCATCGCTTCGCACGGATTTTTCCCGGCCATCCAGCTCCACCATAATCAACGCGCGCGAACCTGCCAGGCGGCGGCTGCCCGTGCGGCGGCTGGCAGCTTCAAGGGTAAATTCGTCAGCCACTTCGAGCGCCGAAGGCAAAAAGCCGTCCGCAAACACAGCGCGAATGGCGCGCGCGGCCGCTTTCATCGAATCAAAACCCATCACCAATAAAGCCCGATACGGGGGCAGCGGGATAAGTTTTACGGTCACTTCCGTAACCACCGCCAGCAACCCTTCGGACCCCACGATCAATCGCGTCAAGTCAAAGCCCGTTTTGTTCTTGTGCGTGCGGCCACCGACATCGATGACCGTGCCATCCGCCAGCACGGCTTTCAGGCCCAGGACGTAATCGCGAGTTACACCATACTTGAGGCAGCGTGGGCCTCCGGCGTTGGTGGCGACCGTGCCGCCGATGCTGCAATCGGCGCGGCTGGCAGGATCGGGCGGATAATACAAGCCCTTCTTTTCAACCGCATCCTGAAGTGTTTGCAAGATCACGCCCGCTTCGGCCACCGCCACGAAATCACCGACGTGAATTTCTTTGATGCGGTTCATGCGTTCAAGTGAAAGAACGATTCCCCCCCTTTCTGGCACGCAGCCGCCAACGTAACCAAAGCCGGCGCCGCGGGCAGTGACCGGAACGCGATGGGTTGAGGCAAATTTCAACAGTTGCGCGACAGAGGCAGTGCTGCGCGGCAAGGCAACAGCCTCGGGCAAATGACGCGCGAACCACTTGTCGCCCGCATAAGCTTCGAGCACGTCCGGCTCCAGGCGCAGTTCGCCGACGGGAAGAAGCCTTTTAAGACGCTTGAGCAAAAACGGCGGCTTCACGCACTGGGCGGCCCTTGCGAAGCCAGCAAGGCCCGGGCGCTTTCGGCCTGATCTTCGGCAACCTGGACGTCAACGCCGCCAAGGGGCGCGCCATAACCGAAACTGAGAGTGTCTTTATCGTCCTTAAGGTTGACCGTGAAGCCATTGGCCTCGAGGCGGGACCGGATAAGGTCTGCATCCGCCGAATTGGCGGCCTTGGAAACAGTTACGAAATCCATACCTCAACATCAGGCCATCTTGGCCAAAACTCAAGCCAAAGCGGCGTTGTCAAACACGCCGGAGCGTGAGCAGGGTTGAAACGGCATTTTGATCGGAAATATTGTCTGCCCTTGCGATCAAGGGTTATGATGGCGCGGTGAGACAAAAGATTGGCCTCGGATTGGTCGCGATTTTGTTGATTTGCGGATGGCACGCTTGCTTTTACGACCGCGCCACCTGGTATGGCGAGCGGGAACGCGGAAAAATCATGGCCAACGGCCGTCCGTTTAATCCCGATGCAATGACGGCGGCCAGTTGGAACTATCCGCTCGGAACCAGGCTCGAAGTGGATTACAAAAACAGGAACGTGATCGTGGAAGTGACGGACCGAGGCGGAGCCAGGGCGTTCATGCAATTCGGCAAGGTCGTGGACTTGAGCCGCGCGGCCTTTGCGAAATTGGAGCGGCCGCAAACAGGAACGATTCGTGTCAAGATTAAGAAGGTCGATTAGCGCGATTTCATGAATCCGAAACAGCCGACTGTAACAATCGTTCCCGCGACCGACGCGGATTTGACGGCGATTGCCAAACTCGCGGGCGTCATTTGGCGTTCTCACTACCCCGGCATTATCTCCGTGAAACAAATCGAATACATGTTAGGCAAAATGTATTCGCTCGAAACGTTGAGGGAGGATATTCGCGCGCGTGGCATTTGCTATGTGCGATTGCTGGTCGGAAATGATTTTGCCGGTTTTGCCGCTTATGGTCCCGCAGATCAACCGAAGCTGTTCAAGCTGCACAAGATTTATTTGCATCCCGACTGGCAAAGCAAAGGATTTGGAAGCCTGCTGCTGCAACATTGCGAGCGCGAAGCCAGCAAACTTGGGGCGGATCGCCTGTTGCTCACCGTCAACAAACGAAATGCAAAAGCGATTACCGCCTATGAGCGAAACGGATTTGCCATTACCGATTCCATCGTCACGGACATCGGCGGCGGATTTGTCATGGACGATTACGTGATGACGAAGAAATTGAAACGGGAATGACGAACTGTTTAGCTTCTTGGCGAGGTTCGCTCGAAGAGTTTAATCTCCGCTGTGAGTGGTCGGTGATGATCTTGCATTAAGACTGAAAGTATGAAATACTGAAAGAATGACAAAGGTCATTCAAATCAATCAGCGTGGGACGCTCACCCTGCCGAAGGAAATGCGGCGCAGGTTGGGCGTCAGTGCCAATGGCCAGATCGTTGCTGAGGAAACGGACGAAGGCGTTTTGCTGCGGGCCGGGGTCACCTTTCCCGTGGAAATGTATTCCGAAAAGCGAGTGGCCGAATTTCGCCAGAATAACGAAGAGGCGATTGCTCGCTACCGCTTCAAAAAGAAATGAGGGTTTTCCTGGATGCCAACATCCTCTTTTCAGCATCACTGCCGCAGAGCCGGATGCGGGCCTTTTTGGACGTGCTTTTCGAGCAGGCCGAATGCCTGACCAATAATTATGCGGTGGAGGAAGCGCGCCGCAATCTCGTGGCGAAGTTCCCGGGCAGCGTCGAATCGATCGAGCGGCTGACACGCAAGTGCGAGATAGTTGTGCGGTTGACAATGGTTTTGGAAGCCGGATTGCCTTTGAAAGACGTGCCCATTCTCGGCGGAGCCGTCTCGGGACAGGCGACTCACCTGCTCACGGGCGATGGACGAGATTTTGGAAAGTTTTGGGGCAAAACCATACAAGGGGTCAAGGTTGTTTCGCCCCAATTGCTTGCCGGGGAATTGAAGCTCTCTTGATTTTAAAAGTGACCTTGCGTAATGACAAAGGAAACTGAATGTCAGAGAAAAAGAAAATTTTGGAATTGGCGCGCGCAGCCGACGCTGAAGGTCACAATGCTACTGCATTTGAAATGTTTCGCCGCGTGATTGCCCTCGATCCGAAAAAAGACGGCGCTATTTATAGTGCGGTTTACAATCTGCTTGAGATCGGACGAATTTCGGATGCTGAAAGTTATCTGAATAAAATAAGAAGAAATGCTGCGCCGAAACCTTGGCTTATAGAGGTTGCGTTAGGACAGCTACGTCTAGCACAATTTAAGCCGATTGAAGCAGAAAAGCACTTCAAAAATGCTTGGAAACTTGGTCGCGATTCAACGGTGCCCGCCGTCTTTCTTGCGGATTGCCTAATAAAACAACAGAAATTTGAGGAAGCAGCTTCCGTCTTGCTAGCAGCTTTGAATGCCGAGGAAAGCATTCTTGAGGAGGTTTACCTAAACCTTGGCTTTATAAAACGAGCGCAGGGTGATTATTTTTCTGCCAGGAATTTCTTATTGAAGGCTCTTGAAATTGATCCAGATTATCAAGACGCAAAGCGCGTGTTGGCTGATATTGAATTGTGTTTGAATTTGTCGCGGCAACTTGAGTAAATTCCCCGCAAGGCAGGATTACAAATCTTGTCAATCCTGCCGCCCTCATGCAGAATTCCGCCATGAAATCAATTCGCTTCCACTTGGCGCTTTGGCTCGGTTTGGTTTGCCTGTTCAATTCTGCGCGCGCGGATGATGCGCAAAATCCTTTTGTCGGTTATTGGGGGCTGACGATACCCGGCGGGCACGCGGGCTGGCTCGGCGTTGAATCGGATGGGTCGCAGGTCAAGGCTCAAATGCTTTGGGGCTGGGGCAGCGTTTTCAAGTTGGATGGCGCGCGTCTCGATGGCGACAAGCTCGTCTTGACACGCATGCACGAGGTTGACACGAAAAAGCCGGACGACCATAAGGCCAAAACCAAACTTGCCGAAACCATCACCGTCACGCGCGACGGCGACTCACTGCAACTTGTCAGCGTCATGCCCAAGGCCGATGGCAGCGGCGAGGAGCGCTCTGAATTTACCGGTAAACGTCTTCCGCCGATGCCGCCCGTGCCCGATTTGGCCACGGTAAAATTTGGCGACCCTGTGGAGTTGTTCAATGGCATGAACCTTGACGGCTGGCGGCCCATTGAAACGGAGGCGATCAACGGCTGGGGTGTCGCGGACGGAATTCTCTTCAATAAACAGGGCGAGGAAGGGAAGGAATACGCCAACCTCCGCACCGACGCGGAGTTCGAAGATTTCATGCTGCACGCCGAAACTCGTCTGCCGAAGGAGGGCAACAGTGGCATTTACATACGCGGCATCTACGAGGTGCAAGTGTTCGACAGTTACGGCAAGCCGCTCGACTCGCACAACATGGGCGCCGTTTACAGCCGCATTAAACCGGCTGCGGCCGCCGAAAAGGCCGCCGGCGAATGGCAGACGCTGGACATTACATTCGTGAAGCGTCACGCCACCGTCGTCCTCAACGGTGTCAAGATCATTGATAATCAGCCGGTGCTCGGCCCCACCGGCGGCGCGCTCTGGCCTGAAGTGGATCGCCCCGGTCCCATTTACCTGCAAGGCGACCATACCGGCATTGAATACCGGAACATTGTTTTGCGACGAGTGGTGGATTAATTCATCCGGATCTCCGCCCAATAAATTGCCAACCGCTAGCGAACAAGAATGAAAAATGTGTGAGACTACAGGCTTAATTGTTATGTGACGCCTTCAAACCATCCAAGCCGCGAAATGCAACAATATACACGGAGTATCTGAGTCGTATGAAAAAGACACTTTTATCGTGCGCGTTTTTAGCATTCATCATGTCTTCTTATGCGCAAAGCGGAGGAACCAATCTCAGTATCACTGTCCAGCCACAAAGCCAAACGGCCCAAGAAGGAGGGAACGTCACCTTCAGCGTGACCGTAACAGGCACCGGCCCCTTTAGCTATCAGTGGCTTTTCAATAGTAACGCGCTGCCCAGTAATATTATCACTACGGCGGCGGGGAATGGAAACCAAGGGTATTCCGGCGATGGCGGCCCGGCGACGAATGCCAGCCTTTACAATCCTTTCGGTGTCGTTGTGGACGCTGCTGGCAGCCTGATCTTCTCCGACTATGTGAACAATCGCGTTCGCAAGGTGGATACCAACGGCATCATTACGACCATCGTAGGCAATGGCGGCAGCGGTTTCTCTGGTGATGGCGGCCCGGCCACCAATGCCAACTTGAAATTACCCGCCGGCATCGCCTTGGATCGATACGGCAACCTGCTCATTGCGGATCAAGGCAACTACCGTGTCCGTATGGTTAGCACTAATGGCCTCATCACCACGGTGGCGGGCAACGGAAACCAAGGGTATTCCGGCGATGGCGGCCCGGCTACCAACTCTGGTTTAAATCTCCCTTGCGGGCTGGCAACAGATGACGCTGGCAACCTCTTTATAGCGGACCAAGTGGACAACCGCATTCGCAAGGTGGATACCAACGGTATCATTACGACTATTGCTGGCAATGGGATCAACGCGTTCGCCGGTGATGGCGGCCCGGCCTCTAATGCCAGCCTTAATGAACCTGCCGGCGTGTTATTGACCGCCGCCGGCAAACTGTTCATTGCGGACACCCACAACAATCGGATTCGAATGGTGGATACGAACGGAGTTATTACAACCATTGCTGGCAATGGGACAGGCGCATTTGCCGGTGATGGTGGGCCGGCCACCAACGCCAGTTTGTACGAGCCAGTCGGCGTCATCCTGGATGAATTCGGCGACCTGCTTGTTGCAGATGATCCAAACAACCGCGTCCGCATGATTAACCCCAACGGCGTTATCACGACTATTGCGGGCGATGGCGTGCAGGGTTATTGCGGTGACAACGGCCCTGCTACCAACGCTTGTCTTTCTTTTCCGTGCTATTTGGCCATCGACGGCGTCGGCGATCTGTTCATTACAGACAGCCAGAACAACCGCGTCCGCAAAGTATCACTGGCCGCCAGTCCGACCCTGACGATTAACGATTTGACTCCGACCAATGCAGGCGACTATTCGGTGATCGTCAAGAACCAGTTCCAAAGCGTAACCAGTTCTGTTGCAGTGCTACAAGTAATGTGTCCCCCTGCCACGTCCACAGCGACGGTGGATGATGGATTTGTGGTGGCCGCAACTATCACCGAAGGCGGCTGTGGTTACACCAACGCCCCGCTGGTTTTTATCCAAGGCGGCGGCGGCACGGGCGCGACCGCCATTGCCGTAATCACTAACGGCATAGTGACTGGCATTACAATAACCGATGCCGGCCTCGGCTACACCAGCACTCCCATCGTGTGGATTGGAGAACCTCCCTCTATAATCGATCAGCCCCAATCCGTGACCGTGAGCGCGTATGATACAGCGTCATTTAGTGTTGCCGCCATTGGCACTACGCTCATGAACTATCAATGGTCATTCAATGGCACGAATATTCCCGGTGCAACCTCCAGCACGTTCACAGTCACAAACGTTGTGCAAACGAACTTGGGGACTTACGCCGTTGCCGTCAGCAATGTCTTTGGCATGACCAACAGTGCGGAGGCCGTCCTCTCGATGTATCCCTATTTAATCGATCCATTCGGCGGTTTGACCACCGACTGGGGCTACACCAATACATTAAGCGTCGGAGCTTGGGGCAGCGGGCCGTTTAGCTATCAGTGGTTCTATGACGGCGTGGCTATTGACAACGCCACTGACTCAACCCTGACTTTGGCCGGTATCCAGTTTACAAACGCCGGACTGTACTCGGTTGTTGTTTCCAATTCTGTTGGCAGTGTCACGAACACTCCGGAACAAGTCATTGTCGAGCCGTCCGGGGTTTCCATCGGGTTGTCTCCAACCATCACCATCAGCGGGGTCGTTGGCTACACTTACGCCATTCAAAGGACGCCTAACTTAGGCGACACGAATTGGGTTACGTTGACCAATATCACCCTTACAGCGCCAGTGCAGATTTGGGTGGATACCAGCATCAATGTGTCGCTTCCCGGAAACCCGCAGCAGTACTATCGCATTCTGCCAGGCCCATGACGGCCGGTTCAACTGTGTGATATTAAAGGCTTCGGTCTCACATTATTATCCCTCACTCCATCTTTTATCCAATATCTTGAGCTAACGCTTGCCTCTGCGGCCGCGAATCTCGCCTGCGATGAGGCGTTGCTGGATGCGTGCGACGAAGGCGGCCAGGGAGATTTGTTGCGCCTCTGGGAACCGGAGCATTGCTTCGTTGTCGTCGGATATTCCAATGAAGTCGGGCGCGAAGTAAAGCTGGCCGCTTGCCGAAAGGCGGGTGTGGAAGTCTTGCGTCGGTGCAGCGGCGGCGGCACGGTTTTGCAAGGCCCCGGTTGCCTGAACTATTCCCTGGTGCTCACGATCGACGCTCACCCGTCGCTGGCGACCATCTCCGGCGCGAACCGTCACATCATGGCCTCGCATCAGGCGGCGCTTTCCAAAGTTCTGGGCCGCACCGTCGAAGTCCAAGGACACACCGACCTGACGATCGGTGGCCTGAAGTTTTCGGGCAATGCACAACGGCGCAAACGGCGCGCGCTGCTTTTTCATGGCACATTCCTATTGCGATTCGATCTCAGCCTGATGGATTGCTTCTTGAATTTGCCGTCCCGCCAGCCAGATTACCGGCAGGGGCGTCCGCATGGCCGCTTTCTGATGAACCTGGAAGTGACCGCATCGGCGATCAAAACTGCGTTGCGCGAGGCTTGGGGCACGCATGTGCCGATGACGAACATCCCGGATTGCCAGCGATTGATTGCCGAAAAATATGCGCGAGAGGACTGGAATTTGAAATTTTGACTGTCAGCTATGCGATCGTTTCAAAGCCTTGACCAAAAAGAAATTCTGGCGCTGGCCGTGGCGCTGGAAGAAGAGGACGCCCGCATATTCGAGGAATTGGCTGACGGTTTGCGCGACCGTTTTCCTGAACAGGCGGAGAAATTCCGCCAGCTCGGACAGGAGGAAAACACGCATCGCCATCGACTGCTGGAACTTTATCGCAGCCGTTTCGGGGAGCATATGCCGTTGATTCGGCGCGAGGACGTCCGCGGATTTGTCAACCGAAGGCCCTTATGGCGGAAGCGTCCGCTGGGTTTGAAAACGGCGCGGGAACAAATGGAATTGATGGAGATGGAGACCCAGCAGTTTTACGAGGCGGCGGCCCGCACCGCGACCGATGCGGGCATCCGCCAGTTGCTCGGCGACCTCGCCGCCGAAGAGCGCAACCACGTGCATGCGGCCGGGGAAATCACCCAATGCGGTTTGAGCACTGGGGATGTGTCGAAGGAGAAACGGCTCTTCGCATTGCAAGTCATCCAGCCCGGACTTCAAGGGTTGATGGATGGTTCCATTTCCACGCTGGCGCCGCTCTTTGCCGCGGCCCTGGCGACACACAAAAGTGAGGCGGCATTTTTGGTCGGCCTGGCCGCCAGTCTCGGCGCCGGTATCAGCATGGGGTTTGCGGAGGCGCTGTCTGACGACGGCAGTTTGACCGGGCGCGGCCACCCCTTGACGCGAGGTGGTGTTTGCGGCGGAATGACCGCTTTGGGCGGCCTCGGCCACACGCTGCCCTACCTCATCCACGATGTGAAAACAGCCACAGCGATTGCGATCGGCGTGGTTTGCGTGGAGTTGGGCATTATCTCCTGGATAAGGCACCGTTACATGGATACGCCCTGGTCTTCCGCGATTCTGCAAGTTGGGATAGGCGGTTTGTTGGTGTTCCTGGTGGGGATACTGATCGGCGAATCGTGAGGTCAATGCGCGCCCAGGTTTTTGATCCAGGCCGCGCTTGGCGCATACTGTGCGAAAGCCTGCTCTCCTAGAGTTGCGCGAACGGCTTTTTCCGTCTCCGCCTGGATGGCTTCAAGCGCCGCTTCGACCCGCTCCGGTGGAATGTCCTTGTTCGACAGAAGCTTCGCCTTTTCCTCTTCCGCCGCTCGCCGCATGTCCAGAAGAGTTCCAGGAGCGTCGGCGGGTAAGTCATAGCGGGCGCTCAACAGAGTCAGATTCTGATATTCGGGGTCATGCGCGCGCTCGAACTGCGCAACGCGGTCGCCGATGAGACTTGCCTGGAATGACGCCAGCATTTGGGCCTCATCGGATGCCTTCATCGCGCTGACTGTCGCGTCACTCGTGTCCTCAAATTCATAGGCGTCGTCGATGGTTTTTTGTTTTTCAAACAAGGCGCGAAACTCCTGCTCGGTCGGATTGAAACCGATCCATTGCTCGCGCAACCGGTCAGCCGTCGGCGACATAGTCAATTCGTATTCTCCCATTTCCTCGGGATTCAGCACTTGGGCCAACGCCTCGTCCTGCGACTGGTCAATCTGCCGGAGTTCTTCAATCTCGGACGCAGAAGGTTTTCCATTTTGGACATCGTACAAAATGCGCTCGCGCTTTCCCTCGAACTGGTCGCGCAGAGAAAGCGCTTGCAAACGTTTGTCCTCGGAGAGAAAAGCCAGGCGGTCGTCGTCTTCGTCCGCATCGACGAAGTATTTATTGACCTCGCGCTCGTAATTGATGCCCAGCAATTCGCGCAAAACGGCCGGCAATTCCTTGTCAATGGCGGCCAACTGCCGATCGCGCTCCTCGATTTGCGGCTGCTTCAACTTGCGCTTCTCGTCCGTTTCCCAGTAAACGAAAGGACGCCCGTTGTGGTAGAACTGGCCGCGCCGCTGTGCATATAGGCGCATAACGTCAGTAAGAATAATGTCCTTGACCGTCCTTTCCGGGCAGCCGGCGGCGCGGAGATTGGCGATGTATTCCTGGTAATTGGTGGATTCGAGCTGGCTCCAGTGAAAGGCGTTGGTCTGGTAAACAACTCCCGGCGGGGGCGGCGCGGACACGTCCGGCGCGGTGCCCTTTGCCTGCCATGCCGCCAATTCCATTTGGGCGGCTGCACGGTCCTGCTCCGTTTGTGCAGCCCAATACTGGCTGCAATAAACAAAGCCGGCCGCCAGCGCCGCGACATTGAGCAACAACAGAATGATCACGAACCGCGTTTTCATGGCGATGAGCCTACCCACAGAGCATCGTGCAAACAAGCCGGGATGACGAGCCGATGAGCCATCGACACGGCTATTTCCACTTTTCGACCATGTCTTTCCATTCTTAGACATTATCGCCCGGGTAAAAGCCATTCCTCGGCTGTGTGGTCATGGGGAAACCGCTATTTGGAAGAAAAACGCCGAATTAACAGTGCGATGTTTGTCATTGGCATTTTGCCTGCTACTGAAAGCCGTCGGAATGGAATCCGAGCCGCTTACACTCGTATTGTCACGTCAAGGACACGAAATAAAACAATTCCATTCAATTCTGTTGCACTAATCCGGATTGCAGTGATGTTTAGAAAACATTGTAATTTATCATCGACGAGCTGCCTTGAGTTCTGGCAGTATCGCTACCAGCACGATCCATGTTCGACGCTTTAAAGAAATTTTTCTCGAAGTCGGCTAGTTCGCAGCCCGCCGACGCTCCGGCCCAGGAGGAGCGAATCCCTGCGCCAGTTCCAGCTCCTGCAGGTGCTCCGCGAACGGCCGCAACAGCAGGGCAACCGATCACCGCCCCGCCGGGAGTTATTCCGAAACAAGCTGGCGACACGATTGTGCTGCCGTTGAATGAAATTCTCTCGCGATTGCCCACCACAGTTGCGCCGCTGGTTGTGCATCGGTCCGGCGGAACTTTTTCTTTTCCGGCCAGGATCGCGTTGGAGCAATTGCGAACCGGCATGGTGAAGATTCCATTTTCGCAGTTACGCAAAGGCGCGCCGTCCGGCACATTTGCGGAAAATGCAGCGCATGACCAAACTCTGGTTGATTTGCCTTTACACCTTGTGCTCGCGGCGCTCGGCCCCGCAGGGCTGGCACGACGCAGCGATCAAAAGCGAGTTGAAGTCCCGGACGAAGTGAAGGGCGTTTTCGCAGCCAAGGGCCAAAAGATCCAGCCAGTTGCAGAGGCTGCTGCGCCCGCGGCACCGCCGCCTGCGGCCATGGCCGCCACTGCTGCGCCCGCTGCTCCGACGCCAATCGCTCCGAGACCGGTTGCCCCTCCGCCTACGCCTCCGATCGCACCAAGACCGGCAACGCCCGTTACGCCAATCGCGCCCGTGGCGGCATCGACAACGCCTGCCAAGCCGACCACTTCCATTGCCTCGACTTCCACCGCGCCGAAACCAGCTTCGCCGATGCCTTTTGCCACCAGGCGTTCCGAGCCGCCACCGCCACCCAGCAGCGCGCCTGCTCCTGCAAGCGATGCCACAGTAACTACGACAGTTGAGGCCGTATCCCTGGCGTGGCCCGAACCGGTGCGCAATGAGATTCAGCAATTTCAACTCACGAACGCAACGATTTCGATTCCGGTGAACCGTCTTGAGCCGGGAATGAAGACTGGCCGGGTTGCCTTCACCTGGGGGGAATTGTGCGGATGGCTGAGCATCACAGTGCCGTCGTCAGCGAATGGCGATACCGTGGTGGAGTTGCCGCTCAAAGTCATTGCCCCGCTGTTTTTGGCCGCGCCGCGCACCGTCAAGCCGCGCAAAGCGGTCTCCATTGGCGAAAATGTGCCGGATCTCTTCGCCGGCGTCAGCAAGCCCGTTGCGCCACAGCCTGAGGCAGAGCCTGCGGCGGCGCCCGCCGCGCCGCTCAGAATGGCTCCAGCAGTGGCGCTACCGACACCGGTTCCATCCGTGACGCCACCGGTCCGAGTTCCAGTTCCGGCAGTCTCGGCCAATGTTTTGGGGGAAATTTTCGGGCATCCATCGAAGGGGGATTGGACTCCGGCGGAAATTGTTCAAAAAATTCAGGCGATGCCTGGTGTTGCGGGCGCGCTCCTGGCTTCAAGAGATGGGTTGCTCGTGGCCGGACAAGTCCCACCGCCGCTGAAAACGGAATTGATAGCTGCGTTTCTACCGCAGATGCTTTCGCAAATCAGCAACTGCACCGAAGAAGTGCATCTCGGAACAGTGCACGCTCTTCGGCTGTCAACCGGCCAGACGAATTGCCTGATGTTGAAGGCCGGAAAGCTTTGCCTGGCAGTCCTAAGCAAGCCTGACCAAAAACTGCCTGAGGCTGTGCTGGAACGGATCGCAAGCCAGCTTGCCCAATGAACCACTAATTCACTATGGCGATTATCAATCAAGCAACCAAAGAACTGCAGGTAAAAATCGTGTACTACGGCCCCGGCAAGGGCGGTAAGACCACCAATCTTGAGCAGGTGCACGGCAACGTGCAGAACGTGCAGGAGAAGGGCAAACTGGTCTCCCTGGCCACCAGTTCAGACCGGACGCTTTTTTTTGATTTTTTGCCCATCGAAGCGATGGCGATCAAGGGATTCAAGACGAAATTTCAACTTTACACAGTCCCGGGCCAGGTCATTTACAACACCACCCGCCAATTAGTGTTGCGGGGAGTGGACGGCATTGTGTTTGTGGCAGATTCGCAATATGAAAAGATGGCTGAGAACGTCGAGAGTTTTCAGAATCTGGAGGACAACCTCAAGACGCTGAAAATCAATTTCACCGATGTTCCATACGTCCTGCAATACAACAAGCGCGACCTGCCTAGCGCCGCTCCGGTTGAATACATGGATTTCCTGCTCAATAACCGGGACGTCCAGGTTCCTTCCTTCCCGGCCGTGGCGTTCAAATGCGAAGGAGTTTTTGAGTCGCTGAATATGATCACGCGTTTGCTGCTCAACAAGTTCATCAACGAGGGTGGGCGAAGGACAACTTAGGTTATGCCGGGCCTGCCGCCGATCATCGAAGAAGACGTCGAACTGCTCAACTCAGCTTTGGACGAATTGCTGCAAAAGAGCGAAGCCGCCACCGCCATGCTCATTGATAAGGGCGGCCCAGTCATTAACCAGCGCGGCGCGGTGGATCAATTTGACATGACCACCATCGCGGCCCTCGCGGCCGGTTCGTTTTGCGCCACTCAGGCCATTGCCGAGCGGCTGGGTGAAGCCAATTTCGCCAACATTTACCAGCAAGGCGAGCGATTCAGCCTTCTTTTTTGCAACGTCGATGAAAACGCCCTGCTGGTCGTCATCTTCAAGGCCGACCTGAGCGCGGGCGCAGTCAAGTATTTTGCCGGCCAGTCGGTGGCAAAAATCGCGCAGCAGTTTGCGCAGGCGCAGACGCGTTCTCCGGGGGAAAGTCTCGATTTGGTTTCGGAGAATGTGTTGGATGTGTCTGGCGTTTTTGGCAAAAAACAGCAGAATTAACTCTCGCTTAACAATTTTCCCCGGTTTGTCCAATCATCCCTTAACACGGGTGCGGTCTATTCATGCGTATGAGAAACAAAAGCAATCTCAGGCTGGCCGCGTGGCCGCCCGGCTTTTGTTTCCGCAACAAAAGGACAATCATTATGAAAAAAGTATCATGGATCGCAGGAACTGCGCTGCTACCGGCGGCGGGAGGATTTGCGCTGGGGTTTCAATATGGGCCGCGCATTCTCGGAGCGCTATGCCTGTTCGCGGCTTGGGCAGCTTCCGCCCAACCGGCCGAACCGCCACCCAATGACGGAAACGGCCCCAACTCTGAGCAAGGAGACAACCGGCCACCGCCCGGCCCCGGACGGCATCACCACCCCATGCCCCTCATCATCAAAGCGCTGGACACCAACGGCGACGGAATTATTGACGCGAACGAAATCGCCAATGCTCCCGCTGCATTGAAGACGCTGGACAAAAAGGGCGACGGCCAGCTTACCATTGAGGAATACATCGGCCCTTGGGCCACAAACTCACCTCCGCCCGGATTCGAAGGAAGGCGTCCGCCGCTGCCGCCGCTGATCAAAGTGCTCGACGCCAACGGCGACGGTATTATTGACGCCAGCGAAATCGCCAACGCTTCCACCGCGCTGCTCAAGCTCGACAAAAACGGCGACGGCAAACTGACACCGGACGAATACCTGCCGCCTCGGCCTCCAGGCCCGAACGGACCTCCGCTCGGACAAGCCGGCCCCAATGGTCCCCCCGGCCCCGGACAAGCCGGATTCGATGGACCACCTCCGGGAGATGGCCCGCCTGATGGTCGTCCGCCCGGAGATGATGGCCCGCCGCCAGGACCACCGCCCGGCGACGATGGCCCGCCGCCAGGACCACCGCCCGGCGATGGCCCTCCGCCGAATTGATAACGATTGAATACAGTGGAATGGCTGTGTTCGGCAAAACGCCGAACACAGCGGGCGGGAATCGGGCCATTGCTGGGCTGAATGATGCTATCCCTTCGTTTGCGGACGGGCCTTTCAGTGCATCGATGCACCACTTCCTTCTGTCTGGGGAGCGTGCGCGCCCTCGCGTGCGGCTGTTGGCGCCCCGCCGACAGCAATTGGGACACTCGGGAGAGATCAGCTTATTTTTCCAGATTTCATGTGAATGTTCTTCGCCGCGAGGCGCAGCGCAGTGCCCGCGAGGGCGCGGGCGCTCCCCATTTTAAGACGCCATTCAGAGCGGAACTTGAATTCTATGTGTTCGACGTGGTATTTTTCCCGACGGCTGATTCCAGTGTCGATTAGAAAGTCCTATTCCGTGAGGTTTCTGGCGAGGCGAGTCAGGCGCGGTTTAGGCAAGTCGGAATAGGAAGAACGACAAACATATGTCCAGCGAACTCAGTGCATCGAAAGCGCCCGAACCGGAGGCCGAGTTCAGCCGCCTCTTCTGGGCGACCCGCAGGGAACACAACCGACTCAAGAAAAAGACGACAACAAACGATCCGGCTTACAAGTCGGCTGTCGCGTTTGCCAAAGCTCAAGCGTGGAAGTGGGCTGAGGATTTAATTGAAGCGAGCCGGCTTGAATGCGCTGGGGACCATGAGATGTCGTTGAAAATACTCGCTGAATGCGAAGCTCCGGCTTCCAACCGTCACCAAGGTCTTGTCCTCTTTATGCGCGCCACTGCGCTTGCAGGCAAGAAGGAGTGGGACGAAGCCATTAAAGCTTTCCGCAAGGCAATCAACATGCCTGAATGCGACAACCTAGGCGGCATGTGGAATAACATCGGCAACTCGTATGCAGCCAAGGGCGAGTGGGACGAAACCATTAAAGCATACTCCCAAGCGCTCAATACTCCCGGATACGACACCCCAGCAATCGCGTGGAATAACCTCGGCAATGCGTTTGCATCCAAAGGGAAATACGACGAAGCCATCAAAGCTTACAGAAAAGCACTCGATGCCCCTGGAGACGACTATCCGGGCCGCGCGTTGTATGGCCTCGCCACGGCGCTCCAAGCCCAAGGCGATTTGGGAGAAGCCGTCAAAGCCTACCGCAAAGCTCTTGAGACCCCCGGATTTGACGGCTTGGGACACGCATGGTATGGCCTCGCGGCGGCGCTTCAAGCCGAGGGTAAGTTGGATGAAGCGATCAACGCTTATCGGAGGGCAATTGACTCGGTAGGGTTTGATCACCTGGGCTGTGCCTGGAATAACCTCGGCGCGGCGCTTCAAGCCAAAGGCGAACTGGACCAAGCCATCCAAGCTTACCAGAAGGCGCTAGATACGCCAGGCCATGAACATACGGGCGGCGTGTGGCATGGCCTCGGGACGGCGTTGCAAGCGAAGGGTGAAGTGGACGAAGCAATCAAGGCTTTCCGCCAGGCACTTGATACTCACAAATATGACTACCCCGGCCGCGCTTTTTATGACCTCGGCAAGGCGTTTCAAGCCAAGGGCGAATTGGACGAAGCCATCAAAGCTTTCCGCCAAGCGCTCGATACACCTGGATACGACCATCCGGCCTACGCGTGGCATGCCCTTGGATATGCACTTCAAGCAAAGGGCGAACAAGACCAAGCCATTGAAGCTTACCACAAGGCGATCAATACGCCGGGCTACGGCCATGTCGGGCGCGCGTGGTATGACGTCGGGAACGCACTCCAGGTCAAAGGTGACCTGGACCAAGCCATTGAGATTTACCGCAAGGCACTTGATATGCCGGGATCCGATTACCGGACATGCGCATGGCTAAAGCTCGGGATGGCGTTTCAAGCCAAGGGCGATTTGGACCAAGCCATGAAAGCTATTAAAAAGGCGACTGAGACGCCGGAATCCAACGAACCGGTCGAGAGAGACGACGGCTCGCAGCCGCTTTCCCACCTCGACACGAAAAACTTTGAGGTGCCAATGAAACCAGTTGGCGCCGAAAGTAGACAGGTTGGGATTTCCAGCCCATCGTTTTCAATGCCAGTGGCCAGATGCAACGGACCCATCTCAGATCATCCGCAGAACAGTTTCACAATCCGCGCCCAGCGAGTGTTGGCGTTGGCCCGGGAGGAGGCGGTCCGGCTCAACCATTTTTTTGCGGGCACCGAGCATGTTTTGCTCGGCATGATTTCCTTGGGTGAGGGAGTTGCAGTCAATGCGCTTGCGAAACTTGGACTAAATTTGGCGGTCGTGCGGGAGACGGTTGAAAAGGGAGTCGGCACCGGCCCCGACCAAAAAGCGACTCGCAATCCCACTTTCACCTCGCGCGTGAAGAAGGCCATGGCCCTGGCTGTCAAGGAGGCAAAGACCATGAACCATGCCTACGTTGGCACTGAGCACATTCTTCTGGGATTGTTGAGAGACGGAGACGGTGTGGCCGGGCGAGTCTTGAAGGACTTGGGCGTTGATATTGAAAAGACCAGCCTCGAAATTCTGAAGGAACTTGGTCCCAATTTCGGTTCTCCCGGCGACCAGAGCCAGGCGCATTGAACTCGCGTAGAATGGTGCGCGGCTAACCTCTCAGCGTCAATATTCGTCGCCCCACCATGAAAATAAAAGTATTTGCAGTCCCAAGTATTAGTGGTATTATACCTAGATTAAAAGCGCGTTAGGCGCGATGTTCTTTGAAAAATTGCGGGATCGGACGCTGCCCGGTCGGGCGGCGGGCGGCAAGATTTGCCGGTCAAGGCGTCAAAGCCTTAATCGGTTAAGGCGAATTAAGCCTAATTTAGGCTTATTGCGCCTGATTAAGCCAATGTAAGACACAGAAACATGGTGTCCCTCCGTTTTCGGGTTTAATGGAAATCGTAGGAGTAAGTAGTAGTCAGTAGGAGTAAATCGGACTATATGAATATTGTTTTGCGGTTCTTTTGGGGGCCAAAGCTTGCTCTCTAATACTCTCACCCGGCCTGCGGCCACCCTCTGCCATCTGATGGGCGAGGGGCGGAAGTTCCGCTTCCAGTCGGCGCAGGGGATAAGGCTCGGAAAGGTGCAAATGACCGCGAAAAAAACAGGCAATGGGCGCGTTTTTTGCAGGCAGTTGCAGGTATTTGCACTTTGGCGTTTAATGCAAAAGTCGACTGATGGTGTCGGCCCTCGTAGGACTGCAAGAATTCAGAAAAGGCGGAATTAAGCGCCGGCCGTCTGCGGAGTCGCGAGGAGAATTTCAGCGCCTTCGCGGGCGGCTTCCACTGGCAATGAATCGCCCAGCGCCGCCACGAATTGCTTGGCCCAATCCACCATGGCGTCAATCTTCGCGTCGTCGTGGGCCGGATCATGATGAAACAGATAAAGACGTTTGACGTCTCCGTTAAGGGCCAGCGCCACCACATCATCCACACAACCATGGCCCCAACCGACGCGCGTCTGATACTCGGTGGCATCGTATTGAGCGTCAATAATAAGCACTTCGGCGTCGCGGATGAAATCGATCAGCTTCTGGTCCATGCGACGGGCGTATTCAATGATCTCCGTCGAGCCGGCCTGGGCCTTGGGATCGGCGTGGTACCTGTAACGTTGGAAAGGCTCATTGTCCGGCAAGTAGGCGATGATTCCCGCGCTGGTGTGCAAGCGGTATCCAACGCATATTCCCGGGTGATTGAGATACATCGCTTCCACCCGGATTGGGCCGATGTTGAACTCCAATTGTTTGAGTTCCTGCAGAGAGATGTGGCCGGGCAATTGCTGCCAGCCGACCGGAAAATAAGGGCTTTCCATCTGACTGGAAAGAGCGCCGAGCAATCCTTCGCGCGCGCCCTCGTAGCCGAGAATGCGCAGGCGATTCTGCGAGTTGTAAGCAGCATCGAAAAAGGGAAAGCCCTGGATGTGGTCCCAATGCGTATGGGTGATTAAGACGGTCAACGACAGGGGCACGCCTTTAAATTCCTCGGCCAGTCTGAGTCCAAGCGCACGAATGCCCGTGCCGGCATCGAGCACAATCAACTGCCCGTCCGCACGGACCTCGATGCAGGCCGTGTTGCCGCCGTAACGCAAAGTGGAAGGGCCGGGGGTCGCGATCGATCCGCGCACGCCCCAAAAACGCACCACGGCGTGGCCTTCGGGAATCGCGCCAGCCGGCAAAGGGGGAAAATCGGAACCGGGAGCGTCAGATTCAACCTTAGGTTGAGCCGAAGGATCAGGAATGGTCTGCAGCAAACGCAGCAGGTCGGATTGCAAAATCGGTTTGACAATGCATTCGTCCGCGCCCGCTTGAAAGGCCGTGACGCGGTCCTGGTCGTAGCCGCCGCGAGCGGTGACAATGATGCGTGTGCCCGGCAATTTTTCCGGCTTGGTCCGCAAAAAGCGGCAGAGTTGAAAGCCGTTGTAGCGGGGCGCCTGAAGGTCGCAAAGGATCAGGTTGGGTTTTTGTTCCAAGGCGATGGCCAGGCCGGTTGCACCTTCGTCCGCCTCAAGGACAAGCCACCCAGCCTGGCGCAACCAAAGTGCCAGAGAATGACGGAGCACCTGATCCTCGTCGATCAGCAAGGCGGTCTTCATCAAAGAATGAAGCGATAATGGCTGCCTCGCCAAAAAACACAACTCTTATTGTTTGCCGATACGCAGACGACGCATCAAACGGCATCGCACACGCAAAAACATTCGAGGTTCTTCGTGCCACAAAAGCCAGGCTTTGCCGGCCCTGGCCACTTGCCAAACTCGCGCGGTGATGGTTAATTCGTGACATGAGCGCACAAGCCGTCATCAAGCAGTTCAAAGCGTTGCCACCCAAGCAGCGGGCTGAAGTCGCCAAGTTTGTCATGGAATCGGATGATTCGTGGATTCCTGCATCGTTCAAGCGCGGGATGGAGGACGCGGCAACGGACCGTTTCGCAGATATGGACACAGTTCTAAGCGGCGCGCCGCCCCCGTCGCGCCCCCGGGCGAAATGAGTTTTCGTTTCAAGCCAACCGAGAACTTTTGAGAAAGCTTTTACGACCTGACTCCCAGTCAAAAGGAATCAGCCCGGCGCGCTTGGAGGATTTTTAAGCAAAACCCGTTTGACCCGCGCCTCCGTCCGCACAAGATTCACCGCCTCTCCGCGCACTATGGACGAACGATCTATGCCGTGGATGTTGAAGGCGATTTGCGGGCCGTGTTCTATGTCGAACGCGATTGCGTCGTGACCGTGGACATTGGCACCCACGATATTTACAAGAGATAATGTTGATATCCCAAAACCGTAGTAAGAAAGGATTGGCCTAGAATCGAAGCGTCAAATCCAACTGCACCAGCTCGTAATGATTGATGGGATTGACTTGTGGAATGTCCTGGTTGCTGCCGCCGGTGCCCAGCCGGTCGTCGATGCGCGAAGCGTGTCCGTATCGGACGGTGCCGATGATAGCACCTGTAAAGCCATAGGCGACGGCGGCGTAGAATCCTTGAAGATTGCCGCGGCCTTCAAAGAAGTCCGAGTCGAGCAAATTGGGGTCGAGCGCGTACTGCTCGACGTGCTGCCAATAGAAGCGGGCTTCCCAAGCCCCCCGCTTAAGGGCCTCGCCGTAGGTCAAGCCAAGGTCGTCGCCATTGCCGATGGCCCATCCAAATTGATAGGCCTTGTACTGGTTCCTTTGAAGGGGGACGTGAAGCGGCACGGCATAGATGTCCGGGTTGGCCGCGGCCGAAACCGCAGCGGCGGCGCGGTCGGCGCCATTGAGATTCTCCGCAAAATCCCCAAAGACCCTTCCCCGGTATTTATTGAACATCCGGAAATTGACTTCGAACGGAAATTCGATAACGAGCAGGTTATTGACGCCGGTTTGATTGTAGGTGAAGCCATCGGCCGGGCCGGAAGGATAGCCGCTCGCGCCGACGACCGGAATCCCGGCCCCTTGCCCAACGAAGGTGTCCGAGAAACCAGGGGTTCCCGGAGCGGGACCGGTAGCCGTGTTGTTGGTGCCGTGGCCGAGATAATTGTAAACCGTTCCGGCAGCCCTGAACGAGATGTCCTTATTCAATTGATACTTCACGCCGCCCTGCCACGCCATCATGAACGGCGGATTGCCGGTGTGCCCGAGGTCGTTGCCGCCGAAAAGACCAAATGTCGAACTGCTGGGATTGTCGTCCTGATAGATGAATTGGCCGAACGTCGCAAAAAACTCGGCCGGACCAATGTTATATTTGAAATGCTCGCTCGCGCCTTCCGGATTGATATCGGAATCCCAGACCATGGGCGTGGTGAAGAGTGGGTTGGCCATTTTGCCGACGGTAATGTTAATTTCGTCGATCGGATGCCAGCCAATGTAAAGGCGTCCGACGTCAATCCCCGCCGTGCTCTTGCCAAATGGCCCCTGATAGGGAACGCCGCTGGAGGAAGTCGCGAACGTGACCCATGGCGAACGCGGATTGGCCGCGGTCTCAAACCGCAGGCCGTAATAAAACTGGTCGGCCAAATCGCCCCGTATGCCCAACCGCACGGCGTAACGGAAACGATCCAAATCCACATGGCCGCCGACCGGGGTTTGAACGTCGCGGCTTTCGTACCTCGTGCGAATATCTCCGTAAAGCTCGACGCTTTTGATGGCGTCTCCGATCTTCCATTTTGTCAAAGAGGTGGTGGCGGCGTTCGTAGTGGTGGCTTCCGCTTCGTTTTTGAGCTTTTCCGCCTCATCCTGGGTGACGATTCCTTTTCTCACCAGCAAATCCAACAAGGCATTATTGACGCCGTTGGTCTGGGCGCGCGCCATGGCCGCAATGGAAAAGAACGCCATGAGGACGGCGGTCAAGCGAACAATGACTCGCTTTTGGTTAGACATGGGCCGGGATAATAATGGCCATTTGCAAATTTGGTAGCAAAATCGTCAATTTTTTTTGCGCGTTGACACAACGAGCCTTGCGTCGGTTCCAGCATTCAACCTGCGCAAGGCCCACGTGATTTTCTTATGACGGTTCCGGCGGCGCTTTCAGTGGACGCCAACCACGTAATAAGTGCCAGGACCGCTGATTGGCTGCTGGAAGGATTCGGTGCTTCCGTTGCCAATGATATTGGTGCTGACCGTCGGCCAGGTCGAGACCGCCGCGCTCAGGCCGACGGCATTAGTGTAGTAGAGCGTATAGATCCCGTTCAATGTCGTCGGGAAGGAAATGTTGACATTTCCCGCTCCGTTCGTGCTGGCGATCACGTTGGGCGTAGGGAATGTCAAAGAAGGACCGTTAAACGTCATGGTTCCGTCTGTATTCAACTGAAAATACCCGAGGTATGTGCCCGGACCGCTGCCAGGTTCGAGCCGGTAGAAGTCGGAAACCGAAGATGATCCCGAGGAATCAAAAGTCGGGGGCGTCGTGTTTTCGACGTCGCCCTGGAATGTGCCCAGATAATTTCCGGCCCCGCCCAGTGACCCATTTGCGTTATAAACGTTCCCGGCTGGGATGGCCGCTGCAGTAGCGGTGTTAGTGACGGAATCCGCAGCAGCCGTCGTGGCCCAAATTGCCGCATTATTAAGGATGGAGTTTATTTTGGAGTCCGCTTGCCCTTGAGTGTAGGAGCCGGATCGGTGCCAAGCAGGCGACACCTGCACGTTTGGGTCTTGGCGAGGCTCGGTGACCCACAAGGTGGCGATCGGCTTGCTTGGGTCCCCGGAGTCGCCTGCGTTGGGAACACAGCCGCCGACGGACCAACTGAGGTCGTCCAAGCTGTCAAACAAGTTGGTCAATTGAGAAGAAGCGCTATAGGCGGTAATTGGGACACTGCTGCCAGAGGCTACGCTGTCGTAAATCGAGGCTTGGCCAATATCGACCTCGAATACAACTGAGCCCACCGTGCCTCCATCAAAGCCTGTCTTACGGAAGGTCAGGATAAGATCGCGGCTCGTATCGGTAAATCCTTGCGCCTGCACGCTCTGCTCTGGCGCGCACAAACCGGCAAGGGACAGCAGCAAGACTGCCATCTTATGGAATTTTAATTTCATATTAGTATTCGGCTTAAAGAATCATCTGGCACATCCCGGCGCCTCTAGGGAACCGGGCCTTTGAGTTAGCGCGCGACAACTATTGGGGCGTCACGGGTCCGCCTTCTTGCGTCCGGGTCACATTCATGGTGGACAGAAGTTCACCCGCCAAGGCCGCATCAACGCTGATAATCTGCTGTGCGAGAGAGTCAGCCACAGCTTTGCCGTTGGCATCCGTAGTGCCATAAGTTGGCAGGTAGCCCAGTTGTTCATAGGCCCAAAAGGTGTATTGGCCATTTTGAATGGCGGCATCACTGTAGCCAATGCCGTTCCAATTCAAGGCCGTTGCCCCTCCGGTAATCGCTGTAGTCGAGTCAGACAGGCCCAAATAGGTCACATAGATGAATGGAGAACTCGTTTTCATGGCCTGAGCCAAATCGCCGCCGCTGGAGTAACCGGCATCGCCAAGAGCAAAAGTGACGCTATCAACCGTATCCACAGGCCAAGGTTGCTGGCCGGTGATTGCGCCGGGGTTGGCCCTGTTGACCACGCCGGAGGCATTGGTCGGTTGATATTGGAGCACCGTCGTCGGAGTGACGCCAGTGACGAAATTTTGGATTCCCGTTTCAAGGAAAGTGACCTTCCGGGTGCCGGAGTCTGGATCTCGGCCAGTGGCATAGACAATGTTTGTTGCGTCGTTCGTATCGCCAGTCCACATCGAAAGCGGAAGGCTGCCGTTGGCCCACAGGGCTTGAGCCAGGAGAGGAGTCATGTTGGTTAAACCCGCAGGGGCGCCGATGTTTTTCACGAATTTGAAAGTCACCGCGCCCACGTTCTGTACGTTTAGGACAGGGCTTGAGACATTCGGCAATGGCGTGGTTGCTTGAATACCGTCATCCATCGAAACTTCCGCAGGCGCCGGCGTGTCGTAAACGGCAGGAGCGCTGGGAGTTCCGCCCGTGCTTTGCAAGGTGGTATTAGTCAGCCAAGTCGTGATGGGAAGTTGCTGGACGACAGCCTGAACGCCGCCGGCTGCGCCGGACCAGGAAGTCTTGATGGTGACCGGACCGCCGGTGGCAATCGCAGTTCCCGAGAAGATTGCTTGGTTGGCTCCCGTGAAGGAGGTGCCTGAATAGGCGAAGGTGAAGCCAGGCTCCAAGATATTGGTAATGGCGCTTACAGTCGCATTGCGGAAGGCGGTGGAACCGGTGATATGAACGACCGTTTGCGCCTGGGTCACGCCAGCCGTCGAAAGAGCGAGCAAGCCCGTTAATAGGATTTTTGATGCTTTCATGTGGTTATTTTCAATTTCGTTATGTTTATTGACCAAAAGATTTTCGGAACCAAAAGATACCAAAGCGCCGTTGCTGCCGCCTCCTGTTTTGGGCCACGCTTCTGCTCGCTTGCGACATCGGCGCGGGCACATCTAAGCCATTGATGATAAAAATCTTGAGAGATTACTTCGGTTTGAATTCACTCCCGTCACGAACTCCGTTGCAAAGACGTAACTTGCGCCCAGTTGAATGGGGCGAGTCTCCACCAATCCAACACTTGAAACGTTGCGGTGGACCGATCTGCCTTATCACACCTTCGTGCCCTTCGGTTCGTGGTGAATCCGCTTCTTCTTAATCATTGGTGCTTTAACTCCTTGAGTTTGTCCGAGAGTCGAACCTTGGCCACGGAAAACACGTCGGCCGCGAGAAGAATTGATTCTAGAATACGCTTTACGTTGAGGCCCGAATTTGGATTAATCCTCCCCCATGTTGTCAAAGTCATTGATTTGCAGCGTCGTTGGCGGATGTGTTCTCGTCGCCGTTTGTGCTTTCACCGGAGATAAAGACAATGTTGATCCGAAATTGTTTCCGCCGCCATCAACCAAACAAGGCGTGACCTATGCCGCCGATATTCAACCGATTTTCGCCAAGTCCTGCTATCCATGCCACGGCCCCAAAACGCAAAAGCCAAAAGGCAAATTGCGTCTGGATTCGTTGGATGCCGTCTTGAAGGGCGGCGAGGATGGTCCGGCTATCGTCAAGGGTGACAGCGCCAAAAGCACGCTGGTGATACAAGTCTGTCATCAGGGCGACCCAGACGATTACATGCCGCCGCCGGAGAACAAAGCCAACATCGGCCCGCTGACCAAGGAGCAGATCGGTTTGGTCCGCGCCTGGATCGACCAAGGGGCGAAATAGTTTTCGCTCAGTGCCGCCGAAGAATTAATCGGTGATCGATTCTCTTGGTCTGATGATATTCCAACGGAGGAAGGGTGGTAATCGTCGGTGATTCGGTTTCGCTCAGGATGTCGCGCGCCGCTTGCTGCAATTGACGCCAGCGCGGCCAATCAAGGTCCGGCGCATGCGCGATTTGGCGCAACGTGCTTCGCCACTCGATAATCACGCGGTCAATATCGCCCGCTCCCAAAACCTCGGTCACCCAGCCATGCTTGCTCGATGGGTCTTTGTGAACTCCGGCCACAACCTGTTCCGCGCCGGCGCCGTACTTTGGCGGCATGCCGCTTTCCAAATAGCCGGGAACAGTTTGTAAGCCGTAAGTCGCCTGGCAAACCATCGCCAATCGCCCTGACCATCTGCTCTCCTCGGCTGAAAAACGGAAACTGGCGTCCAGGTTGGCCAGGTCGTAAATGAGATCGTTGATTGGATAGGATTCTTGTTCCAAGGCCGCAGCCACCGCCAAGCCGTCGCCTTGAGAAAAGAAGCTGGCCACCTTTCCGCGTCGAGTTGGAACGCCTGTGGCCTCAATCAATCCCAGACGCCGCCAGAGCAAAGCCACCCCGGTGTTGGTCGGAAGATTCTGGCAAATCGGCACCAGGGCGCAACTCGCGCAATCGGGTGGCATCACATCGCGCTCGATTGGCTTCCAGAAAGCCACGCCGTGGGAGTCCACTGGCACGCGCATCATCGCATCCGCCAAACTGAGGTGCGCCACCAGGCGTTGTTGCTCTTGAACGATGCGCACAACCGGGGTGTTTTGCGCCGCCAATTTTTGTTCGAGCAAAGGCACAATCTTGTGGTCCCAGATCGCGCGCGGCACCTGGCGTCCGCTCCAGTTGGTGAGGCGGCGGGCCCATTTATTCAGCAGCACGCGGTCCTCGTTCAAGAGATCGGCGACGGTTGTGGCGCGGCCATAAACTTTCCCGCGCTCGTCCTCGTGCAAAAGGCAAAGCTGGCCCGCGGACGGTTTTTCCAATGCAGCCGGCTCCGACAGCACGGAATGGCACCGCAGTGTTTCCGCATTTTCCATGACCTGCACGTCGCGCGCCCGCCGTTCGGACGCAGCGGGAAAATTCTCCCATTGTCCGCGGCTGTTGAGCATCTGGCGCACGCGGCGGCGAATGTGCCGGGCGCGTTCGGCATCGGTTTTCAAACCGCAAGGCGCGTCGGGATGCTGGATGGATTCTTCAATGCCAAGCGCGATGGGCCTGGTTGTGAACAGGCGTTCCTGCACGCGCACGGCTTGGCGAAACGGGTCCAGTCCCTGCGCCGCCGCTGCGTCCATCACGCCCAGCAAAGCATTCCAATCCACCAATCCGCCGCGCGACAAATGCCCAGGCCGCGCGTCCAACAACCGAAGTTCGTTGGCCGAGATCAAAATGAAGCCGGTCTCGTCCAATCCGCGACGGCCCGCGCGCCCGAACATTTGTAGAATTTCATCGGCGCGCAGCAATTGCTCCTGATTGTCGCGTCGATAGGATTCCGCCGCCAGCGCAACGCTGCGCAATGAAAAATTGATGCCCGCCGCCAATCCCATCGTTGCCACTACGACTCGCAATTGGCCCGCCTTGGCCAAGGGTTCGACCACTCCGGCGCGCGCCGCGTAGCTCAAACCGCTATGATGATAAGCGATGCGGCTCTTGAGCATCCGCGCCAAACTCTCGCCAGCCAGCGTCTTTTGTTCGGCGCTCAGGGTGAGCGGATTGGGCGTCGGCAAAACGCGAGCCAGCTCACCAGCCATGGATTCCGCTGCTTGACGGCGCGGCGCGAAAACGAGAATCGGCCCTAAATCTTCCGCCAGCGCCTTGGCTATCAGACGCGGCCAATATCCGCGAATTTCCGAGGGCACATGGTAGTTGAGATTGTTGGCATGGACTTCCTCCAGAGGCACAGGACGCAGATCGTGCCGGATGAGCGTCGCCTTGCGTCCGAGCCGTTGCAGCCATTGCACGACGCTTTGCGGATTGGCCACGCTGCCGCTGAGGAGAAGCAATTGGGTCTTGGGAGGCGCGAGGGCGAGGGCCAATTCATAATTGAGGCCGCGATCCTGGTCGCCGATCATTTGATACTCATCGACGACCAATAAAGCCGGACCTTCTCCCTGGATGAGCCGATTCTTTTGCGTTTCCAATGTCGCCACCAGAACGGGCGCGGAAAGATTCTCCGACAAGTCGCCTGTGGCGATGCCGACGTCCCAACCGCGCGCGCGCCACTCGGCCAATTTGTCGTTGGCCAAAGCACGGGTGGGAACGGTGTAGATGGCCTGGCCGCGATTGCGTCCCTGATTGGACCACAACTCGAAGATCAGCGTTTTGCCCGCGCCGGTGGGGGCCTGCACCACAACATCGCCACCCTCGCGCAAAGCCTTGACGGCCTGTTGCTGCCAAAGGTCCGGGATGGCGACCCGCTGAAGCGAGTGCAGATTTTCCAATTGTTCCGCCATCGAGGACACACACTCATGGTAACCAAACCAGCGGAAGGCGCAACCCATTGCGCAACGCGTCCGGCAAAATAATTAAAATATATTTTACAGAAGAAAACGAAGTTTTGCTAGTAATGATAAGTACCTGGGCATTCTGCTGCAAAAAGCATCGCGAAAAAGCGACCAGCCAGACTCATTTAGTTCCGCGTTCACTTTGTTATCTTCGTTTTCTTCTGTTAGAATTAATCACGGCTACGCCGCCACTGCTTTGGGCGCGCGTGACTGGGCGGCGCGTTTGCGCTGGTTTTCGTCAAGTAACTTTTTGCGCAGACGCAGATGCTTGGGCGTGGCTTCAACGTATTCGTCAGGCCCGATGTATTCCAGCGCCCGTTCCAATGACATTTTCAGCGGCGGATCGAGCTGGATGCCTTTGCCGTCGCCCTGCGAACGCATATTCGTCAGGCGTTTGGCTTTACACGGATTGACCGGAATGTCGTTCTCGCGCGCGTTTTCGCCGACGATCATCCCTTTATAGATTTTTTCCCCGGGCTCGACCATCAAACGGCCTCGCTCCTGCACCATGTTCAGCGCATAAGCCATCGCTTCGCCGTCTTCCATGCTGACCAGCGAACCGTTTTTGCGCGCGACGATCTCGCCCCGGTCCGGCCCGTATTCGTGGAACAAATGACTCATCACGCCCAGCCCGCGCGTCATATTGACCAAATCGGTTTCGAATCCGATCAATCCCCGCATGGGAATGAGCGCCTCGATGGTCACCTCTTCGCCGTGATGGTCCATTTGCACGATGTCCGCTTTGCGCCCGGAAAGATTTTCCATGACCGGGCCCATGGATTCCTTGGGAATTTCCAAAAACAGTTTCTCGATTGGTTCCAGCAAACGGCCCTCGTCATCCTTGTGATAAATGACCTCGGGCCGCGAAACTAAAACTTCGTATCCCTGCCGCCGCATTTGCTCGACGAGAATGGCGATTTGCATTTCGCCGCGTCCGGCCACGTTGAAAATGTTCGGCAAATCGGTCTGCGCGATACGGAGCGCGACATTGGTCCGCACTTCCTTGGTCAACCGTTCCCAAATATGACGAGCGGTCACCAATTTGCCGTCCAACCCTGCCAGCGGGCCGTCGTTGACGGCGAATTGCATCTGGATGGTCGGCGGATCAATCGGCACGAACGGCAGCGGCTGCCGGGTGATGTTGTCGGTAATTGTTTCGCCAATGAACACATCCTCGAATCCGGCTATGCCTACCACGTCGCCGGCGTGGGCTTCGGGAATCTCAATGCGTTTGAGTCCCTCAAAATGAAAAATGGCCGTAATTTTGCCCACGGTGGTGCGCTTGTCACCGTGCAGGCAGGCTGCGTCGTCACCGACCTTGACTTTGCCGCTGTAAATTTTGCCGAACGCGATTCGCCCGATGTAATCCGAATAATCCAGGTTGGCCACGAGCATTTTGAACTCGACCCCGGCATGGGCCCGCGGCGCGGGGATATATTTGATAATGGCGTCAAAGAGCGGCTCCATGGTCGTGCTCTCCTGCTTGATATCAACCTTGGCGTAACCTTCCTTGGCGCTGGTATAGATGGTGGGGAAATCCAATTGCTCATCCGTCGCATGCAACGAAACGAAAAGGTCGAAGATTCGGTCCAAAACCTTGTGCGGAGTGGCGTTGTCGCGATCAATTTTGTTGATAACAACGATAGGCTTGGCGCCCGCTTCCAACGCCTTGCGCAAGACGAAGCGGGTTTGGGCCTGCGGGCCGTCAGAGGCATCGACCACTAACAGGACGCCGTCGATCATGTTCATGATTCGCTCCACTTCGCCGCCGAAGTCCGCGTGGCCGGGAGTATCGACGATATTGATGTGGTAATCCTTGTATTTGAAGGCGGCGTTCTTGGCGCGGATGGTGATGCCTTTCTCGCGTTCCAGGTCCATCGAATCCATGATGCGTTCTTCGGAGGAGATGGCCTGATTGGCGCGAAAGGTGCCCGACTGTTTGAGCAGGCAATCCACGAGGGTGTTCTTGCCATGATCAACATGGGCGATAATTGCTATGTTGCGTATATGATCCATTAAGTATCCGTTCTAAACGAGCCGCGTAATGTGCCTCTTTCCAGCCAAAGGTCAAGTGGGTGAAAAACGACGCCAGAGCCGCCGTTTGCCGTTACGCGCAGGCCAACTCCCAAAAACGGTTTAATATACGCCATAAAGGGCACTTGCGCCAGATTCTAATTTGGCCAGCATGCAAGAAATCATTACTTGCCCGTGATGTTGCGGCACGCGGCATCAAGGGCGGCGCGGATCATTGCGACCTTGGCGGAGGCAAGATGCACGCTGGTGGCTCCGCGTTGGCCCCAGGCTCCCGCACAAGGATTAAATACTTTTGGCGCTTTCTTTAGGAACTGATTTTGCTGCGTTGGGGTGAGCTTGACCATGCCGTGTTTTTCATCCGGGTAGCCGAGCGTCGCAAAAATTTTTCCCTTCATCCGAAAGTCAGGATGCCCCACGTGGGCTGATTCGATTGCCCCGGTAAAACTCAGGGCTAATTGGCGGAATTGATCTGCGGTCATACAGGCGCATTAGTCCAGGATCGACGGCAGAAAACGCGGCGGTTTGCGGGCTTTCGTCAATTGTTCGAAGGCGAAGGCCAAGGCGATCAGCCTGGGTTCGCTCCAGGCGCGGCCAAATAAAGAAAGGCCAACCGGCAGACCTTCGACCAAGCCCATTGGCACGGTGATGTGCGGGTAACCGGCGACAGCGGCCGGGGTCGTGCAGCCGCCTGTGTCGCGGTCGCCCCACACCAGGTCCGTCCGTTGCGCCGGCCCGGTCGTGGGCGCGATGATCGCGTCCAGTTGCATTTTGTCCATGACTTCGTCAATTCCCTCTTCACGGCAGAGGCGGCGGTTATTCGCGAGCGCGTCCAAATATGCTTGATCGGTCAGCGGGCCTTTGGTTTCGGCCTTGAGAAAAAGTTCCTGGCCGAAAAACGGCATTTCGCGGTCTTTGTTGCGCTCATTGAATTCAATGACTTCTGCCAGCGAGCGCACCTGCGCCGATGCTCCCAGCCAATCCAGATATTTGTTCAAGTCCGCCTTGAATTCGTAAAGAAGAACTTCTTCCTCGCCATTGCCGAGTTTGCCGTGACTGGGCAGGTCCGCCGGATCGATGACCGTCGCGCCCTGGCTTTTGATGGCGGCGAGGGCATCTTCCGTCAACTTATCCACTGCGGTCGAGATGCCAAAATACTTGCGAGCGACGCCAATGCGCGCACCTTTCAATGCGTTGGCGTCCAAAAAAGTGGTGTAATCGGCAGCCATTTTTTTGTCGGCAGCGGCGGTGTCCGGATCTTGAGGGTCCGTTCCGGCCATGCATCCCAAAAGTACGGCCGCATCCGCCACAGTCCGCGCCATCGGTCCCGCGGTGTCCTGGCTGTGCGCGATCGGCACGATGCCGAAGCGGCTAACCAAACCCAGAGTGGGCTTGATGCCAACCAAACCACAGTAAGAGGACGGCGAGGTTACGGAACCATCGGTTTCAGTGCCGACTGCGACCGCGCATAAATTCGCGGAGGCCGCCGCGCCAGAACCGGAACTTGAGCCGGAAGGATTGCGATCAAGCGAATAAGGATTGCGGGTCAGTCCGCCGCGACCGCTCCAGCCGCTGGTGGAATGGCTCGAACGAAAATTGGCCCACTCGCTTAGATTGGTTTTGCCCAAAATCACCGCTCCCGCTGCCCTCAGCTTTTGCACCAGAAAAGCATCGGCAGGCGGAACTGCGCCGACCAGCGCGAGTGAACCGGCGGTAGTCATCATCTTGTCATGCGTGGCGATGTTGTCCTTGATGAGAACGGGGACGCCATGCATCGGACCACGCGGGCCCCGCGTTTTGCGCTCCTTGTCAAGAGACTCGGCCAGCGCGACTGCGTCCGGATTTATTTCGATCACCGAATTAAGCTTGGGGCCGCGCCGATCCAGATCGCGGATGCGGCGGAGATAAGCTTTCGTAAGCGCGGCGGCCGTGAGGCGCCCACTCGACATGGCCGAACGCAATTGGCTGACGGTCGCTTCTTCCCATTCGAAGGAACGCAGATGAAAGGCCGGTGAGGATGCGGGCGGTTCGGCAGCAGTGGCCGTGCTCGGGTTGGTGACGGTGGCGCTCATCGCCCACGCCGCCGCGCTGCCAGCCACGCCGGTTTTGAGGAAGTCACGCCGATTCATGCGCGGCACTGTAACTTTGGCGCAAAACGTCGGCAATTGTATTATACAACGAATGCGGTTTTGGCCGTTTTTGTCCGACTGCGCCGCTTTTTCCGGGACCTTGGCTGAATCAAAACAATCTTTAATGGCTGTATTCACCAATATTCACCTGTGTTGGGCTGTCGCTCATGCAGATTTTGGCGGGCCGAAAAAAAACTTTTTTTACCGATATTCACCGTTATCCACCTATATTCACCGATATTCACCGTTATTGGCTCGAACGATTTTTGGGCCAGTTCGATGTCTTTTTTGCCACCTCATGCTAACGCCTCTCGCACAACAAGTTAACGGAGATAACGAAGGGTTTTGTGAAACTTTTTCTCGGCGCAATTTTCCTAACTGCCTGTCGTCGTGACTCTTAGCGAAATGAAAACAATATTCAATACCCAGATTTACCCCGATTAGGGCCGATTTACCCCGATTTGCTCCGATTTTCGAGTGTTGCAATAGAGCGGAAATGGCCGGTTTTGTCCGGTCTTGGGAGGGCCGAAGGGAAGCGGAACTTCCGCCTCGGTGGAACCGTGACCTTGTCCCCTGAAATCGAATCGGGGTTCGACAGAGTCTCACCCGACCGTGAAATTCAAACAGGGCTCGATGGAATCCCGCCCACCCGATCCTCATGGCTAATTCGAGCCATCGCTTGCCTTTTGTGTCAGTCCACATGGTCATACAATACCATCTATAGTTGGGACTGCAAGCCAGAATGATTACGAAAAAGCGGGCAGATTCACCACGAAGTTCGCGAAGGCCACGAAGCGGGTCAGGCAGATGGATCGGGGAGCGCGGGTGCCCCGCCGAAGGCATCAGAACCCTTTTTTAGAAAGGATTGACAGGATGGGCGGCTTTTTGATGGGCGACCCAAAAAATGTGCGATTATGTGGGTGACCCGTTCACGTTTCGTAAAAACGTGCCTCGACTCATAGGAATGGCTGAACTATGATCGGCCAAATGAAATCAAACCGGAAAAATGAGCGATTCCGATGAGTTTCGAGCCTGCCCATGCGACCATTGTGGGCAAAAGCTGGAATTTCCCGCCGAAGGCGTAGGAGCAGAAGTCCAATGTCCCACTTGCGGAAAAGTGACTCGACTTCATCGCCCGGCCTCCGCTCCAATCCCGTCGCCGATTTATCCGGTACGAGGAAAGCCGGCTCTGGGCGCGGCGGCGAATGCGCTAAGTGAGCCGCTTTCCTCGCAAAACAAGATTGTTTACCGCGCCGTTCCATCTTCCGCACCGCTGTACATCGCTTTAGGTATTATCGGATTTCCATGCGTGGGCATAGTGACGCTATTTAGCTTTCATACAGAGGAAAGGATGGGTTTCGTGGTCGGTTTCATTCTGGTGTTCGCCCTGCTTGTCGCGGTTCTAATTATCGGCAAGATGGCGATAAAAGCGACGGAAGTTGTTTTGACGGATCATCGTGTGATTCTCAGTTGGGGAGTGATCAATAAACGCACCGTGGAAACTTTTTTGGACAAGGTGGAAGGAATTGATGTGGTGCAAAGCATTGTTGGCCGCATTTTTAACTATGGCAGCGTCGCGGTAAGAGGAACCGGAGGTGGGGGAACGCCGTGCCCTGGGATACGGAATCCACATGAGTTTCGTCGTATCGTCATTGAACAGATCCAAAATAGGAAATCCACCTCATAACTCGCAATGGATAATCCGCCGTTGACCGCAATTCAACTCATAAGCCCTCCCGATTTCCATGTCCAATTCGAGCCATCGCTTGCCTTTTGTGTCCTTACACATGGCCGTATAATAGCACATATAATTGGGACCGAAAGTCCGAATGATTAGGAAGGGTTCTTCGACGTTTTCAGTGGAATTGCTGTGATGCCGCCCCGTAGGGGCGCCGCGATAATAGACCGGCGTTTCCAACGCCGGGTAACGTAGATTTGCACCCCGTGCCGGCGGCACGGTTGATTCTTCTCCAGGTCCTATATCGGCTCCTATTTCAAAGTGAGTTCAGCGTCCCTTCGGGACTTTGAATCCGAATACTGATTATCCCGGCGTTGGAAACGCTTGTCATTACCCACATTTTATTTCCCTTTTGTTGAGGGTTTCTAATCCTTCGCTCATCCAGAGCAACCTCTGCCAGCCACGCCAAATGGTCTGCCAACCGGGCGTG
>Ga0182024_10002133_pt1 | contig 49737 bp, 50 predicted proteins | sample P32metaG_FD_120480 | JGI IMG/M metagenome (GOLD analysis project Ga0182024, IMG submission 120480) | Permafrost microbial communities from Stordalen Mire, Sweden - P3-2 metaG (Illumina Assembly) | ecosystem: Environmental > Terrestrial > Soil > Wetlands > Permafrost | place: Sweden: Stordalen...
ACCGCGCGCGCCACCTCGACCAGCCGCCGCTCTCCCGCTCCGAGCGTGCCGACCTTGACCTTGGAGTCGGGGTCCAGGCCAACGAACTCGATCGCCTCCCGGACCTCGCGCCGGCGCTCGGCGCGGCCGAGCTTGGAATGCTCGTGGACGATCGCGACGTTGTCGTACACCGACAGCTGCTCGATCGCCTGCTCGGTCTGGAAGGTCCGGCGCAGGCCCCAGCGGGCGCGGCGGAAGTGGGCCATCGAGAGCAGGTCGTCCCCGAACGCCTGCACGCGTCCGGCGCCCGGGCGCACGAAGCCGCTGAGGACGTTGAAGAATGTCGTCTTGCCGGCGCCATTGGGTCCGATCAACCCGCAGGTGCCAGGCTCGAACTTCACGCTCATTCCGTCCAGCGACGTGACCCCGCCGAAGCGCACGGTCAGGTCCGAGACCTCGATCACCCGGCCTCACCTTCGGTTTGGGTCGGGCGCCGCGCCAGACCGCCGAGCTTGCGTCCCAGGCGGGCCAGGTCTCTGGGCAGCTGGTCCACGATTCCCGTGGGGGCGGTGGTCAGCACCTGCAGGACGCCGATCCCGAACAGGATCGTCAGCCAGTCGGGTGAGACGCCGATGTTGTTGAGCACGGCCGGCAGGAGCTGCAGCAGGAGGGCGGCGACGACCGCGCCCCAGATGCTGTACGCGCCGCCCATCAGGACCACCGCCAGGAGCGTGATCGAGTCCTGGGTCTGGAAGTCGATCGAGTACAGGTAGCGGACCGCGCCGGCGAGCACGCCACCGGCGACCCCGGTCACGAACGAGGCCAGCGCGAAGGCCCACAGCTTGTACAGAGTGATGTTGATCCCGGCGGCCAGCGCCGCGGGCTCGCTCTGGCGAATCGCGGCCCAGGCCCGTCCCGGACGTGTGCGGACGTGGGCCAGGACGAGCAGGAACATCAGCGCCGCGACGATCACCGAGTAGCGGAAGAAGGCCGGGTCGGTGGTGGCGATTCCCGGACGGCGGATCGCCGGAATGTGAACCTGACTGCCGTTGTAGCCGCTGAACCCGTGTCCGCCGTTGGGGAAGTTCAGCGACGCGAGCACGACCGTGATCGCTCCGGCGAGCATCAAGGTGATCAGCGCCAGGTAGAGCCCCCGCATGCGCAGCGCCGGGAGACCCACGAGCGTGCCGAGCACCATCGTGATCAGGCCGGAGGCGAGCAGCACCGCTTCGTATGGCATCGAGGTCGCAAACAGCAGCCGGGCCGCGACCCAGGCCCCGATCGCCAGCACCGCGGCCTGACCCAGTGAGACCATGCCGACCCGGCCGACCAGCACCCCGAGCCCAAGTGCGACGATCGAGTACACCGCGACCTGGGTCAGCGCGTCGACGTAGTAGTCGCTCAGCAGCTGTGGAAGTCCGATCAGGACGAACAGCAGCAGCACGGCGATCACCGCCACCCGGACGAGCATGTTGCGCTCGATCCGGGGCGGTGCCGACTGCGGCGAGTCGGGACGCGCCGCGCTCGCCGCCTCGGCGGTGGCCATGCTCAGAACTCCTGCCGGGCCATCGACAGCACCTGTTTGCGGTTGAGCACCAGCAGGGCGGCTGCCGCGAACACGAACGGCGTCATGTCCCGGTAGTTGGTCAGCGACATGAAGGGGGTCAGCCCCGCGTCCACCACCCCGATCACGATCGCCGCCACGAACGTGATCACGATCGAGCTCAGCCGCGCGATCAGCGCCGCTGCCAGCGAGGAGATCACCAGGAAGGTCAGCGTAGTGGCATCGAGGGCCACCAGATCGGCCAGGAGGATCCCCGCCACTCCGGAGATGATCCCGCAGCCGAACCAGGCGACCGCCTCCACTCGCCGTACCGGCACCCCGAGGGTCGCCGTGATCTCGCGATCGTTGGCCATCGCGCGCATCGCGGTGCCCAGCTTGCTGTAGCGCAAAAACAGCGTGGTCACGATCGTGATCACGATGCCGACCGCCAGGCCGATCACGTCGGTGGTGCTCACCTGCACCTGGCCGATCATGAACCCGTGGTTGTCGGTGGGCAGCGTGATCGAGCGGGAGGCGCCGCCGTTGGACGTCCACAGCAGGTCCATCACCCCCAGCAGGATCAGCGTCAGGCCGAGCGTGGCGGTTGTCTTGACCAGCGGGTCGCGGCCCGCCAGCGCTCGGCCGAACACCATCCCGTAGGCCAGCGTCAGCAGCCCGGCGACCAGAATGCACACCAGGTAGGCGAGCCACTGGTTCATGCCGGAGTGGTTGATGAGCTGCCATGCGATCAGGGCACCGAACGCCCCCACGGCACCGAACGACAGGTTCAGGACCCCTGTCGTCCGGTAGAGCACGATCATGCCCACCCCGGACAGCGCGTAGACCCCTCCGAGAGCCAGCCCGGTGACGAGAAACGGCTGCTCGTTCTCCCAGCTGGGCAACGACAGTGCCATGAGGATGAACGGATGCATTCTCTGTGGCTCAGCGCCCTGATCGCATGTTGCTCTCGCTCTCTCCTTAGCCCAGGGTGACCCCGTGCGCCTTCGCCACACTGCGGTACTGAGCGATCTGCGGGTCAGCGTTGGAGATCTCGGTGCAGCCCTGGGTTGTGATCATCTTCCCATTATCGGGCGTCACCGTGTAGTCGGAGTTGTTGGGAATGTGCAGCGGCAGCTTGCCGTACGTCCACGGCTGGCAAAGCTGCTCGGACTTGTAGTCCTTGATGCCGACGATGGCGGCGTTGACGCTCTTGATCGTGTACGGACCCTTGACCTTGTCCAGCGCCTGATCCAGGAACTTGGCCAAGAGGAAGCCGAACTGGCTGAACGAGCCGACGCCGCCGGCGACGCTGGAGCCGTACTTGGCGAGGATCGCCTTGTAGAGCTGGATCTCGGGACCGTTGTGGTCATCGGCGTCGACCGCCTCGGCGTTGACGAACAGCTTCTTGTTCCACTTCGGTCCCAGCGCCTTGGCCAGGAAGTCGGTGTCGCACGGTGTCGAGCAGCCCCATGACTTGACCCGGTCCTCGAGTCCGAGCTTCTGAGCGGCCTGGAGGATGACCAGCGCCTCGGGCGGGGTGAAGTTGAGCACCACCGACCCGTTGGATCCGGCGTCGTCGACCAGGTTGAGCGCGATCGAGCTGGCGTCGGTGATCGGCACGTTCTCGGTCAGCTCGGTGATCGGCACGTTTGAGGCCTTGGCCACGGCCGCCGGTCCGGCCGCGATGTAGCCCGTCCCCGGAACGTTGGACTGAACGAACACGATCTTCTTGGCGTGCTCCGAGGCGAGCGCGTACTGCACGGCTCCGTCGGAGCTGTAGCGCGGCCCCATGTTCACCGCGGCGCTGGTAGGTGCGGCCCAGCACCCGGGGGCGATCCCGGCGTCCATCTCATAGATGCCCAGCTGCTTCCAGTAGGACTCGTCGATGGTGCACTCGAGCAGATCGAAGACACCGTCGATGGCGACGACGTGGTCGGACTGGATGAGCTGCTTGGCGGCCGCCGCCACCTGCGCCGGCTGGCTCTGGTCGAGCTGGACGAAGAGCTTGAGCGGATGGCCGTTGACCCCGCCATTGGCGTTGACGCACGTGAAGTACGCGTTGATCATGTTCGGTCCATCGGTGAAGTCGGTGCCCGGCTGGTGGGTGTCGATGGTGCCGATGTTGATCGGCGTTCCGGTGGCCTTGACCCCGGGTTTGCTTCCGCACGACGACGTGCTGACCGAGGTTGCGGCACTGCTCGAGCTGGTGCTCGCGCTGCTGGGGGCGCTCGAGGAACTGCTGCTGCTGCTGGAACTGCTACCGCAGCCGGCCAGCGCGACGAGCGCGACGGCCGCCAACAGTACAAGGCCTAACCGCAGACGCGGCACGAGATGGGTAGTGCTCACGGACCTTCTCCTCTCCTCAGAGTGTGAACCCGGCTCCGAGATCCCCGAAGCTCGGGCCGATACTAATTCGGGGGGGCGCTGCATGCAACTGCTGGCTAACAAGGCCTTAAAAGGCCGTCTGGAGCCCTTCTCGGGCTCGCTTGGGGATATTTCTGCATGCAATGCCTCCGGAGAGCTAGACTGCCGCCGCGGCGCGTGAATGGCCAGGCCAGCCAACCGAACCCAGAACACCCGAGCCCTGCTCCGCCTCCGGGAGCTGATCTTCAGCGGGGAATTCGAGCCCGGGGAGCGTATGTCGGAGCTGCGGCTGGTCGAGAAGATCGGCGTCTCGCGCACGCCGCTGCGCCTCGCACTGGCCGGGCTCGAGCACGAGGGCCTGCTGCGCGGACTTCGCGGCGGCGGCTACGTGGTGCGCGAGTTCACCCAGGCCGATATCCGCGACGCGATCGAGCTGCGGGGCGTGCTCGAGGGCACGGCGGCCCGGTTTGCCGCCCAGCGTCGCGCCAGCCGTGACCAGCTGCGCGCGCTGCGCACGATCAACGCCGCGATCGAGGAGCAGGTTCACCAGACCGACTACGAGTCCTTCGAGGACTACGTCGAGCTCAACGAGCGCTTCCACGCCCGGCTGCTGGTCCTCGCGCACAGCCCGATGCTCGAACGCGCGCTCGACGGGATCGTGTCCCTGCCGTTCGCGGGTCCGAGCGCCGCGCTCGTGTTCACCGAGTCGCAGCTGCCCGAATCGCGCGAGGTCCTGGTCCTCGCTCACTACCACCACGGCGCGATCATCGAGGCCATCGAGGGCCGAGAGGGGGCGCGCGCCGAGGCGCTCGCGCGCGAGCACTCGTTGCTGGCCCTGCGCAACCTGGAGATCGTGCTCCGCCATCGGGATTCGCTGCAGCACGTGCCCGGAGCCTCGCTGATCGCGTTGCCGCGCAAGCCCACTCCCGAACCGGCCTGAGCTCATCGCGCGGCCCCCGCGTGGGGACTGGCCGCCGGCCGGTCGGGCTGGTCCCACTCCAGCGCGGCTCGAGCCGCGGCGTAGATCTCCTCGCTTCCGGGGCGGTAGGCATCCTCGAGCGACGGGCTCAGCGGGACCGGCATGAACGGCGCGCCGACCCGCTGGATGGGCGCCTCCAGGCGATCGAAGGCGGCCGCCTGGAGCTGCGCGGTCAGCTCCGCGCCGAACCCGCCGACCAGGACGGCCTCGTGCGCGACCACCGCTCGTCCGGACCTGCGTACCGAAGCGGCAATCGGCTCCAGGTCGAGGGGAACCAGCGTCCGGGGGTCGATCACATCGACCGAGATGCCCTCAGCGGCCAGCCGATCGGCCGCCACCAGCGCCTCACCGACCATTCGCGACAGCGCGACGATGGTCAGGTCTCGTCCCTCCCGGAGCCGGTGCGCCTTGCCCAGGGGTACGGGCCCCGAGGTCTCGGGAAGCGGCTCACGCCGGAAGTAGAGCGATTTGTTCTCCACGAACACGACCGGGTCGGGGTCGGCGATCGCACTGGTCAGGAGGCCGGCGGCGTCGGCGGCGTTGCTCGGCATCACCACCTTGAGCCCCGGGATGTGGGCCAACCAGGCCTCGAGGCTCTGGGAGTGCTGGGCGCCCGCGCGCCCACCGGCGCCGCCCTGTGTGCGCAGCACCATGGGCACCGAGAGCTGGCCGCCCGACATGAAATGCGCCTTGGCCGCCTGGTTGACCAGCTGATCGAGGGCCAGCGTGATGAAGTCGATGAACATGATCTCGACCACCGGGCGCAGGCCGGCCTGGGCGGCGCCGATCGCCACCCCGCAGACCGCTCCCTCGCTGATCGGCGTGTTGAGCACCCGGTCGGCCCCGAACTCCTCGGCCAAGCCGGCCGTAGCCAGATACGGCCCGCCCTCGGCGACGTCCTCGCCGAGCACGATCACGGTCTCGTCGGCGCGCATGGCTCGGGCCAGGGCGTCGTTGACGGCCTTGACGAACGTGGTCTCGGTCCCGGCCATGACGCTCAGGCGCCCGCGTAGACCAGGCCGGCGGCGACGCTCGGCTCGGCGGGAGGGCTGGCGCGAGCGAACTCCACGGCCCCCTCCACCTCCTCGCGGGCGCGGCGCTCGAGCGCCTGCGCACCCTCCTCGTCCAGCCAGCCGCGCTCGAGCGCATCGGCCTGGAGGCGGGCCAGGGGATCGACCCGGGCCCACTCGTTGTCGGCGAGCGCGTCGCGATAGCTCTGGGCGTCGCCCTCGTAGTGGCCGCGCCGGCGATGGGTCAGGCACTCCAGGAGCAGGGGTCCGCCGCCGTCGCGCACCGTGTCTGCGCATTCGCGAAACGCGCTCCACAGGGCCGGGACGTCGCTGCCCTCGACGATCTGGGTCGCAAAGCCGTAGGGGGCGACGACATCGCTGACGGTCGCCACCCTGGTGTGGGCGGAGCGCGGCGTGAACTCGGCAAAGCCGTTGTTCTCACAGATCAGGATCAGGGGCAGCTCCCAGAGGGCGGCGAGGTTCACGGTCTCGTGGAAATGACCGGCCTGGACGGCGCCGTCGCCGAAGAAGGCGACCGTGACCTGATCGGATCCGCGCAGCTTCGCGGCCAGGGCGTTGCCGGCGGCCAGCGGCAGGTTGCCGCCCACCACCCCGGTCGCGCCCATCAGCCCGTGCTCGGTGTCGACGAGGTGCATGGAACCGCCCAGGCCCAGACACAGCCCGTCCGAGCGTCCCATGAGCTCCGCCATCACCCGGTCCAGCGGGGCCCCCTTGGCGATCGCGTGTCCATGGGCGCGGTGCCCGCTGTAGATGGCGTCGCCGGCGTTCAGCTGACCGCAGACCGCCGCCGCCACGCCCTCGCTGCCGATGCTCAGGTGGATCAGCCCGTGAACCAGCAAACTGCGGTGCAGGCGCGCCACCCGCTCCTCGAAGCTGCGGATCCGCCACATCGCGCCCAGCAGCTCCAGCGCCTCGCCGGGCTGGAGCTGCCGCGACGCCGAGGCGTCCTCTCGCCGGCTCGGGGCCATTCGCCGGGCTAGGCGGCCACCGGCGCGGTGCCCAGGACCTCGCGCGCCGCGCCCGCGATCTTCGCCTCGTCGGGCAGGACGAAGGCCTCCATGGGTGCGCTGTAGGGGACCGTGGCGTCCAGCGCGGTGACCTGCTTGACCGGCGCCCGCAGCGACGAGAAGCCGTGCTCGGCGATCTCGCCGGCGATCACCGCCGAGGCCGCGGCATGACGCGGGGCCTGATCGACCAGGACCGCGTGTCCGGTCTTCTCGATCGAGGCCAGGATCGTCGCCGTGTCCAGCGGCGCCAGCGTGCGCGGATCGATCACCTCGGCCTCGATCCCCTCCGCGGCCAGCGCCTCGGCGGCGGCCAGCGCCTTGCCGACCATCCAGCCGGTGGCGACGATCGTCACGTCGGAGCCGCCGCGCCGGATGTCGGCCTGGCCGAAGGGCACCAGATACTCCCCCTCGGGCACCTCGCCGGGCTCGAGCGTGAGCAGGTAGTGATGCAGGAAGCACACCGGGTTGTCGTCGCGGATCGCGGTCGCCATCAGCCCCTTGGCGTCGGCGGCGGTGGCGGGCAGCGCCACCTTCAGTCCCGGGATGCCGAGGAACATGCCGTAGATCGAGCCGGTGTGCTGGCCCGCCCAGCCGGCCGTGAACCCGTAACCCGCCTTGAGCACGAGCGGCACCGAGACCCGGCCCCCGCTCATGTAGCGAAAGCGCGGGGCCTCGTTGACGACCTGGTCCATGGCGACGAGCATGAACTCGGCCATGTAGAGCTCGACCACGGGGCGCAGGCCGGCGATCGCCGCCCCGACCGCCATCCCGATCTCGGCGGTCTCGGAGATCGGGGTCACCCGGACGCGGTCGTTGCCGAATGCCTTGAGGAACTCGTCGTTCTCGGTCGTGGCCAGGTTCTGTCCGTAGTAGAGGACGCGGTCGTCGCGCGCCATCTCCAGATGGATGGCCTCGTTGATCGCGGCGATGTAGGGGAGCTCGCGTGCCATGTCGTGTCCTCCTAGGCGTAGACGTATTTGAGGGCCGCTTCGGGCTCCGGAAACGGGCTGTCGAGCCCGAACTGCACGGCCGCCTGCATCTCATCGCGAACCTGGTCGGCAATCTCGTCGGCGCGCTCGGGCTCCAGGGTGCCGTCGGCCACCAGGCGGGCTCGGAAGCGAGGCACCGGGTCCCCGCGCAAGGCGGCCTCGTACTCCTCGGTGGCTCCGAATACCTCGATCGCCTCGTGTTCGGGGTAGTGCAGGGGCACGCCGGGCGGGGCGATGATGTTGCCGTGGGCGCTGAGCCGGTAGATCTTGGACTCGACCAGCGTGGGGCCCCCGCCGCTGCGGGCGAGGTCGACCGCGGACCCGACGGCCTCGTGCACGGCGACGGGATCACCGCCGTCGACGGTGACGCCCGGCATCGAGAACGCCTTGGCCTTGACCGACAGGGGCTCGCCCGCGGCCGCGTTGGCGTCCTCCTGCTCCGAGCGCGTGACCACGTTGTAGTTGTTGTTCTCCATCACGTAGACGATCGGCAGCTTCCACAGCGAGGCGACGTTCAGCGACTCGGCGAACGCCCCCTGCTTGGAGGCTCCGTCGCCGAAGAAGCACAGGACCACCTGATCCTGCTTACGTATCTGGGCGGCGTAGGCGACGCCGGTGGCCTGGGGGATGCCCTGGCCGACGATCCCCGAGGTGCCCAGGAAGCCTCGCTCGGGGTCCACGAGGTGCATGGAGCCGCCGTAGCCGCCGCACACGCCGTCGCGGCGGCCGTAGATCTCGGCCATCATCGCCCCGGGATCGGTGCCGAGCACCAGCGGGTACCCGTGGCAGCGGTAGGTCGCCATCAGCTGATCGTCGTCGCCGAGCGTGGCCAGCGAGCCGACGATCGAGGCCTCGGCCCCGTCGGCCAGGTGGGTGTGCCCGCGGATCACGCCCGGGTGCTCCTCGAAGGTCCGCTTGACGCGTTCCTCGAACTCGCGGATTCGCAGCATCTGGGTGTAGATCCAGACCCGACGCTCCTCGCCGAGCTCGGTCACGTTCTCGCTGGTGCTCACCACTGCCTCCCTCTCACGCGGCCCCGCGCACGAACTGCGCGGCGGTCGTCTCATATGCTCGGTCGAACTCCTGCTCGATCGGCAGGTTTCGCAGCTCCGCCGACAGTACCTCCACGCCCCACGGCTGGTCGTATCCGACCTCGCGGCAGGCGTCCACATAGCCCGGGATGTCGAACTCGCCCTCGCCGGGGAGCCGGCGATGGTTGACGGTCTCATCGATCCGGTCCTCCATGTCCTCGAACTGCCCGTCCGAGAGCTCGACCCAGCCCAGATGCTCGGGCTGGATCCGGTGCAGCTCCTCCGGCGCGATCCCGAGCTTGGACATGTGCCAGGTGTCGATCGCCAGGGCGCCGTTGGGGCGCGCCGCGCCCTCGACCAGGGCCAGCGCGGTGCTCAGCGTGTTGACGTTGACGTCGAACGGCATGAACTCGTAGACCACCTTGGCGTCGGTGTGCTCCGCGGCCTGGTCGCACAGCTGTGCGAACTCCTCGGTCAGTCGCCCAAGCTCGCAGGGCGTCCCCGGGATATTGCCGACCTTGATGTGATGCGCGTCGAACGCGGCGGCGGTTTCGAACAGCTTCCTGCGCCGCTCGTCGGATTCCGCGCGCTCCGGACTGCCGGGCTCGGCGAAGAAATCGGCCAGGAACTCGACCTCCAGGTACTCGAGCCCCGCGTCGTCGAAGATCGACTTCATCTCCTTCAGCGAGCTCGACTCGAGCTGGTGCTCGACGTCGCTGTGCCACAGGCCGAGCCCCCGGAACCCGACCCGGGCCGCCTGGGCGCAGCGATCGCGCCAGTCAAACGTGCTCCACTCTCGCCCCAAGTGGACCTCAACCGGACCGGCGCTGGTCCAGTACAGGTCCAGCAGCTCAACCTCGCCCATCCGACACTCCTGTTCTCGTTGCAGAGCCCGCTGGCAAGCTAGCGCCGGCTACTACGCCGGGCCAGCCATCCGGTGCAGGCGTTCTTGCCGATCAGCGCTGCCCGGGCGCGCGGTGCTCGACGCTTCGCGCTCACGCCGGGATCAGCTCCCCGGCGATCTGGTCCAGCGCCGCCACCAGCTCATCGGTGCGCGACACCCACGGGGAGTGGTCGGTGTCGATCTCGATCACCGGATCGCACCCGGCCGCGGCATACATCCGGCGTTGCATCGCGATCGGGATCGCCCGGTCCTGAAGACAGGAGACATAGGCGCGGGGCAGCCGCGCGAACGCCTCGGCCTGGTCGCCCGGCGTGAAGGGCGCCACGAACGCGGCCACCGGCTGGGGCCCGAGACGCTCCACGCCCCACGCCGTCTGCTCCTCGGTGGCGCAGTGAAACAGCGCCTGGGGTGCGGCGGCGGCCGGCATCGTCGCGACCGGGGGGTCGCCGTCGACGACGAGATTGGCCTGCACCTGGTCATCGGCGGCCTCGGGCAGCGCGGTCAGGTCCATCAGGCTCTGCCCGGGCTCGGGGATGAACGCCGAGACGTAGATGAGGCCGGTGATGTGCTGGGGACAGCGGGCCGCGGCCTGGGTGATCGCCATCCCGCCCATGCTGTGTCCGACCAGCAACCGCGGCGCGGCGGAAGAGGTCGCCTCCAGAGCGGCGCAGATCCGCTCCGCGTACCCGTTCAGCGTGACCTCGGCCAGGGGCGTCGAATCGGAGCCGGACCCGGGCAGGTCGATCGCCTCCACGTCGTAGCCGGCCGACTCCAGCGGAGCGATCACCGGCTCCCAGCACCAGGCGCCCGCGAACGCTCCGTGCACGAGCAGGAAACTCGTCATCCCATCCTCCTTACCGGTCGGGCGGCGAGGTGACCTCACCGCCGACCCCATCGGGTTAATGACAATCTTGACCGAGGAGCTTCTTGAATGATCGGAGACATTCTCTGGAGGCCGCCCGAGGATCTGGCCCAGACCACCGAGATCGGGCGGTTCATGACCTGGCTGCGCGATCACCGTGACCGTGAGTTTGGTTCCTATGAGGAGTTGTGGCGCTGGTCGGTCGACGATCTGGAGGGGTTCTGGGGATCGATCTGGGACTTCTACGAGATTCGCGCCCACGCGCCCTACGAACGAGTGCTGGGCTCCAGCACGATGCCCGGGGCGCAGTGGTTCCCCGGCGCGCAGCTCAACTACGCCGAGCACCTCGTCGGGCGCGAGGAGGACCGGGACCGGATCGCGGTGGTCTCGCAGTCACAGACTCGCCCGCCCCTGGACCTGACCTTCGGCGAGCTCCGCGACCTGGCCGCCCGGGCGAGAGCCGGCCTGCAGCGCCTCGGGGTCGGCCCCGGTGACCGGATCGTCGCCTACCTGCCCAACATCCCCGAGACCCTGGCGGCGTTCATCGCCACCGCCAGCCTGGGGGCGATCTGGGCCGCCTGCGCTCCCGAGTTCGGGGTCCGCAGTGTGATCGACCGCTTCGCCCAGATCGAGCCTCGGGTGATGCTCGCCGTGGCCGGCTACGGGTTTCGCGACCGGTACGTCGACCGGCGCGAGGAGGTGGCGGCGATCCGGGCCCGGCTGCCGACGCTCGAGCACGTCGTGTGGGTGCCCTACGGGGACGCCACCGTGCCCGACGCCACCCCGTGGGACGACCTGGTGGCGGAGCCGGCGCCGCTGGAGTTCAAGCCGGTCGCGTTCGACCATCCGCTCTACGTGCTCTTCTCCTCGGGCACGACCGGGCTGCCCAAGGCGATCGTCCACGGCCACGGCGGCCAGCTCATCGAGCACCACAAGAACCAGGGACTCGGCTGGGACCTGAAGCCGGGGGGACGGCTGCAGTGGTTCTCCACGACGGCCTGGATGATGTGGAACGCGCTGGTCTCAGCGCTCCTGCTGCGCTCCTCGATCGTGATGCTCGACGGGGATCCGGCGTGGCCGGACCTGCTCTCGCAGTGGCGGATGGCCGAACGCCACCGTCCGACGGTGATGGGCGTGGCGCCGCCGTACCTGATGGCGTGCCGCAAGGCCGGCCTGCAGCCCGGGCGCGAGTGCGACCTGAGCTCGCTTCGCGCGCTGTGCACCGCGGGCTCGCCGCTGCCCGCGGAGGGTTACACCTACGTCTATGAGCAGCTCGGGCCCGACGTGGTGCTGATCAACGGGTCGGGCGGCACCGACGTGTGCACCGGGATGGTGTCGGGCTCATTCGCCCAGCCCGTCTACGAGGGCGAGATCTCGGGCCCCTGCCTCGGAGTCGCCGCGCATGCGTTCGACTTCTCCGGGGCCGAGGTGGTCGGCGAGCTGGGCGAGCTGGTGATCACCAGGCCGATGCCCTCGATGCCGGTGGCGCTCTGGAACGATCCCGACGGCCAGCGCTACCGCTCGTCCTATTTCGACCGCTACCCGGGGGTCTGGCGCCAGGGTGACTGGATCCGGTTCACCGAGCGGGGGAGCTGCGTGCTCAGCGGCCGCTCGGATGCGACCCTCAACCGAGGCGGCGTGCGCCTCGGAACCGGCGAGTTCTACGCGGTGGTCGAGGAGTTCCCGGAGGTCGTCGATGCGCTCGTCGTGCATCTGGAGGACGCGGGCGGCGGGCTGGGCGACCTGCTGCTGTTCGTCGTCCCGGCGCCCGGGGCCGTCATCGACGAGGCCGTGCAGAGGCAGATCGCGGCCTCGCTCCGGCGCGAGCTCTCGCCGCGCCACGTTCCGGACGCGATCGTCGCGGTTCCCTCGATTCCGCGCACGCTCACGGGCAAGAGGCTCGAGACGCCGGTCAAGCGCATCCTCCGCGGAGAGGCGCCCGACAAGGTGGCCAGCCGCGATTCGCTCGCCGACCCGACAGCCCTGGATGCGTTCGTCGCCCTGGCGAACGAGCGCTCGGCTCGACTGGCTCCACTACCATAAGGGTCTTCCGAGACGGGCGGTTTCGCCCCGCCGGGGGAGAGAAGGCAGGATGGCTTTAGCCGAAGCGACGTCAATCGGGCCGGTGAGCCGGCCACAGCATCAACCCGAGCGATGGCGCGTCGGCCAGGGCGGCGCCGGCAACCGGCTGCGCTCTTGGGCCGAGATCCTGGCCGCCACGCACCTGGCGTTCGACGTGGAGCCGACCTTCCGGACCCCCGCCCGGTTCCAGGGAGCGGTCACGCGCCGGTCGATCGGCGATCTGATGCTCGTCGACTGCGCCGCCTCGCCGTTCCTCGGTCACCGGAGCCGGGGCGTCATGGCAGGGCGGGAGAAGGCCAATGGGCACGAGAACGTGCTCGGCTTCCAGTTCGTGTGGAGCGGCGTCGAGGTTGTCCGCGAGGGCAGCCGCGAGCTGGCGCTCAAGGCGGGCGACGTTGTCCTGTGGGACGGCTTGCAGCCGACCGAGGTCGAGATCGTCGAGACGTTTCGCAAGCGCACGCTGCTCTTCCCCCGTGATCAGGTGGTGGCCCTGTGCCCGCGGCTCGCCGACCTGCGAGCCCTGCCGTCGCTGGAAGGCAGCGGCACCGCCCGCCTCCTGGTCCGCTACATGAACGCGCTCGCGCTCGAGCTGCCGCGGCTCGAGCCTGCGGCCGTGGTCGCGGCCACCAACGCGGCCCTCGAGCTGCTGCGAGCGGCGGTCGAGCCCGCCCTGCCGGCCGACCGCTCGGCGGTTCGGGCGGCGCTGCGGGCCGAGATCGGGCGCTACGTGCGAAGCCATCTCCAGGATCCGGCGCTCGGTCCGGTTTCGATCGCGCGCGCCCAGGCGATGTCGGTGCGCGCGCTCCACGCTCTGTTCGAGGACGTCGACGCGTCGGTGGCGCGGCTCGTGCGCAGCGAGCGGCTGGCCCGGTGTCTGGAGGACCTGCAGCGGCGCAACGGCGGGTCGGTGACCGACATCGCGTTCCGCTGGGGATTCTGCGACGCCGCCCATTTCTCCCGCGTGTTCAAGCGCGAGTTCGACGCCACTCCCAGCGAGGTCCGCCAGGCGGCGATCGCCGCTGACTGAGTGGCGGATGCGGCGACCGCCGGCCGCCGGTGATCCCTCATCAGCCTTCCGTGTCGACGACCTTCGCCAGCCGGGCCGGAGCGAGGCCGGGCAGACTTATCGCGGCGCGCTCGACGGCGCGGCGGCGCCGCGTTGGCAGCCAGGCGGCCAAGCCGCCCAAGCCGGGCACCCATATCGCGATCGCATGGTAGACGAGCACCGCGCCCACCGAAGCGGTCGGCGAGAGCCCGTAGAGGACCAGCGTCGCCGCCAGCCCCGAGTCGAGCACACCGAGGCCGGCCGGCATCGGGACGGCGGTGGCCAGGTAGCCGATGCAGTAGGCGATCACGAGGGCGGGGATGCCGATCGGGTGGCCGGTCGCGGCGCACGCGGCCCACAGCGCGCCCATGTCGAGAAGCAGGAATCCGGCCCCGCCGAGCAGCCGCCAATGCGGGCTGCCCACCGCTCTCCAGGCGCCCTCGAGCCCGGCGGCGACCCCGCGAAGCGCGCGCGGGGCTCCGGGCCCGACGCGGCGGGTGGCGGCCACCACCAGCGCGGCGCCCGAGAGCACGCCGACCGAGACGAGGACGGGGCCTCCGGCATGGAGCAGGTCGTGCGGGCCGCCGGGAAAGCCGGCGAGCAGGAGCGCGCCGGCCACGCCGTTGACCAAGAAGCCGAAGGCGGTGAGCAGGCACAGCAGGGCGGCGCAGCGCTCTAGCAGCCGCCGGGTGCCGATGCCGTGCCGGCGCAACAGGACGCCGGTGGCCGCGGCCGAGGAGATGTTCCCGCCGGGCAGCACCGCGCCCGCGCCCATGGCAATCCAGGCCACCTGGCGGCTGACCGCCCGCGACGGCTCGGGGAAGAAGCGCCGGAAGATCACCACGTAGCTCAGGCACGACCCCAGCTCGAGCGCGACCGCCGCCACCACCCACGTCGGATTCATGTGGCCGATCTGGTCGACCACCTTGGACGGGGGGGCCACCAACACCAGCAGCCCGATCGAGAGCGCACCCGCGAGCGCGGTGGCCAGCACTCGCCAGCTCGGCCGCGACCACTTCGGGGATGGGATCGCGGCCCTCGGCACCGGGCTCATACCTACTGGGCGAGGTCGAGCACCGTCGTGGGAGCCGGGATGACGTGATCCTCGGCCCCCTCCTCGAGGATGATCGCGGTGCCGATGGCGAAGAACTCGATCACGTGACTGCCCCAGCCGTGACTCGACTCGTGGATGTCCACGCCGACGATGCCCTCGGCCCTCGCCTCGACGGCCTCCAGCTGCATGCGCTCCATCGCGAGCTCGCGCGCGTCGTACAGCGCTTGGGTGAAGTTGGGCAGCTCGAGGTTGCGCCCGGTGTTTCCGAGCGACTGGCGCCAGCTCTGGTGCGCGACATGGAACACGCACGACCCCATCACCATGCCGACGGGCCGGTGGCCGGTCTGGAGCAGGGCCCAGAACTCCTGGCCGGAGAGGTCGCTGGTGAACGGCCGTCCGGAGGGCGCGCGATGCAGCTTGCCCTCACGGTGCTTGACCGCGGTCCCGATGGCCAGGAACTCGGCCATGTTCTGTCCCCAGTCATAGCGTCCGATCTCCAGGCGAACCCCGACCACGCCGTCGGCTCCCAGTTGATCGGCCTCTTCCTCCATCCGGGTCATCGCGAGCTCACGCGCGCCGTACATCGCTTGGGAGAGGACCTGCATCTCCTGGCTCTTCTTCCACTGGGCCTGCTGGTAGCCGATGTGATAGATGCTCGAGCCCATGACCAGCCCGAGCGGCTGAAAGCCGGCGTGGCGGACGAGCAGGAACTCGTTGACCGACAGGTCGCTGGTGTACAGGCCGCCCTGGTTGAGCGCCAGGCGCTCGCGACCGGCGTCGGGCACGCCCTCGGTGCTGCTGGGGTCATAGGCCATGGCGCGTGTCCTTTCAGAGGGGAAGTAGTCGGCTCAACGCAGGGAGATGACACTGAGCGGGCTGGTGGAGCTGCGATCGCCGATCGGAGCGGCCTCGCGCACCGCCGTGCCCATGACGTGAAAGGTCACCTCGAGGTCCTCGGACTCGTACATGCCGCGGTTGACCCTGTGGGTCCGGGCGCTCTGGCCGATCTGCACGCCCACCAGTCCGTCGGCTCCCAGCTTGCGGGCCTGGCGGGCGGCGGCGCCGACCGCCTTCTCGCGCGCCGCGTACACGCCGGCGGTGAAGTCGACGAGCTCCTGGTTGGTCCAGGAGCTCCCGCCCCACCCGCCGCTGGTCGCCTGCTGGGTCTGCCAGGTGGCCGGGACGTAGTGCACGCTCGTGTGGGCGGCGATCCCCACCGGCCGAACGCCGGCTCGGCAGAGCGTCACGAACTGCTGGCCGGTCAGGTCGGTGAGCACCGCCTCACCGCCAGGCGACCGCAGCTCCTTCGGGAGGCGCACGGCCGTCCCCACGACGATGAACTCGATCGCTCCGGCTGCCCAATCGTGCGTGCCCTGCTCGATCCTGACCCCGACCACGGCGTCCGCGGCGGCGAGCCGGGCTTCCTGGAGGAGACGGCCGAGCGCGAGCTGACGGCTCTCGTTGAACGCCCCGGAGAGCACGGTGACCTCGGTGGGCACGTTGAAGTAGACCGGCTGCCAGCCGACGTTGTAAATCGAGGAGCCCATCACCTGGGTCAGCGGCTGGACCCCGACGCCGGCGAGCAGCGAATACTCCTGTACCGAAAGGTCGCTGGTGAACAAACCTCGGCCGCCCTCGGCCGCCGCGAGCTCGCGCAGCCGCTCCTCGGCGGCGACCGGCAGTCCGCCGGCCTCGACGCGCCGGCGCGACTCCTCGGCGCGCTCCTGCGCCTGCTCATCCGCCTCGGCGCGCGCGAGGTCTGACGCCTGCTCCTCGTCGCTGCGGCGGCGAAACCAGGGCGTCATCGCGGGTGTCCCTCGCGCCTCGGGACGCGACCTGACTCGGTCCGGGTGCCCGTTGGCGGCTGCACTTCCATGACCCTCCGAGATGTGATGGATGGACACATCACCGAGGTCTGGGGCGACGCTGCACCGAGTCTAGTCCTCCGCTGCGCCCTCACGACGTCTTCTCGAACACGAGCCGGAAGTGATCCATCAGCTCTCGCTCGAAGCAGATCCGGTTGGCGCTGACCCCCGAGGTGAAGGCCAGGCGGAAGTCGGAGCTCCTCAGCCACCGCGGCACCGGGCGGAGCTTGAGCAGCGTCTGGCGGAAGCTGCGAGCCCCGATGCGCGTTCCACTGGTTGATCGTCTCGATGTAATCGAGCCGGCCGCTCGTGCTCGTGACCAGCCGAAAGTGAGGATCGGCGCAGCGGACGAGCTGCTCCTGGCCGGACGGGAGCCACGACCCGGGGAACTGATATTCCACCAGCGCGAGGATCCACGCATCGGAGTTGCGGGGAGCTTTGGCGCTGATCTGCTCCAGCGGGATCATGCGCGAGCCGAACACCATGGTCTGGAGATAGAGGCGGCCACCCGGTGCAAGCAGACCCGCGACGCGCCCGAAGAACTCGCGGTAGATCTCCTGCTGGCGCCCGGATGCGAACTCCTCCGGGGAGCAGAAGTGCTCGAAGGCTCCGAGGCTGGCCGCCCCGTCGAACTCGCCGAGCTCGTCTCGGCTCGCGCGCCGAGCGTCCTGGAGGCGGACGTCGAGGCCGTGACGCCGGCAGGCATCTGCTTGCGCCGAGGACAGGGTCAATCCGACCCCGGTGGCGCCCCGCCGGCGAATGTAATCCAGCAGCCCGCCCCAGCCACAGCCCAGGTCGATTATCCGCTGGTCCGGTTGCAGGCCGATCTGGTCAGCCAGATATTCATGCTTGCGCTGCTGGGCGGCCTCGAGGCTCAGGGAGAAGTCGCCGTCGAACTTGGCGCCGCTGAAGTCCGCGAGCTCACCGAGGCTGAGCCGGATGATCCGGTCGGTCAGCGAATACGTGAAGTCGAGGTCTCTGCGGTCAGCCACGGGGTGCCGCCGATCTGACCCGGAGCTCAATACGGACACGTATTTCAGGAATTGTGCTTCTCTTATTGTATGCTCGAAAGACCGCCTTGCGCACGGCGTCGGCAATCGATGTCGTGGGGGGATGCCTGTGACGCCGACGGCCCATCAAACAACGCCGGAGGCAGCAAATGGCACAGAAGCACAAGGTCAGCTACTCGGTTCAGCGGGACAGCTACCGGCTGACCGCCGAAGAACGCCGAGCGGCCCGCGTGGCCGGAATCGCGGGCAAGCAGGGAGAGCTGAAGCGCGAGGCGGCGGAGCGCCGCGCCAAGCGGGCGGCCCAGAACGAGAAGCCGAGCGTCGATTCCCGGACCCCGGCGAGGCGCAAGGTGCCCACCGCGAGGCAAAGTAATTCCCGCTGAGCCTTCCGGGGAGACGCTCGCCGAGCGTTCGCAGGAATCCGGCGCCGAGGCCTGTGTTCAGCCCCGGCGCGCGCTGGGCCGGCGGGCTGCGCTCAGCATCCTGGGGGCGACCGTGGTCACGGTGGCGCTCGGGGTGGAGCTGGCCGGAAAGCGCCATCAGTTCGCCGTAGCGCTGCACGCCGCCCCGGTTCTGACGCTGCTGGCGGTGATCGCGCTGCAGGTGCTGGCGCTGCTGGCGCGCAGCGAGGCCTGGTTCATCTGCGTCGGCGCCGCGGGAGGCACCGTGGCGCGCCGGCTGCTGTTCCGCGCGGCGGGCGTCGGTTACCTGGCCAGCATCTTGAACGGGTCCCTGGGCCTGGCGGCGCGCCTGACCTGCCTGCGACGGCTCGCCCCCGACACCACCCCGCGAGTACCGGCGCTGCTGGCCGCCGAGGTTCCGATCATCGCCGTGGAGGTCGCCCTGGCGGCGGTCTTCTCGTTCACGCTGATCGCAACGCTCGGCCTCCCGTGGTGGGTGCCGCTGATCTTCATCGCGGCCATGGCGGGGGCGGCGCTGGCCCTCAAGCGAATCTCCGAGCGCCGGCAGCTTGGCCTGTGGGCGGGTCTGGCCGTGATGCGGCGCGGTCCGGGGCGGATGATCGCCTTCGTGCTGCTGGCGGTGTGCGCTCAGATCGCGCGCAACTGGATCGTGCTCAACGCGATCGGAGTCCATGTGTCGATATTCGGCGCCATCGCGCTGCTCATCGCCATGTTCACGGTCGGTCAGCTGCCGATCGGGCCCACGGTGGGAGCCGCCGCCGCTGTGCTGATCCTCGGCTCCCACGGGGTGGCCGCCACGGCCGCCGCGGGCGTGCTGCTGACCGCCACCGGCACCGTGGGGACGCTTTGCTACGCCGGCTGGTCGATCGCGGACCGGATGGTCTCCGGCAGCCGTCGTGCCGAGCCCGACCGTCGCGCCGAGCCCGACCTCGCGGTGATTCCGACGCTGCCGTGACCGGGCGCGGCGTTCGGCCCCGGCGCGCGGTCGCGGCATCAGTCGGTGGCGAGCGCGGGCTCGGCCCCCGGCTCGGCGGTCGCCGGCTCGGCGGTCGCGACGCGGGGGCGGATGTTGGCGGGGAGGATCACCACGGCCACGAGCAGGCCCAGGGCGAAGATCCCGGCGGCCCACCAGAACGCGGTCGTGTAGCCATGCACCGAAGCGGCGTCGGCCAGCCCGCGCAGGTGCGTGTGGGCCACCGAGTAACTGGTGACGGCGCTGGCGAAGATCGTGCTCAGCAGCGCGGTGCCGATCGAGCCGCCCACCTGCTGTGAGGTGTTGACCATCGCCGAGGCGATGCCGGCCTCCTGGCGGTCGACCCCCAGCGTCGCGGTCCCGAAGGCAGGGGCGAACACGCACCCCATGCCCAGCCCGATGACGAGCAGTCCCGGAAGGACCTGGCCGGCGTAGTCGCCGCCGGGCGTCAGGCGGGTGAACAGGAGCATCGCGATGATGCCCAGCGTCATGCCGGCGATCACGATCGGCTTGGCTCCGGTCCGAGGCAGCACCCGGGTCTGCACGGTGGTGGAGGAGAGGACGATCATGGCGGTCATCGGCAGGAAGGCCACGCCGGTCGCCAGCGGCGAGAAGCCCAGGTCGCGCTGCAGGTAGTAGGTGAGGAACAGGAAGACTCCGAACACGCCGGAGCCGGCCAGCGCGATCGACGCATAGGCTCCGCCGCGAGCGCGGTTCCAGACGACGTGCAGGGGCAGCAGCGGAGACGGGGTGCGATGCTCGATGACCACGAACGAGACCAGGAGCACTACGCCGGCGATCAGCGCGACGATCGTCGGGGTCGCCGACCAGGAGTGCGTCTCGGCGTTGGAGATTCCATAGATGAGCGAGAACAGCCCCGCGAACGCGGTCACCACCCCCGGGATGTCGATCCGCGGCCGCTCGGGGTGGGCCTGGTTGACCAGCAGGCGGAACGCCATGATCGCGGTGGGAATGGCGATCACGAGGTTGACGTACAGACACCACCGCCAGGACAGAGCCTGGGTGAGCGCTCCGCCGAGCACCAGCCCAACCGACGCGCCGCCGCCGGCGATCGCCCCGAAGATCCCAAACGCCTTGGCCCGGTCAGAAGCGCCGGCGAAGGTCACGGTGAGCAGCGACAGGGCCGAGGGCGCCAGCAATGCGCCGAACACGCCCTGCAGGGCCCGGGCGCCGACCAGCATGCCGAAGGATTGAGACATCCCTCCGATCGCCGAGGCCAGGGAGAAGCCGATCAGTCCCGCGATGAACGTCCATTTGCGCCCGAACAGGTCGCCGAGCTTGCCGCCCAGCAGGAGCAGGCTGCCGAACGTGAGCGCGTAGGCGGTGATGACCCACTGCCGGTTGTCGGTGGAGAAGTGCAGCGCTGTCTGCGCCGACGGCAGGGCGATGTTGACGATCGTGGCGTCGAGCACCACCATCAGCTGCGCGGTGCCCAGGAGCGCGAGAACGGCCCAGCGGTTGGGTTCGGGGCGGTTCTGGGTGTCGGCCATCGGCGGTGCGCTTTCTGATTGGTGATTGAACGGCTATACGGCGGCCGGAACCCACAGTGCGTCGATCGCGCGCTCGGCCTCGGCCAGGCTCTGGGCGGCCAGCGGCTTGAGCTCGGCCATGGCGGGGACGGTGTCGGTCAGCGTGAGTTCGGCGGCTATGAAGCGCGGCTCCAGGCCGATCTGGCTGAGCGCGTGCGGTAGCCAGGGCGCGGCGTGGTCCCAGCCCTCTCGAGGCGTGCCCTCGCCGTAGCCGCCCCCGCGAGCGGCGATGACCACGATGTCGTGTCCGCCGAGGAGACCGGTCATGGTCGAGGGGTCGATTGACAGACCGGGGGCCACGAGGTGATCGATCCAGGCTTTGACGGTGCTCGGGGGACCGAAGTTGTAAAGCGGGAGACCGAGCACGATCGTGTCGGCTTCCTTGACCTCGTCGATCAGCTCGCGGGTCAGCGCCCACGACGCCGCCTGCTCGGGGGTGTGCGCGTCGGGCGGGATCATCCGGGCCAGCCCCGACGCGGTGTCCAGGTGGGGCAGGGGATGGTCGCCGAGGTCGCGATAGGTCACGGTGCCGTCGGGGTGAGCCTCGCGCCAGGCGGCGGCGGCGCGCTCGGTCAGCGCCCGGCTGACCGAGTTCTCGCCCTTGATGCTCGAATCGATGTGGAGGAGATGGTCGGGCAACGTGCACCTCTAGCGTAGTGGATGGCAACTAGTTTGTGCTGCATCAACGATTGGTAGCACACCGACGACACGGGTAGACTAAGCACCATGTCCTCACTCCCGGTCGTGGCGCAGCCCGTGCATCGCTGCGCCGCGCTGCTCGATCACCTGGCGCGCCGCATGCGGGTACGCGTCGAGTCGGCGCTCGAGCCCCTGGGGCTGCGCCCGCGTCACCTGGTCGCGCTCACCGTTCTGCGCGATCATGCGGGCAGCACTCAGCAGGGGCTCTCCGGGATGCTCCAGATCGACCGCACCAACCTCGTCGGATTGCTCAACGAGCTCGAGGCTGACGGCCTGATCCACCGGCGACGCTCGGTGGAGGATCGTCGGCGCCACATCGTCGACCTGACGCCCCTCGGCTCCGAGCGACTGGCCGAGGCCGAGTTTGCGCTCGCCGCGGCCGAGGACGAGGTCCTCGCCGGGCTGGACGTCGCCAAGCGTGAGTCGCTTCATCAGCTGCTTGCGCAGGCCAGCAACGGCTGCGTCCTCGACTGCGTGCGCGCGGCCGTGAGCCCCGGTCCGTCCTGCTCGTAGCCGACGGGACGCCGTCCCCGGCGCGCCGTTCCACCTTGGAATCGCTCGGAGGCAGGGTGCTCAGGGCGATCCCGGCGACCACCGCGATGGCTCCGGCGACCTGTCCGACGGCGGCCGTGTCCCCGAAGGCGAACCACCCGATGGCGGCGCCGACGACCGGCTCCAGGTTCATGTAAGCGCCCGCGAGCTCGGCGGGGACGCGAGCCTGGCCATAGGCGAACAGCCAGAACGGCAGCAAGGTTCCGGCCACCGCCAGTCCCAGGAACGCGAGTACCGGGGTGACGTGCGCCGGACCGGGCGGCACCCCTTCGGTGGCCAGCGCCACCGGCAGGGCGACGAGCGCCCCGGCCGCGAACTGGACGGCGGTGACGGCGGCCGCGTCGCGTCCGGCGAGCAGTCGCGGCTGGACCACGATCAGGGCGGCCGAGAGCGCGGCCGAGGCAAGCACGAGCAGATCGCCCTGACCGGCGCCGTGGCCCCCGCCGGTGCCCGCCACAAGGCCCACTCCGGCCAGCGCGAGCGCGTAGCCGGCCCAGGTGAGGGGACGGGCCCTGGCCCGCCCGAGACCCGCGGCCATCAGGGCGGCGAGCACCGGCACGACGCCGAGGATCACGGCGGCGTGGCTGACGCCGGTGCGCTCGATGCCGGCGTTCTGGAGCATGATCACCGAACCGAACCCGAGGGCGCCGGCGAGGGCGATCTTCGGCACGAGGGCCTGACGCAGGCCGCGCCGGCCCGCCAGCGCCAGCAGAGGCGCGGCGGCGGCAAAGCGGGCCACCGTGAGCCAGCCGGGACCGAGCCAGACGAGCGAGAGCTTTGAGAGGGGGATCGTCATTCCCCAGAGCGTGCCGGCCGCACAGAGAGCGGCGATGGCGGTGCGGTTCTGTGTCTTCACACGGCTGATGATGGCCGTGTTCGAGAACAATCCGGCCCAGGATTTGACATTTGGGCCTACAGACGATGAAATATTTTGTGAAATGGCGCTTGAGCTTGATTTAGTTGATCTCCGCCTCCTGAAGGAGCTCCAGATCGACGCTGACCGTCCCAACGTGGCGCTGGCTCGCCTCGTGGGGCTCTCCCCGGCGGCCACTCTGCACCGGGTGCGCCGGCTCATGGAGTCCGGGGTCGTGCTCGGCGTGGTGGCCCGGCTCGATCCGACCACCGCCGGCTTTCCCTTGCAGGTCTACGTCGCCGTGACCCTCGAGCGCCATGACGACGCCAGCCACCGGCGCTTCGCCGACGCGGTCCGCGCGATGCCCGAGGTGATCTCCGCCGACTGGGTGACCGGCGAGACCGATGCGATGCTGATCGTGGTGGCCCGCGAGGTCGCCGAGCTCCAACGCGTGCTGGTCCGCCTGTCCACGCGCGGCGGCGCCTCGCGCGTGACCACGCTTCTGCGCCTGGAGGAGCTCAAGCCGCCCTCGCCCCTGCCGCTGGGGCCGGAGGGCGCCTAGCCTACCCGGCCCTGTGGAGCGTCTGCCGTGCGCAGGTCTGCCCGGGCACGTCGATGGTGACGGCCCAATCGCGCTGAGCGGGCTTCTCGAGGAACTGCTGGTGGTAGTCCTCGGCGGGCCAGAAGGTTGTGGCGGGCGTGATCTCGGTGACGATCTTGCGCTCCAGCTGGTTCTGCCGCGCGTCGCGCGAGGCGATCGCCTCAGCGGCCTGCTGCTCGTCGGCGAAGAAGATGGCCGAGCGGTACTGGCTGCCGATATCCCATCCCTGGCGGTCACGGACGGTCGGATCGTGCTCTGCCCAGAACGCCTCGATGAGCTCGGGGTAGGAGATCGTCGCGGGGTCGTATTCGACCTCTACGGCCTCGGCGTGGCCGGTGGTGCCGCTGCACACCTGCTGGTACGTCGGATGGTCCTGGCTTCCGCCGGTGTAGCCGGCGGTCGTGCGCGTGACGCCGGGAAGGGCGCGAAATGCGGCCTCCACGCCCCAAAAGCATCCGGCGGCGAAGATTGCGGTCTGTCGTGGCATTCGGTTCCTCTCGTCTGATTCTCGAGTCACCTGGTAAGACCCGGATCGAGCGCAAACGGTTCAGGTGGGGAGGGGAGGAGCGGCGAGTCAGCGCTGGGGAGGCGTAGGGTTGCGAGGATGCCGAGAGGACCGCTTGGCCGTCTCTAAGTTCGCACGCGACCATCGTTGGGTGCCGCCGCGCGCGTCGGACTATCTGGACGGTGATCTGGCCCCGGCGGAGGTCGCCCGGGTGCAGCGCCACGTCGAGCAATGCCCGCAGTGCCGCGAACTGCTGCAGAGCCTGGAGGAGATCGTCACCGCGCTGGGGACCCTGCGCGATGACCGGGACGCGCGGGTCGCCGGCAGGGTGGTCGCGTCGCTCAAGATCAGCCTCGGGGCGAACCCGCCGACCGGCGGATGATGGGATCCTCGGGTCCGGCGCCGGTCAGCGACGAGGCGCTCGTCCAGCTCGCCCGCGAGGGCGACATGGAGGCCTTCGAGGAGCTCGTGATGCGCCACGCCGATCGGCTGTTCGCGTCGCTGCGGCGGTTCGGGCTGGACGACGCCGAGGCCCAGGAGGTGGCCCAGGAGACCTTTCTGCGCGCCTGGCGTGCCCTGGGCCGCTTCGAGGGCCGGTCGAGCTTCTTCACGTGGCTGTATCGAATCGGCTTCAACGAGGCACAGCGGCGTCTGTCTCGCCGGCCGGCGGCCGGAGCGGTCGTGTCAAGCGAGCTGGAATCCGTCGACGAGCAGGAGGACGGACGGCCCGGGCCGGAGGCGAGTGCGGAAGCTCAGGAGCTCCGAGACGCGCTCGGGCGGGCGTTACGCGAGCTGCCCGTGGATCTCCGGGCGCCGGTCGTGCTGCGCGACGTCGAGGGGCTCTCGACGCGGGAGGCGGCCGCGATCCTCGAGCTCGGCGAGCCGGCGCTCAAGAGCCGGCTGCACCGGGGTCGGATGGCGCTGCGCCGCCTGCTCGAGCCCTGGGTCACGGCGTCCTGAACCGTTTGGTGCCGATCCGGGTCCAACCTGGTGAGCAAAGAAAGGAAGCAACATGAAGACCAGGATCCAGAAGACCGACGAGCAGTGGCGCGAGGAGCTGACTCCCGCGCAGTACGAGGTGCTCAGGCGCAAGGGCACCGAGCGACCGTTCTCGGGTGGCTACGAGCACCTAAAGGAGGACGGCATGTATCGCTGTGCCGCGTGCGGCGCCGAGCTCTTCTCGTCGGACACGAAGTTCGACTCCGGCACCGGCTGGCCGAGCTTCACCGACCCTGCGGTGCGTGAGAACGTCGAGCTCCACGAGGACCGCACACTGTTCATGCGCCGCACCGAGGTGACCTGCGCAGCCTGCGGCGGACACCTCGGTCACGTGTTCAACGACGGACCCAACGGCTGCGATCGCTACTGCATCAACTCAGTGGCTCTCGAGCTTGACCCGGCTCGCGACTCGGCGTGACCGACGCGGGCCGCGTTGGAGGCCAGGCCCCACCCGGGGGAGACCCGGAGATGCCGGGGGGCTGATCGGGAGGGTGGGGGCCTTGGCCCTTTCCGGCTCGTAGAACCGTGCGGCCGAGGCCAGCAGGGCGTTGCCGCGTTCCACCGCAAGGAACAGAATGGGGATTGCGCAGATCGACACTATGATGGTCGCGGTCGACAGCCGGAGCTGCGCGATGGAGAGGGTCACGGCGGCGCACGAGATGATCGCGACCGCTCCGCGCCATCCGAGCAGGCGAGGGATCTCATTGTCGTGCCGGATGTTCTGTGTGGAGGAGGTCATGAAGCCGCTATCGGCCGGCAATGGCCGACCCGCGAGGTATATGCCGAGAACCGGCCCAAAGCGTCATGCCTTTGAGCGCCAACCCGGCGGCCAGGTCGCTCCTCGTCGAGGAACTCCTTCCACCTCCCGTCCGACGGCAAGTCGGGGCAGATGGGCGCGGTCACGCGTCGCCAGCCCTACGGCAGGCCGATCCAATCGCCGGCGGCGACGTGCACGACCGATTGGCCCGAGGATCACCGGTCCGTCAGGGCCGTCGGTATAGGTTGCTATCGCCATGCCGAAGCCCCGACGGGTGAACTCGAAGCCGATCTCGTACCGCGGTTCATCGGGTTGGTTAGCACGTACCCGCGTAGGCGCAGTTGTTGGTGGCGGAGTGAGCCGCGGAGATGACGATGGCCAGTCAGATGATGAAGGCCGCCACGCTGAGCGCGATGATCCATCCTCCGTGCTTGCTGGTGGTCCTCTCCGGCCGGGTGGCCACGACGATCCCGAGAACGAAGCCGACGATCGGGATCAGGACGGGCGAACACAGCTGCGGCCCTCGCCATGCCGCCGTCCGCCGCCGCCAAGGCCTCCTCGTCGAGGACGACGGGAATGAGGAATTCGTTCATGCTCTCAGCATGTGGCCGTCGCGCCCTGGCTCCGTACCCCCTTGGGGGTGATCTTCGGGGTAGCCGGGGGGGAGGTGGCGGGTTAGGACCGGCTCACCCTCGAGACCGTTTGTGCCGATGCACAGGGTGCGCGCTGCTGCGCGCCACATGCCCATGGACGACCACACACCGATCACCGTCCTCGTCGCGCGCTTTGACGATCTGCTGGACCGCGGCCTGCGGCAGGTGATAGATGGGGACCCAAGCCTCGAGATAGTGGCTCGCGACGTGGCGCACGATCGTCTCGAGGTGGTCATGCGGGCTCACAGCCCGCGGGTCGCGATCCTCGACGTCGATGCGCTATCGAGCCTCGCGGAGGTCCGCCTGTTCGGGGAGAAGCATCCGGACACCCGGCTGGTGTTGCTCGTCTCGCAGGCCAGCACGGCGGAGTGCGTTCAGGCGCTCGCGTTCGGCGCGAGCGCGTTCCTGGGGCGAGACACCCAGGCCCGCGACGTGCTGACCGCGATCCATCTCGCTTCACGCGGGCTGCAGCTGATTCCTCGCTCGGCCCGCGACGCCGATCCCCAGGTGGCACCCGGACCTCAACTGCTCACGACCCGCGAGGCGCAGGTTCTGCCCATGCTCCAGCAGGGGGACAGCAGCAAGGAGATCGCCGCCGCGCTGCAGATCGGAGTGGAGACCGTTCGCACCCACGCACGGCACATCTACCGCAAGTTCGGCGTTGCCTCCCGCCGCGAGCTGGGAACGCTTCCGTCACGCCCGGCGGCCCCCGAGAGTGATGACGAGGCGCAGTGGAGTATTCCGATGCTCGAGCTGGTCCGGACCGGAGGTCAGCCCAGATCGGCGTGATTCGCTTAAGCGACATCACCTGGCTGATATCGCGCATCGTGCCGGCGGCTTTCAAGCTAGCCATCGGGCTTCATTTTGATCTGCAAAAGCTGGCCCGGTGGCCATTGGGGCAAACGGACGGCCCGCGCACACTGGATCGCTCATTCGTTTCCGTCGTCAGGAGAGACGCATGGCCGTCGAGCCCAAGCTAAGTGATCAGGAAATCGCGAGCCTCATGGAGATTCCCCACCCGACAAAGGGTGAGGGCGAGTCTCTTTACGGGAGCACCAAGGTGTTCCCCGACTACGAAGCAGAGCCGGGGGAGACGTATTTCGGCCTCGTGCACGGGATCACCAACGAATCCTCGGTCAGCCTCGTCGCAGTTCTCATGGCCCTGCGGGCTCTGCGCAAGGGGTTTGACTCGGCGCTCTATTTCTACGGGATCGGCGCTCTGAACTGCCTGCAGACGCGCGGCTTCCCGACGGTCGGCAATGAGCTGTTCCCGGGCATGCGCAACGAGAACGGCCAGATCGCGAAATTCATCGACAAGGGCGGCAAGGTGTACGCCTGCCGGTTCGGCCTCTCGCTGCACGGCGCTCGCGAAGAGGACCGACCACGCCCTCGGAAAAGCCCAGGATGGATCTCGAGCTGCGATCAGAGCTGGCCGTGCGCGGACTGCGGGCGGCGCCGCCGGTGCGCCGCCGTGCCGGCGCCGGGCCCAGCGACGACGGCCACTGGCGGCTGCGCGACGGCGGATGCTCGGCGACGCTGCCGCTGGACCGCGACTCACCGTTCGCGGTGGATGCCGACGGCCGGCTGACCCGGGACGGCGCGGTGGTGCAGGAGGCCGCCTTCGAGCCCGTGCAGCGGCCTCGCTTCTACGAGCTCAAGACCGAGGAGGGCGTTCCCTACGAGCAGCTCGCCCGGCTCCACGGCACCGACGTGCTGGCCACGACCGTGGTGCAGACATGCACGCGTTACACGAGCGAGTCGAACCGGTGTCGCTTCTGCACGATCGAAGAGTCGCTGCAGGCCGGCGCCACGACCCAGGTCAAGCAGCCCGAGCAGCTGGCCGAGGTGGCCGAGGCGGCGTGGCGGCTGGACGGGGTGTCGCAGATGGTGATGACCACCGGGACCTCTAACGGTCCCGATCGCGGGGCTCGGCACGTGGGGCGGTGCGTGACCGCGGTGCGCGCGGCGGTCCCCCTGCTTCCGATCCAGGTGCAGATCGAGCCGCCGGTGCAGCTCGAGTGGATCGACCGGCTGCGGGCCTGCGGCGCCGATGCCATCGGCATCCACATCGAGTCCCTGGATCAGGGCGTGCGAGAGCGCTGGACCCCGGGCAAGGCGACCGTCTCGACCGAGCGCTACCGGGAGGCGTGGCGGCACGCCGTCGAGGTGTTCGGGCGAAACCGGGTCTCCACCTACCTGCTGGTCGGGCTCGGCGAGGAGCACGAGGAGCTGATCGCGGGCACGCAGACGCTCATCGAGATGGGCGTGTACCCGTTCGTGGTCCCCTACCGGCCGCTCGCCGGATCGCTCGCCGACCGCGACAGGGTGCCGGCCCCGTCCCCCGAGCTGCTGGCCCATGTCACCCGGAGAGTGGCGGCCCAGCTGGTGGCGGCGGGCATGGCGGGAGCCGATCAGGTGGCCGGTTGCGCCGCGTGCGGCGCGTGCTCGGCCCTGCGCCAGGCGGGCGGATAGGTGTCGGGCCAGGTGGGCGGATAGGTGTCGGTAGACGAGATACGAGACATCATCCAATCGCTGGGCGGCCCGGCCGCTCGCGCCGAGGCCCCCAGCCAGCCGTGGCTGATCTCCGACGTCGCGGATGACCCGGGGCGGCGGGCCGCCTACCACCGCCTGCGCCGCCACGAGTTCGTCGAGCGTCAGGGTCTGTTCAACGCCGACGACTCAGATCACGCTGACCGGGACCAGGCTACTCGCGTGCTGGCGGCGCTGGCCCCCGACGGCGCCGTGATGGGCGGCGTGAGGATTCACCCCGCGGGCCAGGGCACCGAGGCGATCGGCTGGTGGCAGGGAAGCCGGCTGGTGGTCGACGCCGCCACCGGACGGGCGCGCGGTCGCATCGGCGCAGCGCTGGTCCGGGCGGCCTGTGCGCGCGCTCTGGACGGGGGCGCCCTGCGCTTCGACGCGCACGTGCAGCGCTCCCAGGTCGAGTTCTTCACGCGACTGGGCTGGACGCGGGAACGCGGGGTGATCGTCGCCGGGCGACCGCACATGCTCATGCGATGGGACGTCGGGCGCGTCGGGGAGCTGGTGAGCGCGACCAAGGAGCCGCTCGGGGAGCTCCTGGGTGCGCTGCTTCCCGCCGATCGCTGGCGCGGCGACGACGGCATTCCCGTAGCCGGCTCCGACGTGGTCTCGTGCGTGGACGCGATCACGCCTTCGATGGTCGAGCGCGACCCGGAATGGGCCGGATGGTGCGGAATGCTGGTCACCGCGCACGACCTGGCGGCCATGGGCGCCGGACCAGCGCCCCGGTGCCGTCGGGCGGCGGGCGACCCGGCGATGCCGTCACGCTGACCGCCGACCTGGCGGGCGGGTGGAGGCCGGGGTACGCCGGGCGCCAGTGGGACTCGACCTCGTGGCGGAGGCGCGAGGAGCTGGCCCCGATGCTGTCGGCGGTGGCCCGGTCCCAGCCCCACGCCGCCAAGGACGTGTCGATGGCCGGCGTGCTGGGCACGTTGGCGATGCTGGCCGAGGCCTCGGGGACCGGCGCCGAGGTCGACGTGGCCGCGGTCCCGCGCCCGGCGGAGGCCACCATGTCGGACTGGCTGACGTGCTTTCCCGGGATGGCGTTCGTCACCGCCGACGCGCCCGACGCGCCGCCGCTGGACGCCGGAGCGTGCGTGTCTCAGCGCTGTGGCCGGCTGACCACCGAGCCGGGGGTGCGCCTGCGCTGGCCCGGCGGCGACATCACCGAGGTGCTCCCCGGTGAGGGCGCCTCTAGATTGGGGCCCGCCCACCCCGCCCGCCCGGCCGAGACCGACCACGCCGGCCTCCCCGCCGGCCCGGCTTGACAGTGACCATCTGCATCCCTCTGACCAGGAGGTTCGCCAATGGGTGAGATAACGATCGCCGCCGCGGCCGCGCCCTTCAGCCGCGACATGGAGGCATGCTTTGCCACGATCAAACGTTGCATCGCCGACGCGCGAGCCGCCGGGGTGGACCTGCTGGTGCTGCCCGAGGCGGCCCTGGGGGGCTACGTCGAGACCTTGCACGGCGACGCCGACCCGCCGCCGACCCTGTCCGCCGACGGTCCGGAGCTTGCCCGGGTGAGCGGGCTGGCCGGCGACATGGTGGTGTGCGTGGGCTTCTGCGAGGACGGCGGGGATGGGGTGCGCTACAACACCGCCGCCTGCGTCAACGGGAATGGCCTGCTCGGACTGCACCGCAAGACCCACCTGCCGCTCGACGAGGATCGCTTCACCACCACCGGAGACGAGCTGGCCGCCTTCGATACGCCGCTGGGGCGCCTGGGGATGCTGATCTGTTACGACAAGGCGTTCCCGGAGGCCGCGCGGACGCTCGCCCTGGACGGCGCCCAGGTGCTGTGCATCCTCTCAGCCTGGCCGTGCAGCGCCACCAATGCCGCCCCCGAGCTGACCGACGACCGTCAGTGGCGGCGGGCTGAGCTGTGGGACCGCGCCCGGGCGGCTGAGAACTCGTTCGTGGTCGCCTCCTCCAACCAGACTGGGGAGTTCGGCAAGCTGCGCTTCCTCGGCGGCGCGCGCATCGTCGGCGACATCGACCTGCGCGCGCATGCCCTGGCCGGGCTGCAGCTGCACGGGCGGCTTCAGGCCTTCACCGACGGACGGTTGCGGTTCGGGGGTGACCTGCGCGAGAAGCTCGACGCCGCCGATTCCACCGCGGAGCGCATCAAGGACACGATCGACCGCTGGATCGACGAGCAGGGGATCGACGCGCTCACCGCGGAGCGCTACCGGGCGGTGTGGGAGCCGGCCGACGACAACGGAAGCGAGCTGGATCTCAACGCGGGGGAGATCCGTTCGGTCGTATGGGGGACGGGGTTTGCCAGCGACTGGTCGTTTGTGGACGTGCCGGGCTTCACCGACGACGGCTATCCCCGATACACGCGCGGCGTCTGCGACGTCGCCGATCTCTACGTCCTGGGCCTGCCCTGGCTTTATACCTGGGGATCGGGGCGCTTTGCCGGGGTGGACCGCGACGCCAAGTACGTCGCCGAGCACATCGCCGCCCGGGCGAGGGTGCCGACGTTCACCTCGGTCGCCCGCTGATCCCGATTCCGCCGCCGGCGGTCACGGAAGATCCTGCAGCGCCTGCTCCACCGCGGTCCCGCCGCGGTTGACGTAGAGGATCAGGCGCGCGGCGCGCTCGCGGAGCAGCAGTCCGTCGAGCACGGCCGCCACATCGTCACGCGGAATCTCCCCGCGAAAGGGCTCGACGTCTAACCGGACCCGATCGGTGCCCGGATCGTCGGTCAGGCGCCCGGGTCTGACGATCAGCCACTCCCGGTCACTGGCCTGAACCGCTTGGTCGGCCTCGGCCTTGGCGCGCACGTAGACGCTGAACACGTCGTCGCCCGCCGGCGGATCCTCGGCGCCTACGGAGCTGATGATCAGATACCGCGGCACGTCGACCGCCCTCGCTGCCTGGAGCAGCTTGATCGCTCCGTCACGGTCCACCGTCTGCTTGCGCTCGGGGCCGCTGCCGGGGCCGGCGCCGGCTGCGAACACCACCGCTGCGGCGCCGGTCACGGCCGCCGAGATCTCCGGCACGCCAGCGTGCTCGAGGTCGCAGAGCACCGGCTCCCCGCCGTGCGCGCGGACGTCGTTGGCGTGCTCGGGGCTGCGGATCAGCCCGACGACGGTCTCCCCCCGGGCGCTGAGGCGCTGGGTCAGCCGCAGCGCGATCTTTCCGTGTCCTCCGGCGATCGCGATCATCGCCTCAGCCTAGCCCGCCGGAGGAGGTTCTGCGTTGGCGGCTGTCAAGGAACGGTCGATCCGTCGCCGCGCGGCGGTCAGCCCTTCAGCACGTCGTCTATGAGCTCCTGGGCCTGCTCGAGAATGCGATCCAGATGCGGCTCGCCGTTGAAGCTCTCGGCGTAGAGCTTGTATACGTCCTCGGTGCCCGACGGGCGGGCGGCGAACCACCCGTTGGCGGTCACGACCTTCACGCCGCCCAGGGGGGCGCTCGAGGGCGCCGCGGTGAGCACGCGCTCGACGGGCTCGCCCGCGAGCTCGGCGACGGTCAGGTCATCGGGGGAGAGGCCACCCAGGACGCGCTTCTGCTCGGGCGTCGCGGAGGCGTCGACGCGGCGGTACACCGGCGCGCCGTAACGCTCGGTCAGCTTCGCATAGAGCTGGGCCGGGTCCTTGCCGGTGCGGACCGTCATCTCGGCCGCGAGCAGGCACATGATCAGCCCGTCCTTGTCGGTGCTCCACGCGCCGCCGTCAAGGCGAAGGAAGCTCGCGCCCGCGCTCTCCTCGCCGCCGAAGGCCAGCGTACCGTCGAGCAGGCCGGAGACGAACCACTTGAAACCGACCGGCACCTCCTCCAGCGGGCGGCCCAGGCCGGCCACGACGCGGTCGATGATGCTGCTGGACACCATCGTCTTGCCGACACCGGCCTCAGCCGGCCACTGGCCGCGGGCGCCGCTCAGCAGGTAGGAGATCGCGGCGGCCAGGTACTGATTGGGGTTCATCAGCCCGGCGCGGGTGACGATGCCGTGGCGATCGGCGTCGGGGTCATTGGCGAACGCGAGGTCGAAGTCGTCCTTGAGCGAGATCAGCCCCGCCATCGCGTCCGGAGAGGAGCAGTCCATCCGGATCTTGCCGTCATGGTCGAGCGGCATGAACGAAAACGTCGGGTCGATCCGGTCGTTGACGACCTCGAGGTTGAGCCCGTGGCGCTCGGCGATCGCCTCCCAGTAGGCGACGCTCGCGCCGCCCAGCGGGTCGACGCCGAGCCGGATCTGAGCGGAGGCGATCGCCTCCAGGTCGACGACGGCGGGCAGATCGCCGACGTAGGCGGAGCGGTAGTCATAGGGCTGCGCACGCTTGATCGCCTCGTCGTAGCCCAGCCGCTCGATGCCCCGCAGCCGCGCCCGCAGCAACTCGTTGGCGGCATCCTGGATCTGACCCGTGACGTCGGTGTCGGCCGGGCCGCCGTGGGGCGGGTTGTACTTGAAACCCCCGTCCTCGGGCGGGTTGTGCGACGGCGTGATCACGATTCCGTCCGCCTGGGGGCCGCCGTGGGCGTTGTGGGTCAGGATCGCGTGCGAGATCGACGGCGTCGGCGTGTAGCCGCCCTCAGAGTCGACGACCACCTCGACGCCGGCGGCGACCAGCACCTCGACCGCGGTACGGAACGCCGGCTCTGAGAGGGCGTGCGTGTCGCGGCCCAAGTACAGCGGGCCGCCGATCCCCTGAGCCGACCGGTAGCGCGCGATCGCCTCGCTGATCGCGACGATGTGATCCTCGTTGAAGGTTCCCAGCGACGAGCTGCCACGGTGCCCCGAGGTCCCGAAGGACACCGCCTGGGCCGGATCCGACGGATCGGGGTGCTCGTTGTAGTAGGCCCCCACGAGCTGATCCACGTCGATCAGCATGTCCGCGCTGGGTCGCCGGCCGGCGTCGTCGATCTCTGACCGGGACATCTGCTCATGAGCTCTTGCTGGTCCAGATCACGCCCGTATTGTCGCGCGTGTTGCATCGGTCCGGTCAGGGCCGCTCGTGAAGGAGGAAGAATCTGAGCATCTCCGCGGAGGCGTCGGGTCCTTGGGCATCGGTGTAGGACCCGTCAGGACTGCCGCCGTACCAGGCGTGGCCGCCGCCATGGACGATCAGCGACTCAACCACGGCCGTGCCGTCGAGGTTGTTGTGGACGGTTCGACTGTAGGGACGGCCGCCGTCGGCGATTGTCTTCGTGGGCCCCTCTCGGCCGCTGACATCGCCTGCCGCCAGTCGGGCGGCGACGAGCTTGTCGGCGTTGACCGGAGCCACGATCGCGTCCTGGTCGCCGTGGATGACGAGCAGCGGCACCCGGCTGGTCACGCCCGGCGTCCCTCCATTTCGCATGGCCGCAAAGGCGGACCCGACATCGTGGGCGGCGCGATAGGCGAGTCCGGAGTGCACCCCGACCGCCGCGTAGAGGTCGGGGTAGGTCGCGGCCATGATCGCGGCCATCGCCCCACCGGCGGACAGGCCCGCGACGTAGATGCGGGTCCGATCGACGGCGAGGTCACGCATCACCTGCCCGGTGATGCCCGCGATGATTGCCGGCTCGCCCGCGCCGGCGCGCTGGTGGGAGGCGGAGAACCAGTTCCAGTAGCCCCCCTGGTTGCCGGCGCGCGACTGTTCCGGGTAGGCGACGAGGACGCCGTGCTGCTCGGCGAGTACGTTCATGCGGGTCCCGGCCGCGAAGTCCGATGCGTCCTGCCTGCCTCCGTGGAGCATGACCACGAGGGGAACGGGATCGCCGTTGTAACCGGTGGGGACGTAGAGGACGTAGCTGCGCGTGCCCGCAGCCTCGGTGTGCGTGAGGCGACGGATCTCGCCTTCGGGGGCGACGACGGCGCTCGCCGCGGCACCAGGACGAGACGACGATACGCGTCCGGCCGATCTGCCCCGATTCGCGGCGGGTGGCAGGCCGAGCAGCCGGCCGAGACCGCGGGGACTGTCCGGGAAGGTTGAGTCGGCCGACGGGGCTGCGCTGACGCCGGCGAGGCCCCGCTGCAGGAGCGCCGTGGCCTCAACCAATCGCCCGGCTCGTGTGAGCCGAACCGCCTCGGCCATTGCGGTGTTCGAAATGCTCTTCATTTGCATGTCCTTTGCCGGTGTGGTCATCTGGTGCGCGATGCGAGAGCGGCCTTCACCGCTCGAGGCGCTCGAAAGGAACCAAGCACCTCCACCGCGGCGATCGTCGCCAGAGCGAGCTCAGGCGAGACGTCATCCGCGATGCTCGCCAACCCCAAGACGCGCAACTCCACCATCACATTGGAATCGCGGAGCTGCTCGAGGTCGTGGCGGCTGTAGTGCTCGCTGCCGAGGGTCAGCGCGCGCCGGGCGACGGTGCTGTCCAAGGCGGTCGATCGGCTTTCGAGTTGACGCCGGATCGCCGTACGAATGAAGTCCGTGCGGTTGGCAAAGAAGCCCTCGCTCACGAGCAGATCGATCTGACCCAGGTCTATCGGCCCGACGTTGATGGTGATCTTCTCGCTTCTGTCGACGTCGGCCATCTTCCTCGCCGTCCAAGTGGCTGGCTGCCATCCTTCAGCCATCCTACTACCATCCACACAGATGGTAAGCCCGGCTCGAGCTGCAGGGCGCCCAGCGCGGCGTCTGGGGCTCGGGGCTTCAATGTCCCGCAACCTGACCGCCATCGATGTGCAACGTCTCGCCAGTTACGAACGTGGCTCGTTCGAGATACAGGATCCCGTCGACGATGTCGCTGACCTCCCCGACTCGGCCGAGCGGATGGAGGTCTGCCAGGCCCTCGTATGACGCGGGATCGTGCATGGGGGTTTTGATCACTCCCGGCGAGACCGCGTTGACGCGAACTCCGCGTGATGCGTATTCGATGGCCAGCGCGCGGGTCACGGCGGCCAGCCCGCCCTTGGTGAGGGACGTCAGCGCGGATGGTTGCGTGCTGTCGGCGTGCTCGACCAGGCTGGTGGTGATGTTGACGATGTGGCCGTTTCCCTGCCTGACCATCTCGCGAATCGCGCGCTGGGTGATGTGAAAGAACCCGGCGAGGTTCACCGACGTGATCGCGACGTAGTCGTCGAGCGTGTAGTCCGTGAAGGGCTTGCCGATGAAGATCCCCGCGGTGTTGACCAGGCTGTCGATCCGTCCGAACCGATCGAGCGTCTGCTCGACCACGCGATGGGCGGTCTCGAGCTCCGTGATGTCTCCGCTCACGGTGAGGAGGTCGGGCTCGTCGGAGGAGGGAATCGAGCGCGAGGTGGCCACGACGGCGTAGCCGGCGTCACGGAATGCCGTTGCCAGGCCTGCGCCGATGCCCCCCGAGGCACCGGTGATTATCGCGACCTTCGCTGGGGTCATCCGACCAGGTAGGTCTCGTAGATCACGAGCCCGGCCTGGCGGCCGGCGACGCTGATGAAGATGCCTTTGTTCAGCCAGTCGAGATCGGCGGCGGCGGCCTCGATCTGGGTTGAGGTGCGAAAGGTGTATTCGCCGGCGTCGACCTCCTCGCCCCGCCCCAGGCGTGCGAGGACCTCCTGACTGCCATGGCGCACGCTTCGTGATTGCACGTAGAGCAGATCGCCGCGATCGGTCTGCAGCGTGTAGCGGATATCGCCCAGGGTGGTGCCGTCGGGCAGGATTATCTGCCAGTCAGCGCTCGCGCCCGGGAGCAGCTCGCCGTTGAGTTCAGGACCGGTGAAGGTCCCGCCGCTCAGAGGGGCTATGCGCCGGTGGCCTTGGGCGACGTCGCCGAGCTCAAGCGGCTGGGCGACCGTGGCTTCCAACCGGTAGACCTTGGTGAGCCGGGGATCGGGAAGCCGAATGCTCATGACTGTTGACCTTGAACTCGACCAGGAATCCCATGATGTCTTCCTGCGGGGGTCATTCCACGAGCTGTTGGCCGCCGTCGATGTCGTACGTGGCGCCGGTGAGAGCGGTGTTGGACATGATGTGTACAGCGAGCGCGGCGACGTCGGCCGGTTCCACCACGCGCCCGATCGGGAGGGTCGCGCGGAGCTGATCGCGCCGCTTTTCAAGCTCATCGCCGAGAAGGGATGCCGACAAGGGCGTGTCGACGAAGCCGGCGGCGATGAGGTTGATTCTCGCCGGGGCGAGTTCAAGCGCCAGGTTGGCCGCGAGCGCAGGGAGCGCCGCGGTGACCGTCGACAGAATTCCGTTGCCGATGCCGGCGCGTCGGCCGCCGGTGCCGATCATGAACAGCAGCGTGCCTCCGGGCTGCATCTTCCCAACGGCTAACCGGGCTACCTGGAGTACGAGCAAGAGGTGCTCGTCGAGGCCCCGGCGCGCCTCGTCGAGGTCGAGCTCCAGCAGGCGGCCGTAGCTCGGGCCGCCCGCCGTGACCATCACGTGGTTGATTGGTTTGGACAGGTCGCCGAAGAACCTGGCGAGCGCGGCCGGATCGGTCGCGTCGACAACCGCGCTGCTCTGCGCGTCGAGCTCGAGCGCGGCGTGCTGCAAGCGCTCGGGATTGCGTCCGACGAGAATGATCTCGGCACCCTCCGCGCGGGCTCGCCGAGCGGTCTCGAGGCCCATGCCCGAGCTACCGCCGATCACTACGACGGTTTGCCCGAGCAGCTCCGGTTCGCGCCTGCTGGGAGAGACGGTGGCTGCGGTGGTCACGAGGTCCTCCGGATCAGTGGTGGTGGCGACGGCCACGGAGTTCATGGCGCGGTCGCGCCGCCCGGCTGGCGCGCGGGCTTGATCGCGACCCGGAGCGCTTTCAGAGCAGCGGCGTGGATCTCCGAGAAGCTGGGGAAGGGCTGGATCGTGTCGCGCAGCACGTCCAGTGGAACTCGAGCCCGGATGGCGAGGGTGGCCTGCTGCAGCCACTCGCCGGCGTCGGGGCCGAGCGCGTAGGCGCCGGTTAGACGGTCGCCGTCGCTGAGCAGGGTCAGAAATCCGTTGGAGTCGGCGTAGGCGTGCGTATACGTGGCCGCCTTGGGAATCTCGGACAGGAGCGCGGTGCCTGTGAACTGAGCCTCGGCCGCGCCGACCGCAGCGGCCTGAGGGTCGGTGTAAGTAACGCGGGGAACGGCGTCGTAGTGCGCCTCGCGGGACTCGCCGAGGATGTTCGATGCGACGACATCGCCTTCATATTCGCCGACGTGGGTCAGCGGCCAGGCACCGTTGACGTCGCCGATTGCCCACAGGCGCTCGCCCGCTCGCAGGTGCGCGTCTACCGGGATCCCGTGGCCGTCGGCAGTCACGCCGACCGTCTCGAGCCCGAATCCAGTGATCCGCGGGCGCCGGCCCGTGGCCACGAGCAAGCGATCGCCGCGCAGCTCGCCTCCGTCTTCGAGGTCGAGGACATACTCCTCACCATCGCGCCGCGCTGCCGTCGCACGGACGCCGAGGGCGAGCTCGATACCGGTGCCCCGCAGCGCGTCGCCGAGCGCCTCGCCCAGCGGTGCAGGCTCACGGGCGAGCAGGTGCTCGGCCCCCTCGACTACTGCCACCTCGCCCCCGAAGCTACGCACGACCTGAGCGAGCTCGACGCCGGCCGGCCCACCGCCGAGGACGACCAGTCTCCGCGGGACTTCCTTCATTCCGGTTGCCTGGTGAGTGCCCCAGACGCCTTCCAACTCGCGCAGGCCCGCGATCGGCGGCACTACCGGATCAGACCCGGTCGCGATGACGACGTGCTGAGCGCTGTACCGCACCCCCTCGACCTCGACCACGCCCGTACCCTCGAGCCGGCCAACACCCCGCAAGAGATCGATCCCCCTGGCCGCCAGCCAACGCTCTTGCCCAGCGTCGGAATAGTCCGAGACCATGAAGTCACGCCAGGCCAACGCCGCCTCGACGTCGACCTCAGCGCTCGCCGCCGCCTCTCGAGCACCATGAACTGCTTCCCCAGGACGCAGAAGCGTCTTGGAGGGAATGCATGCCCAATATGTGCACTCGCCTCCGACCAGGTCACGCTCGATCACGGCGACCCGCAGGCCGCCCTCGGCCAGCGCGGCGGCGCAGTGCTCGCCGGGGGCGCCACCGCCGAGGACGATCACGTCGTAGTCGGTGTTCATACCGTTGCTCATCACGGCCTCGTTCGATCGGTTGCAGGCACAACGGTCGCGTCTTCGGCCCCTGGTCGCGCCCGTGCACGCCCTGGTCAGTGCCCTGGTCTTCGTGTCGGACGATGTGAGCTCGCCAGCTACGCCGGTGTGGTTTCGTGACCCGCTCTCGGCAGAGCATCGTCGAGGGCTCTGCGGGAGCTGATCCCGAGCTTGGTGAACACTTTGCGCAGATGCCATTCGACCGTCCGGGGGCTGATGAACAGCCGACCGCCGATCTCAGGGTTGGAGAGGCCATCACGAGCGAGCCGGGCGATCTGCTCTTCCTGAGCCGTGAGCTCATCGCGCGTCTCGACGGTGCGCTTACGCGCCTTCACCCCGGTGGCCGCCAGCTCACGGCGGGCGCGCTCGGCGAACGCCTCCATGCCGATCGTGACGAGCATGTCGTGGGCGGTGCGCAGCTGCTCGCGCGCTTCCACACGCCGGCCCTCGCGTCGCAGCCACTCGCCGTAGAGCAGATGCGCGCGGGCGAGCTCCGGACGGAGCCGCGTACGGGCCAGCCGTTCGATCGCTTCGAGGTAGAGGAGCTCGGCGGCTTCACCCTCAGTCAGCAGCGCCCTTGAGCGGGCGACGAGCCCCAGCCCCCAGTCAGCTCCGCTTGCTTGCGCGGACCCCGCGAGTTGTCCCAGCGCTCCGGCGGCAAGTCCCGTCATCCCGCTCCTGACGGTTGCCTCGATCAGCTCCGGTAGCGCCCACCCGAAGAGAAACAGGTCAGGCGTATCTTCACGTGCCTGCTCGGCGGCGGCGAGCGCCTCCTCGTAGCGGCCGAGGCCGTTGTAGAGGAGCGCCTTGGCCCATCGCGCGTACTGGACGCCGAGCCCCTCGCCTCCGGCGATGGCGTGTTTGATTGTGGCCTCGATCAGCGTGGAGGCCTCGGCTTCCCGGCCCCGGAAGGCGGCGTGCAGCATGGCGCCGTAGGGAGCGATCCGGGTTCCCGTCGCCTCGGTCACGGCGTCGGCCTCGGCGATCACCGAAGCAGCCGCCGGAAAGTCAGCGCCCCAGGTAACGAGCATCCCCTGTGCGTTGAGGGCGATCGCCAAAAGAGTCAGCGCACCCGCGTCGCGAGCGATGCCGACCTGACGGGTGATGATCGCCTCCGAGCTCTCAAAGTCCCAGAGCGTGACGGCGGCCGACGAGGCGAGCACCGCCCACTGGAGCCCTTTCTCCGCGGACATCTCTCCACCCCGAAATGCGCTCACCGCCTGCCTCAATGCGGCCGCTCCCGCGGCGGGCCCTCCGGTGATCAGCACCGAGAGGCCGTCCAGCAGCAGGTCGGACGGGCTCGCAGGATGCGTTGGTTGGGGTGCGGACCTGGCGGCCTGAGAGACGTCGAGCAGGTTCCCGCCGATTGCCAGACGGCCCGCGAACAGCGCCGCCCCCCACGCGTCGAGGTAGGTCTCGCGCGCGAGCGTCACATCCAGCGACTCCAGCCGCTTGGCAGCGTTCAATAGCAGCGCCGGTGCCTTGCCTCCGTCGCTGGTAGCCGACGCGATCTGTCCGTGCAGCAGGATGACCCATGCCCGCTGGAGCTCGTTCAGCGACCCGGACTCCGCTGTGGCCAGCAGCTCCAGGGCCGCATCGAAGGCGCCGGCCTGGAGGTTGGCTTGCGCGGCGGCGAGCGCGCGCTCTGTCCGCCGTGCAGGCTCTTGCGTCAGCGCGACCGAGCGCTGCAGGAACGCGGCCGCCGCAGCGATCCCGCCCCGAGCCTGCGCCTGGCCGGCCGACCGCTCGAGCTCCACGGCAACCTCCTCATCGGGTCCCGACGCCGCTGCGGCGAGATGCCAGGCACGACGATCTGGGTCGATCTCCGGATCAGTCACCTCCGCCAGCGCCAGATGAACCGCCTGGCGCGCCCGCAGCGACGCCGATCGGTACACAGCCGAGCGCACCAGTGGGTGACGAAAGGTCACCCACTGATCGATCGCCAGGAGCCCTTCTGTCTCGGCCGTAACCGCCGCCGAGCCCCCAACGCCGAGTCGCTCGGCCGCGCGCCACAGCAGCAGCGGGTCGCCGACGGGCTCCGCCGCCGCGACCAGCAACAGCTGCTCGCTTTCAGACGGCAGTTCCCCGAGCCGCTGGCGGAAGCCCTCCTCGATTCGTCCAGACAACGCCTGCGCGGCCAGCAGCCCGAAGCCGCCCGCCAACTGTGTCGCGGTCAACCCCCGCGGCAGCTCCAGCAAGGCCAGAGGATTTCCCCTCGTCTCGGCCACGATCCGATCACGCACCCGCTCATCAAGCACGAAACGAAGGGCCGAGCTCAGCAGTGCGCGCGCGTCCGCGTCGCCCAGCCCCTCAACCTGCAGCTCCGGGATCCCCCGCAGCCCCTCGCCGGACTCGCGCGCCGCGAACACCAGCCCAACCGGCTCCGCTCCGAGCCGCCGCGCCACAAACGCCAACACCTGCGCGGAGGCTTCATCCAACCACTGCGCGTCATCCACGACACACAGAAGCGGATGCTCCTCGGCGACGTCCGAGAGCAAGCTCAGCACCGCCAAGCCGATCAGAAAACGATCCGGCGCTGCCCCCGCGCTCAGCCCGAACACGATCTCCAATGCCTCGCGCTGGGGAGCCGGGAGCCGCTCCAGGCGGGCGAGCATCGGCGCGCACAACTGATGCAAAGCGGCGAACGCCAACTCCATCTCGGACTCGACCCCCATCGCCCGCTCCACCCTCAGATCCGGCGCCGCCTCGACCAGGTATTCCAAGAGGGCGGTCTTCCCAACCCCGGCCTCGCCCCGCACCACCAGCGCGCGGCTCTCACCGTCGCGGATAGCCGCCAGCAACTCGTCGAGTGCAGCTGACTCGGTGCGACGGCCACGCAGCCCCGTCACGCCTCCTCGGGCGGAATGACGGTCAACCATGAGCTGGCTGACAGCGTAAACCCATCCAAGGCCGAACACCAGCGGGCCGGCCCGCCTCGGACCGCCAACTTGGCGACGCACCAGTCGCCGTTCGCGTCGCTTATCGATCCGGTGGTCCTGCCGTGTTGTAGCCGCCCGTCACCCACTCGCTGACGATGGACCCGTACTCGGCGGGTGCTTCCTCCCACACGAAGTGGCCGCGGTCGAGGCTGATGAGCCTGCTGTTGGGCAATCGGTCGTCAAGGAACTCGGCGTTTGCCAGCGGAACGACTCTGTCTCGCCGTCCCGCGATGATCTGGACCGGCGTCTCGATCTCAGGAAGGCGCCGGGCGAGCTTTGGGAGCTCGTCGGGATAGCTGCGCACGTAGCGCATCGACTCCACGAACCGGTCGCCCTCATAGGACTGGAGATAGTCCTCGCGGATCTCCGGGGGCAGGCTGTAGCCCTCGATCGTGTCGAGCGCGGCGCCGACGACGGCGCGAGCGTCCATCGCCCGGAAACGATGCACGCCGAGCGACAGGGTCCACTCCTCGAGCGGTCCGGTCAGCTGAATTGGGACAGCCGCCGCTCCGCTGCCGACCACAACGCTGGACAGCAGGCCGGGGCGTGAGGCCGCCACGAACAAGGCGGCGGAGGTCCCGATGTCCGGAGCGACGATGTGCGGATGCCCCAGGCCGCAGACCTCGATGAGCGACACCAGGAACCGGCTCATCGCGCGCGGAGCCAGGAGGTCGTCCCTGCGCTCAGATCTACCGAACCCCGGGAGGTCGATGGCGAACAGGTGACAGCCCGGCGGGAGCAGGGACCAGATCGGCGCAAACGCGTACACACTCTCCGGCCACGGGCTCGTCAGCAGGATCGGTTGCTCTGCGGGCCCGCTGCGCTCGGCGTATCGGATCCTGATTCCCCCGACAGTCTGGAACCCGGTCCGCATCGTCTCGGGCCTCGGCATGCCCGTGGCGCTGTCGAGGCCGTCGGTCTCGTTTGCACCGTCTTGGATCATGCGTCCTACGCCGCCGTTCTGAGGCTGGGGTCGAGATCGACGTCGTGAAAGAAGCCCGAGCGATCGCCAGCGTCCCAGGCGGCGCGCTGCGCGGGGGTGTTGATGTCCCAGTCGGAGCGTGTCTCGACGATGTTGTCGGTCGAAATCGTGACGACCCGGGTATAGGCGACCGCAATTTGCGGCTGCAAGGCGGCGAGCTCGAGATGCTGCTGGTGATCCTTCGGGCAATAGTGGCCCCGCGCCAGCACGAGGATCATCGGGTCGTTCCCCTGCAGCTCGCTCAGACGCCGCCGAGTCTTGGCGTGGTCGGTGAGCTCATAGTCGGGAAAGGTCCCGCCGGGTGCGATATCGGGGCGCATGATGGGCTCCTGTTCCAGGTTCCAATCGGTAGGTGTCAGGGTCACTCGCGAGAACGCGCCTCGCGCCCGTGTGTGCCCTGGTCGATGCACTGGCAGGCCGGTCCGCCGCGTGCCAGCCCCCATGGCCGCTTGAGCGGGTGGCAACCGAACCTGGGAGACTGACCAGGGCATCCACGGGCGCGACTCTGCCGCCGAGAGCCAGCCTTGCTCTTGTGAACCAATCGATCAGCCCGCGATCGCAGGAGAAGCCAAAGGCGGAGTTCCCTAACCCGTCAGACGGAATCGTGCTCACCCATTTCATCGTGTCCGATGACGTCGAGCGTTCGCGGCGGTTCTACACAGAAGTACTCGGAGGCGAGACCGTCCGTACGGGTGAACCGACGTACGTCGCCCTGGCCAACAGCTGGATCATCATCAATGCGGGCGGCGGCCCCACCGATGACAAGCCGACCGTCACGCTCGAGACTCCGCGCGAGCCAGATCGCGCCAGCAGCTTCCTGAACATTCGGGTCGCCGACATCGAAGCCGTCTACGCGGAGTGGAGTTCTCGGCCGCGGACTGGCGGGCCTCGTCCGCGGGTCGAATGCCGGAATTATCGACGGCGGCCGGCCAAGCCCGCCTGGTGATGGGCCGACGCGGTCGCTCCCGTCAGGCGGAGGGCGGTCGGGGCCAGCCGTTCCTGCCCCACCGCGGATCACGGTTGCCCGGACCGCCCGCTCGGCTCGCGCGAGTGGGGCAGGAACGACGACCCCGACCTCTACCCTGCGGCTGAGCACAGGTGTTTTGGAGCGCGGGATGCGGTCGATGTCGGGGCGCGCTCTCGCAACCCCGGAAACCGCGGGTCCCAGAGCACGCCCGCGCTCGACAGCCCACTCGCGCTCTGCTGTGCCCGGTTTCTGTGACGCTGCCGAGACAAATCGCCCCGCCGCCGGGCGTGATACCTAAGTTCTCGTGTGACAGACCGGGGGGCCGACCAGGGAGTGCACGGGCGCGACCCGAGACGCTCAGCGCGACCATGATCCCAACACGAACCTACGGAGGGTCAACATGAGCAGCACCGAGGTCAGCAGCAGCGAGGTCACTGGGACCGAGAGCGCCACGAAAGTCGACGCGAACCTGGAGGTCGTCGTCGTCTCCGTCACCGATGTCGACCGCGCGAAGGAGTTCTACGGAAGCCTCGGCTGGAGGCTCGACGCCGACGTCGCTCCCGGTGACGACTTCCGCTTGATCCAGTTCACGCCTCCGGGCTCTGGCTGTTCAATCCAATTCGGCACGAACCTCACGTCGGCCACGCCCGGTTCGGCCCAGAGCCTGTACCTGGCCGTCTCCGACATCGAGGCTGCGCGCGATGAGCTCATCGCCCGCGGTGTCGAGGTCGGCGAGATATTCCACGAGGGAAAGCCAGGAGCGCGGTTCGAATACGGGGCGAACGGCCGCGTCAGCGGCCCTGCACCCGATCACGGCAGCTACCGCTCGTTTGCCTCGTTCAGCGATCCCGACGGCAACGGCTGGTTGTTCCAGGAGGTCACGACGCGACTGCCCGGCCGTATCGACGCGGCTGCGACGTCCTTCGCATCGGTGAACGATCTGGCGAGCGCCCTGCGGCGCGCGTCGGCCGCCCACGGCGAGCACGAGAAGCGCATCGGCCAAGCAGACCCCGACTGGCCCGACTGGTACTCCCAATACATGGTGGCGGAGCGGGCTGGCCAGGAACTGCCGACGTGACCGATGTCTCAGCTCGCAAGCGAGTTACAAGGAGGGAAGTTTGCCCGGGGCCATTCATCATGCCGTGGTCGCGGTTCGGGATCTCGATGTCAGTCTGCGCTTCTACCGTGATGCCGCGGCCAACGATGGGGAAGCGCTTCCCGTCGCGCGTGTGGTCGGGATCGGCTGAGCCTCGACCTTCGGCCCGCGCGAATCCGCAGCCCGCTCGGTCGCCTTGGCTAACCCACTTCGACCGGGAGAGTCTGGTCGCGCGTCCACTCGGTCAGCGAACCGTCATACAGGCGAGCCCCCTCACGCCCGAGAAGCGACAGGGCAAACAGATCCACCGTCGCAGAGATCCCCCCGCCGCAATAGGCGATCACCGGCCCGGACCTCAGCGCGCCTGCCGCGTCGAGCGCATCCTGGATCTCGGTCAGCGGGCGGAAGCGGTTCGTGTCAGGGTCAACCAGCGCCGTCCACGGCGCGTTCACGCTCCCGGGTATCCGTCCTGGCCGGCTGTAGGAGCTGGGCCCCTCGCCCCGGAACACCGGAGGCGTCAGCGCGTTGACCAGGCACACCGCCGCGTCTCCCGCCGCGACGACGGCCTCGACGTCGCTGCGCCGGGCAAGCCAATCCCAGCGAGGTCGAGCGACGAAATCCGCTGACTCGTAGGACGCCACCCCGGCATCGACGTCGTGCCCCGCGGCGCGCCACGCCGGAAGCCCCCCGTCCAACACGCTGACGGCATCGAAACCGAAGAATCGGAGCTGCCACCACAGCCGGGTGGCCCACATCGGTGTGTCCTGCGCGTAGACCACGACATGCGTCCCCGGGCCGATCCCGAGCCGGCCGGCCGCCGCGGCGAAACGCTCGGCCGCCGGCAGCGTGAACGGAAACGGCGAGTCGGGATCGGAGAGGGCATCCGGTATATCGGCGAACGCCGCGCCCGGTATGTGGGCCCGCTCGTAGCCTTCGCGGCCGCTGCGCACGGTGTACGGGCCTCCCTCCGGGGGACGTATCAGCTCCACCGTCGCGTCGAACAGCCGCAGAGAAGGATCGTGTAGATGGTCCGACAGGGTCGTGACATCGATCAGTGGGGCAAGCGAAATCGCCATGCTGGTCAAATTTTATCCACTTAGTTGAATAGGCGGTAGGAGTCCTCCCGTCACGTGTCGCTCGGGGGACAGGACGCGCAACCGCGGGCACGGCAGTCTGGTATATGGTGCCGGTGCCCTTCAGCGATGAGCTGCGCGACGCCGCCGCGGACATCTGGGAAGCCGCCCAGACGCATCCGTTCGTAACCGGCATCGGCGACGGAACTCTGCCCCCCGACCGCTTCCGGTTCTACGTTCGTCAGGATTACCTGTTCCTGATCGACTATGGGCGACTGCTCGCCCTCGGCTGCGCTCGCGCCCCGCGGCTCGAGCTGATGGAGCGGTTCGCAGAGCTCACCCACTCCACCCTGCTGACCGAGATGGAGCTGCATCGCGTCTACGCCGCCGAGTGGGGCATCTCCCGCGAGGAGCTCGAACGTGAGCGCCCGCACCCGGCGACCAATGCCTACACCGACTTCCTCCTGCGCACCGCGGCGTTCGGCGAATACGCGGAGCTGGTAGCCGCCCTGCTGCCGTGCATGTGGGGTTACAGCGAGGTCGGACAGCGCCTGTCTCGCAGCTCACGCCCAAGCGATGCGCGCTACGCGCAATGGATCGAGATGTACGCCGGCGCGGAGTTCGCCGCGCTTGCCGGGTGGTGCCGCGAGGTCTGCGACGAGGTCGCCCTCGACGCCGGAGCCCAGATGCGTGACCGGATGCACAGCGCGTTCCTGACCAGCAGCCGCCACGAGCTCGCGTTCTGGGACGCAGCGTGGACAGCACGCGACGAGGCCGGCGCCGACGACCGCTTGCCCTGAGCTCGTGTCAGCACTCCATCGCGAGTCTCACAACCGCACGATGTTATTGGCATGAACCTCCGCTTCACAGGACCTTCTGTGATGGGCACGGCCGGGCTCGAACCAGCGACCTCTCGCGTGTGAAGCGTCACTCCACTCCGGGCGACAAATGGCCGATGTGTTCCATCTTCTCGTCATCTGGCCTGCCGTGTAGCCGCCGGGCTGCCCGGCGCGGGGCTGTCAGCGTGACGAGCCGCCAGGGTGACCTGTCGATATTTGCATCGTCGTCGTCGTCGTCGTCGTCGTCGCGTCGTCGACGACGACGCGCATGGTTGACTGGACGCGATTGGCCTTGGCGGACACTCGCCGCTCGCCATCATTCACAAAGCTACCCGCGTGAAAAAAACTCGCCCCGGTCATAGGACGCGGCGTATGCTTGGCGGGGTTCCTGCCGGACTTGCGCGGCGGGGCGCCGCAGGTGCACTCGAGGAAGGTTGACGGACGCGATGTCTTCACGGTCCGAAAACTCCGACGACGCGGCTCAGCGGATGCTCGCTGCGGTGCCGGGGGCGCCCGCGCTTGGTCGTGGTCCTGTCTCGGACGGCGGGTTCTCGCGCCACGACTACCATCATCCCGCGGCTGGGTGGGGCGCGGCGGAGAGCGTCGGAAATGTGCTGGAGAGGGCGGGCGAGCCGATCGACGGTTTTCGTGCGCTGTTCGTGATGAACCACGAGGACGGGGGGTTTGACTGCCCGGGTTGCGCGTGGCCGGATGACCCCACGGGTTTGCGCCTCGACCTGTGCGAGAACGGGGTCAAGCACGTCACCTGGGAGCTGACGCGCAAGCAGGTCGGCCGTGAGTTCTTTGCTGCCCATACGGTGAGCGAACTCGCTGGGTGGAACGATTACGAGCTCGAGGCCGCGGGACGGCTGTCCGAGCCGATGAGCTACGACGCGGCGAGCGACAGGTATGTGCCGATCTCGTGGGAGGAAGCGTTCGAGCTCGTGGGAAGCGCTCGGCGCGGGCTGGAGAGCCCGCACCAAGCGTCGTTCTACACCTCCGGGCGGCTCAGCAACGAGGCGACGTTCCTCTACCAGCTGTGGGTGCGGGAGTTCGGGACCAACAACCTCCCGGATTGCTCGAACATGTGCCACGAGGCGAGTGGGCGCGCACTGATGGCGTCGATCGGAACGGGCAAGGGAACGGTCGACCTGGGCGACTGGGAGCGGGCGGATGCGATCTGGCTGATCGGCGACAACGCCGCCACGAACGCCCCGCGGATGCTCACCTGGCTGGCCGAGGCCGATCGCCGCGGCGCCCAGCTGGTGCACATCAATCCGCTGATTGAGGCGGCGTCACGGCGGACGATCGTCCCGCACGAATTCGTCGACATGGCGACGTTCCACACGACCAAGATCGGCACGGTGAATGTGCAGGTGCGGATCGGCGGCGACATGGCGCTGCTGCGAGGCGTGGCCAAGGCCGTGTTCGAGGCGGCGGGGAGCGACCCAGAGGTGCTCGACCAAGAGTTCATCGAGGCCTACACGCACGGCTGTGACGAGTACCGCGCGCTGTGCGAAGCCACGCCGTGGAGTGAGCTGGTGCGAGACTCGGGTGTTGACGAGTCGGCGATCCGCGAGCTCGCTGACGTGTACATGAAATCGGGGCGGGTGATCATCGCCTGGTGTCTGGGGATCACTCAGCACGAGCACAGCGTCGAGACGATCCGGGAGATCGTCAACCTGCTCCTGGTGCGTGGCAACATCGGCCGGGAGGGGGCCGGGCCGTGCCCGATTCGTGGGCACAGCAACGTGCAGGGCAACCGCACGTGCGGGATCAACCACCGGCCGGACACGGGCTTCCTCGATAGGCTCGCGGAAGTATGCAAGATCGATCCACCACGCGAGCACGGGTTGGGGGCGGTTCAGACGATCGAGGCGATGCGTCGAGGCGACGTGAAGGTGTTCGTGAGCCTGGGCGGCAACTTCGCGCTCGCGGCGCCTGACCCTCCGTACACGTTTGAGGCGCTGGCGAACTGCGAGCTGACCGTTCAGGTGAGCACCAAGCTCAATCGCAGTCACATCGTTCACGGCAAGCGCGCGCTGATCCTGCCCTGCCTGGCACGAACCGATAAGGATCACCAGGCAACCGGGCTGCAGGGCGTCACGGTCGAGGACGCGATGTCGATGGTGCACATCTCTTATGGGATGAAGGAGCCGGGCTCCCCTCAGCTTCGGTCCGAGTGCGCGATCCTCGCCGGCATGGCGCAGGCCACCCTGCCTGAGAGCGCGACGCCCTGGCAGGGATACGTCGAGGACTACGATCGGATCCGCGACACGATGGCGCAGGTGCTCGACGGGTTTGAGGACTTCAACGCGCGCGCTCGCTATCCGCACGGCTTCCGCCTCAGCCAGCCGGCGCGCGAGCGCGGATTCACCACCCCCTCTGGCCGTGCCGAGTTCGGGCTCGCGCCGCTGCCCGACGACGTCGACCCCGGGAAGGGACGCCTGGTGCTCGCGACGATTCGCTCGCACGACCAGTTCAACACCACGATCTACTCCAACGACGATCGCTATCGAGGGCTGAAGGGACTGCGCACTGTCGTGTTCATGAACGAGGACGACATGCGCGAGCGCGCACTTGACGAGTTTGACTTAATCGACGTCACCAGCTTCAGCAAGGACGGCAGCAAACGGACTGCCTACGGGTATCGTGCGGTCCGGTTTGAGATCCCGGCCGGGTGCGCGGCGGGATATATGCCTGAGCTCAATGTTCTCTGCGGGATCGCCGACTACAGTGCCGACAGCGAGCAGCCGGTGACCAAGCATCTCGTCGTTGAGATCACCCCGAGTCACGGGAGCGAACCGGACCAGTGAGCGCTCGAACGCCTCTCGCCCGCCGCCCCACTCCAGAATCGTCGGCGGTTCGCTTCGCTTGGCCGACACGCGCTTAAGGTGAAGGGCCTCAGAGGACCTTGTCGAGGGTGATCGGTAGGTCGCGCACGCGGCGGCCGGTCGCGTTGTAGATCGCGTTGGCGATCGC
>Ga0182024_10002134_pt1 | contig 49732 bp, 30 predicted proteins | sample P32metaG_FD_120480 | JGI IMG/M metagenome (GOLD analysis project Ga0182024, IMG submission 120480) | Permafrost microbial communities from Stordalen Mire, Sweden - P3-2 metaG (Illumina Assembly) | ecosystem: Environmental > Terrestrial > Soil > Wetlands > Permafrost | place: Sweden: Stordalen...
CAAGCGAAAGACGTAGAGTTCGATACCAGAGGGCGGGAGTCATCGAAATTAGCACTATGCCGCGCGGGCATCAACATTAACTAACCGCATGGCTGCTGGTCATATAGATACCGCTCAATTCATGGGCGGCTCGACCGTCGCAGACGACGATGCCCAGTTGGCCCGCACCAACCGCCCGTTGCAAATGAGTCTTCGTGGTGAGGCAGATTAAGAAACTGACCCCCCGCCGCAACGACGTTACGCTGCCGCATAAGTGTCTTAATTTTTTATGCCTTTTCTTATCTGTGTTCATCTGTGTGCATCCGTGGCCATATTGTGATACAACCTTCAGTTGTGCGTTCACTCCCGCTAACTCTGTCCCTTCTCCTCGCCCTCCCGTTCGCAACCGCCCAGCAGGGCGCGAAAAACGGCGAATGGCCCTACTACGGCGGCGATTCCGGCACTACTAAATATTCCTCGCTCGATCAAATCAACGCCTCGAACGTTAAAAATCTCCAGATCGCCTGGCAATGGCGGTCTGACAACTTCGGCAAGCTTCCCGATCACAACTGGGAAGTCACCCCGCTCATGGTCGGCGGCGTCCTCTACTTCACCGCCGGCACCCGGCGCGATGCCGTCGCTGTCAACGCCGCAACCGGCGAAACACTCTGGATGTACCGGCTCGATGAAGGCCCGCGCGGTAATCTCGTGGCACGGACCAACAATCGCGGCCTGGCTTACTGGTCGGACGGCAAGGGCGACAATCGAATCCTTCTCATCTCGCCCGGCTATCAACTCATCGCGCTCGACGCCAAAACCGGCCGCCCCATTCCCAACTTCGGCGCCAACGGCATCATCGATCTCACTCAGGGCCTCGACCGCGCCGAGGTCAAACCAGGCGTGATCGGCGCAAGCTCACCGGCCATCGTCGTGAGCGACACAGTTGTCGTCGGGGCAGCCCTTCTGGCCGGCACGGCGCCGCCTTCGCAGCAAAATGTTCCCGGCTACATTCGCGGTTTCGACGTCCGCACCGGCAAGAAGCTCTGGACGTTCCACACGATCGCGCAACCGGGCGAACCGGGCAATGAAACCTGGGACAATGGCTCCTCGAAATACACGGGCAACACCGGCGCATGGGCTCCGCTCAGCGCCGATGAGGAACTCGGCTACGTTTATATCCCGGTCGAAATGCCGACCGGAGATTTCTACGGTGGCACCCGCACGGGCGACAATCTCTATTCCGACAGCCTGGTCTGTCTCGAAGCGCGCACCGGCAAAATGATCTGGTACCACCAGCTCGTGCATCACGACATCTGGGACTGGGACATTGCCACCGCGCCGCTCCTCATCGACATCACCGTGGATGGGCGAAAAATCAAAGCCGTCGCGCAAAACACCAAGCAGGCCTTCACGTTTGTCTACGACCGCGTGACGGGCAAGGAAGTTTGGCCGATCGTCGAACGGCCTGTTCCGCAGTCCGATGTTCCCGGCGAAAAGACCTCGGCCACGCAGCCGTTTCCCACAAAGCCGCCTGCGTTCGATCGGCAGGGAAGCTCTCTGGACGATCTGATTGACTTCACGCCCGCGCTGAAGGAAGAGGCTATCAAAATAGCGTCGCAGTACAAGCTGGGTCCGCTCTATTCGCCGCCAATGGTGGCGGACAGCAACGGCAAAAAAGCTCTGTTCCTGTTACCCACGCACCTCGGCGGCGCGAACTGGCCTGGCGGCGTCGCCGATCCCGAAACCGGCATGATGTATGTGGCTTCGATTACCAGCGCCGAGTTTCTCTCGCTCACGAAAGCCAGTCCCGCAGTATCCGATATGGGTTATATCGCAGGCAGCGGCAACGGCCCGGCGCGCGGACGGCCGATTTCTCCCGGCGACGACCCCGTGCCCGTGATCTCCGGACGCGGTGGAATGGACAACGGGCCGCAGGGTCTCCCACTCGTGAAGCCGCCGTGGGGGCGAATCACGGCTGTGGATCTGAACAAAGGTGAGATTGCCTGGACGATCGCCAACGGCGACGCCCCTGATTTCGTGAAGAACAATCCCGCAATGAAAGGGATCGATCTGAGCAATACAGGCCATCCCTCACGCGCGCTCCTGATGGTGACGAAGACGCTGCTGTTCGGCTCGGACGGCAATAATCTCTGGAGCGGCCCTCCCGGACAGGGCGGCTACAAGTTCCGCGCCTATGACAAGACGAACGGTAAGCTCATTCACGAAATGACGCTGCCCGCCATGACGACAGGTGTTCCGATGACTTATATGGCGAACGGAAAACAATACATCGTGGTTGCGGTCGGCGCGCAGGGAGTGCCCGCGTCGCTCATCGCGCTGGCGCTGCCTTAGGCGGGCGGGCTACCCCATCGCAATCTTCAGCGTAATCGCGTGGTCCGAGGGTTTCCGCTCCGGCATCTGAACCCTGAGCGCCGTCGCATCCTGCGTGAATTTCAGCTTGCCGGAACTACCCAGCAGGCCAACGTTCTGAATCTTCGCGACGTTGTTCCTGCCGCCCAAAGCGAGCGCGGGAATCGATGCTTCCTTCTCCGGCCAACCCATAACGAACGCGTACAACGTGCTTCCCTTCGTCGTGAAACGAACGTCGGCGGCGGTGAGATCCTTGCGCTTATTTTCATTCATGCCTGCGCCTGCGGCGGAATCCGCGCTCGGCCCGTCGCCGAAAATCTTCCAGGGCCGGGTAGCGTAAATCCCTTCGCTGTTCACCGCCATCCACTTCGTGATCTCGTCCACGACAGCAAGTTCCTGGTCGTCCGGCACGCCGCTGTTCGGCAGCGGAACATTCAGCATCAGATTGCCGTTCCGGCTGACGATATCGCACAACATATCGATCACCACCTTCGGCGTCTTGTAAGTAATGCCGCGCTTGTAGTGCCAGCCGCCAATGCAGGTATCGGTCTGCCACGCCACGGGCATGATCTGGTTCGCCACGCCGCGTTCGATATCGAGCGCGCACATGCTGTCGCGTTCGCATTCCGACCGGGTTTTGCCCGTATACACGCCCTCCACTTTGCCGCCATGCGCCTTCGCGATGACGTTGTAGTAATGCGAGACCAGCTTCACGCCAACATCGCCGAACGGAATGCCGCCATCGGTATAAAGCAGATCCGGCTGATAGTTATCGATCAGATCCTTGATGCGCTGGAAGTAGCGCAACTGCCATTCGACCGGAGCGTTGCGGCTCATGGCGCCGGGCAGGGGATTAGAAGGCGTACCTGCGGGTCCCGCCGTCGCAGCTCCACGACCAGTCGGTACCGGATGCAGATACTCCGCCGTGATGTTGTGATACAGGTCGGCGTACTGCGGATCGGTGCCATCGTAAGGCACGCCAGCCAGCGGACCCGTTGAATCGCTGGTATGCGACACTGCCAGCCAGTCGTAGCTGTTCGAGAGGTGCTCGCTGACCGCAAACTTCAGCCCGGCTCTATCCACCGCCTTCTTCCACATCCCGACGATGTCTTTCTTCGGCCCCATCGCAACGGCGTTGAAGCGCGGCTGGAACTTCGAATTCCAGAGATCGAAATTATCGTGATGGACGCCCATGCTCATGAAGTACTTCGCGCCGGCCTTCTTGTAGAGCGAGATCAGATGCTCGGGATCGAACTGCGCTCCCTTCCAGAGCGGACAGATATCCTTGTGGCCGAATTTCGAGGGATGTCCGTAGGTCGCGATGTGATACTTGTTCTGTTCGGAACCCTGAATATAGATGTTGCGCGCGTACCAATCGCCATCCTCGGCGCCCGATTGCGGACCCCAGTGCGCCCACATCCCGAACTTGGCGTCTTTGAACCATTCGGGGATTGTGTATGTTTTCAGCCCTTCGGCGGTGCCGTTGAACGGTCCTTTTTCAATTGCGGGAAGATCGCTCTGCGCGGCGGATTTGCGTGGAAGAAGCAGCGCGGGGGCTCCGGCAAGGGCAACGATAGCGTGGCGGCGTGTGAGTGGCATGTCAGAGTCGATTCTATTGAGGCAGGAACATGAAGTCAAGGCACGCGTGGGTTGTGTGGGTTGCCAAGAGAGAATAATGAAATGCTGAAAGCTGCCTCTTTGTTCACACTCGCCGCGCTGTTGATCGGTGTGTCGCTGCGGGCGCAATCTCCGGCGCCGAAGCTCACGAAAGCCGATATCGACAGCATGATGAAGGAACTTTCCAACTGGGGCCGTTGGGGGAAGGACGACCAGAAAGGCACGGTCAATCTGATCACGCCGGCCATACGGAAACGGGCCGCGTCGCTGGTTACTGAAGGCATTTCCATTTCGCTCGCACGCAACACCGATCCGAACAAGGGCATCGATAACGCATCGCCATTCCTCGTGAAGATGAGCCCGCCGGTGGACGGCCAGTTCAATATGGATGAGCAGACGACGTTTTTCCACGGTGTTGCGACTACGCACTTCGACGCCCTGTCGCACGTATTTCACGATGGCAAAATGTATAACGGGTTTCCCGAGTCCACAATAAAACCGGATGCCGCAGGCGCACTCGCAGTGACCGCATACAGCGACGGCCTGTTCACGCGCGGAGTCCTGGTGGATATCGCGTGGCTTCGCAACGTGCCGTATCTCGACCCTTCCACCGTTATCTACCCCTCCGACTTCGATGCCTGGGAAAAGAAGACAGGCATTCATATCCAGGCGGGGGATGCAGTCTTCGTGCGTACCGGACGTTGGGCTTATCGAGTGGCGAAAGGCCCGTGGGATATCGGCGCGCACGCGTCCGGATTATCGGCGTTGTGCGCGCGCTGGCTGAAGCAGCGCGATGTTGCAGTGCTGGGCAGCGACTCATCGCATGATGCCGCGCCCTCGGGAATTCCGGGCGTGTCGTTCCCGGTTCATGAGTTGCTGATCGTTGCGATGGGCATGCCGCTGTTCGATCAGTGCGATCTGGAAGAACTCGCGAAAGCCGCCGCAACGCGCAATCGCTGGACGTTTCTGTTCACGGCCGCGCCCGTTCGCGTCACCGGCGGCACGGGCGGCCCGATCAACCCGATCGCGACCTTCTAAGCTATTTCGGCCAGACGACGCCCTGATCCTTTGTCGTCACTGCAGCCAAACCCTTGTAGCGGAACTTCTGCACGCGCTGCCCGCGATACGTCTCCGTCGTAAACAGATTGTCTTTTGAATCCGTATCGATGCTGTGCACTGCATAAAACTCGCCGGGCTGCCGTCCGCCATCGCCAAACGTCGTCAACTCCTGCATGGTGTCGCGCTGAAAAATGTGAATTTTCATGTTCGAGCCATCCGCCAGATACAAATACTTCTGCTTTGGATCTTTCGAGAACGCAATATCGAACACCGACCCATCGCCCAGCGTCTCTTTCGCGACGAAGACTTCCTTCACGAATCTTCCATCGGTTTTGAAAATCTGGATACGGTCCGCGGTCCGGTCGCAAACATAGAGCAAGCCGTCGTTCGCCAACTGTGCGCAGTGGACGGGATTGCGAAACTGCTGCGCCGGCGGAGCCTGCGGATTGTACGGCCCCGGATTCGCATCGTCGGGTTTATGTCCGTAGGCGCCCCAATGCCGCTTGTACTGCCCCGTATCGGCGTCGAACACGATCACCCGATGATTCCCGTAGCCATCCGCGACGTACAGTTCGTTCGTCTTCGGATCGATCGTTGTTTTCGCGGGCAGCCGCAGATTATAGATATCGTTGCTTCCCTGGCTCTTGCCCGGCTTGCCGATCTCCATCAGGAATTTACCCTGCTGGGTGAACTTCAGCAAAAAGCTGTCGTTCACCGCGCCAGCCGCGCCCATTTTACTTTCATCCGCGCTGAGCACCGCGCCGACTGCTGTCCGGCCATTGCCGCCGATCCAGACATTGCCTTTGTAATCGACGGTGATTCCGTGATTGGATGACGGCCAGTCGTAGCCGGGGCCGGGGCCACCCCAGTGCCCGATCAGATCTCCATCCTCGTTGAATTCCAGAACAGGCGGGGCCGCCGCGCAACACTCCGCGGCCTTGGGCGTCATCGTCGCGTACTGCTCCTTCGCCTCCAGCGATCCCGGCCGGTGAACGATCCAGATATGATCATTCGAATCTACTGACACGCCCACCACCGCGCCCACCACCCAGTGGTTCGGGAGAGGTTTGGGCCAAAGCGGATCCACTTCGAAGCGGGGAGCCTGCACGCCGGCGGCCTCCACCACCGCACGCTCGCGCAACACTCGCGACGCCACGCCCAGCGCGATCAGAGTTGCGACAATAGTGGCCGCGCCAGTATAGTAGTTCCGCTTCATATGGTTCACCTTTCCGTCGAGTCTATCGCAACCGCCGTGCTGGCGCTGCTGCTGGCCGCGCCTGCCGCGGCGCACGATATTCCCGTCGACGCCACAGTCCAGGCTTTCGTGAAGCCAGCGGGAAATCGGCTTCATCTTCTGGTTCGCGTGCCCCTCGAAACCATGCGCGATGTGGACGTGCCAGTCGATTCGCGCGGTTTTCTCGATCTCGACCGGCTCGCGCCGATGATGCCCGACGCCGCTACCCTCTGGATCTCCAACTTCGTCCGCATCTACGAAGACGACGAGCCGTTGCCGCGACCTCGGGTTGTCGCCACGCAGATCTCGTTGCCATCGGATAAATCGTTCGCGTCATACGAACAGGCGGTGGCGCATGTAACCGGTCCGCGACTCGCCAACGACGTGGACGCCGTCTGGAACCAGATGATGTTCGACGTGCTTTTCGACTATCCGATTCATTCCGACCGCTCTGAATTTTCCATGGATCCCGCCGTGGATAACCTCGCCGCACGCGTGAATACGGTGCTGCGTTTCCTGCCACCGGGCGGCGCTGTGCGCGCCTACGAATTCTCGGGCGATCCGGGTCTCGTTCACCTCGACCCCAGTTGGTATCAGGCGGCGCTCTCTTTCATCCACATGGGCTTCGACCATATTCTGGACGGCACCGACCACCTGCTATTCCTGCTCTGCCTGGTGATTCCGTTCCGCCGTTTCCGCGCGCTGATTCCAGTCGTAACCGCGTTTACGATCGCGCACTCGATCACACTGATCGCCTCAGTATATGGCCTGGCGCCGGATGTCGCGTGGTTTCCACCGCTCATCGAAACGCTGATCGCGATTTCCATTCTCTACATGGCGCTCGAAAATATCGTGGGTGGCTCGACGGTGCATCGGCGCTGGATGATGGCGTTCGGCTTCGGCCTCGTGCACGGTTTCGGTTTCTCATTCGCGCTGCGCCAGTCGCTGCAATTCGCCGGAGCGCACATGCTGGCGTCGCTGCTTTCGTTCAATGTCGGCGTGGAACTCGGGCAGCTTCTGGTGCTCCTCCTGATGATTCCCGTCCTGAATTTTCTGTTTCGCCGTGTGGTGGAAGAAAGGATGGGGACGATCATCCTCTCGGCGCTGGTGGCCCACACCGCGTGGCACTGGATGCTCGACCGCGCCGACGCCATGCGCCGATTTCCGTTCCACTGGCCGGAACTCTCGTCGTCCTTCATCGCGTCGATGCTGGGCTGGGCGATGATCGTCGTCGCGGTTGGCGGCGCGGCTTGGCTGATAGACGGAATGCTGCGCAGACGGGCGAAAAAAGCCGTCACGCTGCCGGAGTCACGCCCATCATCGCTGTGATTGCGAGCGCGTTCGTCTCGGTTGTCACGCCTGGCTTCAGCAGATAGTCGAAGTCCATAGGATCGTTGCCCGGCCTGGCGCTCATGTGGACGTTGGTACCCGCAAGCCCGTCGAGCCCCGCGATCTCCGTCAGCGCGAGATCATGCGTCGATAACGCGCCGATCGCGCCCTCATTCACCAGCGCCCGGATGACGCCCTCCGACGCGATTCGCCGGTCGCGCGAGTTCGTCCCGCTGAGGATCTCGTCGATCAGAAACAGCACCGGCGCGTGCCGAGCGCATTCCAGCATTTTACGTATGCGTTCCACCTCCGCCAGGAACTTCGACTTTCCCTCGAGAATCGAATCCACAATCGAGAGCGACGCCAGTACTTCCAGATTGGTCAGCCGCAACGAAGACGCCCGCACCGGAGCGCCCGCGTTCGCCAGCACCACATTTAACCCGATGGAGCGCAGCAGCGTGCTCTTCCCCGCCATGTTCGATCCGCTGACGACGTAAAACCGATTCCGCGCGCTCAGTTCAATGTGGTTCCTGACGCAACTTGCGACAGGGATCAGCGGATGCCCCAGGTCGCGTGCCGTGAAGGACGCATCGCCCTCAGCGAACTCGGGAAAGACGTCGTCCGGATGCTCCCACGTGTAACCGGAGATTGCCGTCAGGGCTTCAAACTCACCCCACGAATCGAGCCAAGCTCCCAGTTGATCCGCGTGCTGCAATTTCCATTGCTCAATCGCGAAGCAAAGTTGCGTGCGCACGGCCAGCGCCTGCGCGAACAGGTCGAATTGCGGCTTCTCGCACTGTGCCAGAGCATTTGTGAGACGCTCCAATCGGCGCAGGATCGGCGCGGCGTGTCCATCGCTAACCCGCCGCTGAATTGCCAGCAGTTTCTTCGACTGGAACTTCGCGCCGGCGAGGAGTTCGATCCCTTCGCGCACCACGCCGAGTTCCACTCCCACGCGGCTGGCGGCGGCGTTCAGCCGGTTCGTCCGCGCGCGGTAAAACCATGCCGCGCCGATCAGGATGGCGACGAGCGGTACGATTCGTGGCACCAAAATGGCCAGCGGAAATGCGGTTATAAATCCGCCCACAACGATCAGACCCAGCGTGAGAGAAGTGACGAAGATTGCCACGCGGACCCAACCTGGCGCGGTCGCCGCGGGGACCGCGATCCAATCCGAGAACACGCCCCATGTGGATTCCTGAAAGCTGAATCTGCCCAGCAGTTCGACCTGTTCCCGCAAATCGCTGCGGGGCGCCAGTTCGCGCACAGCTTCCTGCCGAGACTTCGCCTCGTTCATGTCGCGTTTGTGGAGCAGGTACTCCGCGAGTTGCCGCCTGCCGATGCCGGTGCGCGCCGTACACATCATTTCAAAAAGTGAGCCTTCACCGAGCACCTGGAGATCCACGTCATAGACGTGATGAGGCACGCGGAACTCTTCGCCGGTAAAACCGCCCCGCCATTCTCCATCCATGCGCGCCACGCCACGCTCGTGAAGCTTGCGGAGCCGGATCAGCCGAAGCCATTTATCACGATTCTTCCCGTGCCATAGCCCCGCGGCCGCCACCAGGGGAAGCGGCAGCAGAAAACTCCACGCGGGAACGAGCTTCGCGCTCCCCTTAGAGAGCACACCCGCGTACAGCAGCCATGCGGCGAGGGCGAGTGCGCCGATGAGCCCGCGCATACTGTTGCGGTTCGCGCATTCCGCGGCATCGATGTTCGTGATGACTTTCTGGATCCGTCTGCTGTAATCGGCGCGCACCGCGTCATCGGGCATGATCGATGATAGAACTTACGGAAATTCCGGGGTTGCCGTTCGGTCTGGTGTGGGCCGGGCATCTCGTCGCAACAGACTTGTAACATCACCGTGCGAAAATGAGCGAGGCGCTGGTCGCCATTCGTTTGCCTATGGCAGATCCCCTCATTGAAGCGCGACAGGTCGAGAAATACTACGCCCAGGAAGGCGATACCCGCATCCAGGTCATCGCGCCCACGGATCTGGCCGTCTATCCCGACGAAATTCTCGCGGTGCTGGGGCCATCGGGTTCCGGAAAATCGACGCTTCTGCGCATGCTGACTGGCCTTTCTGTGCCCTCCGCCGGCGCAGTTCTGTGGCACGGTCAGCCGGTCACCGGCCCCTGCGAAAACGTCTCCATCGTCTTCCAGAGTTTTGCGCTTTTCCCGTGGCTGACCGTGCTGGAGAATGTGGAAGCGCCGCTCAAAGCGCGCGGTGTCTCCGCCGACGAGCGTCGCACGCGCGGCCTGAAGATTCTCGACACCGTCGGCCTCGACGGGTTCGAATCCGCTTATCCAAAAGAACTTTCGGGCGGCATGAAGCAGCGCGTCGGCTTCGCGCGCGCTCTCGTCGTAGAGCCGGAAGTGCTCTTCATGGACGAGCCATTTTCGGCTCTGGACGTCCTGACCGCCGAGAATCTGCGCGGCGAATTGCTCGATCTCTGGAGCGACCGCAAGCTGCCGACGCGCGCTGTCTTCATCGTGACCCACAACATCGAAGAAGCGGTATTGCTGGCGGACCGGATCGTCGTGCTGGGTAAGAATCCTGGCAGGATCCGCACGGACTTTCGCGTGGAACTGTCCCGGCCGCGCGACCGCAAGAACCCGGTCTTCGAACAAATCGTGGATCATGTCTACAAGGTTCTGACCCGCCAGGATGAAGTTCCGGCCATGACGATGCCGGCGGCGGCCGCGAAATATCAGATGCTGCCGCACGCGCGGCCTGGCGGAGTTTCCGGGCTGCTCGAAATCCTCGCCGACAACGACACGGGCCGCGAAGATATCTACAAACTTGCCGATGAACTTGCCTTCGAGATTGACGATCTGCTGCCCACCGTGGAAGCTGCTGCGATGCTGGGCTACGTCAAAGTGTCGGAAGGCGATGTTGAAATTACCCACGAAGGCCGTGCCTTTGTCGAAGCGGATATTCTTGAACGCAAGCAGTTGTTCCGCAACGCGGCGCTCGAACACGCTGTACTGATCCGCCAGATTACGCGCTCGCTCGAAAAGAAAGCCAACCACCGGCTGGGCGACGAATTCTTCCACGACGTGCTGGACGAACACTTCACCGAGAGCGAAACGCTGCTCCAGCTCGAAACCGCCATTGTCTGGGGCCGCTACGCGGAGTTGTTCGATCACGACGCGCAGGGGAATCAGTTTTTTATCGCCGAGGAAGCGGTCGCGGTGAATCCCGAATCGTAGCTGGCCGCCGTTCATGAATACGCAGGAATTATCACGCTCGCAGGCGCAGCAGCGCACATGGCCATTTCTGCTCGACGCGGCCGTGTTCGGCGCGCTCATGGCCATCGTCTGGGCGATGGTTGCGGTGGGCCGCTACTGGTTCGGCGCGGTGATTCCGGCAGCGGAGATTTCGCGTTCTCCGCGCGCGCTGCCTCTCTATGCGTTCTATTCCCTGGTTCGCATGATTACCGCGTATCTGCTGAGCCTGGTTTTCGCAGTGGCTTACGGATACATCGCCTCCTACAGCAAGCGATGGCAGGCGGTGATGCTTGCGGTGCTGGATATTCTGCAATCCATTCCGGTCCTGAGTTTTCTGCCCGGCGTGATGCTTGCTATGGTGGCCTTGTTCCCCACCCGCCAGATGGGCGTGGAATTCGGCTCCATCATTCTGATTTTCACCGGTCAGGTCTGGAATATGGCGTTCAGCTTTTATGCGAGCCTGCAGGCGATCCCGCGCGAGTTGAGAGAAGCTGCGCGCGTTTACCGCTTCAGCCGCCTGCAAACATTTCTGCAACTGGAACTGCCGTATGGAGCTATCGGCCTCGTCTGGAACTCGATGGTGTCGGTGGCGGGCGGATGGTTTTTCCTGATGGCGTGCGAGATGTTTGTGCTGGGCAATCGCGACTTTCGTCTGCCTGGCCTGGGATCTTTCCTGCAATCGGCGGCGAGCGCGGGCGATACCGCGGCTATCCTCTGGGGACTTGCCGCGATGATTGCGGTGATCGTCCTGATTGACCAGCTCGTGTGGCGTCCTGCTATCGCGTGGTCCGATAAGTTCAAGTTCGAGCAGGTTGAGAGTAACGCGGCGCCCGCATCCGGCATCCTGAATCTTCTCCGCAGATCGCCGCTGCTCAGCCGATTGCAGGAGTCCTTCATCGAGCCGATGACGGAGCGAATTTATCGCCGCGCGGCGCTCCAGGATTCAGCGCTGTCCGAATCTGTTGCCGTACACGCGCCGGCTTCGCGCTGGCGAACCGTGGCTGGCGCAACATTCGGAATCCTGCTGCTGGCGCTGATCGGCTATGGCGTGATCGAAGGCTTCTACACGCTCCGCACGCTCACCTCCGCCGATCTTCTCGTCACGGTAAAAAGCGCCGGTGCGACATTCCTGCGGGTTGCGGCATCGCTCATTATCGCGTCGGCGTGGGCGATTCCCGCCGGTGTCGCGATCGGATTTCACCCGCGAATGGCGCGCATCGCGCAGCCGCTGGCGCAAATTGCGGCGTCGGTACCCGCAACGGCATTATTCCCCGTCATCCTGCTGGGATTGATTAGTCTCGGCGGCGGACTCGGAACGGGTTCCATTCTGCTGATGCTCCTCGGCACGCAGTGGTACATTCTCTTCAACGTGATTGCGGGCGCGATTGCGATCCCCTCCGACCTGCGCGAGGTTGCCGATGTATTCAGGTTCAGCGCGGTCCAGCGCTGGCGCACCGTCATTCTGCCGGGGATCTATCCGTACCTGATTACCGGCCTCGTCACGGCGTCCGGCGGGGCCTGGAACGCGAGCATCGTCGCCGAGTATTTTCACCTTCGGGGACACGTGCTCTCGACATTCGGCCTGGGCGCACAAATCAGCGCCGCGACGGACAGCGGGAACTTCGCTCTATTGCTGCTTTCGACGATGGTGATGGCGACGTTCGTCGTTACCGTGAACCGGCTGTTGTGGCGTCCGCTTTACCGGCTGGGCGAGACGCGCTATCGTCTGGAAAACTGAACCGCCCTTTCCGAACCGCGGCTCGGAATCTACTTTCCGGCGGGATAGTAGCCTTCAGGCGCCTGTACGATCAAGCCGCTTTTCCTGACAGTCAGGGTGATGTGGCGGAAGCTGGTTCCAGAGGGATCCTGATCCGACACGTAGCCGAGGCTGAACTGATTGCGGAGTTCCTCCTGAATCGTCTTGTAAATGTCTTCAATAGAGTCCTTCTTCGAAACTTCAAAGAAGCCGCCGCCGGTTTCGCGTGAAATCTGCTGAAGGATTTTCTTGCCATCGGGGCGCTCAGCATTCATCGGACCGCCGCGGTTCCCGCCACGACGCCCCATCCCGCCCCCCATGCCACCGAGGGTCATGAGGGCCTGTTGTCCGGTGCTCGGCCGGTCGGAAAACAGAATCGAGTAGACCAGCGTATCGGATCGTTGCGCCGTCTTGATGCATTCATAGAGCGACGTCTTGCTGCCCTCGTCCACCCCATCGGTCAGCAGGATGAGCGCTTTGCGGCCGTGCTGCTTCTTCATGATTTCGTCGGAGGCGAGGAAAATCGCATCGTAAAGCGTCGTTCCCGCCTGGCGACCGTAGCCGCCATTGCCGTTCGGATAACCACCTCCGCTGCCTTGCCCGGCCTGACGCATCTGCGGCCGCGCGTCGTCGGGGAGACGCACCGCATCGAGCGCCTTGCGAAGATCGGTGCGCGACGAGGTGAGGTCCTGCAGCAGTTCTGTCTGGTGATCGAAATGGATGACGAAGGTCTGATCTTTTTCCGGACGCAGGACCTGATCGAGGAACCGGTAGCTGGCGTCTTTCTCCTCGTCGAGGACGTTCCGCTGGCTGAGGCTGGTGTCGATGAGCAAACCAAGCGTCAGCGGGAGATCCGCCTCCTGCGAGAAATAGCGGATGACCTGCGGGTGGCCATCTTCGGAAAGAATAAAGTCATCCTTCGCCAGGTTGTTGACGATTTTGGACTGCTTGTCGCGGACGGTTGCAAAGACGTTGACGACATTGACATCGGTTGAAAAGGTGGTGTCCCTGCTGGCTGGCGGGGCGCTGTCCTGTTGGGCTTCGAGTTGCAAAGACGCAAGCGAAACGCCTGCAATGGCGAGGGCCATCATGCCCCAAAGCATTCGTGAGCAAGGTTTTCCCGACAGTATCATTTTACCGATCCGATACTTCTGACGTACGATCCGGGAATCCGGATACTTCAGAAAATTATTCCGCTGCGACTCTATCTGAATAGTTGCCGGACGACGGCGGATGGTTCCATCTTTTTGGGATTGCAGGGCTAGCGGACTCGGGCCGGCTGAACGCGGGCCCGATCTGCCGACTTCCGCGCCCGCGCCCGGGCAATATGCGCTGCTTTGAGCTGTGCGCCGCTGCCCGGCCGGTCGAGGGAAGCTCCCAGGCCATACGGAATCTGGATCTGGTCCACATCGGCGGCGTCCGTAACGAATTCCACGTAGACGTTGTCTCCCGTTACCAGACCACCGGTTGGAACCTGCACGTTGATCTGGTATAGCCCGGCCAGTGTCGGCCCCAGACCGGCGAACGAGATGTTTCCGGCGTTGCCCGCCGTTCCGTTCGTGAAGTCGTTAAAGTTGACCGTGAGATTACCGGCGTTGTAAATGTCGGACCAGCTCAAAGGACTGGAAGGCCCGACAACTCCATCCGCCACTGTCGGCGTGACCGTTCCCAGTCCCGTCAGATACAGCGAAATATATTCGCCTGGTTCGGCCGGATTGGCCGGTGTAATCAACTGGCCTGTCGCTGCGTGTGTGGCCGCGGCATATCCGATCCCGTTCGCAGTCTGCGAGAACGATCCCGGCGCTCCGTCGGTCAGGTACACCTGCACGACGTTCGACTGAACGCCGTTATTCGTAACCTGAATATTTGCCAGGCCCGACTGGTTGGCAGCGACCCCGTAGGGAACACTCACCGCCAGTTGTCCCGCGGTCACGTAATAAATCGGGCACGGAAGGTTGTCGATCGACACGGTGACGCCACCCAGCCTGGTCGGAAAAGGCTGGCCACCCTGCGTGACAACGGTGGAGGAAGCGAGGCCGGTGCCCACCAGCGTGATCAACTCGCCCGGCGCAATGCTGGCCGTAACGGGCTGCGCACTCGCCGCATTCGAGACGCCGATCGGATTCAGATAAACGCCGGGACCGGAGAATGTTGCGGCGTGCATTCCCACCAGCAGCGAGTAGTTCCCGTTGGTCCCGATGGCCACAAACGCCTGTCCACCATCGCCGAAAATGTAGTTGTAGCCGTTGAGGTCGGTGAGAGTTGTTCCGTCGGCGTTGAGATTGATTGCATCGTCAAGGCCCAGATCGAAAGAAAGTCCACCCGGGACACTCAGGCGTTCATGAACGATGCCATCCCCGGCGGCGTCGCCTGAGTTATTGGTTCCGCCATAATACGAATCTGTCCCAAAGCCAAACGCCTGGTCTTCTAACGCCGCCGTGAAATACAGGCCCTGGCTCAGAAGGTTGGTGCCCGGAACGGCCAGTGCTTTGACGCCGAAGAAAATGTCGTAGCCGGTCGCGGTCCACCCCAAAATAAAGTTCCCGTCCGCCGATTCAAACATCGTCCTGGTACCGGTGAACAGCGCGTCTGTCGACTTCACTCCCGAAGGCAGCGGGACCGTCAGGGTGGCCGTTCCGTCCGAGGCGAAGTTATAGGTGGCTCCGGTGACTGACTGCGTCAATGTCGGGGCAATCTGGTTGGCTGCCTGCCCGTTCAGCGTGATGGCGCCGAACGCGCCCTTGCCGTTCGGAGTGAGTTCAAACAGCGCATTCTTAATCGCGTCGCTGCCTGCATCACTGCTGAAATCCAGAACGCCGGTCTGATAGGACGACGTGAAACTCGCATTCGTCGCTAAGGTAGTTGTAGCGGGGATTGCGACGAAGATGTCATTGAATATGTTTCCATCGCCGCCCGCTTCCGTGGAACTGCCCGTGTAGACGCCCTGGGAAACAGCTCCGTAAATGAACGCGTCGGGATCGGTCGGATAAATCGGATTGGCGATATAGCCGGCGCCATTCGAGCCGATCGCGTAAGTCCCGGTTACGAGCAGTGTCTCCGGCAAGCCGGCTGTCTGCACGTTGTCGACGATGGTGCCTGAAATCGTGTAGTTTCCCGCGCCATCGAACGAGATCGTGCCATAGCTGGCTGTGATCTCGGTGGGGTTGAAGAATTCGTCGACATTCTGGACGGCGACGTGACGGAAGCGATAACTCCCTTTCAACAGGCTGTTCTGGCTGTTGTCCTGAGTCTGGCCGACGGCAACCGCAACTCCGAACGCAAAAAACGCACTGATCGACAACAAGGATTTGATGTGCCGTAAATGCATGAATCCCTATGATACATTTTGTCCACTGTGAATGCCCGATTTTTCGGACGGACAGGGCGGTTCGCGGATATTATTGGCTGCGGGCGGCAGCTTTTGGCTATGATCTAGGGATACCTTATGTTTCGAAACCGCTGGCTGTTCGCCATGTCGCTACCCACGCTTCTGCTGACCGGCAGTTTCGTTCTGCCCGCGCAGACCACGGGGCGCGAGCTGCTGCACGCGCAGGTCGATGAAAACAGACTCGTCACCCTGGCAGGAAACACCCGGCCCGAGGTCACGCCGGAAAACGATCAGGGCGCCGTGTCCGACGATCTCCCGCTCGATCACATGATGCTCCAGCTGAAACGCTCTCCCGAGCAGGAAAAAGAAGTGGAGCGCTTCATCGACGAACTACATGACCCCAATTCGCCCAACTTTCATCAGTGGCTGAGTGCCCGGGCATTCGGCGAGAGGTTCGGCCTTGCGGTGTCCGACATCCGCAAGATCACCGATTGGCTCGAATCGCATGGTTTCACGGTAAACGCGGTTTATCCGGGTAAAATGGTTATCGATTTTTCCGGAAATGCCGGCCAGGTCGGAGGCGCATTCCGTACATCGATTCATAATCTCGCGGTGAATGGCGTCCATCACATCGCCAATATCAGCGATCCGCAGATTCCCGAGGCTCTTGCGCCAGCCGTGGCCGGGGTTGTTTCCATGCACGATTTCAAGCCGCACAAAATGAGCCGAATGGCTCCAAAAAGCTCAAAGCCCGAAAATAACGGCGCCCAGTATACTTTTACCCTTGACGGACAAACCAGCCAGGCCATGGTTCCGGCCGACCTTGCGACCGTCTACGACTTCAATCCGCTATTCGCGAAAGGCATCACCGGTAAAGGGCAGACCATTGTTGTTGTCGAAGACACGAATTTATACCGGACTTCGGACTGGACCACGTTCCGCAGCACTTTCGGGCTCTCGCAATACACTACGGGGGCGCTTACGACAGTACAGCCGACGGGCACCGGAGCAAATAACTGTTCGTCCCCGGGCGTGAATTCAGACGATATAGAAGCCATCCTCGATGTGGAGTGGGCCAGCGCCGCCGCGCCGGGAGCAGCCATCGAACTCGCGTCCTGCGCCGATATCGGCCTCTCTTTCGGCGTGGTTGTTGCCGCTCAGAATGTGGTCAACTCAAGCCCCGCTCCCGCCATCATGAGTATCAGCTACGGTGAGTGCGAGGCATACAACGGCAGTTCGGCCAATGTGGCTTTGAGCCTGCTTTTCCAGCAGGCGGTAGCGGAAGGTATTTCCGTCTTTGTTTCGTCGGGAGATGAGGGTGCAGCCAGTTGCGATGCGAATCTCGCCAGCGCCACGCACGGTATCGGCGTCAGTGCCTTTGCTTCCACGCCATATAACGTCGCAGTGGGAGGCACCGACTTTTCCGATGTCTATAGCGGCACGGTCAGCACTTACTGGAGCACCGCGAATACGGCGACTTACGGTTCCGCGTTATCTTACATCCCGGAGATTCCCTGGAACGATTCCTGCGCCAACGGCTTGCTGGCGCAGTCAATGGGTTATTCCACTACTTACGGCGCGGCAGGCTTTTGCGGCAGCAGTGTTGCCAGGGAGGGCGGCTATCTGACCGTAGGCGGGGGCAGCGGCGGTCCAAGCGGTTGCGCTACCGGAACTCCCAGTGTCTCGGGCGTTGTCAGTGGCAGCTGCCACGGCGTCGCCAAGCCTTCATGGCAGAAGGGTCTTACCGGTATCCCGAACGACAGCGTCCGCGACATCCCCGACGTGTCTATGTTCGCCTCCGACGGCGCCGCCTGGGGGCACTATTCCGTTCTCTGCTTCACCGATTCCTCGAATGGCGGCATACCATGCCGGGGCGCGCCATCCTCATGGTTCGGGGTCGGCGGGACGTCTTTATCGTCGCCGGTTATGGCGGGTGTTCAGGCGTTGATCAATCAAACGGTCGGGAGCGCGCAGGGGAATCCGAATCCCATCTATTACTCGATGGCCGCGACGACGCCATCGGCGTTCCACACCATCCCGCAGGGTGACAACGACGTGAACTGCGGCGGAACTCAGAACTGTTTCGGCTACGCCGGAACAGTCGATTACGGGCGCAACGGCCGCATCTTCGGAACTACTTACGGCGGTGTTTTGTCTGTCTCCGGCAGCTCGTTTATTCCCGCCTACTCCGCGGGCACGCCCTGGAGCTTCGCGACCGGAATTGGCAGCGTGGACGTTAACAACCTGGTGACGAACTGGCCTACAAAGTGAGTATGTTCCGCCCGCGAGCTTTCTATCTGTAACTTATCTCACAGGCAGGACCTGCATAGGTCGCACAATTGCACTGGGAACCGCCGTTCGATTTCAATTGAAACCAGAACTTTGCCGGGGGCATCGGTTTCTATAGCAGGAGATGCGCGGAGATGATTTGTTTGACAGGCAGCCGGTTTTTGCGCCTCATCTCGTTTCCGACGCTCCTTATTCGCCCTCGCGACCTACCTGGAGAGATCCACTAAATGACATGGCATCGTAACCGTCTTCTTTTTTCTTTATTTTTAATCCTGTGTTTTTGCTCATTCGCGTTCGCCCAACGTCCCCTCGCCAGGCGACCCGCCCCAAAAGCGGCCCCCGCAAATCGCTACGCCGTGTTTCTGGCCGATGAACCGGTGGCAACGCATGTTTCCTCCCGGGACGACATGCAGTCTGCCGCCGGCGCGGCGTGGCGCTCGCGGATTGAAGCCGCTCAGACCGCCGTGCGCGCTCAGCTGGCGGCGAAGAATATCCGCGTCACCGGCTCGGCCAGCACGCTGCTGAATGCGATCTTTGTGGCCGCTACTCCGGCGAATGTGGCCGATATCAAATCCATTCCCGGCGTCGTCGACGTCGTGAAGCTCGGTAGTAGCCGAATGCTGCTCAATCGCGCGACCACCGTTTTAGACGGTCCGCAGGCATGGAATCTGGTCGGCGGCCTCAGCAGCGCCGGAGCGGGAATCAAGATCGGTATTCTCGATACCGGCATCGATCAGACTCACCCCTCGCTACAGGATAGTTCGCTCCAGATTCCCGCCGGTTTCCCGAAATGCAACGCACAAAGCGATTGCGTGAATTTCACCAACAGCAAAGTTATCGTGGCGCGCAGCTACGTCGCGATGGATGCGGCAGGCACGCCTGGTAACGTCGCGTCCGATTCGACGCCGGACGATTACTCCGCCCGCGATCACGTCGGTCACGGAACCGCCGTTGCGACTGCGGCAGCCGGAAACACCTCATCGCTGGCGGTGACCATCAACGGGATGGCCCCTAAGGCGTGGATCGGCAGTTATAAAATTGCCGGGTCGCCCGAGGTCAACGACTCGGCCGGTGACGACGCTTTCATTCAGGCCATCGAAGATGCAGTCAACGACGGTATGGACGTGGTAACCACTTCGTTCGGAGGTACTGCGACGACAGGCCCCACCGACACCGGCGCGACGTGCGGCAACGCCGCGGGAATTCCCTGCGACCCTCTGGCTTACGCCTTCGAACAGGCGGCCGAAAAGGGCGTGATTGTTCTGGCTGCCGCGGGCAATGAAGGGGAAGGCGGCACTTACGGAACCGGCAACTATCCCATGTTCAATTCGATCAGCACGCCCGCCGATGCGCCGTCGGTTATCGCCGTGGGCGCCGTGAACAATACACACGGGTTCAATCCGGACGTAGAGGTAGCGGGCGCCGCAGGGCTGGGTTCCATCACGGCGAGCTACACCGACGCGTTCATTCCCTACGGCGCATACACCCAGCCGCTGATTGATCTCGGGAATCTGGGCAACCCGTTGGGCTGCAACGCTCTTCCACAACTCTCGCTGGTCGGCGGGTTCGCGCTGATTGAGCGGGGAACGTGTACGTTCGCCGTCAAGATGACGAACGCCGTCAATGCCGGTGCGCTCGGTGTCGTCTTCTATGACGATCAGAGTGAAACGCTCATCAACCCGTCGGGACTCTCTTCTTTTTCGCAGCCCGTTCTTTTCATCGGCCTCACCGACGGCAGCAATCTGAAGGCATTCATCGACGCCCACCCTGGCTATCCGGTCACCATCAATCCATCGGCGATCGAGGTCTCCGTGGGCGGTTCCGAAATCCTTGCGGGTTATTCGTCCGTCGGGCCTGGGCTCGGCACCAACGGCATTAAGCCCGATATTCTCGCGGTTGGCGGTGGCTCCAACAACGGCGACCTTGTCTACATGGGTGCGCAGAATTACGACCCGCTGGGCGAGGTGTACAGTTCCGTCGGGTTCATCGCCGCTGCGGGCACCAGCTTTGCGACACCACTGACGGCGGGCAGCGCCGCTCTTGTGAAGCAGAAGCATCCCGGTTACACCGGTCAGCAGGTGAAATCGGCGCTTGTGAATACAGCCAGCCAGTCCGTGCTTACCGATGACGGAGGATTTTCCGGGACTGTGAGCGGGGTGAACATCCTTCAGACCGGATCGGGGCTGGTTGCCGCCGATCTGGCAATCGAGACGAACGTAACGGTGGTTCCGTCCACGGTTTCGTTTGGCTCTTTCGCTCCTGGAGCGACGGTTTCGCAGAGCCAGGTGCTCACCGTGACCAACACCGGGAGCAGCAGCGCCAGTCTCTCGTTCACGGTCGCGCCCACCAGTGCGGGTTCGGGGACCACGGTCAGTGTTAGCCCGTCCACGCTGACATTGGCGGCAGGCCAGGCGGGAACCATTACGGTCGGCCTCACCGGCAAGATGCCCTCGGGTGGTCTGTATTACGGCCAGATCACGGTAGCAGGCGCGGCCGTGGCCATGCACATACCTTACATGTTCCTGTCTCCTTTGGGGCTGGTCAGCTCAACCATCAATCTCGACGCGATCTCGGGCGATCAGGACGAAGCCATCGCCGGCCAGGTGATTCCGGATGGTCAGGTCGCCTTCCAGTTAGCCGATCAGAACGGCGCGCCGATCGTCGGCGTTCCGGTCACGTTCGCAAAGGCGGTCGGCAGCGTGCCGTTGACACTTAGCAGCGTTTCAGCGGCGACCGATAACTACGGTTACGCCTACGCGACGGTCACCATCGGTTCGCAGACCGGCACGTATGGCGTGAACGCGACCGGCGGCGGGCAGACCTATCCGTTTTCGGGCAGCGTATTCGCTCAACCAGCCGTGAACGCCGGCGGTGTGGTCAATGCGGCGAACTTCACCGCGCCGGTGGCACCCGGATCGTATGTCGCGATCTTCGGGAACAGCCTGAGCTATACCACGGACGAAAACTATAACGCGCTTCATCTGCCGCTCGCTATGGATCAGGCGACCGTCTCGTTCGACGCGCCCGCCACAGGTTCGCTTCCCGCCATCAGCGTGCCGGGGTATATCACGTTTGTTAGTCCTGGCCAGATCAACATTCAGGTGCCTTGGGAATTGCAGGGATATTCTTCCGCGCAACTGAAAGTAACACTGTTCGAGTACGGTTTCGGCACCGTGGTGAACGTGCCGCTTGCCAACTACGCCCCCGCGATGTTTCCGGTCGGCACGAATGCGGCGGCTGTGAATACGGCTGTCATTACATCGGCGAATCCGGCCGTGCGCGGGAGCAACATCGCTCTTTACTGCAACGGTCTGGGTCCGGTATCGAACCAGCCCGCATCCGGCAATCCGGCTTCGGCGACAAATCTTTCAAAGACGCCTACGATGCCCACCGTAACGATTGGAGGTGCCAACGCCGTCGTGAGTTTCAGCGGGCTCGCGCCAGGTTTTCCGGGTCTGTATCAGGTGAATGTGCAGGTTCCGACCAGCATCTCGGCGGGTAGTCAGCCGATCAGCATTTCGATTGGCGGTGCAACCTCTACGACTCTGAATCTGCCGGTTCAATAATCAGCGCGCGAGCTGGGCCGCCGCGCCTTTGGCCAGCGTTCGAACCGTTTCCCACGCGCTGCCTGGAACGCGCTCCAGGCCCTGGAGCACTTTGCCCATCGCGGCGAGAAAATAGTCCAGAGACTCGTCAGCGATATTGAGCGGCGGCAAAAATTTAATGAGCTCCGTATGATAACCGGCTACCTGCGCGAGAATCCGGTGCTCGTGCATTAAAGGAACAATCACGGTCTGGCTGAACACGCCTTCGTTGAGCAGATGCAGCGCGTCCCACGCGGCTCTCAGCTTGAGCGACCCCTCCGGCCGCCGGAAGTCGATCCCGAACATCAGCCCTTTACCGCGCACCTCGAAAACAAACGGGCAGGTACTGCCGATCGCCGTCAGCCGCGCGATCGTTTTTTCGCCGAGCCGCGCCGCGTTGGCGGGCAACTGATCTTCCTCCATCACCTGCAGGGTCGCGAGCGCCGAAGCCATTGCGAGATCATTCTGTCCGAAAGTATTCGAATGGATCACGCAGTGTTCCATGCTGTCGAATACGGAATCCATAATCCGCGGCGACGCAATCACCGCGCCCACCGGCACGTACCCGCCCGAAAGCGCTTTCGCCACGCAGACGATATCCGGTTCCACGTCGCGCCAATGCTGGAACGCAAACCATTTGCCGGTACGGCCCAGACCGCATTGCACTTCGTCGGCTACCAGCAGCGCCCCGGCCTTGCGGCAGAGCCGGCTGGCCTCCGCCAGATAACCATCCGCCGCCACTTCGCACGTTTTGCCCTGCACCGGTTCCACCACAAACGCCGCGACGTCTTTTGCATGCAGCGCCCGCTCGAGCGCCGCCAAATCGTTGAACGGAATCTTCATTGTTCCCGGCATCAGGTCACCGAAACGCTCGCGGAAGTAATCCGAGCCATTCAATGCAAGCGACCCCATCGTGAGGCCGTGAAATGCGTGGTCGCAGAAAAGAATGCGCGGCTTGCGCGTATAACAGCGCGCGAATTTGATCGCGCCCTCGATGGTTTCCGTGCCTGAGTTGCAGAAAAATACGCGCGACAGGTTGGCGCCGGAATCCGCGCAGGCGTGATAAGTGAGCCTCTCCGCCACCAGACCGGCCAACAACGAACAATCCATCCGAACCAGGTTCGGCATGTCGCGCGACAGCACCTGTTCCAGAATCGAGCGCACGCGTGGGTGATTTCGACCCAGCGCGAACACTCCCCAACCTGTCAGGAGATCCAGATAGCGCTGGCCGTCAGCATCGAGAAGCCATTCGCCCTGGCCGCGCACGTAACTCTTATCGAAGCCAATCGTGCGAACCATTTTTACGAAAGCCGGATTAAGATGCTTCTCGTGCAATTCGTACTGACGACCCTGCTGAGCGTCAAGCCACTCCAGAAATCCCTGTCTCATAGAAAAGTTTGCGATGCAACCGGAGGGCCGAAGGTTACATTGGGCGCAGGCGGCCTGGACGAATTCTCACAATTCACCACTTCGAAAGAAAACTGGCAGCCGCGCCGGGACTCGAACCCGGATTCATCGCTTAGAAGGCGAGCGCCCTGATCCGTTGGACGACGCGGCTGTTCGCTCACCGGCCGTCTTCGTTAGACGGCCGGGAGGTTTTCGTAAAACAAATACTTCTGCCACTGCTCGCAGTCGATGGCGCTGTCTCTCAGCAGATGCCGCGACGTGTGGACACTGAACGGCCTCGGCCGTTTCGTCAGCGGCATACCGGCTTCTTCCGGCGTCCGGTCGCCCTTGCGGTTATTGCACTGGAGGCAGCAGGCGACCAGGTTATCCCACGTGTTTCCGCCGCCGCGCGAACGCGGAACGATGTGATCGAGCGTCAGCCTCGACGGCAGTTCCGTTCCGAGGCAGTACTGGCACGTGTGCCGGTCGCGCGTCAGAATTCCCTTGCGCGAAAGCGAGCGGGTGCGCCGCGGAATCCGGCGGTACTCGAGCAGCCGGATCACGGACGGTACCGGCAGCGTCAACCGCCCGGTGCGAATGACGACCCCGGACGTTTCCTCTACCGACGCGATGCCTTTCATCACGCTCGTGAAAGCGCGCCGGGCCGAGATCACGCTGATCGCCTCATAACTGGCGTTGAGCACCAGCACCGGCATGTTTTTGAGATTCACTCGCATAGCCTAATCTTTGTACGGATCGAATTCGTTTTTGCCTGCCATCGCGACCCCGACAGGCGTCAATGTGTGCAGGATTCGGATAGTCCCGCCATGCTCCGCCAGGACTTCCGGGAGCCTCTTGTAGCAGTGCGGGGATTCATCGACGCCAGCGCCACGAAGTTCGACGCCGGCACCGTGGACCCATTCGTCCATCATTGTCTGCGTCACCTTTGGCTCGCGCGTGAAGACGCCCTGTTTGTTCACTTTGCCTTTTGCTTCCATGCGCCCCATGACGCGTCCGGCGCCATGGACCGTCGAATACAGGGATTGTCTCCCCAATTCGCTTTCGACGCCTTCGAGAATCACCGACTGCTCGCCCATCGTGCCGCCAACGAATCCCTTCTGACCGGGAAACGCCGGAGTTGCGCCCTTGCGGACTACCCAGAGATCACGGCCGCCGTGAGTCTCGCGCCACGCGAAGTTGTGATGATTGTGGACCTCTTCAAGAATGTTCGCGCCGAGAATGCGGGCGACACGCGAGCACACCCAGTCGCGGCCGGCGTAAGCGTACAGACCGCCGAGACGCATACATTCCAGATAGTCGATCCCCATCTCCGAATCGGCCCGCAGCACACACGGATCGACATCCATGCCGTCCTTTGCGCCCGCCGCATTCAGGAAAAACGTGGCGGTTTTGTGGCCGAGCCCACGCGATCCGAAATGCACACCGACCCAGACGCGATCCTGTTCGTCCGTGAAGATGTCCACGTAGTGATTGCCGGACCCGACGGTGCCGAGTTGCTGTCGTGCCATTTCCTTCAGCGGAGCGACGGCTTTCAGGGACCATGCCGGATCGTCGAACAGTGCGTGATCCACGCGTTCGTCTTCGTTTTTGCGGCCGACGCCGAAGCTGACGAAATGCCAGACTTCGTCCATGATCCGTTTGATGTTGCCTTTGACTTCCGAAGGGTCGGCATTGGTGAGGATCGCCTTGTTGCCGCATGCGATGTCGTAACCGACTCCGGACGGGCTGATGGAATCGGTATAAGCCACGACGCCACCAATGGGAACGGCGTAGCCCAGATGATGGTCGGCCATCAGAGCTACGTGGTCGGCATCGCGGGCGCAGTTTTTTATCTGCCGGAGCGCGCCTTCGTCTACCGGAGAACCCCAAACGGGGATATTATCGATCATTTGCATTTGCGCAACTCCCTTTATATTGGTGGGTCGGGTGGGGTTCGAACCCACCGCGTCTCGCTTAAAAGGCGAATCCACCTCCGCTGGTGGTACCGACCCAAAACTGGTGGCCCGCCAGAGGATCGAACTCTGCTTATTTCCTGCTTGTAAAACAGGCGCAGCCACCAGGCTGCAAGCGGGCTGAAAATGGTCCCGGCGCCGGGAATCGAACCCGGCCCATGCGCTAATCTGGCGCGAATCGGTTTATAAATCCGACGGTGCACCTTACACCTCGCCGGGGAGCTGGCTCACGGAGCAGGATTCGAACCTGCGATGGATTTCTCCGCTCGGTTAACAGCCGAGTGCTCTACCACTAAGCGATCCGTGAATATTGGTGGGTCCGCAGCGACTTGAACGCTGCTTTGTCGGTTAAGAGCCGACTACATCGCGATCTATGTTTCGGACCCCGAACTTTGGTAAGGTGCGTGGGTAACGATCCCACCTGACGGATTTGAAAGACCCGCTTCTGTCCCTGTCGAATTGCACCTCATAATTGAATAACTGGCGCGCACGGAGAGAATCGAACTCTCTGCGACCGCTGAGACAGAGCGGCTCCTCGCCAATCGGACTCGTGCGCGAAACTTTGGTTGATCCGCCGGGACTCGAACCCGGATTTCAGCTTTCGGAAAACTGCGTCCTTTTCCTTTGGACGACGGACCAGAAAAATGGCGGACCCACGAGGACTCGAACCTCGATCTCATCGTTCGTAGCGATGTGCCCTGGTCCCTTGGACGATGGGTCCTTAACAAATTGGCAGCCGGTGAGCGAATCGAACGCCCGTCTGATGAGTCAGAGCTATCGGTCCTGCCACTGAACGAACCGGCTGTGAATGGCAGGGAGTGGACGAATCGAACGCCCGAAGCCAGCGTCAAAGGCTGGCGGCTTGCCACTAACCGAACTCCCTTTGTCGAAGTGGTTGGACCGGAGAGAATCGAACCCTCGACGAGAGGTTCACAGCCTCTCAATCTGCCACTGATCTACGGTCCACATAAACCAAGCCCACATAAAAACTGGTGCCGACCCGCGGAATCGAACCGCAATTGCTCGCTCTTCAGACGAGTGCATTGACCACGTTTGCAAGGTCGGCAAATCTGGTGGAGACACGGAGAGTTCAACTCCGACTTTTCCGGTGCAAACGGAACGTGCTCGCGTTATCACTATGCCCCCAAAATGGTAGCGGTGATCGGACTCGAACCGATGGCCTGAAGGTTATGAGCCTCCCGCGCTGCCTCTGCGCCACACCGCAATAAAACTTTGGTCCACGACCGCGGAATCGAACCGGGTTGTCCGGTTTACAAAACCGGCGCATCGCCGTCAATGCTTGCAAGGCAAAATCATGGAGCTTCGCCGCGGACTTGAACCGCGCTCTCCTGCTTACGAAACAGGTACGTCGCCGTCTACGCTTGCGAAGCATGGAGCGGGATGAGGAAATCGAATCCTCGTCTCAACCCTGGCAAGGTTGCATTCTGCCACAGAACCAATCCCGCTCAAAAACTGGAGCGGGGAGCCGTAATCGAAACGGCGTCTGTACTTTGGAAGAGTACGGCCCTGCCACTGGACGATACCCGCTGAACTGCTATGAAATTTTCAAAGATCATGCCCGGCTCATGCTCGGGCGAAATTGGTAGCGGAGGCGGGATTTGAACCCGCGATTCCCTGCTCCCAAGGCAGGTGGATACCCTGGCTTTCCTACTCCGCTGAAAACAAAAAAGCCCGGTTTCCTCGAAAGGGAACCGGGCCGAAATCCGTGGAAATGCAATAGATCCGGCTCAGGTCCCCATATTGGCGCGCACGTCTGTTTTGACGCACAGTTGCGCGGTCGCTGGTCTGCCGAAATGTATTCCGAGAAGCATTGAAATCTCAGGATACACTTTCAGGTGGTGCTTAGTCAAATTTATTTTGCCGGAGAGCGGGTCAGGTCATTGGGACAGCCGAGTTGTTCCCGATTGCGGTGGAGCAGGAACAATCGTCCCCTCGGGGCTTTCGGCGCTACGGGCAGAGCTGAGCATCCACGGCTATTCGATCCCTGTCCAACGGAAATGCGCCCGCCTTCGCCGGGCCGAAGACATCCCAGACCGCGCGGCCATTGCGGTACGCACGGCATGCCGATTCTCCCACAGGGAGCGCCTCGGCAAGGGTTAACCAGGAGCGAACGTGCAGCAGCCGGGGAGTGTCCTGATCCGGCAAGAGCCCCATCACGCGCCCTGTCTCTGCAACCCCTTCATCGGCCAGGGTGGATGCTTCGCCCGCACGCCCCTCTGCCGCGAGCAGGGCGACCAGGCCGTTTCGCAAACCGGAGTCTGTGCTGAGCGCCGGATTGGAAGTTCCTCCCCCCGCAGCGGTCGATTCCACCATTCCCTGACGGAAGGTTGCTTCCGCTTTGGCCGTGTCGCCGTTCCCGCGCCAATGTTCCGCCAGACAAACCAGAGTGTTGGCCATCAGGCGGCGATAATTGGTCGCGCGCGGATCCTGCACAATGAGGGCAGCAGCAATCTGCTGCGCGCGATCCAGATAGCCCAGACGTTCCGCGGACAGTTCCGGACCCTTCGCCCGGCACCCGCAACTCATCAGCACCTGAGCCAGATCCCGCCGGGCTGTCGCGTTCGCGGGTGAGGCCGCCGCGAGCGCCTCGCTGAGAGGCAGTATTTTCCGATAAGTTTCAAGCGACCCGCGCCAGTCCCCGGTGTTGGGCAAATACGCATGGAATTGCAGGTTGCCGAGCTCCGCGTAGGCGATCGGGAGATTGCGGCCGAGGCGCGCGTCGGTTGGATTCGTTTGGACTACCCTCTCCTGGATTTGAACACCCTTGAGAAAGGCCTCCCCGGCCTGCGGAAACTGGAACAGATTCCGATAAGCTCTTCCCGTCAGGCTGTAAGCCAGGGCCAGTTCGCCGCTCCTGTCGGGGATCTCCGGATGCGCCAGCGCCAGCGGCTCCAGCAACGCAATCTCGCGCAGGCTGTGCCGAAGCGCCTCTCGCGGCTGGCTGTCGGACAATGCGTCCGCCAGTCTGTCGTGCGCCACTGCAAGTTGTACGGTCAACTCGGTACTTGCGTTCAGAGCCCGCTGTTTCTCCATGAGCCCGAGCGAGCGCTGCCAGGCCGCCATCGCCTCGGGCCGGCCGTCTCGCGTCCGGAACAAGAGGTTAGCCAACAGATCCGAGGCTTGCCACCAGGCCAGCAGATTCTTTTCGCCTGGCTCGAGAGCGAGCAGGCGCGCCGACAGACGCTCCGATTCGCGGAAGTTTGCAATTGCCGCGTCGGTATCTCCCAGGCTCGGTCGCATGGGGTCTCCCTGAACGTCGCCCAGACGCTTGTAGGCCTCCGCCAGAACCTCAATCAGGCGCGGATCGTCGCCCGCCTGCTTCTTCAACCGGTTGAGGTAATCGAGGGTATTCGCGGCGACTTTCTTTCGAACTGCTTCGGAGCCGTTCAGGCCGGCTATTTCGTCGTGAACGTCGAAGAGCGACTGGTTCGCCAGTTCGAGCATGTCGGTCAGGCGGCGCTGCGCCAGATCCGCCTGCGCGATAGCGTCACGGTCGGCCTGTTCCGCGCGGCCCTGCGCCGAGCGGGCGGCGGCCACGGCGGAACGCGAAACCTCGTCTGCGCGTTCCGCCCGGCCGAGCCTCTCCACGGCAAGAGCGCGTTGGGTGTCCGCGCGACGCGTCTGCCAGGCGGTGGTAATCAGGCCTCCGATCAGCGACGCCGCCACCAGCATCGTCGAAACGGCAGCCAGTTTCCGCCGCCGCAGGAGCTTTCCCGTCCGATAGATCGCGCCGCCTGTGCTCGCTTCCACCGGCAAGCCGTCTAAGTGCCGTTGCAGATCGGCCTGGAATTGGGCTACGGAGGGATAACGGCGTTCCGGTTCCTTACGCAACGCCTTCAGGACTATGCTGTCGAGATCGCCCCGCAAATGCCCGCAGGATGAACTGTCGGCGCGGATCACGGCGCTCGGCCTGGGCGTAGGAAGATTGCACACGATGGCCGCGGCTTCTTCGGCTGATTTTCCGGACAGGCAAAACGGAAGGCTGCCGGTGAGCATCTCGAACAGCAGCACGCCCAGCGAATAAACATCCGACGCGGCGCTCACCGGTTCGCTGCGGATCTGTTCGGGGCTGGCATAGGTGGGCGTAAACATCTGGTCGAAGGCTCCCGCAGCGTCATGCGTGCCCTCCGGAGTCAGAAGCTTCGCGATACCGAAATCCAGCAGCTTGGGAACTGCGCCGTCCGTTACCAGAATGTTGCCGGGCTTGAGATCGCGATGAATCACCATGTTGCGATGGGCATAATCCACCGCGCCGCAGACGGTCAGGAACAGATTCAGACGAGCCAGCGGTTGCAACTCATGTCTGGCGCAGTAATCCGTTATGTGCTCGCCTTCGATATATTCCATGACGAAGTAAGGCAAGCCATCCGGAGTTGTTCCGCCATCCAGCAGACGGGCAATATTGGGGTGTTCCAGGTTCGCCAGGATCTGCCGCTCGTGCCGGAATCGGTCGAGCACAGCCTCAGTGTCCATTTCGCGCCTGACCACTTTGACGGCGACGCGTAGATGGAACTCGGAGTCGTCGCGCTCGGCGAGGTAGACGCCGCCCATCCCTCCGTGTCCCAGTTCCCGTACAATGCGGTAGCGTTCCAGCAGGAGGCCGGTCATGGTCTCCTGCTGGCGGGCAGATTCGGCTGAGATCACGTCAGCCGCGGTCGCGCCCAGGGCATCGGCGATGGGCGTGTCATAGCCATTGGCACCATCGTTCCCATCGTCGCAGTCGAACAGCGAAAGAACCTCACTGAGAGTCTCGGGATCGCCGCAGGATTTCTCAAGAAAGCTTCTCCGCTCACCCTGCGGCAGCTCGCTTGCCTCGCGGAACAGATCCTTAACGCGGCTCCACCGCTCCTGCTCGAACCCGCTCACCGGGGTGCCTGTCTCTCTTGCGGAGCTTCACCACGCGCCGCGTCCTTCATTTCCCGGCGGATCCAGGCGTGCGCCATCCGCAACTGCCAATTCACCTGGTGAATCGTGAGCCCGAGTTCGCCGGAGCTTTCCTCGGCCGTCAGGCCGCCGAAATATTTCAGTTCGATAATTCTTGCCAGCGCGGCATCCTGCAATTCGAGCTCGCTCAGCGCGTCGTTGAGCGCAATGACCACATCGGCGGTCGCGGGGGATGCATGATGGCTATCGTCCAGAGGGATGGGGGCTTCTCCGCTCCCCCTCTTCGAAGCGCGCCGGGCTCGCGCATTTTCCACAAGGATTCGCCGAATCACCCGGCAGGACACGCTGAGGAAATGGACCCGGCTGGTGAAATCGGGGCTGCCGTCCGCTACCAGCCGCAGATAAGCTTCATGTACCAGAGCGGTGGGTTGCAGGGTCCGGGCGGCTGGCTCTTTGCGCAAGTGATGTGCGGCGATGCGGCGTAACTCACTGTAAATCAAGGGGACCAGACGGTCAAGCGCGGTGCGGTCGCCACCCTTCCAGGCCCTCAGCAGGATGGTCACATCAGTGCTGTTACTCACTCTTGTTCCCCATTAGGCACTGTGGAGGAGTCTAGCAGAACAATTTTGGGGGTGTGACACCAGGTTTGCCGCGTTTCGGCGCATACCATTCCGGAGGCCGGGAGCGGGGCTATTCCAGACGACGCACCGGAGATACTTATGCGAATGAAGTTTAGTTTAATTCTGATACCCCTGCTGGCGCTGGCGTCTGTTCCCGGGAGGGCGGACACAATTTCAGGCCACGTGGACGCGGGCGGCTTTTTTGGTCCGGACGACGTCGACGCCCCTATTAACTTCAGCGACGGGCTCTTTAACTCGACTACGGAGACCGACCCTGGGTATTTCGCGAATGCAACCGACTCAGGGACCCAGGGTTTTGTGCACGAGTTCGCCACGGCGAGTATTCCCCTCGATGCTGACAGCGCCGCGCAATACGCTCACGCCGGAGTCTTGTTTGACATTACAGACACGGTAACGGATACGAACCCTAATTTAGCGATCGGCACGCCCGACCCCACCTTCGGTATCGACGTTTCTATGTTTGGAACTCACGACGCAATCACAGCGGACGAGCCGCTTTTCGAGGAGGACGCCGGTGCGACGATCCTTGTGGAACCGGGAGTCGGTCCCGCAGGATGTTTCGGCGTGCTCACCATTACATCCAATACGAACACGGCGGTTTGCGCGCTTCCGAACGCGGTCGTCGGAGAATCGTTTACGGTTACCACCAGCCTCTCTGTTGCCGTTTACGTGCAGGGGGGCACGCCGTTCACCTCGGGCACGGTGGATTTCAGCAATACCTTCGATATTTACGGAGGGTCGGCAGCTGGCAGTTACCTGGTCTCGACGAATGGATACGTTTACGACACGAGCGCTGCGGACGCAACCCCGGAGCCAGCCAGCTGGATTCTGGCCGCGTGCGGCGTACTGGCACTGGCATGGCGCAGACGAGGCAGAGTCGGGAGAGCGTAGCGGGGACAGTGGTGTATATCCTTATTTTGGCAGGAGCGGAAGGAGTCGAACCATCAATCGCAGGTTTGGAATCTGCTGCCGTTACCGTCCGGTCGCTCCCGCGTGGCAGGCCTGGGGGGATTTCTGCTACAGGTCTGAAAAATGGTGTAAGCGGATGGACTCGAACCACCGAAACCCCTGTGGGGTGCGCGCTCTACAGGCGCGTGCAATCGCCGCTCTGCCACGCTTACATGGCGGAAGGTGGAGGAATCGAACCCCGCTGACTCATCGCCAGCCCACGGTGTTCAGGACCGATTGGCAACCACTTACCGGCGCCTTCCGTACTTACAAATTGTCAAAGAGCTTTGGTAGCCGGGGAGAGATTTGAACTCTCACGCACGAGGCACTGGTTTCCAGGACCAAGCCTTTCCGTTCCACCACCCGGCCACATTGGAGGACGCCGCGAGAGTCGAACTCGCCATCATCTGCTTTGCAGACAGACCCCTGGCCGATCGGGCTTACGTCCAAAAATATAACTGCTAAAAGGGAGTTAGAGGGACCAATAACGGCTGCACAGCAGACACGAGGATGTTCCTGACGATGAGTGCAACCGAGCGCTGAGGAATGATAGTGTGCGCATGTCTGTATTCTAAGTCGGCGGGAATCCAGCTGTCAGGTTAGTCGCGTCACTAACCCTGCAGATACCGGACTAAGTCTTCCGTCCGGAAGCAATGCGAGAGCGCCACATCCCGGTGAATGCGCCCGCTCCGCACCATCTCCGCCAGTGATTGCTCCATCGAAATCATGCCATCGTTACGCCCGGTTGAAAGCGCGGAATAAAGCTGATGATCTTCGCCTTTCCGGATCAGGCTGCGAACTCCGCTGGTCGCCATCAGAATCTCCACCACGGGATAACGCGGCGGATGATTCGCCGGCGTTCCCGTCAGCGCCGGCACCAGTTGTTGTGCGACAACAGCCAGTAAAGCCAGCGACAATTGCTGCCGTGTCTGCGGCTGATTCCCCAGGGGAAACGAATCCAGAATTCGCGATACAGCCTGCGAAGCGTCATTTGTATGCAGCGTCGAAAGCACCAGATGACCCGTCTCGGCCGCAGTGAGAACGGTAGCTATGGTTTCGGCATCGCGCATTTCGCCCACCAGAATGACGTCGGGATTCTGCCGCAGAATGCTGCGCAGCGAACCGGCGAAATCCGGCGCATCGCCGGTCGGCCCCACCTCGATCTGCTCGATGATCGACTTCCGGTTGGCATGCACAAACTCGATCGGGTCTTCGATCGTGACCACATGATCGTGCCGCTGCGTGTTGATGAGGTCGACGAGCGCGGCGAGGGTGGAACTCTTGCCGCAGCCGGTCGGCCCCGTGACCAGCACAAGTCCCTGACGCGCTTCCGCCAGTTTTCGTAGGCCCGCCGGCAGATGCAGCGATTCGAGCGTCGGCATCTTATCCGGCAGAAGGCGCACGCTGCCGGCAATGGTCCCGCGCTGGTAGTGAACGTTCGCGCGGAAACGCCCGATGCCCTCTCGGCTGAAGCAAAGATCCACCGACTTGTTGCGCTGCAGTTCCTGATGTTGCGCCTGCGTCATCAGAGACAGCAGCAGATTCCGTGTGGTCTCCGCGGTCAGCGGCGGCCCTGTCGAGTGCGAAAGTACCCCGCCCACCCGAAGCGTCACCGGGACGTCGGCGATGAGCAACAGGTCGGACGCGCCCAAACGCACGGCATGCGTCAGCACGGTATCGAGCGACGACGGATCGGGCGGCGTGTCGGTTCGCGAATCGCGCGCGCCCGGGACTGCGCGGTTCAATTCCGCGACAATCTCCGCCAGTTGATTTTCGTAGCCCGGCACGCTCTTTAGTATATTGAAGGCGATCATGAAACTCTCGAACTCAGTTGCGTTGATTACCGGCGGAAGTGGCGGCATCGGTTACGCGATCGCGAAGTCGCTGGTGGAGGCGGGCGCGCGCGTCGCGATTACCGCACGCGACCGGAACAAGCTGGAGGAAGCCGCCCGCAGCCTCGGCGTTTTCCCGATTCAGGCCGATGTGGCTGTCGAAGCCGATGTGGAGCGCACCTACGTCGAACTCATGGCGAAGTTCGGAGACCTGGATATTCTGGTGAACAACGCGGGAATCGGCACGTTTAAGAATCTCGTCGATATGGATACGGCTGGCTTTGAGCGCGTTTTTGCCACGAATGTGACCGGGGTCATGATGATGGGCCGCGAGGCGGCGAAGATCTTCACGGTGCGCAAGCGGGGCAACATCGTCAACATCTGCTCCACGGCGGGCCTGCGCGGAGCGGCCACTGGCACGGCATATTACGCCAGCAAATTCGCGGTGCGCGGAATGACGGAATGCTGGCGCACGGAACTGCGGAAGAGCAATATAAGGGTGATGCTGGTGAATCCGAGCGAAGTCGTCACGGACTTTTTCGCGGCCAATGGCCTCACGCAGAAGATCAACGAATCCAAATTGCGCGCCGAAGAAATTGCGTTCGCGGTGAAGGCGGCGCTCGAAATGGACGACCGCGGCTTCGTCCCGGAATTATCCGTGTTTGCCACCAACCCGGTGGATTAGGATGTGGGTACGGGCTTCAGCCAGGCTTCAGCCAGGCTTCAGCCTGTACGGCCGAGCGACGCTCGGCAGCGGTTTGTTGCATATGTGCGGGCATTTTGTGAAGCCGACGACTGCTTTAAGTGAGTGCCGCGATTTCGGGCCGGGCGCACCCCGCGAGTGGATGGGCCGCGGTGGATTTCAAGACGTCATACAGGCAGCCGAACTGTCGGCTGGCCGCGCGCCGCCTAAGATCGTTGCCCTGTAGTCAACCGCTGCCGACCGCGGCTTTCAACTCCATCGAACAAGTGGCGCAGATTCTCGTCAGTAAAGTCTTCGTAGTCGCCCGAATCAAGATCGTCAAGACCTTCCTGCACAAATGCGCGGGTTTCCAGTAGCGACGTTTCACGCTGTTCCAGGAATCCCACTGCTTCGCGCAACGCGTCATCCGGCGACAGAAAACGGCCAGTTTGCACGGCTCGTTCGTGGTCGCGAGTCAGCTGAACTTCCCTATCCTTACTGTAATGCTGTCGCAGCAGAGCCGTGCAAGCTTAATCCAAACCCGCCCCACAATTCCAAAATAGTCTCAAGATTCTCTTGCCCCCAGCCGATAGGACAATCAGCGGGATCCACGTGGCTTGTTTGCCCGGCGATTCAGACGATTGTCCCGCAAATGGAATGAAGGAGGATCTCACGTCTCTCACAAGGTGTCTCCCGTCGCACGCGGGGCGCGTTTTGGTGCTCGGTCTTCTTGTGGCCGGGGCGGCACTCGCGCAGATCTCCGGCGGCGCGTTTCGGGGCGAAGTCCGGGACCCGTCGAACGCCGTCGTGCCCCAGGCGAAGATCCAGATCCAGTCCGCCGATAACGGCATGCAGGTAGCGGCGGAATCCGACAGCGAAGGCTTGTACGTCTCGCCTAATCTGATCCCCGGCTCGTACCTTCTGAGTGTCGCGAAGGTAGGTTTCAAGACCGAGGTATTCGGTCCCGTGCTCCTGGAAGTCAACCAGGTGGTCCGGGTGAATTTTGCGCTCAAGGTGGGCGATTTAGCGGAGTCGATCCAGGTCGATGCTGCCCCCGCCCAGTTGCTTTCGATGGAGAGCGCGGAGATTTCTCAGGTCATCGGCGATAAGCAGGTCGCCGAAATTCCCCTGAACGGCCGCAGCTGGCAGCAGTTAATTAATCTGGGCGCGGGCGTCAATCCCGGCGCACCAGGCGAGACCGGTTCCCCAAACCCCGTCAATGTGGATGGCCAGCGCACCAAAGCAAATCTGTACATGGTCGACGGAATCTCGGTGACGTCGTCCGCGCAGGGCCGGGGTAATGGTTTCAACATCCCTCTCGATGGCGTCGCGGAGTTCTCCGTCGAGGCGGGATCGTATTCGGCCGAGTTCGGCGACGTCGCGGGAGGCGTGATTAATTTGCAGTCGAAGTCCGGCACGAATAACTGGCACGGGTCGCTGTTCGAATTCTTCCGCAATGACGCGATGGATGCGGCTGATTTCTTCTCGAATGCCACCGGCCAGCCCCGCAATCCTTTGCAATACAACCAGTTCGGCTCGTCTCTCGGCGGCCCCATCAGGCGGGATAAAACATTTTTCTTTGCCGATTACCAGGGCACGATTTCCGATGCCTCCGCGCCCATGCTGACCAGCGTGCCTCTGAGTGCGCAGCGCACAGGTAATTTTTCCGGTTCGGTTCCGATTTACAATCCCTTTGGCGCTTCGCTCGCGCGCACTCCGTTTCCGAATAACACCATCCCGGCGAGTCTGATCGATCCCGCTGCCCGTGCAATTACGGCGCTCCTGCCCCTGCCGAACCAGTTCGGCGCCAATGGCCAGGCGCTTCCATTCAACAACTACGCGGTGACGCGCGCCGCAACGGCCAACGTGGAATCGTTCGACAACCGCGTCGATCACCAGTTTTCGGAGGACAGCACCGTCTTCGTCCGCTATTCGTTCCAGAATACGGATGCCGTTATTCCTTCCGTGTTCGGCGAGCCGCTCGGAGGCTCGCTCGAAGGCGCGGGAACAACGCTCGCCCGCACCCAGAATGTGGGTATCGGGCATATCTATCAGTTCAGGCCCAACCTACTCAATGAAGTCAGGATCGGCCTGAACCGCCAGACCACCTCGCTCACCCAGCAGGACTACGGGCAGAACCTCTCCGCGCAATTCGGCATTCCCGGAGTGAATATAAGTCCGCAGACTTCCGGACTTTCCACTCTGGATGTTGCGGGACTGTTCGTCGTTGGCGACGGTCTGCTGACGCCGCTCAAACTCGCCACCACCGACTGGAATTTCACCGAAAAGGTCACGTGGATCAAAGGGCGTCACGCAGTACGGTTCGGATTCGATCTTCAGGAGGGCATGGGTAGCACGGGATATCTGGTCTACGGCCGCGGGTTCTACACCTTCCTGAACCTGACGACCAGCAGCCTCATCGGGCCGGCCGGCGGTAATGCGTACGCCAGTTTCCTGACGGGTGCGCCGTATCAGGTGTTGCGCGACGAGTTTCCGCCAGGCCTCGTCGGCCTGATTTCCTACCGCTATGGGTTCTTTGTGCAGGACGATATCAAACTGGCGCCGAAGCTGACCGTGAATGTCGGCGCGCGCTACGATGTGATGCCGTATCCACGCGAGATGCATAACCGGCTTTCCAACTTCGACCCCGCCACAGGAACCATGCTGATCGCCGGGCAGAACACCAGCGAGCGTCTCGTCAATACCGATTACAAGGACGTTGCGCCGCGCGTCGGCCTGGCCTGGGCGCTCGGCAGCGATTCGAGGACCGTCGTTCGCGCTGGCTATGGGATCGGCTTTATTGACCCGTACGGCAGCGCCGGAATCCTGAACAGCAATGAATTCAATGCGCCGTTTTATTACGTGAATAACATCACGCTGTTCCCCTATACCGCTCCCACTTACACGCTGAGCGGCGGTCTGCCCGCTCTTGTCGTGCCACCAGCCACCGCTCCCACCGGCAACCAGCGCTACATCGTCCCCACCGACGGCAATCAGTATTCACAGACGTGGACAGCCGGGGTCCAGCGGGCGCTGAGCCTTTCCGCCATGCTGGAAATCTCCTATGTGGGGACAAGCGGCAACCGGCTCCTGACGGCCAACAACATCAACGCTGCGCTCCCAGGTACCACGAGCCCCACAACGCGGCAACCTTATGGACCGGCGCTGGGAACGATTGTGGAACTCTCGAACAGCGCCCACTCTATCTATCACGGCCTCCAGACGAAGCTCGAAAGACGGTTTTCGCGCGGGCTGTACGTTCTCGGATCTTATACCTGGTCGAAGTCCATTGACGATCAGAGCAATGGCACGGATAATGCAATCGCCAGCGGCGAATATCCGCAGAATCCTCTCAATCCCGGCCTTGATCGCGGCTTGTCCAGCTTCGATCGGACCCACGTATTTGTTGGCAACGCCGTATGGGAGATCCCGCTCGCGCGCGGCGCTCGCGGTTCGGGAGCCGCGGCGGCTGCCAGGAGCGTCCTGAGCCACTGGCAATTGAGCGGCATCTTCACGGCGGAGACCGGAACACCCTTCAGCGTTCTTATGAATTGCGCCGATGTTAACGCCGAAGGCAACAACTGCCGTCCCAATCGCCTCGCCAGCGGCGCGTTGCCGGTCGGGGAGCAGTCAATCGCCGAGTGGTTTAACACCGCAGCTTTCGCGATCCCTTCTCCGCAGGCCTACGGTAGTGCGGGGCGCAATATCCTGCGCGGACCGGGGACTATCAATCTCGATCTCGGGCTGTCCAAATCCATCCCCTGGGGCAGGGAGACGGCGGGGAAGCCGGACAAGAGCCGTTTGCAGCTTCGGGCGGAGTTTTTCAACGCGCTGAATCATACCAATTTCGGGCTTCCGCAAAACTCTATCGATTCACCCTCTTTCGGCGCGATCACAAGCGCAGCACCCGCCCGGGAGATTCAGGTCGGTGCCCGTCTGGAGTTCTGACCATGTGGAAACCAATCCGTTCCCCGCTGATTCGCTGCGTCCTCCCTTTTGGAGCGATTCTCGCCGCTCTGCTCGCTCAGGGGGTGGTTGCGCTGGTGGTTCCAAAGGGCTTCGATTTTCCGTATCCGTTCTTCTACCTCATCGCCGTCTTTGTTGTCGCCTGGTATGGAGGCTACACTCCCGGTGCGATCTCCTGCCTGATCGTCATGGTCGTCTTTCCGGCTGCCGCGGCTCACAGTCTGCGGCTGACCAGTATCGATCCCAGCCGGCTCATCCTGTTTCTCGCAGTCTCGCTGCTGATCAGCAAGGTCTCCCGCGGGCAGCAACAGGCGCAGGAAATTCTGAGCAGCGCCAACGAGGAACTCGACGAGCGGGTCCGGAGCCGCACACAGGACTTGGCCCAGGCCGTCGAAGGTCTGGAATCCGAAGTCGCGCTGCGCCGGAGATCGGAAGAAAAACTCCAGACGCAGCTGGGGCGTCTCAGTCTGCTGGACCAGATTACGCGCGCGATCGGCGAGCGGCAGGATCTGAAAAGCATTTTCCAGGTCGTGGTGCGCACGCTCGAAGATAGCCTTCCGGTCGACTTCTGCTGTATCTGCCTCTATAATCCCGAGGCCGAGACTCTGACCGTCACCTGCGTTGGAGTCAACAGCGAAGCGCTGGCTATGGATCTCGCCCTCAGCGAGCGCGCCCGCATCGTTGTCGATCAGAACGGTCTCGCCCGGTGCGTCAGCGGGCACCTGGTCTACGAGCCCAACCTCGGTCAGCTCGATTTCCCGTTTCCGCGGCGGCTTGCGCAGGGAGGCCTCGGTTCCGTGGTCGCCGCTCCGCTGAGATCGGAAAGCAACATCTTCGGCATCCTCATAGCCGCCCGCCACCGGCCGGATGGTTTCAGCAGCACCGACTGCGAATTTCTCAGGCAGTTGAGCGAACACGTCGCGGTCGCGGCGCACCAGGCGCAGATCTACTCCGCCTTGCAGCAGGCTTATGACGATCTGCGCAGGACACAGCAGGCCGTGATGGAGCAGGAACGGTTGCGCGTTCTCGGACAGATGGCCAGCGGTATTGCGCACGACATCAACAATGCGCTCTCGCCGGTGGCGCTGTACACTGAGTCGTTGCTCGAGAGGGAAACCGATCTCAGTCCCCGAACCCGTGCGTATCTCGAAACCACCCAGCGGGCGATCGACGACGTCGCCCATACCGTGGGTCGCATGAGAGAGTTTTACCGGCAGCGGGAGCCGCAACTGATATTGGCGCCCGTGGATCTGAATGCCCTGGTCGGGCAGGTGCTGGAACTGACGCGCGCGCGCTGGAGCGATATGCCCCAACAGCGGGGCATTGTCATTCGGATGCGCACCGTCCTCGAGCCTTCGCTGCCTCCGGTAGCCGGCATTGAAAGTGAAATCCGGGAAGCGCTGACCAACCTGATTTTCAACGCAGTGGACGCCATGCAGCACGGCGGTACCCTGACTCTGCGAACCAGAACTGCAGGCACCACCGCGTCGTCTCTGCCCGCACGCGTTCACGTTCAGGTGGAGGACACCGGAATCGGCATGGATGAGGAGACGCGCCGGCGTTGCCTCGAGCCTTTCTTCACAACAAAAGGGGAGCGCGGCACGGGGCTTGGTCTGGCTATGGTCTACGGTGTGGCGCAACGCCAGAACGCGGAACTGGAAGTGGAGAGCGTTCCCGGCGCGGGTACCACCGTGGGTCTCAATTTCCCGGCTGCCTCGGTCGTCGCCGACAAGCCGCAAATGGCCGGTTCTCACGTGACCCGCACCCGGTTGCCTATTCTTCTCATAGACGACGATCCCCTCATCATCAAATCGCTTCAGGCAATTCTCGAACACGATGGCCACGCTGTGACTGCCGCGAACGGCGGCCGCCAGGGCATCGACATCCTGCGCGCGGCGGTTGAGCGCGACGAACGCTTCGCCGTCGTGATCACAGATCTCGGCATGCCATACGTGGATGGTCGGCAGGTGGCCACTGCGGTAAAAACGGCTTGCCGCGACACGCCCGTGATCCTTCTTACCGGCTGGGGGCAGCGTCTTCTCGAAGACGACGACGTGCCCGAGAACGTGGACCGCGTGCTGAACAAACCTCCGAAGTTGTATCAACTCCGCGCTGCTCTCGCCGAACTGGTTCCCGAATCGCGGCCGGACGCGGTGAGTCATCAATGCACGCCAGACTGAACCGGGACCGACCATGCCAGTGACCCCAATTGCCCGATTGCTGATCGTTGACGACGAAGCAGCCCAGATGAAAGCGCTCCACGACACTCTGGAGACCGAGGGCTACAGCGCCACGGGTTTCACCTCGGCGACGGCGGCGCTGGCGGCGCTCCGCGAGCAGTCCTTCGATCTGGCGCTGACCGATCTCATGATGCCGGAAATGGATGGCGTGGAATTTCTGCGCTCGGCGTTCGCCATCGATCCCACCATGGCCGGTATTGTGATGACGGGACACGGTACCCTCGACACCGCCGTCCAGGCCATGCAGGCCGGGGCGCTCGATTACATTCTCAAACCGTTCCGCCTCAGCGCCATTCTTCCGGTGCTCGCCCGCTCGCTGTCCGTGCGGCGCGTCCGCATGGAAAACATCGAGCTCCATCAGGCCGTTGGCATGTACGAACTAAGCCGCGCGGTCGGGTCGGCTCTCGATTTCGACAGCGTCCTGCAAAATGTCGCCGATACCGCCTTAGCGCAGAGTGGAGTCCGGGCCATCTCCGTCCTGTTGTGCGGAGAAAAGACCGGAGCGAAAGCCGGAGAAAAACCAGGGAGCCAACTGCACGTGGCCGCGTCCCGGGGCGAGAACGCGGAGCAGGTGCTCGGAACACGGCTCGAAATCGGCGAAGAGCTGTCGGCATGGCTGACCCGCAGCCGCGAACCGGACCCGCCGGACAGCGTAAAACCCGCGTCCGCCTCCGCGCCCCTGCCCGGTATTCCCGGTAACCTTTCGGTTGCGATGATGGCGGGCGGCAACTTCGTCGGCATTCTCCACTTTAGTTTTGAGCACACCGCGCGGCCGGTCCCTTGCGGGCAGCTGAAGGCTCTGAATATCCTCGCCGGCGCCGCAGCCTCCGCGCTGGAAGCTGCGTCGCTGCTCGGGAGGGTTCGCGCTGCGGACAAACAGTACCGCCGCCTGACTGAGAACGCGGCTGACATCATCTTTCGCTATGACCTGCATCCCACCCCCCGCCTGGCCTACGTAAACCGTGCGATCGCCTCCACCACCGGCTACCCGCCGGACGAATTTTACACGGATCCGGACCTGCTTCTTAGGGTTGTACATCCCGACGACCGCGCCCGGATGGAATCCTTGCTCCGGGGCGAATGCGTCAATGGCAGCACTGACGGCATCCGCTGCGTACATCGCGCCGGCAATGTCGTGTGGCTCGAGCAGCGCGCCATGCACGTGAAGGATCAGGACGGCCGTCTCATCGCCATCGAGGCCATCGCCCGCGACGTCACCGACCGCAAGCAGCTGGAAAAACGTCTCGACGAAGGGACCACGGAACTTCGCCGCTCCCTGATCGAAAAGACCGCCCTGCTCAAAGAAGTTCACCACCGCGTGAAGAACAATCTCCAGGTCATCTGCAGCCTTCTGTCGATGCAGATCGAGTGCGCAGGCAGCGAAGGGTTCTCCCGCCCTCTGCACGACGCCCATTCACGCGTGCTTTCTATGTCGCTGATCCACGAGCAGATCTATCAGTCCGAAACTCTTTCGGATCTCAATTTCGGCGCCTACATCGAAGCTCTCGCCAGCCAGGTATTCGGCGCATACTGCGTCAATCCCTCCCGGATCCACCTCGAACTCAGCGTGGAGCCGATCAATCTCGGTCTGGATCATGCGATTCCCTGCGGCCTGATTCTCAACGAATTGCTCTCCAATTCCCTGAAACACGCATTCAGTGACGGCCGCGAAGGTGTGATTCGGGTTTCTCTCAGCCACCCCGCAACCGACCGTGTGGAACTCACGGTAGAGGACAATGGCGTCGGACTGCCCACAGATTTTCGCGCCGAACAATCCCGCACGCTCGGCCTGCAGGTTGTCAGCACGCTGATCCGCCAGCTGGGCGCCGAACTTTCCGTCAACGGCGTGGGAGGAGCCTCCTTCCGGTTCGCCTGGAAACTGCCGGAGGCCGCGAATGTACCTGCGCCCGCCGCGGGTCTTCTCGCGGCTATCTGACGCGGCGCTACAGCCTACTTCAGCGGAACAGTCAGCGACCCCACGCGTCCACTCTGCGTATCGCGCACAATGATCGCCAGCTTCGCGGTTTCCGAAGCTATCGGAATCGATAAGGGCCACGCCACTCCCTTTTGTTCGTAATCGGCGCGGTTCGCCTCGGCAAACTCAAACTTCTTCGTGTCCGAAACCTTCCCCAGCGTTCTGCCCTGAGCGCTTAGTTCCACGAACATTTCGTCCACCTTGCCGGTCCATCCCTCGTTTTTCGCCAGCAGAGACAACGTGGCGGGGTCCAGGTTGATGCGTAGATTCGCCCTCCGCGCCTTACCCGGCTCCACCGGCTCCACATCCACGCTGGCAGTAATTCCAACTCCGCGTGAATCCACCTGATTCAGCAGCACGCCTTCGAGCGCTTCTTTCGCGCGCCCCTCCGTCGCCGGATCGGGCATGTCCGTCGCCCCCGCATAATAACCCTGTCGGTAAGACAGTTGAAGATCGGCGCGATGGTTCACCTTCACCTGTAGCGAGTGGAACCGGTCGTCGCGGTCGCCCTCCGCCAGATAAAACCCCAGCGTATAGGTCGCTCGTGAATCTTCAATACCTTCCGCCAACGCTTCGTTGCGCCGACTCGACCACACCCGTCCGCCGGTTTCATCCGCGATCTGTTTCATCACCGTGCGATTCTGATCCGCGTCCGGCCCCGGTGCATCGGTCGTATCGATCACATTGACGGCCACGTCCGCTTCATTCAGCGCGCTGATCGTTTTCTGCCACGCCGGGCTTTCCTTCCACCTCTGTCCCGCCGTCGCGCGCGGTCGAAAACCACCCGACGCCCAGAAGACGCTTTTGCGTCCCGGCACCAGCGCCAGATGTTCGGCGAGCGCCCGCATCGACAGCCTGACGTCTTCCACCGTGTCCTCGTACGGCTGCTCATCGGCGCGTGCCAGAGAATTGATCGTGTTCCGCACGGATGCTCCGTATATCTCTTCAGGGGCCGGTCGTTGGCTGATATCTCCAAACTGGCCTGAGGGAATAGCGAGCATTAACTTCTCAGGCGAATCGCGCGGAACGTCGCCCGGCATCGCCGTCAGGTAGCCAGGCAAATACTCGTGCATGCTCTTCAGCAGCAGTTCGCGATCCGTTGTGTAATCCTGCACCAGCACCAGTCCGGCCGGCCGGCTGATCGCGTACAAGGCAATTCGTTCGTCCCGGCGTCCCTTCTTCAGCAGTTCCGGCGCTTCCTGCTGCGACCACCGCAGACCGTCTATACCCCCGTTTGTGTGATCCACCAGGATGATGCTCGAATGGCCTGCCGGTGGCGGCGTCGCGTTGCGGTTGGTAAATAAAGCTGGCAGCGGTTCCTCCGTCGCTTCGGTGTTCGATGGCGGCGTCGTCGGCGAGGAAATTTCACTCTGGCTGTTTTCGCCGCTGAAAATATCCATCCCTCTGGATTTCCCCTCGTCGCCCAGCGTAAAATCCTGCCGCGACAACCCCGTCACCGGTCTGCCATGAGAATCTCTCACCGATACTTCCACCTGCACCACGCGCGTTTCCGCATGCAGCGTGGCCACAGGCGACGGATACGGGGGAGGAAGCTCAGTGCGCGCCATCAGAACCGGCGCAGGGATTGACCCGTGCGTGCTGACCGGCGCTTCAACCGCCGCTACCGGTCCCGGCACGCGAACTTGTGCTTGCGCCGCCTGCGGTGTCAGAAATGGATCGTACAGCAACGTAGCCCAGGCACGGCTCACCAGGTTGCCATGAACCTCCGGAGTCGTGGCTGAACTCGCCTCCCGGCTCTCCGCCACACGCTCCGGCGCAGTCACCGCGCGAGCCTCCACGCCGGCCGGAATCGTCACCGCAATCGCCCCGGCATCGGCCACGCGCGCCGCCGTCTCCGGCCTTTGCGTCGCATGCACCGTCACCGCGCCCGCACCCGCCACCAACAGCAGCATCATCGCCCAGGCAGCCCCCGCGCCAGGCAGGCTCTCCGTCAGTTGCGCGGGATCCATCAGCCTTCGCACCCGATTCACCAGCGACCCGCCATTCGCTGCCAGCACAGCCTGCAAGCGCGGCGGCTGAATCGCTTCCAGTTGTGCCAGCGCCATCGCGTACGTGAGCACATCGCCGCACACCGCCACCGCCAGATCGTCGCAGCACAACTCCCGTTCGGCCCGAATCTGCCCGGAAACCCACCAGACTGCCGGGTGATAAAACAGCAGCGCCTCCGCGACGCTTTGCAGAATGTTCGCCAGATAATCGTGCCTCCGGATGTGCGCCAGTTCGTGCGCCAGCAGCGCCGTAATCTGATCGGCCGGCAAACCCGTCAGCGCGCCGATCGGCACCAGAATCACCGGCCGCAGCCATCCGATCACCGTCGGCACGTCCACCAGCGGTGAAATCAACAGCCGCACAGGCGCCGAAGTTTTCACCTTCAGTGCAATCTGTTCCAGCGTGCGTTGCCACTCAGCGGGTGCCGCCAACGACGCCGAACGCAGCTGCGCCGTGAAGCGCCAGCCGCCAAACAGGCGAATCGAAAACGCCACCACGCCCGCCAGCCATACTGCTACAAAGCCCGGCAGCAGCCGTTGCCAGGCCGACGCTGAAATATTCCACGGAATCGCCGGCAACCCCTCGCTCCCGCGCGGAATCGTAAGAAACGTAGCGAACGGCGCGATCGCCATCGCCGCCAGCGCCACGCAGGCAAGCGCATAACGTCCCTGCGCGGAAAGCGAACGTCCCACCAGCCGTCGCACCACCGCGTACGCCAGAGCGATCACTGTCCCCTGCCACAAAAAATGCAGCAGTGTCCAGCCCAGCTTCTGGACCCAGAATTGAGACAGCACCGCTTCGGTCATTTTGACTTCTTCTTTTTTTCGAACTGGTCAAGAATCTGGCGGATCTCATTCAGATCCTTCGCAGACGCGCGCTGAGCCGTCAGCGCCCCCAGCACCAGACTCCTCGCCGACCCCTCGAACACCCGATGCATCAACTCACCCGCGAACCGCGCCTGCGCTTCCTCTTTTGTCAGCGCAGCTTCATAGACGTGTGACCGATGATCCTCGCTACGCGCCAGCAGGCCTTTTTCGTGCATCACCTGCATCTGTTTGAGAGTGGTGGTGTAACCGGTATCTTTCGCTACGGCTTCGTACACGTCCCGGACCGTGGAAGGGCCGGAGCGCCAAAGAAAAGTCAGAATGCCGAATTCGGCGTCGGAAGGAATAGGAAGGGTCACAGCCAAATAATATTACGAACATTCTTCGTATGTCAATCCCCCCCCATCTCATGCAACAATCTCTGCATAACCAGGCCCCTCATGAGATTCGCCGTCTTTCTTCTCGCTGCCACCCTCGCCGCGCAGCAAGTTCCCTCGCCTGCAGCGCCGGCCTTCGACGTAGTCTCCATCCATCCCGTCCCGCTGAACGCGTCGCCCATCATGCGCGACATGGACTTCACACCCATCCTCCCCGGCGGCCAGTTCATTGACCCGCGGATCCCGCTGTCGTCGATGATCGCCTTCGTCTACGACTTCCGCAACGTTGATATGCAACTGGAAGGGCTGCCAAACTGGGCGAAATCCCAGTCGTACTCCATTTCCGCCAAACCGGCCCCTGGCTTTCCCTCGCTTCCGCCCGCCGAAAACCGCGAGCAGGTTCGCCTCATGCTGCGCGCCATGCTGGCCGACCGTTTTCATTTGCAGATCCATTCCGAAACCCGCCAGGAGAAAAGTTTCAACCTGGAGGTCGCGAAGGGCGGCATCCGAATTAAAGAGGTCGATCCCCCCGTGCCCCCGGCCAAATCGAAACCCGTCTTTGCGACAATGGACGACGACTTCGGCCGCATGATCGGGGACAAGTCCGCCATCGCGACGCTCGCCGGGGCCTTGACTCTGTTCCTGAAGCGGCCGGTTGTCGACCAGACCGGACTCAAGGGTTACTATGACTTCGATATCCGATGGAAGGCCCCCGACACGCCGGGTGCGCCGCCGTCCTCATCAGGCTTCGGCTCCGAAGGCGAGGCGCTGCTCATCTCGAATCTGCAGGACCAGCTTGGGCTGCGCCTCACGAACACCACCACCCCGGTGAAGTTCTGGATCGTGGACCACGTCGAACCCCCAACAGGCAACTGAGCCGCGGCTGTCAGGGAGCGGTACGCTACACCAGCTGTTCCATATAAACTTCCGCTTAGTCCGCCCTGTCCGAAAACAACATATCGATAGCCCGCCTGAATACCTCATCTTTCCGCGCCTGGCGATATAATTCGAACCGTGATGATGCCGCATCTCCGTTTTCTCCCCGTCCTTCTCCTCGCAACCACCTGCTTCGGCGCCGACCTCACCGGCAACTGGGTCGTCGACCAGCCCAACACAACCGACGGCACCATCCGCAAAACCTACTTCGATCTCCATCAGGATGCCGCGCATATCACCGGCCACATCCGCGTAACCCAGTTCAACTACTCCATCAAAGAGAGCACAGGCGGCCCGGACGGCTTCACTATCACCGGCAGCATGATGGACGGCCACAACGAACGCACCGTCAAATATGAAGGCAAGCTCATCGGCGAAGAGCTACAGATCGGCACGCGCCGCAATGCCGATTCACCGCTTTCCGCCCTCATAGCCCACCGCGCCCCTGCCGGCGAAGGAGCGTATCCCGCGCGCCTGCCTCTCCCCGCTCTTCACGCCGTTCCCGATAACGGCCTCGCGCGCACGCCACCCATGGGTTGGAACAGCTGGAACAAATTCGCCGGCCGCGTGGATGACGCCGCCGTGCGCGCCATCGCCGACGCCATGGCATCCAACGGCATGAAGGATGCAGGCTACCTTTACGTCAATATCGACGACACCTGGGAAGCCGGACGCGACCCTCAGGGCAATATCGTTTCCAATAAAAAGTTCCCCGACATGAAGGCTCTCGCCGATTATGTCCACGGCAAAGGCCTGAAACTCGGCATCTATTCCTCGCCGGGTCCCCAGACTTGCGCAGGCTACGAGGGTACCTACGGTCACGAGAAGCAGGACGCCGAAACCTGGGCGGCATGGGGCATCGACTACGTGAAGTACGACTGGTGCTCGGCGCGCAATCTTTACACCGACGAAGAGATGCAGGCGGTCTATCAAAAGATGGGCGACGCCCTGCGCGCCGCCGGTCGGCCCATCGTGTTCAGCCTCTGTCAGTACGGGCGCGCTGACGTCTGGAAGTGGGGCGCCGCCGTTGGTGGCAATCTCTGGCGAACCACCGGAGATATCCGCGATACCTGGGCCTCCATGAGCAGTATCGGCTTCAATCAGGATGCCCTCGCGCCGTGGGCTCAACCCGGTCACTTCAATGACCCCGACATGCTGGAGATCGGCAACGGCGGCATGAATGACGACGAATACCGCACCCACATGAGTCTCTGGTCGATGCTGGCCGCGCCCCTGCTCGCGGGCAACGATCTGCGCGACGTTCCGGCCAACATCATGGCGATCCTCACGAACCGTGACGTCATTGGGATCGATCAGGACAAGGCTGGCAAGCAGGGTAAACGCCTCTCGCAATCGGGTGAGCAGGAAATCTGGGTCCGCGATCTGGCGGGCGGCGACCGCGTCGTGGCTGTCTTCAATCGCGCCGCCGAACCCGCTGCTGTGACGGTCCGCTGGGCGGACCTGAAGATGGCGACGCCCTCCCACGTCAGAAACCTATGGACGCACAAAGATGAACAGCTGAAGGGCCCTGAGGCGACCGTGACAGTTCCGGCGCACGGCGTCGTAATGTGGAGAACGCGGTAGCGAATCGTTATTCTAATGAAAGGGAAGGGTGACCCCGCCAGCATAGCCCACGAAGCACGTATGACTAACTTCAGAACGTTACTCAACTCGACATTCCTGATCGCACTCATTGCCTTGCGGGCGTATGCGCAGTCGAGTGCTGTCAACGTCGCAGGCGCTCCCGTTCCGATTCAGATTCTCGCGCAAAGCCCGGCGGATACTACCTCGGATCTTCAGGTGATCTGCCTCTTCCGTTCCTCGCCCGTGAATACGCTGCACGGCTCGCTTACCGAGATGAATGAAAAAATGAAAGACCTGCTTGATCTCATTCGCAAGCCGGAGTTTTTCCGCGGCGAACTCGGAGAAACGCTGCTGATTGCTCCGCCCAAAAACAGCCTTGCTGCCAGGAGGCTGCTCATCATCGGGCTGGGGGATTCGCAGACGTTTGCCCCGCAGCAGATGCAATTAGTGGGGGAGATCCTTTACTCGGAGGCCAGCCGTATCGGCGTCGCACACCCCTTTTTCGCTCCAACCATTCTCGATGGAGGCGTCGCAAAATTCACAACTGGCGAGGTCGCCGGGCAGGTGATCGGCGGATTCCTCCGGGCGCGAGCGATAGATTTGGCGCTTAGAAGTGCGAATGCCTCGGCCACCCAGGGCGTCACAGCCCTGACCTTTCTCGCCGGGCCACAAAACGTGAGCAGTACGCGCGAAGGGATTGAGAAGGCGATTGCCGCCGCAGGGAAATAACGAGTCAAAGCCTTCGCTATTTCAAGCCCGCTTTCGATAGCCCCGGATATTCGTCCATCGCCCCGGGAACGCTCGGAAAGCTTACGTTGATGCGATTGAAGAAATTGATAACCCCGATCGCAAATGTCAAATCCGTCAGTTCCTTTTCCGAGAGGTGCTTCCGCACGCTGTCAGAGAGATCGTCCGGAACGATACGCCCGTCCGGCAGGGTGACCACTTCAGTCCATTCCAGGCACGCGCGTTCCCTGTCGGAGAAGAGCGTGGACTCCCGCCAGATCGGAACGTGATACAGCCTCAACTCCCGCCCACCGTGGAGCCTGGCTTCTTTCACGTGCATATCCAGGCAAACCGCGCAGCCGTTGAACTGGTGATTAACGGCAGGCTTGCCAGAATCTACCCTCAGCGCAATCGGCTAAACTAAGCGCACTTTCACCGATGCTGGTAAGCCAGCCAATTTCCGGTACAGATTGGTAGCCCTGTCCGGACGTTCCACAGTCCGGTGTGGGGCGGCCTTCAGTGAAGGCTGCCGTCGGCTTTAGCCGGCGTTCTGCCTGACGCAGACCACTAGCTTGAACTTTTCGAGAACTGCCTTCGAAACTCGGCAATTTCTTCGTGAGTCGGTGGCCAGTCCGTATCGCACGTATTGCAGTGGAATACCAGCGTGCCCGATTTCAGCTCTGCTTCGAATTGTTCCCGGTCAAACGTAACCGTCTGGTCGTGGTCGTTCGGACATTCGATTTCAAAATCCACGCGATCGCTCATGAGTCTCCAGTTCCCTGATCAGCCTTGTCGATCCCGATGATAGCGCGAGCCCCTGGGCAACTGCGTGGCGCACGCACTCGTGCGTAATGCCACTAAGCTACCTGTTTCTTTTTTTTGATACTCGGGCCTGTAGTTGCCACTTTGCGTTTGGGGAAGGGGCAGGGGCGCGGCCAGATTTCACGGGGG
>Ga0182024_10002135_pt1 | contig 49729 bp, 44 predicted proteins | sample P32metaG_FD_120480 | JGI IMG/M metagenome (GOLD analysis project Ga0182024, IMG submission 120480) | Permafrost microbial communities from Stordalen Mire, Sweden - P3-2 metaG (Illumina Assembly) | ecosystem: Environmental > Terrestrial > Soil > Wetlands > Permafrost | place: Sweden: Stordalen...
ACTTCGGTGGTTGATAGCATGGGATGAAGAGCGAAGATGCTGGGGCGGAAGAGTCAAAGACCCCACGTGTAACAACGACGTGTGGGGAACGCGCCCCTGGCGGACCGCCCGAACACGCCCCGGCGGCGCGTCTATCCAGGTAATAGACGAAACAGCGTCCATTTCCCCGATGAGCTTCTCTATCCGCTGTCTCAGATGGCCAGCATGAGCTCGGAACAGAGCAAACCCCGGCGTCGTGCCGAAGGCGTTAGTTCGGCCGTATCGATGTAGGCTAAAATAAAAGTCATGCGCTATCTGAGATTTCTCGGGGTACTCGGACTGCTCGGCTTGCTCGCCATTCCGCTGCATAATCCTTCTTTTTTCGGGCTTTTTGGCCTCTTCGGTTTGTTCGCTCTTTCACCGAGCAAAACTGAGAAAAGCTAGTCCACTCGGGAGATACAAGATTAGTGTTGAATAAGTGCTCTTATCGAGTATTGCCGAGCCAAATCGCTCGGAATCCGGAAATGGTGTTCCGGTACCGAGAAGCGTCACCGTGATCATGCTCGAATCTCCTGGTCGCAAACGATCCACGCTGTTACTTCGCCTTCCTCTTCTTTTTCGCGCGATCGCGCGTGTTCGCCCGCTTGTCCGTGAACTGCAACAGCTCTACCGGAGCCCCCGCCTCCTCGATGAACGCAACAAGAACTCCGGGCGAGGGCGAGTTCGGCTCGATGATGACCTTTTTTCCCTTTAGGGCTGCCTTTAGATCATCCACCTCAAAGGCCGGGTGTGGCATCCTCCGCACGAGATCGGGCAACCGGCAGTCTCTCCCATACATCATCCACTGGATGCCAAACGGGTTTGATTCGTGATCGGTAGCGTGAATCTTGAGGTGTCGGATTTCGATCATGCCCGGGACTTTCTTCCGTGTAGGGATGCCCAAGTGGTGGTACCGGTAAATGGCATTCATTCGGTCGTCGCTCCTTCTGGGTTCGCCTGTGCGCAAGATTGTCCAAGACAAATTGCCGCGGACTGTTCCACCATGGCGCGTTGAGTTTTCGGAGGCAACCCTGCTTGAAGTAGTTCTCAAGAGGTTTGACATCCGATTACCGCGTTATACGTCCAAGAAGGCAGAGCTCTCGGGAGAAGTGGGAAGCAAGAGAGTATCAATGAGAACCTGCCACCTTGCCCGCGGCTTGGGTCGAAGATGGCCGGTGCGCTTTTCGATGTCGCCTTGACTGAGTTTCTTAGCTTCGCGGAGAGAGCGGAGTCGGTCGCCAATTATCATGCCGGGATTATTTCAAATGTTCTTGGGGCACGCAAGCCGCTCAAATCTTCAAGGATGAATCCGACTTCTTCGGTCGGTAAGCTTCTAGCGGCAGCGGGACTATGCGATTTAGCGCGAATGTAAACCCTAGCGACATCGGAATCCACAACAGCACCGCCGCTACTACTAGCCACACATTTCGTAAACCAAATAAAAAGCATACCAATATCGACAGTACGAGACCGCCCCAAAATGTGAGATTCAAATACCATGGCGAAATCATGAGTTCGCGGTGACAACTCTCGCATATCAGGGGTTTTCCAGCCTCGTACCTATTCGAAATGAGCCGGGAGCAGAACCGGCACCTGACAATCGAAGACCGTATCGTTGTAAGCATAATGCCGACGTAGGGTTTCTGTCGTCTTGCGAGGGTATACCGACGTTTAGAATCTGCGTGCGCAGATTTGTCATAGGGCGATCATCGTCATTTGTGTGCTTACGCCCTGTGTTCGTCGTTAGGCTTCGACTTCGCGCGCTTCACTAATCTGACAAACACGACACTGAGCAAAAGCAAAATGCAAAGTACAGTGATGGGTATGGTGAAAATTATGGTCCAACCGACGCCAAACCCAGCGGGGCCGTCCTGTTTCGTAGACTCCCACACAGCGTTTGCAATAATCATAGGAAGCCAAGCGACAATTAGCAGCGGTAAGATAAGCCATTTGAACAAACGGCTTGGAAATACGCTTACTTTTGGGGGCATTGCGGGGAGTATATCACCTATCAGTTACCCGCAGGTTGCAGAGGACGCAACCACTTTAGGCATCTAGAATCGTGAACTGTGGTGTATAGTGGTTAACCATGCGCCTGAAAGTCCGCCATACCGTTTACCTTGATCCTGATTTGAGCCGAAAGCTTCTCGCCCGTAGCAAGAAGACCGGCGCGTTGCCCACGGAGCTTGTTCGTAGAGCGTTGCATGAATACTTGAAGAAGGCAAAATGACAGATCACATCTTGGAGTTGCAATCATCAGAGAAGTTCCGCAAATGAGAGGCTTTTCCGCAGCCTACCACGCACTCCGTACAGCCTCTTCCAGGCCTTCCTGACGCACTTTCGTCCATGCGGCATAGTATTTCTCGGTGACTTTGATCGAACGGTGGGCGAGTAGTGCGCTGACATTCTGCATCGAGACCCCGGCTTGTAACAGATGGACCGCGAACGTGTGCCGGAACTGATGGCTGTGTGCCCCAGCCAATCCAGCCTTGATGAAGACCCGCTGAAACGTCCTCTCCCAAATCTTGACGATGGATTCCCGCGTCGCTTTGCCGTTCCAGAAGAAGTACGTACCGTGAGGAAGTTCGCGTAGAGCCGTCAACGCCCGAGGATTTAAAGGTAGTCGCACTTTGGTACCGGATTTCGCGGTGTGGAGTTCCAACATCGTGTCTTTGATTCGATCCTGCCGTAGGGTGACGGCATCGCCGATCCTCAAACCGCTGTGGCGCATCAGGAGGACCAGAGCCTTCAATTCGACCCGGCGTTGCTTGATCGGATGGGTCAGACAGGCTGCCAAAATTTTCTCGATGTCTGAATCTTCGAACGGCAGGACTTGAACGGAATCGACGCGACCTGTCTTGATCTTCTTCGCGGGATTCGTCTTGATCCAATCCGAATCATGGCAGAATCGGAAGAAAGCTCGAAGGTTCTCTAGCTTCTTCTGAGCCGACAAATTCTGATTCGCCCAGCTTTGCCTGAACAATCGGAGTTCGTCTACGCCGAGTTGGCTGAGAAAGATGTAGCCATGTTGCTGCCCGAACTCGACTAACTGATCCAAGACGTACCGATATTTCCGCCTGGAAGATTCCCGCAAACCGCGTGCCTCAGCATCAAGCAGAAATTTTGACGCTGCCGCCTCAACTGTCTGTGGTGATGTTTCGGATTGTAGGCCGGTCGCTTCAATCTCACGGGCACGCATCTGCGCGACTTGCCAATCTCTAGTGCCGATAGGTTTCTGAATGCGCTTGCCACCCAGTTTCCAATCCATCCAAATGCTGCACTGACACTTCTTATGATGACGGCTGCGATGGGGGCAGGCGCGGGTGTGGCGACGATGGAGAACGAGCATTTAGGAACCCGAAGATAGCCGAGTGTAAACACGATCTAAGACGGATTCAGGGATTCGCAGAGTCGAGTACGACCGCTTGAACCGTGTTCCTGGTCGTTCTAATCGCAGGACGCCTGGTTCTTTTCGGAACAAATCCCGAACCAAATCAGGCGAGACGCCCCACAGCTCTGCGATTTCGGTCGGCGCAAAGTGCTTCTCCTTCATTACGTAGAGGAGCAATCCGCCGTCAGATGATCGGTGGTTCACCACACGAGGACGCCACGAGGCAAACTTGCGGGATTGTTTTATGACGATCCCAGCGGCCTCGGGGGTGCGGTGAGCCCTGTCGTACATGGTTCTTAGAGCATATCACAGGTGACTCACAGGTGACACGAGAAACGCAGACCTCTGGAACCCGCATAAACAAAGGGGATAAATTGGTGCGGAAGGAGGGATTCGAACCCTCACGCCTCACGGCGCCACCCCCTCAAGATGGTGCGTCTGCCAGTTCCGCCACTTCCGCACGGAGGTGAGGTGATGATTCTAGCTGGACCGCGTGCAGCGGGCAAGCGCGCTTTCGCGCGTAGATACGTCAAGCCGATGTTGAGGGCAGGATCAATGCAGAAGCAGATCCATCGTGGCTTCGCTCCCCGGGCTGACAATTGGACGGTGCTTTCAAGCAACGCCAGTCGCGTTGCGGTTCGAGCTTCTAATGGCTCGGGTTGAGCGGAGCCGGAGCCGGCTGCTGCGTGGGCAGTTTGGACGGAGTCTGCGTCAGCGGCGCGGGCTTCGTGTATTTCTGCAAGAGCGAATGGCCGGAGAAGTTCAAGTCCTGCCGCACGACGAGCAGCATCGAGGTGAGCATGAACATCACGGCGCACCAAGTGGTGGCCTTTGAAAGAAAAGTGGCCGCGCCGCGCGGACCGAAGGTGGCCTGGCTGCCGGCGCCGCCGAAGGCGCCTGCGAGATCGGCCGCGGAGCCGCTTTGCAGCAGCACAACGATAGCCAGCAGGAAGCACACGCAAATGTGGAAGATCAGCAGCAGGAGAGGCATCCGCCAGCCGATGGCCAGCACCACTCCACCTATTGCAAATGAGATCGCCCACTTGACTTCAACTGGCATGATTCGCTCCCGCTTAGAAATTCACGATGGCCGCAAATGAATTTGCGTCCAGACTTGCGCCGCCCACGAGCGCGCCATCAATCTCCGGCTGCGCCATTAAGCCCTTTACGTTGTCAGGCTTGACGCTGCCGCCGTAAAGAATGCGCAGCGCGGAAGCCAGGGCTTCACCAAAGCGGCCGGCTGCGTCATGCCGCAGTATACCGTGCACCTCCGCGGCGATTTCTGGCGTGGCCGTGCGCCCGGTGCCAATGGCCCAGACAGGCTCGTAGGCAATCAGAATACGGGAAAACTCGACGGGGGTCAACGCGCCAAGGCCGCGCTGGAATTGGCGTTTGAGCACGGCCTCGGTCTCGTTGTTGGTGCGCTCATCAGGCAATTCGCCGACGCAAACGACGGGCGCCAGCCCGGCTTCGAGCGCGGCGCGGACTTTCTTCGCCACGGTTTCGTCGGTTTCGCCGAAGAACTGACGCCGCTCGGAATGGCCGATGATCACGTAGCGGCAACCCGCTTCGATCAGCATCGCCGCGGAGATTTCGCCGGTGAAGGCACCCTGCTTTTCCCAATGCATGTCCTGCCCGGAAATGGCGATATTTGAACCCACTGCGGCTTCGCTCGCAGCGGCCAGCGCGGTGAACGGCGGCGCAACGACAATGTCGCAGTGCGTGGCGTTTGCCACGAGCGGCTTCAACGCCAAAAAAAACGCGCGCGTCTCCGCTTGTGTTTTGAACATCTTCCAGTTGCCTGCCATTACCGGGCGTCTTGCCATGTCTATCAGTTCTCTCGATCGTGTCCAACCGCTCGCGGCCGGTGTATAGGGGCCGTGGGATGCGGCTCAGAGATTCGTCAGCGCTTCAACTCCGGGCAACTTCTCGCCTGCGAGAAACTCGAGCGAGGCGCCGCCCCCGGTGGAGATGTGGCTGATCTTGTCCGCGACGCCCGACTGGTGCACCGCCGCGACCGAATCGCCGCCGCCGACGATCGAGATCGCTCCAGCGTCTGTCGCGGCCGCAACGGCTTTGGCAACTTCGAGCGTCCCCTTGGCGAACGCGGGCATCTCAAAAACGCCCATGGGACCATTCCAGACGATCGTGCGCGCGCCGCGCAGCGCTTCGCGAAACGCCGCGATAGTCTGCGGGCCAATGTCGAGCCCCATTTGATTCTCAGGCGTCTTTGTGACCGGCACGACTTGCGCCGTAGCCTCCGCTTTGAACTCCGGCGAGACTACATGATCGCTCGGCAGGAGCAGCGGGAAATTGCGCCTCTTGGCTTCGTCGAGCAGCTTGCGCGCCAAGCCCACCTTGTCGTCTTCGACGAGCGACTTGCCGATGCCGATTCCCTGGGCCTTCAGAAACGTGTATGCCATGCCTCCGCCGATGAGCATCGCGTCGGCAACCTTCATCAGGTTTTCGACCACCTCGATCTTGTCCGATACCTTTGCGCCGCCAAGAATCGCGACGAATGGCCGCTCGGGATTCGTGAGCGCCTTGCCGAGATAGGCCAGCTCCCTTTCCATCAGCAGACCGGCGGCCGCTTGTCTCACAAAATGTGTGATACCGACGACCGAGGCGTGCGCGCGGTGCGCCGAGCCGAACGCGTCGCAGACGAATAGCCCGTCGCAGAGCGCCGCAAGCTTGCGCGAAAAATTCTTGTCGTTGGCTTCTTCCTCGGCATGGAAGCGCACATTTTCGAGCAGCAGCACGTCTCCGTTCGTCAGCGCTTTGCTCGCGGCTTCGACCGCGTCACCCACGCAATCGGATGTGAATTCCACTTTCGCGCTGAGCAGTTCGGCGAGTTTGGCCACCACCGGGCGCAGGCTATATTTCGGATTTGGCTTGCCCTTTGGGCGCCCGAGGTGCGAGGCGAGCACGATCCTTGCGCCGCGTTCTCGGGCAAACTTGATCGTTGGCAGAGTCTCGCGGATGCGCGTGTCGTCGGTGACTTCCGGCTCGGCGCTTTCGGAAAGAGGAACGTTGAAATCCACGCGGATGAAAACACGCTTGCCGGAAAGATCAAGATCGCGGATCGAGAGCTTATTCATGGTGCGGCAAAAACTAAAGCTTGGCCGCGAGGAACTTGATCAGATCGCGACAGCGGCAGGAATAGCCCCACTCGTTGTCATACCACGCCAGAATCTTCACGCAGTTCGTGCCCACCACCTTCGTGTATTCCGAGTCCACGATGGACGACCGCGAATCGCCGCGGAAGTCGGCGGACACAAGTTCTTCTTCGGTATAGCCGAGAATGCCCTTCATCGGCCCCTCGGCCGCGGCACGCAACGCACCGTTTACGGACGCCACCGTTGCAGGCTTTTCCGTCATGACGGTAAGGTCCACGACGCTTACGTCCGGCGTCGGCACACGCATCGCGTAGCCGTCGAGCTTGCCCTTCAGCTCGGGAATCACCAGGTGCAGCGCCTTTGCAGCCCCGGTGGAAGTCGGAATCATCGAAAGCGCGGCTGCGCGGGCGCGCCGCAAGTCCTTGTGCGGCAGGTCGAGCAGCTTCTGGTCGTTAGTATAGGAATGGATCGTCGTCATGGTGCCGGCGACGATGCCAAAGGTGTCCTGGATCACGCGCGCGACCGGCGCGAGGCAATTCGTCGTGCAGGATGCGTTCGAGATCACGTTGTGTTTCGCCGGGTCGTACGCTTTGTCGTTCACCCCCAGCACAATCGTGAAATCGGGATCGGTGGCCGGCGCAGAAATGATGACCTTCTTCACCGACCCGCGCAGGTGCTTCTTCGCTTCCGGGCCTGTGGTGAACAGCCCCGTGGATTCGACGACGATCTGCGCGCCGACCGAGGTCCAGTCGAGCTCGCCAGGATCCCTCACCTTGAAAACCTTGAAACTGCGGCCATCCACGGAAATCGTGTCGTCGGTATGCGTGATCTTCTGCGGCAGATTGCCGAGAATCGAATCGTACTTGAAGAGGTGCGCGAGCGTCTTCGCATCCGTAACGTCATTCACCGCTACAATCTCAATGTCCTTATCGCCGAGCGCCGTCCGCGCGATGTTCCGGCCGATGCGGCCAAACCCATTGATCCCAACTTTAATTGGCATGCTTCCTCCCAAAATATTTTGGCGCTTGATACCGCTCGACGGGATGGGGTAAGACGCCGATGCGAAATGCTAGGGCGCAGCCGGAAAAATGTCAAACTGCTCGGGAAAGTGCTTCCAGGATCTACCTTGGGAATTGCTCGACGCGCACGACCTTATCGGCCGTGAAAGTGACGAACAGGGTCTTTGCCGGCGGCGTGCCGTAGATCCAATCTTCGGTTTCCGTGCCGTCGGCGGCCGTTTCGCGCACTTTCTTGTCGGGTTTGCCGATAGCCGCGATCACCATCTCGCGGGACATCCCCATCGCGGCGCGCTTCTCGGCAATGGCCTTCTGCATCTCCGGCGCGAGCGAATCCACCCATTGCACGGCGGCTGAGCGCTGCTTGGTGAAATCGAGCACCGGCGTGAGCAGCCCCTTCAATTCCTCAGGAGTCATGGCTGGTACGTTGCGGCCAAAATCCAGAATCAGCGTCGAACCGATCTTTTGCGGCTCTCCGGGGGCGTTGGTAGTGCTGCTCATCGAGGGAATGCCCGCCGTCTCGATATCGAGATGATCGTGCAGCCAGTGTGTCTTAGGCTTGCCGCCGCCGTTCAGCGCGAAAATGATCTGCTTCTCCTTGAACTGAATATCCGTGATCTGCACCTTGTCGCCCGAGTTGATCGAGGCGCCGCGGCTCGCCAGCGCGCGCTGCAGGAGTTGTTCGTCGAGAGGTTTTCCGGCGCGCAAGACGAAACCATCTCTACCCGGCGGCAGCGATGTCCGCGCGTGCGCGAATTCGCCATCCACGTAACGCACCAGATCGAGGCGCTCGAACGGATCGAGCGGCGAGTCCTTCTTCGCGTCGTCCGATGGCGGCGTGGCGGGCTTCGCCGCGGCTTGTTGTTGCTGCACGGGCGGCGCGGATGGATCCGATGGCGCGAACCGCGGCATGACCGGCAAAGTGAATCCGTTTAGCACGGTGGGATCGGGCGCAGACGCGGCGCGCCAGGGCAAATCATGAGGGTTATCGAATCCGAACAACAGGAGAAGCGTCGCCGTAAACAGTGCCGGGCGAATCATAGGTAACCTGCCTGGGCCTATTCTACGGCTTCCAGCGCTTCTGTGGAAGGGGTCAATTGCGGGGTCCACAGAAGCCACGCGATGGCACAAAGCGATAGGACCGTGACCACCGCGCCACCTTCCGGCCCATACGCTGCCCCGGTCCACCATGCGGAGCCGGAAAGCTGCGCCTTGAAAAGCGTGGGGCCAAAGTGAATTCCGCTGACGGGCAGTGAGATCACGGGCCCCAGAAAGAAGTTCCACATCCAGTGCAAACCGGTTTGCATCCACATCGTTCGCGTGCGCACGTAAGGCAGTGCGAGCAGGATGCCAGCCAGGATGGTATTGACCGTCGAGAAAAACGATGCGGCTGGATTGGCCAGGTGTGCCAGCCCAAATAACACGGAGCTGATCACAATGGCTGCCCCCGGGCTGGTCGCGTCTATGAGCCGCTGAAGCGCGTAGCCGCGGAAGGCGATTTCCTCGAACGCGGCTGCCAGCAGAAAAAGCCACGCGTTTGCGGCGAGCTGCTTTAGGATGTGAGCGTCCCACGCGGAATCCCGCGTGTAGTGAATTGCCCGTGTGACGATCAACAGCCCCGCGACACCAAGCTGCAGTGACGCGCCCAGTCCGAGCCCGATGCCGAGCTGCTTGCCCCATCCGGGGAACGGCCACAACCCCAGCGAGCGAAAGCCGCGGCCATCGAATGCTCGCAGGAAGAACCAACTGAGCAGAAGTCCACTGACGAGGAGGAAAAACGATTGCCAAGCGAGTTGCGTCCAAAGGGGAGCATTGCGCTTCCATTGGCCGGCGGCTGCGCTGGCGAGTCCCGAAACGAGATACAGTCCAATCGCGAAAAGGATAACGCGGACGATCGGCCGGGCGCGGCCATCGCGTCCAAGGAATGTCTTCCCGGCCCAAGACGGCTGGCGTTGGTCGACATCGTTTGGCGAAACAGGCGGCGGAATTTCGGAATTCATCTTCACCCTTCTCGGACGGCGACTCGCGGTCAAGTTGGTGTTTGGTCCCCGGTCCAGGGTCATTTAGCAAAGAGTGGGCGCGGCAAGCAGCGCCCCTACACCCTTAGGCGCACGCATATGTCCGGGCGTTTGGGCTACAGCGCGCTGCTTGCCGCGCGATGATTTTTCTATTTCCGCGTCACAACCCTAGCGCGCCAACCGCACTTGTACTCCGCGACGATCAATCTTTATCGGCAGCAGTTCCCCACCGGCAGCTTCGACCGCGGCCTCGACGCGCGAGCGCGCTTCCGGCTCGATCAGCAGCGTGACGCATCCGCCGCCCCCGGCGCCGCAGACCTTTCCGGCCACGGCGCCATTGTGCCGCGCCGATTCGATGATGCGATCAATCACAGGAGTCGAAATCGTCGGCAGGTTACGGCGGCGGAATCTCCATTCCTCGCGCACCAGCCGGCCCAGCTCGGTCCAATCGCTCCGCAGTACGGCCTCGCGTACGCGCTGCGCTATCGCCGAAATCTCGGAAAGATTGCGCCACACGAGGCGTTCGCCGTTGATCTGCGCCTGGAACACTTCCCAGTTGTTGATTGCGGATTGGCGCGGCTCGCCGGTGTAGCAGAGCACGAGCCTGCGCTCGAGTTCGCTGACGTCGGTGGACAGCTTTTCGCGAGTTTCACCGCCGGGCTTCAGGTGAATGGCGCTCACGCCGCCGAAGGCCGGCGGGTAGTGATCCTGCGTTCCGGTGGGAACGTGGATGACGATGGCTTCGGCGTCACGGCTGATGTGAATCCATTCTTCGCGGTTGCGTCCCGCACGTGTCAGGCGGTCAAGGCCGGCGCAAATCGCTACGGCCATGGCGCTCGAGCCGCCGATGCCCGCACCGGCGGGCGCTTCGGAATCGGTTGTGAGCGTGAAACCAACCTGGGGCCGGAAGATCTTCACCAGGTGCGCAAGCAGCGGAAGACGGTAGCTTCGCGTACGTGCGAGCGCCGCGAACGATGCGAACGATTCACGCCGCCCAGTGTCGCGCGAAACGAGCGCTATGCGATGGCTTCCGCGCGCAACTTCGATCTTGCAGCGCGCATGACGAGTTATTGCGCAGTTCACCGTCACCGCACCTTCGTGGAACAGATACAAAGGCCAGATATCGAGCGTCGCGCCCGCGAGATCAATCCTAGTGGGCGCCTGGACTTCGATCTTCAATCTGCGTGTGCCCCCTTTACTGGTTCCGCTCAGGGAATTGTGCCGCCGCGCGAGAATCGCACAAGCGCGCCATAATGCTCGCGAATGATAGCAGAAGGCCGAGGCCGATGAGCGCTCCCACTCTGCGCGAAGTGCTCGAAAAGTTTCCCGTGGCGGGCCGCTTTATGGTTGGCTTTGCGGGAACCACATTGCCCGATGCGGTTCGCGAATTGTTGCGCCAGGGCCTCGCCGGCGTCGCGCTCTATCCGCGCAATTTCACCAGCATCGAGGGCCTCACGGCATTGACGGCTGAAATTCGCGCCGCCGCATCCAGCCAGATACTGATCGGCATGGACCAGGAGGGAGGCACGCGCTTCTCGTTGCCCCCGCCTTTTGCGCAATGGCCTTCGCCGGCGAAGCTTGGTGCTGCCGCCGACGCAGGCGCTGTTCGCAGGATCGCCCAGGAGATGGGCCGCGAACTCGCGGCGGTTGGCTGCAATCTCGATTTTGCGCCGATGCTTGATCTGCACCTAAATCCAGCGAGTCCGGTGACCCAGTATAGGAGTTACGGCCCCAATCCTGCGCTGGTGGGCCGCATGGGCGCGGCGTTCATCGCAGGTCTGGCGGATGCCGGCGTGCTGAGCTGCGCCAAACACTTCCCTGGACACGGGGATGCAGCCGTTGATCCGCATGAAGACTTGCCGGTCTTTCACGGCACGGCGGAACGCCTGGCTCAGGCAGAACTCGTTCCCTTTGCGGCAGCGATTGCGGCCAGTGTGCCCACGATCATGACGGCGCACATCCTGCTGCCAAAGATTGATCCTGCGCATCTCGCCTCGCTTTCCAGGCGGCTGCTGACCGATCTGCTACGCGCCGAAATGCAATTTGAAGGCATAATTCTGGCGGATGATCTTGGCATGGGTGCGATCGCGCGCCGTTTCACGCCGGGTGAGGCCGCGATGCAAACATTTGCTGCCGGCGCGGATGTCGCCATGCTCTGCCATGACTGGTCGCAAGTGCCGCTCGCGCTTGCTGCGACAGAGCGAGCGGTGGAAAAAGGCGCGCTCTCGCTCGAAGAATGGCAAGCCGCCGGCGAACGCATCAACCGCGTCCTGGTGAGCGCGCAGCGATTCGTGTAGCGCGGGTCTTGAGCGCGAATCAGCTATTTAAGAGCGGCGCCGGCAAACTCCACCCATGAAGTGCAACCCGCGAGGCGAGAAACTCCGGCTCCGATAAACGGGATTCGGATGCCGCGCTGACCCAGCCCCCCGCCTTGGATAAAGCCAGGGTGGCCTAATCCTGTTCACCGAGAGTTTGGACGTACGTTTTGCCGTACGGATAGAAGAGTTCCTTGCGGCCTTGCTGCCACGCCGCTTTGAGTTCTGGCGTTGTGATGTCCCAGTCCGGCCGGCATTTCTTGGTAACGGCACGTAGGTCCTGGCGGAGATCTTCCAGAGTGGGCCGGCCGAAGAACCAGTAGCCGTTGTAGATCCTATAAATGACAAGACCGGGCTCGAGGACAATCGCGAGAGGAATCATGGGATTGTTGACAGGATCCGTATATTCGGCGATGTCGAGATCTTTCTGGACGATACGCCCTGCATCGGAGAGGAAGGGCCAGTGGGCGCCGACCCCACTGCGATATTCGTTCGTCTGAGTGATGTTGTCGGTGCTAATGGTGACAAGCCGGCAATAACCAACCTCGAGCTCACGATGGAGTTCAACAAGCCCTTCAGCCTGTCGGCGGTCCTTGGGGCAGTAACCGCCGCGGCTGAGGACAAGAACCATGGGATGTTGTCCTTGCAGTTCGGAAAGCTTCCGGCGTTTCGCCAAATGGTCGGAAAGCTCGTAGTCGGGGAACGTAGCTCCTGGAACAATGTCAGGTCGCATATGATCTCCTCAGCAGTTGGATGCGCGTCGCCAGTTTACGCTCAATGGTCATCGGCCAGCGTTCTCATAGTGACCTCAGCCAACGTGCCGCGGGCAGGGAGCGTGAAGAACCGACAAAGGCTCGGACCAATGCGGCGATCTCATCGGCCGCCGTGTCTAATGCGAAATGACCGGCGTCGAGAACGTGAACTTGAGCATTAGGCACATCCCGGTGATAGGCTTCCGGCTCCGACGGGTCAAACGAGAGGTCATATTTACCCCAGATCACCAGGAGGCGCGGCTGCTTCTCGCGCATCCATGCTTGCCACTTGGGGTAGGCGTCGACGTTTGTGCGGTAATCGTAGAAGAGGTCGCTTTGAATTTCGGCCTGCCCGGACTGGTTGAGAAAGGCAAATTCATCGGACCAGAGATCCGGGTCATAGCGTTCCACGTTGGGATCGTTCCCGACATGGCGCGTCCGCGTCGTCGTCAGCGACAGCAGATTTGTGCGAAGCGTGCTTTCGTTGGCAGCGCGATCGGCCCAAAAAGCCCGCCGCGGCTTCCAATTCGTCCCCAGGCCCTCATTATGCGCCACAGCGTCCTGGACGATGAGAGCCTCGATCCGGTCCGGATGGGCTAAGGCCATGCGAAAACCCACGGGGCCGCCGTAATCCTGCATGTAAAGCGTGTAGCGCGAGTGCCCGAGCGCTTCGGTGAAGTGATTCATGATCTCGGCGTAGTGATCGAAGGTATACGCGAATTTTTTCGGGTCCGGCCAGTCGCTGTGTCCGAAGCCTGGGTAATCGGGCGCGACAAGATGATAGCGATCGGAAAGCCGGGCGAAGAGAGGCTCGAACATCCGCGATGAAGAAGGGAGTCCATGCAGCAGGAGAAGCGTCGGCGCGTCTTTCGGGCCGGCCTCTCTGTAAACAATCGAGAGCCCATCGATCTGGATCGTGCGATAAAAAGTCGGATATTGCATGCGACGTTCCTTTCCTTGGGGCTGGGCCAATTGAAATGATGCGAGCATCACGGAAACCACTAACGCGATGCAGAGGACCTGCAAGCATCGGTTCCTACAGAGAGATGTAAAAAGTCGCATCGTTTACCTCTGCGTTACAAGTCTCTGCGCATAATCACGACCTCTCGGTTTCTGCGGCCCGCGTCGTTACCCAACTTCACATCGTCAGAACGACGCGGAACTGCGCGTTGCCGCTCATCATACGCGCGTAGGCCTCGGCCGCTTTATCGAGCGGATATGTTTCAATCATCGGACGCACACCGGTTAGTTCGGCGAAGCGCAGTGTGTCCTCGGAATCGGCTGGTGTTCCCGCTGCCCAGCCTTGAATAGTTCGACTTCCAGAAATGAGCTGTATCGGTGTGACCTCAATGGGATCAAACGTCGCACCTATTACCATGAGCTTGCCGTTCGGCCCCAGACCGTTGATCAGCTCGGACATTGCTTTCGAGCTTGGAGCTGTCGCCAGAATTACTTGTGCGCCGCCCAATTTTTGCAATTCCTCCGCCGCGTTCGTCGATTTGCTATCGATGTACACGCTCGCTCCGAGTTTCTTTGTGAGCGCCGCGTTTTCGGACCCGCGCCCAATGGCCGCGACCTTATAACCAAACTTGTTTGCGAATTGAATTCCGAGGTGACCCAGACCGCCGATACCCTGTACGGCAACTAGGTCGCCGGGGAACGCGCCGCTGTGACGCAGCGCGTTGAAGGTCGTAATTCCGGCGCAGAACAGCGGTGCTGCTTCAACGTCACTTAGGCTTTCCGGTATCGCCGCAAGCGCCTCCACCGGAGCCACCATGTATTGCTGGTATCCGCCGTCATAGCTGATGCCCGGAATTTTCAGATTGCGGCAATTGCGAAAATCTCCGCGACGGCACGAGAGACACGTGCCGTCCTGACCGCCGTGCCAGCCGACGCCGACGCGTTGACCCTTCTTCCACCCGGAAACACCGGCACCTAGCTCATCGATGACGCCGGCGACTTCGTGTCCGGGAACGCGAGGATACTGAATGCCGGGCCACTCGCCTTCTTTCGTGAGCACGTCACTGTGGCAAACACCACAGGCCTGCACCTTGATGCGCACTTGTCCCGCATCCGGATTAGGAATCTCGCGCTCGACGATCTGGAAATCGGCTCCCGCCTTAGGAATCTGCGCCGCCTTCATTGGTGCAATTGCGACTTTTGTCGTTGCCATGATGCCTCCTGTGAATTCTTAGCCATGATGTTGGAAAATACTTGCTGGTAGGGCGACCGAACATTGCTCGCCCCAATTGTTGCTTTTGCGGGCCCAACTAGGTCCCAGTGCGTTGCGCTGCGCGGCTCCCTAGATGAGGAGCCTCTCTAATCTACCTCGAAAATGATTTCGAGCTCCACGGGGGTGCCGAGCGGAAGACTTGCGACGCCATACACCGAGCGGCAAGGGTTCTTCTCTTTTCCGAAGACGCCTTGCAGCAACTCCGAAGCGGCGTCAGCGACTTTCCGCTGATCGCGGACGTCTCCCGAAGTGGCCACCGACACGCCGAGCCGGACGATCCGGGTCACTTTGTCGAGCGATCCCAAATGCTGCCGCGCGACAGCGAGGATGTTGAGCGCCGCGAGGTGAGCCGCCTTGCGCCCCTCTTCCACGTCGAGCTCCGCGCCGACGCGCCCAATGAATTTCGCCGCGCGGCCTTCCGTGGGAAGCATTCCGGTCGGAAAAAGCAGATTGCCCGTTTGCACCGCCTCCGCATAGGTGCCGAACGGCTCAGGTGGCGCCGGGAGCTTGATGCCAAGTTCTTTCAACCGCTGCTCGGCGGTTGCCGGCCGAGAGCCTTCGCTGGTTACCATTGTTCTTTCCAATTTGTGTTCACTGATCTCTCTCCCATTGGATCTAACTGAGACCAGCCTGCAAGGAGGGCGATCAGTGGGCTGCAGCTTGAGATCGCGCGGACGGAGTCGTATGCGACGCGTCGTCACGTTTTTCCGCCTCGGCTTTTTCGTGAGCGAGATTCGGCTCGAAGCAGCGGCGGCAGCGCGCCTCATACATCCCACCCGCGCCGACCACGATCAGGTCTTCGGACGCAACCAGCCGCTGCGTGTGTACGGCAGGGTTTCCGCAGCGCACACAAATGGCAAGCAGCTTGGTAATTTCTTCCGCGGTTGCCAACAGACGCGGCATCGGCGCAAAGGGTCGGCCGAGATAATCGGTGTCGAGGCCGGTAATCATCACACGCTTGCCCATATCTGCCAGCCGCGAAGCCACGTCCACAAGCTCCTCGCCGAGGAACTGGCCTTCGTCAATGCCGATCACTTCCGTGCGCGGATCCACTTTCTCGAGAATCTCCCCGGCACTCTTGACGTTATCCGAGCGCATTTCGAGACCCGAGTGCGAGACAATATCGGACGCCGAGTATCGCTGGTCAATCACCGGCTTAAAGATCTGCACACGCTGGCGCGCGATTTGCGCGCGGCGCAAACGACGCATCAACTCCTCGCTCTTGCCGGAAAACATCGGACCCACGATCACTTCGATCCAGCCCATATTGCCCTTGACGATATCCACGCAGCGGCCTCCGCGGACAGGCTAGCACAAGCGCTTGTGAAAATGCGCGGGGTGGCGCGCGGAACGCGATCAGCGGGAATACACAGCAGGATTGACGAAGGGCGCGAAGGCATTGATCAGCGCGAAGCGAAACGCCTCTTGCCGGGTAATCAGACCACCGGTGAGGACGCCCCACGCGCCCTCCGCGTCGCGAATGCCGTGCCCGCCCGCAAAAGCATCTATGGCGGCGCTCAGTTCGACGCCGCGGTCGAGCACTTCCTTGACGAGAGCTTCTGGCAACAGCACCCCGCCAGACTGGCCAAACGCGCCTCGTCCTGCTGGGTCGGCCACGTACGCCCAGCTCTGCAAGAAGACGTGGCGGCGGCCGGTTTCGACGAGCACATCGAGGCCGCCCTCCAGCCCCACAAAGTAGCGCCACGGTTCGCGCTGCTTGTGTGCGATCTGCGCCAGCGCTTCGGCGCGCCCACGCGCGCCAGCCATTAATTCCTCGCGAGAAACAGGTGTGTGGCTCACGCCGCTCGGCACTTCCCTGCCGACCACCTCGAACCGCGCGCTGGAATCGAGCTTCGGCCCGATCTCAAGCAAGGCTTCCCGAACCGCGTTGAGTTTCGGGCCGCGCGTACTGCCAACAGCAACGATGATTTTGTCCATGCAGCGGAAAGGATAAGCGGGGTGAATCACGAAAGCCAGATGCGTTTGGCAGTGCGCAGGCCCGCCCGGCATCTCTACGCCGTACGGCCGGAGCCTTACAAGCGCTAGAAACGCCGGTTATTCCTTCCAGAGCTGGGTTTGCCGCTGTGCGCCATACCGCTCCATTAGGAATTTCTTCAGCGCGTCCACCGAATCGAACACTCGGTCGGCGCAGCCCAGCATCCATCCGCTTACCTGATCGGGAGGAATCGAGGTGACGAGATACACCGGGATATCCTTGCGGTAGGCGAACGTCAATTCGGCAGGAGTGCCGCCGCTGACGACGCCCGTTTTCGCCGAATCATCCAAATGGCAGATCAAGTAGTCTGCCTTATTCTCGATTAGGTCGAGATCAAACTGGATGATCTTGCGAATCACACGGCGAAAGCGCTCGACGTCGGTTACTTTCCACTCGCGGAAATTACACGTTTCCTCTTCGGTGAGGCTTTTGCGCTCGTCTTCGGCAGGATCATAGACGCGATGGCCAAGCTGCTCGGTGAGGAAGGGGGCCAGCTTGCGCCGCCACATCCTCCCGCCGTCGGACGCGAATTCGATGGGGCCGCACAAATACACGAGCATCGGTTGTCGAGAAACTGCGTCCAGATGGGGAACAACGAAGCAAATGGAGCGGCCGAGGGGACTCGAACCCCCGCCTGGAGCTTGGCAAGCTCCCGTACTACCCCTATACTACGGCCGCACCGAACGCTAAATTTATAGCACGCCCGCGTAGGCCATTCAAGACCCCGCCCGGACACACCACCGCGAAGTAACGGCATGCTCCGACGAGCATTTCCGTTCCGCGCAGGCATGCCCGCGCGGGTTCGCAGCGAGCGCGCTAGCTGAGTTGGGTGACGCGGGCCGACTTCACCACCGGCGACCTCTTTTGCCGGTCGGCGAATCGCGACGCTTTGGTCTTGTCTGTGTAGACGCGCGCGAATCGTTCCCCGTCGGCATAAAAGACCGTCACCTGCCAGTGGCGGTGCTTGCGCCGTTTATCCGTATCGAATTTCGTCGTCTTGCGTTTTGCTTTCGTCATCGTTTTTTTCATAATTGGGAGCACTGAAACGTTACAGACGTACCCGTTGGTAGCACGCAATATGCCAATAGGTGGCCCACTGTGCAAGCGGTATTTCAGATACATACCATTAGAGACCGCCCAGCCATCGCCGTTGGATACGTGACGACAGAATAATATTTGCGACGACTTGCGACGCCGGCACGGTACCCCAATGTACCTCGGTCGATATTCTCTGCCACGAGCTTCTGTTTCACACCTGAGCAAGTGCCCCGGTTAGGTTCATTTGCTGCTATTAGATTCAACGCAAAGGACGAGGTTGTACGCTTCCGACCGGGCGCGATTAAACCGGGGACCTCTTGTGTCGCCGTTGGGCCTAAGGGGCGCCAAAGGCGCAGATGTGGCACTCGCATTTGCCACGATGGGTGTTTGCTGCCGAGGCACAAAACCGGCAATCCCCTCAAACCATTTGCTTGCCTTGGCGTCTAATCCCTTGTAAGAAAACATTGGCAATGACCGGCAAGCACAATTCGAGCCCAAGGTTTTTTGGCGCCATTCATGACACCGTAATGCACGGCGGAAACAATCGCTTCTGTAAAGGAAACTTTTTCGATGGCGATACGTTACATAAGGTAGAGATTTGAAGGCCTGAAAGTGAGGAAGTCATGGTTTTACAGTTGGCAGCGACGCCCAGAATCGAAACGTTGCGCGGCTATCCGGCGCCAACCATAGACACGCTGAGCCACCTGCTCTTGTATGGCGTGCCGGCCCGGCCCGATCCGCGCCGCAAGGATTTCTACGAGCTGGAAAGCGACTCGGAAGTATTCTACGTTCACATTTCTCCCCTAAACGGACGCGTGTTGCTGATCGGGGTGTGGCACAAGGCCGCTCCCCGATCGCACGCTATGGCCGCCCCCGTCGCGCAGGGCGCATAGGCCTGCCTTACAGGAACCCGTTTCTCAAATTCGTAAGCAGTGGTGAAGGCCCCAAGCTTCTTAGGTAGCCTGTCCCGGTTTGTAGGGGCGGGCTACAGTGACGTTTGCGGAGCCGTAGCAGTTTATCGTGCGCAGTGGGTCAAGAAATCATGCGCTATTCGTAGCGTAGCGCGACCACCGGCTCGACTCGCATCGCGCGCAGCGCGGGCACCATGCATGCCACCAGCGCTACGGCTCCCATCAGCGCGCTGGCCAGCACCAGCGTCATGGGATCATTTGGCTTTACCCCAAACAACATGCCCTTGATGAGCGCGGTGGCGAAATACGCTCCCAGCAGGCCTATAGCAATTCCGATCGCTGCCAAGATCATTCCCTGCCGGATCACCATCCAGAGGACGTTGCCGTGGCCCGCTCCCAGCGCCATGCGGATGCCGATTTCGCCGGTTCGTTGCGTGACAAGATAGGACATTACGCCATAGGTTCCGACTCCCGCCAGCAGCAGCGCCAGCGCCGCGAAGGTGCCAAGTAGAAACGTCTGATCGGTTTCCGAGGTCATCGTATCGGAAACCACTTGTTTCATGGTGGCGACGCTAAAAACCGCCAGTGCGGGATCGAGCGAGCGCACCGTGCCGCGGAGCATGCCTGCCAAATTTTCGGGACGTCCCACACCGCGCACAACCAACGTCATTGGATATGGTCGCGGGCCGAAAGCCCAGGCAATGGCATATACGCCTGCGCAATTGGCGCCTGCCGCAGGCTGCATATCTTCACGTCTGACACCACGCCCACGATGCGCATGGAGACGCCGTTGGCATGAAAATTTCGGCCAAAGGCGTCCTGCTGCGGCCAGAATTTCCGCACCATCGTCTGGTTGATCATCACGGGGACTTCGAGATTCGGCGGCGGCGTGGCGTTGTCCGGCAGATCCACAAGCTTTCGCGCGACCTGGGCAGTCTGCGCCATATCGGCATCCGACAAGGCGCGGCCGCTGAGCAGCGGAATCTGCATGGCGCGCAAATAGTCTGGAGTCACGCTGGTCCACTCGACCAATTCGCCCTGGGTAACATTTTCCGCTTGGCCGTCAATTTTGACGTAGCCGTTGCTGCCACCTTCGAGGGGAATTTCGCTCGTCACCGCTGCGGCGCGCACGCCAGGAGCATTGGAAAGAGATCGCGCCAGTTGGTCGTAGAAAGCCAGTTGCTTGTCGTAGGTACCGTAGGCGCCCCTCGGCAACAGTACGGATGCCGTGAGTACACTCGTGCTGTTGATGCCGAGGTCCACCGCACGCAGATTGGCAAAGGTGCGCAGCAACAGCGCTGCCCCGGCCAGCAACGCGAGCGACAGCGCAATCTCCGTGACCACCAGCACGTCGCGGAGCACTCGCGTCGTGCGGGAAACAGTAGAGGCCATCCTGCCGCCAGATTTCAAATCGTCTACTAGATTAACTTGTGAGCTTTGAATCTCTGGGGCCAGCCCAAAGAGGATGCCGATCACCACGCTCACCGCCAGCGTAAAACCAAGCACAGCCGGATTGACCCCGAGCGGATTCGGCTGGGGAAATGGATTCCGCGGCGAATTGCCCAGCAGCGAGACACACATGTAGGCGAGCACGATGCCGGGGATCGCTCCCAGTACAGAAAGCAGCACGCTCTCGGTAAGAAGTTGACGCACCAGTCTCGAGCGGTCGGCTCCCAATGCAACGCGCACGGCCACTTCGCGGCGACGGTCCGTGGCGCGCGCCAGCAGGAGGTTGACCACATTGACGCAGGCAATCAGCAGCACAAGCCCAACCGCACCAAACATGGTCCAGGGCTGCGCACCCGTGTTACCGATGATCTGTTCGCGTAAAGGCACGAGGACCGCGGTTTCATCGGCGTTCGAGTCCGGAAATTGCTTGGCAACCGCTGCGGCGACGCCTCGTAGATCAGCGCGCGCCTGATCGAGCGTGACGCCTGGCTTGAAACGCCCTATCGCGCGCAGGTGATGGTTGCCGCGGCCTCCGAGCCCCTTAGGCGTAGCGTCAATCGGGACCCAAAGATCCCCGGCGCCGGGCGTGCGATACCACGGGGGCATCACGCCGACCACCATGTAAGGTTCTCCATTCATATTCACTGAGCTGTTGATGGCGCTCATTTGGCCGCCGAAAGTCTGCTGCCAGAAGGCGTAGCTCAACACTGCCACGTGGTTGCGGCCAAGTTGATCTTCTCCATTAAGGAACGCGCGGCCATGCAGCGGCTGCACGCCCGGCATGTCGAAAAAATCGGCGTGCGTTTCCACCACCTGGGCGCGTTCGGGCTCGCCAGCGGCGCTCACGTTGTAGCTGGTCGGGTAGGAGTACACGGCCATGTCCTCGAAGGTGCGGTTCTGGGCGCGCCAATCGAGATAGTCCTGCCCGGTCATTGGGAAGTTACCTGGCGCCGACTCCGTCTCGAAGAGCTGGACCAGCTTATCGGGGTCGCGGAACGGCAGCGGGCGCAGCAGCACTGCGTCCACGACGCTGAAAATCGCGGTATTTGCGCCGATGCCGAGCGCGAGCGTCAAAATCGCAAGTGCGGTAAAAGCTGGCTTACGCGCCAGCATGCGGATTCCGTATCGAATGTCACTAATCAGCGTGTGCATCGCGGCCCCTCCGGGAAAATGGCGGACTGCCAAACACCAGCTAATACGCGTGGAGGACGCCCGTCGTTCCCGCCTTGCCGTTAGACGCCGGCAGGACCGATTGGTCCCTACGGCACCTGCGGATTTGCGGGAGGGGAGAGCGCTCCTGTAGGTGGGCTACAAAGGCGCGGCGGTGGGTTTAGCTAAATAGGTTTTTCGCTACGAACCACACATTGGCGGGACGCTCGGCGAGCCGGCGCATGTACCAGGGAAACCAATACGTGCCGTAGGAAACCAGCACGTTGACGCCCCAGCCTTCGCGCGCCAGGCGCTCCTGTTCTTTGCGTTGAATGCCGTAAAGCATCTGAAACTCGAAGCGTTTCTTCGGCAGACCCGCGGCGTTCACGAAGCCAATCGCGCGCGCGATCATCGCCGGATCGTGCGTAGCGATGCCGGCGAAGGCCCCTGCTTCGGGCGCGCTCTTCTCGATCAGCGTTTGCGTCAGCGAAATATACGCCTCATCCACGTCGCGCTTCGCTGGAAACGCGATATCCGGCGGCTCGCGGTACGCGCCCTTCACCAAACGGATTGCTGGGCACAGAGGCAACAGCGATTGCAGGTCCTCCGGCGTGCGGCGGAGATACGCTTGCAGGCAAACGCCAACGTGCGCATGGACGGCGCGGGCGCGGCGATAGAGATCAAGCGTGCGGTCCACGTATGCGCTTGACTCCATGTCTACCCAGATGATCCCCGCGCCATCAGCCGCCGCGGCGAGGATGCGCGCAAGGTTGCGGTAGCAAAGCTCAGGACCGAGATCGAGTCCAAGTTGCGTCGGCTTCACGGAGAGCGAACCGGGCAGGCCGTGGGCGCGCATCAGCGCGAGCGCGTCCACGTAGTGATCGGCGACGCCGCTCGCCTCGCCGGGTTCGGTGACGTTTTCGCCAAGTCGCGAGGGCATCGCGCGGATACCGAGCTTGCGCAGCTCTTCGGCAGCCGCCAGCGCATCCTCGATGCCCTCACCAGGCAGGAAACGCGACGACGCGCGCCGCACAAAACTCCAGCGCGCGGCGTGCTCGCGGAGCCATTGGCTCTGCGAGGACCGGATCAACAGATTGCGCGCGAAGCTCACGTCTCTTCCCTCCCCGTATAGCTACGCGTTAGAAGGGTCGGCGGCCGAGTGCGTTGCGCTTACTCGCCGCCGTGACTTGTTGCGCCCTGCTTCGCCTTCGTCACGTAGTCGCGCACATCCTTGAGCAATGCTTGCGAATCGAAGACCACGCCGTCGCGAATCGTATATTTCACGCACTGTTCGTGGACTTCCTTGCGATCCAGGCCGACGCGTGTAACGCCCGTGCCGTAGAAGATCTTCATGTCCTCGAGCGGGTTCGCGGAGAGCAACACCAAGTCGGCGAGATAGCCCGGGCGCACCAGGCCCAGCTCGGGATTCTTGACAACCTTGGCGCCGTTTTCGGTGGCCGCATGCATGGTCTCGAGCGGTGAAAAGCCCGCTTCCTCGAGCAGTTCGAGCTCGCGGATCGTTCCGAAACCCCAAATCTCAAAAATAAATCCAGTATCGGAGCCGACCGCCACGACACCGCCGTGATTCTTGTAGTCGTTGACGAAATCCATCCAGATGCGGTACGCGCGTGCCCAGTCGGCCTCTTTGTTCGAGGTCCACTCGTAAAAATATGACGCGTGATGCGCCGGGTTTGGCCGGAAGGAATCCATCACCACCGGCAGCGTGTAGATGGGATGCCACGGTAGATTTTCCGCCCGCTCAAGATCGCGATTCGCCTCGTAGATCTCAAACGTGGGTACCATGATGAAGCCGGTGCGGCGCATCGTATCGAGCAACGAATTGATCACGTCGGTGTGGAGCTTTTGCACGTTGGCCTGCAGCCATACGCGGCCGGTCTCGAGAAAGCGGTCGGGCTCGACGGAGTAGTTATAATCCGGCGGCAAATCCTGGATGTTCTTGTTATCGAAGGAGGACTCCGCATAGCCGTAGTGATGCTCGATGGTAGAGGCCCCATCCGCCGCGATCTGCACGGCGTTCATCGGGTAGACGCCGTCCTGACCGATGTGTACGGCGACGCCCATGCCGTTCTTGCGCGCCTCGTCCGCGATGGCCTTGAACACGTCCGGCCACAGGCCCGGCTTCCCGGTGATCTTTACGCCGTCCACGCCTTCGGCGTGCCATTCGTCCACGATTTGCCGCGCGCCCTCGGGGCTTGAGTGCTGCGCGTCCACGCCTCGATAGAAAGGATACACGTACATGCGCGGCGCGATGATCTGATTCGCGGCAATCTTTTTCTTCTCCTCAACCATTCCCTTCGGGTCGTCGTTGCCGACATTGAAGGTGCGAATCGTCGTGACGCCGTGACCAAGCAGCAGCTTGTAAATGTAATCGGCGGGAACGTCTTTGCTCGAATTGACATGGATGTGCACGTCAATCAGGCCGGGTGTGACGTACATACCCGTGCCATCAATCACGTGGTCGGCCGAGTTTTGCTGAGCGCCGCCGGCCATCGGGCCGCCACCGCCGCGCGTAACTGCGTCGGTATTCACGATGCGATCAATCTTGTTGCCCTTGATGTAAATATCCACCGGACCGAACGCCGGCGCGCCGGAGCCGTCAATCACCGTCACGTTGCGAATGATCAGCGAATTGTAGGGGCCGGCCTGCTCGGCGCTTGTGTTTGCGCTTCCCTGCGCCGCGCGCGCATGGCGCGCTCCGAGAAACGCCGCGCAACAGCACGCCAGCAACGCTACAACCGCCAGTCTGCTCACATTTTTCTTGCTGGACATCGTCCGGTCTCCTTGGCCAAGCCGCAGCGCATGAAGCGCGCGCCCGGTCTACTTCACGAGGCTGATTTTCTGCCGGGTCACGCAAGATTGAGTATAAAACGCGTAAGCCTAAGAGCGCGGGGGCAAGAAGTCCAGCAGGAATGTGCGAAAGAAGGGGAGGATGGCGGCGATACCGTACGCAGCGTTTGTAGTCGACTGCATAGTCACAGCTGCGATACCGGGCGTTTCGCGCTGGAAACAATCATCGCGCTGGTTCCGTGCCTTTCGCGATAGGATACGGCCATGCAAATCGCGAAGCCTCCTTGCGGAAACGCTAGATTGGGCGGTGCGTGGCCCCTCACGCTGGCGGCTGTGCTTTTCTTTGCCGGCGCACCCTTCGCTCAGAAAGACTCTGCACAGCAAACACCGGCTTCCGCGAGAGCGCCCGCCGTTTTGTTCACGCTGAAGCCGCTGGGCCACAACGTTTTCGCCGCGATTCCGAATCCCGGCAGCGGCTCCGGGGGCAACTCCGGCATCATCATCGGAGATGATGGCGTAGCAGTCGTGGACACGTTCCAAACCGCGGCGGCCGCCAGACAGCTCCTCGAAGCGATCCGCAAGCAAACACAGCTTCCGGTGAAGTTTGTCATCAATACGCACTACCATCTCGATCACGTAGCGGGCAACGGAGTCTTCGCCGAGGCGGGGGCCGTAATCTTCGCGCAAACAAATGTGCGCGACTGGATTCACTCGGAGAATTCGAAGTTTTTCGGCGCTGCAATCACGCCCGAGCAAAAGGCGATGGTCGCCGAACTGATGGCGCCAGAGGTGGTCTATGATCGCGGCGTTGATCTCTACTTAGGCTCGCGGCGCATTGACGTGCGTGTCTTCCCGGGCCACACCGGAGGCGATTCGGTCGTGATGGTGCCGGACGCCGAGGTGGTGTTTACCGGCGATCTGTTCTGGAATCACATGCTGCCGAATTTGATCGATGCCAGCACCGAGCCGATGATGGCTACGCTCACGGCGCTCGCGAGCGCGAATGCGCCGGCTGCTTTCGTGCCGGGACACGGCGAGGTTGGCACCGCGCGGGACGTCACCGAATTTCGCGGCTACATCGCCAACTTGCGCGAACTCGTCGGCCAGGCACGCGTGCAGGGAAAGTCGGGCGACGCCCTCGCGGATGCGGTGCTGCCGCAGTTGAGAGAAAAGTACGGGCAGTGGGGGATCTTCGACCACTTCGCTAAGCGCAACATCCTCGATACCGCGGCCGAACTCGACGGCACAAAGAAGATCCCCAAGCCCGCCGCCACGGCGCAATAAAACTCGCAGTCTCGCTCCTGCGCACAACTTCTACCTCTGCTCGGCTTCCTCGCGAAGCCATTGCCAGAGGCGCGCGACGTGTTCCCGTTCAGTGGCCTCTGCGCCAATCGAGACGCGCACCATCCAGCGCCCGTCGAGGATCGCGGGCGTAAGGTAGGCGCGGCCGGAGCGATTGATGCGGTCGCACCATGCGAGTGTGTACGCGTCAAGCGCTTCGCCGCTCATGGCGTGCGGCTCGTAGCGCACGCAAAGCGTCTGCAAACGCACCGGCGCGAGCACGCGCCAATGCGGCGCCGCTGAGATTTGCTCCGCGAGCCATTTCGCGTTGGCGATGTCGCGCCGCAGACGCTTCTGCAACCCGCTGACTCCCTGCTCGCGAATCAAACACCACAACTTCAGCGCGCGGAAACGGCGTCCTAGGGGAATGCCCCAGTCGCGCAGATTCTTCACCTGTTCGTCTACGGCTGATCGCAGATAGCTGGGATTCGTGGACATCACGCGCACGAGATGTTGTTGGTCGCGCACGTAGTACACCGTGCAGTCGAAGACCGCGCCAAGCCATTTGTGCGGATTGAAAACGAGCGAGTCGGCTTCCTCGACTCCCTGCCACAGCGGGCGAAGCTCCGGCAGGATCATGGCCGATCCGGCCATGGCGGCGTCCACGTGCAGCCACAGGCCGTGCTGCTTTGCGATTTCGGCGATCGCGTCCACGGGATCAAAGGCAGTCGTTGTCGTCGTGCCAGACGTGGCAACCACAGCGCAGGGCCGTGAGCCGGCGGCGACACCTTCGCGGATCATCTCGCCAAGTTTCTCAGGACGCATCGCGTATTTCTCATCGTGTGGCACAACGCACACGTTGCGCCGTCCGAAGCCTGCGAGCAGCGCGGCCTTTTCCACAGAGCTGTGGCCGTGTGCGGCAACATAGACCGTAAGCGGTTGCTGCTCCGCCTGCAGGCCGCCGCCATTCAGGCTGTAGTTCGTGGTTTTTTCGCGCGCGCACAGCAGAGCGAGCAGAGTGCTGGTGGACGCAGTGTCCTGGATCACGCCGTTCCAAGCTGCGCTCAAACCAACCATCTGCCGCATCCAGTCCGTGGCGACCTCTTCGAGTTCGGTGAGCGCGGGGCTCGCTTGCCAGGAAAGTCCGAGCACGCCGAGGCCGGTGCTCAGGTAATCCCCGAGCACGCTTGCGAGTGAGGCGTTGCTCGGAAAGTATCCGAAGAATTCAGGATGCTGCCAGAGGGAGAGACCCGGCACGAGAATCTTTTCGACGTCGCGCAGGATGTCCTCGAAGCTTTGCGGCGCGTCCGGCGGGGCGGCGGGAAGCTGCGCCTTGATGTCGCCGGGAGCGGTGCGCGCCATCACCGGCATTTCCGCCAGGCGAGCGCGGTAGTCAGCAATCCAATCGATCACCTGATAGCCGTGCTTGCGGAATTCTTCGGGTGTCATCTCGCTTTCCTTGTGAGGCCGGCCAAATCGCCGGCGCACCTGGCTACACGAAGGAGCTCTGGCTCAGGGTGCGACACGCGCATACGCGTGGCGATCCCGAGGTTTTTCTGCTTGCCGAAACCAAGTATGTTACCTGTTTTGATGCGGCACAAACAACGCGGCGACATCCGGTCAAGCTCCGCCGCGGCCGCAGTTTGTGCACATGGTGCGCTTTACCTTAGCGGTATAATCGCGCCGCCTATGAGTCCTTCCCCCCGCACGCGACTCGGCCGGCTGCGCCTATGTGTCTTCCGGCTCGGCATTGCCGCAGTCCTTGCGTGGACGGGCGGCGCGGAGCTTTTCTCCGCGCAAATCCTCGCGGCGCAAACATCAGTGCGCCTGCACGGCGAAGTGCGCGACCAGAAAGGAATCCCGGTCGCAGGCGCCACCGTTTCCGCCGACTGCGCGCAGTTTCACGCCAGACAGCTCACTGCGGACGATGGCACGTTTGCCTTTGACGCTCCCGCCGATTGCAGCGGCAAGCTCGAAGTCATCGCGGCGGGTTTCGCTCAGGCGCGCCTCAACTTTACGGCCGACGAGGCGGGCGGAGAAGCGGGGATCGCCATCACGCTCAACCCCGCGCCGCTCTACCAGAGCGTTTCCGTCACGGCGACGCGCACGCCCGTGGCCGACGCAAACGCCGAGGCCAGCACATCCACCGTGACGTCGCTCGACCTGGAAAACTGGGCCGGCGTCACCGTGGACGACAAGCTGCGCCAGGTGCCCGGCTTTTCCCTCTACCGCCGCTCAGGCAGCGAAACCGCAAACCCCACCACGCAAGGAGTGTCCCTGCGCGGGCTGGGCGCAAACGGCGCGAGCCGCGCTCTGGTGCTCGCCGACGGCATTCCGCTGAACGATCCCTTCGGCGGGTGGGTGTTCTGGGACCAGGTGCCCGAGCAGGAAATTGACCGCGTCGAGGTAGTCGGGGGTGGTGTGTCTGATTTGTACGGCAGCAGCGCGCTCGGTGGCGTGGTGCAGATCGAGACGAAGCCGCCGTTGGCCACCAGCCTTTCACTCGAAAGTTCCCTCGGAAATGAGCTAACCGCGTTCACCTCGGCGCACGGGGTGCTGCGCTCCGACGTATGGGCCATCTCAATCAATGGCGAAGGCTTTCGCAGCGACGGCTACATCCTGGTGCCCGCAGACTTGCGGGGTTCGGCGGATACCGATGCTTCGTCCAAGCACGCTTCGGGGGACGTTCGCATCGAGCGCACGGTCGCGGAAAGCCTGCGCGTTTTTCTGCAAGGATCGATGCTTGGCGAGAACCGGCTGAACGGAACGAATCTCCAGCTGAACAACAACACGATCCGGCAATTGGCCGCGGGCGCGGATTGGGACGCGAAACGCAAAGGGCTCTTCACGATTCGCGTTTTTGGCGGCACCGAGAATTATCACCAGATCTTTAGCTCGGTTGCGGCGGACCAAAATTCGGAGACGCTCACCTCGAATCAAAATGTGCCCGTCTATCATGTGGGCTTCAGCGCGCAGTGGACGCGCACGTTTGCGCGCCGCCACAGCGTAGCGGTCGGCGTGGACGGACGCGACATCGTGGGTGAATCCGATGAACTGCGCTTCACTGCGGGCTTGCCCACGTCCACATTCGATAATGGAGGCCGGCAGCACGAAGAAGGCGTGTTCATCGAAGACGTATTTGCGATCAGCCCGAAATGGCAGGTTTCGCTTTCGGCTCGCGAAGATTTCTGGGCAAATCTCGACGGCAGCTCGATCGTGACGCCGGTGGACACGGGGCTTGGCGCCATGGCGCCAAGCGCAACGATTTATCCGAATCGCGGCGAGAATTTCTTCAGCCCACGCGCGAGCGTGTCGCGCCAGATCACCCGGCGCATTGTGCTGCACGCCTCCGCATATCGTGCGTTTCGGGCGCCCACGCTCAACGAACTGTACCGCCCCTTCCGCGCGGGCAACGTACTGACGAACGCAAACGCGGGCCTCACCGCCGAACATTTCACGGGTGGCGAAGCGGGCGCCGAAGCGCACCTTTGGGGCGACCGCCTCCGGATTCGCGGAGCGTTTTTTGGCGGTTACATTGACGATCCGGTGGCAAACGTCACGCTCGCGAGCACGCCTACGCTGATCACCCGCCAGCGCGAAAATCTCGGCAGCACGCGCTCGATCGGCTTCGAGCTGCATGCGGAAGCGCGCCTCACGCAGCGGATGTTTCTCTCGGCGGGCTACCAGTACGTGAACTCAGACGTAGTGAGCTTTCTGGCCGGCAGCGCGCTTGTGGGCTTGCGTGTGCCGCTCGTGCCACGTCACGATTTCACCGCGGAGTGTAGCTACACGCACCACGCGTATACGTTTGCGGTGCAAGGCCGCGCGGAAGGGGAAGAGTTCGACGACGACCTCAACCAGTACAGGTTGCCGCCGTATTTTGTGTTGAGCGCTTCGCTCTCGCGCACGTTTGGCGAGCGGCTGGAGGTGTTCGCCGCCGGAGACAACCTACTCAATAGCCGCTACGCCGTAAGCGAAACTCCCACACCCACGCTGGGCTCACCAATTCTGGTACGCGGCGGCGTGCGCCTGCAGCTATCCTCGAGGCAGCACCACTAGCCAGGGTTTGCCGGTTACAGAAGTCGGGTTGCGGTTCGACTGAAAGCGCCACCCCGGCGAAGACGGGGTTAAAATACTGCAAGTAAATCACTTGCATTACGGGACAGCCTGGCTACCACGCACTATAGGCAGTACCTTTTCGTGCTCAATAGATCACTCCACATTCGAGGGTATTCTGTTCGACCGTCCTCTCTGCTATTCAACGTGTTGGTTCGGATAGCACTCGATGGCAAGGAGGTTTGATGGCGGGCATCGAAACCTACTACGTGTGCGAAGGCTGGCAGCTTGGATTACACACGGCCGTGATCCATCGAGGCGATTGCAGCCAGTGCAATGAAGGGCATGGATCCGAGAACGAAATCAGCGCCGCCGGTTGCAGGTGGTACGGTCCCTTCAGTAACGCGAATGTGGCCATGGATAGGTCCGCGGCGCTGCGGGATGTGTCTGTACTGATCACCTGCCGTTGCGTCGAAGAGGTGCCGGCGCTTGTTTCCCACTAGCGCCAAGATGTGATCGCTGGGGCGTTGCCCGGCGCGCGCTCGACGCCCGGCCGCGAGACACCGGCGATTTGTTGCCGGGCCCGAAAGCGGCGACAATGGCGGCGTGAATTCCCTTTCAGCGTTTGGACTTTTCGCGGTTACGGCGGGACTGGTATTCTACGCGCTCGAAAAGCGCAGCGCCTGGTACATCCTCGCGTTTGCGGCAGCCTGCGCGATGGCATCGGTATACGGCTTCTTGCAGGGAGCGTGGCCCTTCGGGATGGTCGAGATTGCCTGGACGATCATCGCCGCGCGGCGCTGGTGGGTCACACGCGGCCAAGCGTGAGCTAAGCGCACCGGCCTTTGGCAGCGCGGCGGCTTACAGAAACCAAAGTGGGAACTCGTTACGGCGCGAAGCTACCGCTGGGCTTCCGCGACTTCCGCGTTGCCTTTGTAGGGATGCCCCGCGCCTTTGTCCACGTATTGCTTCAGGCTGACCTTGAGATAGTGGTCCCACCCGACCGCGCAGGACTGGTAGCAGCCGAGGCCAGGGTGGAGCCCTTTGTGCATGAAGTAGAGCTCGGTGCCGCCGCCGTTACGCCCGTTCAAAATGAACACGGGACGGGTGCCGACCCATTCATCGCTCTTGGCGAACTTATCCGCGGGCGGCAGAAACTGCTCAACGCATTCCCAGCGCACTTCCCGGTCCGGCACGAGTTGCGTAATCTTCATGACGTTGCGCGTCGCGCCAAAGCGAAACGTGGATTGTTCGCCGACCTTTCGCCGCACGTCGCAGTCGGCCGTCCACCAGCCCGCCAAGCCCTCGGGCGACGTTAAAGCCTTGTAAACAACGGCTGAGTCGCCGACAAAGATCAGTTCACAAACGTAGTCTTTCATCGTCGCTCCTAGAATGGCTGTCCCCGTAATATACGAAACGAACGGGCACAAAGTTCCTGCCTGCTTAGACGCAGGCCGGGGCCGAAAGGATAGACGGGGTCCAGCGCCATTTGGCGCCCCAAACGAGGGCATTTACGTCATCGCAGTTTCTACGCTCACGATGGAGGCAAAACTCTGCGATGGCTGCCAGGGCGTGTTTGGCCCAGAAGCTCGCTTCGACTCGGCCCTTGTCGTGCGCTGGGGTTAGCCATGATGTGCCTCACGCTTCCCCGCCGGCGCGACGCGCCAGCAGTTTTGAGAGCCCCTCCCAGGGCAAATCGGGCCGCACCAACTTCTGTGGCTGGCCATCGGCAGCCAGAATCGCCTCAGCGGCGAGATAACCGCTGCGAACTGCGCCCTCCATGGTTGCAGGCCAGCCGGTCGCCGTCCAATCTCCGGCGAGAAACATCCCGCCTACGTGACTATAGGCCGCAGGACGCCAGCGATCGCAGCCAGGCTCGGGCGAGAACGTCGCGGCGACTTCCTTTACAACCGTGGACTTCACGAGCCGCGCCTCGCGCGCAGCTGGGAGCACAGCGCGGATCTCGCGTAGGCACAGGTCCACAATCTCCTGCCGCGAACTCTGCACCAAATCGGAAGAAGCGCTAATCACAAGCTGCAGATACTGGCCGGATGCGACGGCGGCATCCGCGGGCGGGCCGTTGCGCCTGCCATAAAGCAAGGTCTTGTTGAAAATCCACTGCGTTGAGGTGTCCACCAGCGTAAGGAACGGCTCGCTCATCACCGGGCGGTCAAACCAGAAGTGCACGCCGGTGATGGGCGAATCGTGCAGATTGCGCAGATTCGCAAACGCCGGCATGCACTCCACCAATTCAGAGGGCAACAGCTCGAGCAGCACATCGTGCGGTACCGCCGCGATGTAATGGTCTGCCTGCAGCGTTTCGCCGGATTCAAACGCGACGCCTGCCACGGCATCCGCTACGATCTGGAATTTGCGAACCGCCGCGCGCAGCCGTACGGCGCCACCGCGCGCTTCGAGGGCGGCACGGCAGCCGTCATACAACTCCGCCAGCGGTACGGTGGGAATGCCCACGCGGTAGCCTGAGCGATTCGCGAGAAACGCCTTCCAGAAAACGTCCACGCCATACTGCGCGTCGGTGCGGCCGAGCTGCTCATCGAGAGCGCTCACAAGGATCACCCCCCAGAAGCGCGAGATGGCCGCTTCGGTCTGGCCATGGCGCCGCAGCCAATCGAGCATGTTGGGGCGCACGCCGCCGGGCGCCTGCAAGTCCCTCGGACGGCCCGCGCTGCGTGTAATGAGAATCATCAGGCGGCCGATCGCGCCCTTATCCGCCCAGCTCAGCAGGGGAAATGTGGCGAACGACGGCACGAAGTGCAGGGGCGCGGGCAGAGCGGAGGAGCGCATCCGGCCGCGGCGTCCATCGGGCGCGGCAAAGTTCAGATCATCGTAGTAGCGAATTTTGTCGGCTGCGCCGGCGCGCTGGTAGAAATCCTCAAGGTTGGTGCAGCACCCCAGCGTGACGTGCTGGCAATTGTCAATGTGCTCGCCGGAAGGAAGAACGTAGGAGGTGGCGCGTCCGCCCAAAAACGGCCGCTTCTCGATCAACGTGACGCGATATCCCGCGCTAGCCAGCGCGACGCCCGACGAGAGTCCCGCCAGGCCGCCGCCGATCACGATCACGCTTTTCGAGGACATTTGCCTCCGACCGCGCCCCAAGCTGGGCGCGAGCAAGGATGCCAAGTTTTTCGGGCGCGCTCAAGCGGACGCGCGATGAAAAAACATCGAAGCCGCGCGATTCGATACGCGCAAGCAAGCTGCTGTATGTTCGCGCTAGTCCCCAGAGGGCCGCTCGGCTATCCGCATCAATGAGTCCGACAAGCGCGGAGCCTTCTTCATAGAACTGCCAGGCGCGGTCGGCTTCGAACGCCATCAGATCGGCGAGGCGCGGCGTGAGCGGCCCGGCCAGCTCAAGCTCGGTGACGCCAAATTGATTCAGGTCCTGTTGCGGAAGATACACACGGCCGATGCGCAGGTCTTCCGCCAGGTCGCGAAGGATATTCGTCAACTGGAACGCGATGCCCAGACGCTCTGCCAGATCCGGCGCTGCGGGGTCGCGAAAGCCGAAAACGTGAATGCACGTGAGACCCACGGTGCCCGCAACGCGATAGCAATATTCCCACAGGCGGTCAAACGTGGGGTACGAAGCGACGATCAAATCCATTTCCGCGCCCGAGATCAAATCGTGGAAGTAGCGCGCGGGAATCCCGAAACGCAGGCAAGTGTCCGCAAAGGCCGGAAGAATCGGATGCGCGGAGATGTCGCCATTGTAGGCGGCGTCAATCCAAGCCCGCCAGCGCGCGAGGCCCCGGCTCTTTGCCAAAACGCTGTCGTTGGCGCCGCTGCCTGCAGCCGTGGGGCCGTGGGAATCGTCGCTGACGTCATCCACCATGCGCATAAAGGCGTAAAGAGCGCAGAGAGCGCGGCGCTTGGCCTCCGGCAGCAGGAAGAAGGCATAATAAAAATTGCTGGCGGAATTCTTGGCGATGCGGCGGCACTCCGCGTAGGATGCTTCCACTAAACGAGCCTGTGCCGGTGATCTCGGTTGCGCTGGAAACACTCCGGTATCCTCTGGCGCGGCTTGCGCCAAATCGGTTGGGCTGTCCAGGGCGATTGCGTTACTCGTGCGAGCAGTGGGACGCAACGACAACATTCGCCCCACAAGGGCGCGGCCCAGGAGCATGGCCTGCGCTCCGCGGCCGATGCTGGGGCGATGCTCGAGGGTGTTGCAGCCCATGGCCTCGATGGCATCCAGCACGGCAACGCCGCCACGGCTGAACATTTCGACGTCCACGCGCAAGTCGCCGGAGACGCGATCGGCAAGCGGCGTGCCCTCGGCGAAAAGCGCGCGCGTGCGCGCGATTAGGTCGCGCATCAGCAAGGAATATTGTGCGCTAAAGCGGCGCTCTTCAATATCGGCAAACTCGAGGCCGTGCTCGCGCAGCGCATCGAGAGGAATGTAAATGCGGCCCTTCTCGAGATCTCGCGAGACGTCTTGCCAGAAATTGGCGAGTTGCAAAGCGGTGCAGGTGGCGTCCGAGAGGCGCTGGCGCTCCGAGTCGCGATAACCGCACAGATAGAGCACCAGGCGGCCGACGGGGTTCGCCGAATAGCGGCAATAGCCAAGCACGCCGTCCCAATCGGTATAGCGGTGCACCACTTGGTCCTGGCGAAACGCGGTCAGCAAATCGGCAAACGGCTCCATGGGAATATCGAAGGCACGAATCGTGCCCGAGAGCGCAACGAAGACCGGGTGCGACGGACGCCCGGCGTAACACCGGCGCAGCTCATCCTCCCACCAGGCGAGCAACTCGAGCGCGCGAGCCGTGTCCGGAATTTCATCGCCCAAGTCGTCGGCCCAGCGGCAGTAGGCGTAAAGATTGTAGAAGTGCTGGTGCAGGCGTCGCGGCAGCAGCCACGACACGACATTGAAGTTTTCGTAGTGCGACGTCGCCAAGCGGCGCGTGTAACTTTCCGCTTCCGTGCGGGAGCATTCCGCAGGGGGCAGTTCACGCGCGATTTCGAGTTCGGAAGGTGCGAGCATGACGAAGGGTCGGGCGCGACGCTGGGCCGGGAAACGCCGCGTTACGGGATTACCGCGGTCTTCAACTCTCCATTGCGACTCTTCATCCGCTCGAAGACGCGGGGCAACTCGCCAAGCGGGCTTTGCCCGGTGATGAAATCGCTGGCGCGGATGTCGTCGCGCTCGACCGCCGCCAGCGCCTCGCGAATAAAGTAGGGCGTGTGATGGAAGGTGGATTTGAGCGTAATCTCCGAATAGTGCATTCCGGCCGGTTCGAGCTCGACGCGCGCGTCCGTGCGGCAACCCGCAAACCAATTCACCGTGCCGCCCTTGCGCACCATTTTTAGCGCCCAGGCGCACGCCTCAGGAACACCCGCGGCCTCAACCACAGAATCCACACCACGCCCGCCCTCGGTGATGTCGCGCACGGCGGCAACCGGATCGGCCAGTTGCGTCACATCGAGCACGGCCGCGGCCCCCAGGCGCTTCGCGTTTTGCAATTGCACCGTGCGCTTGCCGAGCGCGATCACGTTCACGCCGCGCACCGCCAGCATCTTAACGAAGGTGAGCCCGATCGGCCCACAGCCGATGAGGGCGGCGGTGTCTCCCGCGCGGATACTCATCTCGTCTATGCCGCGCAAGACGCAAGCCAGCGGCTCAATGAGCGCCGCGTCGAGATAGTCCACATGGTCCGGAATCTTGAGCATGTTATGACGCACGATGCGCCCAGGGATGCGGATATATTCGGCGTAAGCGCCGTTGTTGAAAACAATGTCCTCGCAAAGATTTGGCTGGCCTTTGCGACAGAAAAAGCAGGCCATGCATGGGGCGGAATTGGCGGGAACGACGCGGTCGCCCACGTGGAAGCCGCGCACCTCCGTGCCGAGCGCCGCGATTTCGCCGGCGAGTTCGTGGCCGAAAAGCGCCGGCGGGGTCAGCATGCGCGCGTGATAGCCGCGCCGCCAGACTTTCAGGTCCGTGCCATCGGTGAGCGCGACTTTCACCCGAACGAGAACCTCGTCCGGCGCGAGCTGGGGGATGGCAATTTGCTCGATCCTCAGATTCTCGCTGCCGTAGAGAACGGCCGCGGTCATCTGCCCGCTCGTGACTGCGCGCGCTGCGCTCATGAGTGCAAGATTACCACTTTTAAAGAGTCTTTCGTTGGCCAGGCCGCCAGCGCCAATCCCCGCGAGAATTCCTCGAGCGGGAAGCGGTGGGTGATGAGCTGGGCCACGGGCAGCTTGCGCGAAAAAACGAGCTGCGCGGATTCTTCCTGCATGTCCACGTCGGCGCTGTAGCTGCCGAGGATTTCTTTTTCCTCGATGCCCACCGCAGCCGAGGGGAATTCGAGCTTCAATTGCGGGTCGTTGTGCGCGAAGAGCAGCACACGCCCGCCGGGGCGCGCGGCAGCCAGTGCTTCGGTAACCAACGCCGGAAACGGCACAGCGACAAGCACGGCATCGGCGCCGCGTCCCTCCGTTCGCGCGCGCATTTCTTCCACGACGTTGCGCGCCGCGGGATCGAAAACTTCTTGCGCGCCCAGCGAGAGCGCCTTGGCGCGGCGCTCAGGCATCGGGTCGCTGGCGTGAACCCTTGCGCCTTCGAGCTTTGCCAGCATCATCAGCAGCAAGCCCACAGGACCTTGGCCAATCACAAGAACATTTTCACCGCCGGCGACTCGCGCGCGGCGCACGGCCTTCAGGCAAGTATTCACGGGCTCAACAAACGTGGCTTCTTCAAAACTGACATCGTCCGGAATGGCGACCATCCCGCGCTCGGCGATCCACGGCATGGCGCGAACATACTGCGCGAAGCCGCCGCCATTGGGATCGAAGCCGGCCGTGAGGCCGGTCTTTTTGTAACCGGGGCACTGCGAGTAGAGTTTCCGCTCGCAGTAGAAGCAATTGCCGCACGGAATATGGTGAAAGCTTACGGCGCGGTCGCCCCGCTTCCATTTGGTAACGCCGCGGCCTACCGCAACCACGGTGCCCGCCACTTCGTGCCCCAAAATCTGCGGAGGCCTCACGAAGCCGTGATGAATTTTCTTGATGTCTGTGCCGCATATGCCGCATGCCGCGACGCGAATCAGCACTTCGCCATCGGCGATCTGCGGAACCGGGACATCTTCCACAGCTACGGTGTTCTGCCCACGATAGACGGCAGCCCGCATGTTTGCGGGGATCGAGCGATTGTGCTGTTGCGTATCGAAAATTGCCTCCGTGCGGCTCATCTCGCGGCGATCTCCTGAGGAGCCCTGTCAGCGTACACTTTGGCCAGTCCTTGCACGTAGCGTTCGAGGAATTCGGCCAAATATCCCGCGGCGGCGCGGCTTTGGCGGCCGAACTTCACCAAGCCGGGAAGCGAGCTTGGGTGTAGAGCAATCTCGCCCAGCACGCGCGGCAGGCTAACGTCACCCTCGCTGGTGACTACGCGATTGAAATCCAGAGGCAAATCCTCCGAGGCAGAATCGCTGATGGCGCGAACGCAGACCACACGCGCGCCTAGCGCGGCGGCATGCGCGAGAATTTCGCTGGTTTCCATGTCTACGGCGTCTCCGCTCTGGCCAAGTTCGCGCTTTTCATCCGCGCTCAGCACCACATGATCCACGGTTCGCAGCAGCGGTACGATCTGCGCGCCGCAGCTTTTCGCAAGATCGGTCATCTCCGCATCGCAAGCCAGCTTTGTTTTGCGAGAGACATTTTCAATGATACGTGGTGCAACAATATCACCGACCGAATACGCCGCCTGTAGGGCGCCTGCAAGCCCGCTCGAGATGCAAATGTCGATGTCGCGGCCCCATACGCTCGAAACCGTCTCAAGCCATGGCTTCCTTGCGCCCATGCCCGTGAAGGCGACCAGCACTTCCATCTCCCCGATATTACAGCGGTACGAATCCACTTTCTCGAGCCGCGCAAACGGACGCAATCTTCGCCAGGGCGCAAACTCGACGTCCACCGCGAATGTGATCAGCGCTTTCAAAGGATGGGCAATCGCAGCTACGCGACTTGTGCCGCGGATAGCCGTGGTGCGCGGCGCGCCTTTACGTAGCCGTGCTCTTCGTACCATTGTACGGCACGTTCGAGCGCGGCAGCCACCGAGCCGGCGACAAAGCCCAGTTCGCGCTGCGCCCTCGAACAGTCCACGAACATCATATGCCGCGCGATTTTCACGCCCTCGACCGGAATCTGCGGCGCGCGGCCGCGCAAACGCGAGATCAGCGTATCGGCATAAGCCACCGCAAGCGCAACGCTGTGCGGAATCCGCAAACGCGGCGCAGGACGTCCCGTGATGCGCGCCAGAATATCGAGCAGTTGCTTCAGCGTGAGATTTTCGGCGCCAATCAGGTAGCGCTCGCCAAGCCTTCCCTTTTCCGCCGCGAGCAAATGTCCGGCGGCCGCATCTTCGACGCCGACAAAGTTCAGCCCCGTCTCGACATAGCCCGGCATCTTGCCGTTCAGAAAATCCAGGATGATCTTGCCTGTAGGCGTGGGCTTCCAATCGCCGGGACCCACGGGCGTCGTCGGCATTACAACAATGGCCGGGAAGCCGCTCTTCGCCGCCTCGAGCACTTCTTTTTCCGCGAGCCACTTCGAGCGCTTGTAATGCCCGACCATCTCATCGAGCGAGGATTGCGTAGCTTCGCTCGGCAATTCTGGACGGTCCACGGCCACGGTCGCCACCGTGCTCGTATAGATGAACCTCTCGACACCGGCGCGGCGCGCCGCTTCGAGCAGATTCCGCGTGCCTGTGACGTTCGATTCGTAGATTTCGCGCGGATCAGGAGCCCACAGGCGATAGTCGGCGGCGACGTGGAAGACTCGGCTCGTGCCGGCCACGGCGCGGTCGAGGGAGGCCGCATCGCGCAGATCGCCTTCGACAATTTCCGCGCCGCTACCTTCCAATGCACGACGGTCGTTTTGGGGACGGGCGAGTACCCGCACCCGCTCGCCGCGCGCGAGCAACTGCCGCGCTACGTGGCTTCCGAGAAAGCCCGTGGCGCCCGTGACCAGCGAGGTCACGGAGCCCTCAGCGTCCGATCCTGGGAACCAATTTCACTCGCCGGAACGAAGTTGCTGGCCGGACGGCTGGATGGCGGGTTCATTTGTCCATTTCCCTGCCCATCGCCGGTACCGCCCGAGGCGTTGCGGCCGACGCCATTCTTATCAACGAATCGGTGGCCACCCATCTTGCCGCTCATCTGCCACTTGAACATTCTCCAGGTGTCACCGAGCTTGGGATGCGCGCCGAGCACCGGCGTGGTCTCAAAGCCGACGTGCACCATGCAATCCGCGCAGCGCGGATCGTTGCCGGGCCCATAGTTTTCCCAGTTCGTCTTCTCGATCAGGTCTTTGTACGTGTCGTGATGGCCGTCGGTAATCAGGTAGCAGGGCGCTTTCCAGCCGCGCGGGTTGTAGGTCGGGGTGCCCCAGGCGGTGCAATCGAGCTCGCGGTCGCCGCGGAGGAAATCCAGATAGATCGGCGAAACCATCAGGTTGTACTTCCCGAGCAACTCGGTGGCCGTGCGGAATTTGTCGCGAATGTCCTCGCGCGACATGAAGATTTCCTTGGTCATCACCGCCGAGTAGTTGTACGCGGGAGACATCATGTAACCGTCCACGCCCAGTTCGTCGCAATAGGCGAAGAGCTCGGCGATCTCGTTGAGATCGGTTTCCTTGTAAATCGTTGTGTTCGAGCACACCAGGAAGCCCGCCGCCTTGGCCGCCTTTATGCCGTCAATCGCGTCGCGGAAGACGCCATCGCGCTCCACGCACATGTCGTGAGTGCGCTCCATGCCGTCCAAGTGGACGTTCCAGAAGAAGCTCGAGGTCGGCTTGAATTCGTGCAGGCGCTTGCGGATGAACATGCCATTGGTGCACAAAATGATATGGCGACCGCGATCGAGAATTTCCTTCGTGAGCCGCCCGATTTCCGGATAGATCATCGGCTCGCCGCCGCAGATGGAAACAACGGGCGCGCCGCAATCATCGAGCGCGGCGATACACTCTTCAACGGTGAGCATTTCATTGATGGTGGATTTGTACTCGCGAATGCGTCCGCAGCCCGTGCACGTCAGATTGCAAGCGTGCAACGGCTCGAGCATCATCACCATCGGAAATTTCTCGGTGCGCTGCAGCTTCTTACTCGCCACGTAGCGCGCCAGATTCGCAGTCATTTTCAACGGATATCGCATTAAGCCCCCAGACTCAATTTGTGCGGTGCCGAAATTCGGCAGGATTCAGCTCCACGGCGTGATATTCGCTCCGCTCCTCAAGCAGGTTACGGTAGCGCGAAAGCGCGTAGAGCGGGAAATAATTCCGGTACAGGTGATATTTCAGATAGAACACGCGCGGAAAGCCCGTGCCCGTGAACTGGGCTTCGTCCCAGGAACCGTCTTGCTTCTGCCGGGTCAACAAGAAATCAATCGCGCGGGCGACGCTTGAGCCGCTCTGCTCGCCAGCGGCCAGCAGTCCGATCAGCGCCCACGCCGTCTGCGAAGCGGTGCTCTCGCCCTTGGCCTTTACGGCATCGTCGTAATAGGACGCAATGGATTCGCCGTAACCGCCGTCGGGGTTTTGTACTTCGCACAACCATGCGGCGGCGCGCCTGGCATAGTCCTTGGCAACAAGCCCCACGGCTTCGAGCGCCCGCAACACGCCGCCGGTGCCGTAGATGTAGTTCGATCCCCAGCGCCCGAACCACGAGCCGTCCGCGGCCTGATCGCGCTTCAGGAACGCTTCGGCGCGCTGGATGGCTGGATGATCGGCGGGCCAGCCGAATCGTCCCAGGCACTCGACCACGCGCGCGGTTACGTCCGCGGTGGCCGGATCAATCATGGCGTTATGGTCGGCGAAAGGAATCTTGGTGAGCAGCCGCTTGTCATTGTCGCGATCAAACGCGCCCCAGCCGCCATCGCGATTTTGCATGCTGAGCAGCCAAGCGACGCCGCGGCGAATCGCCGTGTCCATGCGCTCGCGATCGGGATAATCCACGCGCTGGAGCGCCATCAGGACGAACGCAGTGTCGTCCACATCGGGATACCAGTCGTTGCGAAACTCGAAAGCCCATCCGCCCGGCGCAGCGTCCTTATTTTTCACCTGCCAATCGCCGCGGCCCGAGATTTGATTGTCGAGCACCCATTTGGCGGCCTTGACCAGCGCGGGATGATCGGCGGGCACTTCAGCCTCTTCGAGTGCGACCATGGCGATGCAGGTGTCCCACACGGGCGAAATGCACGGCTGCACGCGAATCGTTTCGCCATCTTCGATTTCAAACTTTGCCAGCTCGGCAATCTCGCGCGAGGTAATGGGGTCATCGGCAGAGCGTCCCATCGCTACCAGCGCGAAGATTGCGTTCATCATGGCCGGGTAGATCGCTGCAAGGCCTTCGCTGCGCTCTAGGTGCTCGAGCATCCACTGCTGCGCCTGCGCAACGGCGCGCCCGCGCAGCGGCTTCCACGGCAAGCGGTCGTAAATCTTGTAGGCGCGGTCCATCGCGAGGAATAGGTTCCGCCAAGTGAAGAGCCGCGGATCCCAGTCAAACGACGTGGCGGCGCGGCCGGGCGTGCGGAAGAGTTCGTCTACTTTGACCTCCGCCGGCAGATTCCAGCGCGGCTTGAGGGCATAGAGAATCGCGAGCGGGATCACGATGCCGCGCGTCCACGACGACAGCTCATAGATATTTAAGTAGAACCACGTTGGCAGCAGCAGCAATTCCGGCGGCACAGCGGGAACCATGTCCCAGCCGACCACTCCGACGAGCGCAAGATAAAAACGCGTGTAGGAATTCGTAGCTTCCAAGCCGCCCAGCGCGCGCACGCGTTCGCAAGCGAGCTGCATGCGCGGCGCATCGAGAGAATCGCCCGCGAGCTTGAGCGCGAAATACGCTTTCACGGTAGCGTTGAGTTCGCTCGGCCCGCCGAAGTAAATATTCCACCCGCCATCTGGAAGCTGGCGGCAGCGAACATAATTTGCAAGTTTGGCGATGCGGCTAGGCTCGGCCTTGCCGAGCACAAACAAATAGTAGATGTAATCGGACTCGAGCGTCGTATCGGCTTCGAGTTCCCCCAGCCAGTAGCCTTCCTGCGCTTGGAGTGAAAGCAGGTGCTGAGCGCCTCGCTCGATCGCCTGCGCGAGCCGGTCTTCGAGCGTTGTTACGGCAGACGAAACCCGCACTGGCCGGGGACGGAAGTCTCCCGGGCGAGTTTGCCCGATCCTGGATGTTCCAGTAGCCATCTTCAGAGTTGTTTTGATGCGCCGCACGAGCATATGGCCGCATTGCGGCTGGAACGGTTTGTTACCCCTAAAGCACACACCCGCAACCGCATACGCCCGCTGCAGATCCTAACGCGCGAGCGGTTCCCCCCAGAGTGCTTAGGTCCGGTGACCCAACCCTTTCATTATCTACAGGTTCTTGGAATGGGTCAACTTTTAAGCGAGTCGGCGGCAATCCGGGAGTTACGGCATTGTAGCACGAATCGGAATGCCGAGTAGGAGCGCTTATAAGAGTGCACGCGGCACACTCCAGAAGCGCGAGTCGCTATCGCGGCCGAGGCAAAGCCCTTCCTCTTGCGCTTCGACAAGAGGGATGTTATCGTTCCCTGTAGAAGTACAAGGGGAGCACATGCCGGAGCAAAGCATTGATCTTCCGCAGGGCACGCTCGATCTCTTGATCCTCCGAACGCTCGGGCTTGGACCGAACCACGGCTGGGCTATTTCCGAGCGAATCCACCAGGTCTCCAGCAAAGTTCTCCAGGTCCATCAAGGCTCGTTGTATCCGGCTCTGCATCGCCTTGAGCGCCGCGGCTGGATCAAGGCGCACTGGGGCGCATCGGCGAACAACCGGCGCGCGAAATACTACGAGCTCACTAAGGGCGGTAGGAAGCAACTCGAAGCGGAAGAGAGCGAATGGAAGAAGCTGGCGGCCGCCGTCGCCCAGGTGCTGGAGACAGCCTAGGGAGTTTCGGATGCTCAATGAATCATGGAGTGGAAGATGCTGAGCGACCTCTTGATTCGCCTGCGGGCGCTATTTCAGCGCAACGCCGTCGAGAACGAACTCGACGACGAGTTGCGTTTTCACTTCGATCGACAGGTCGAGAAGTTCGTTCAGTCCGGCCTGCCTCTCCAGGAAGCGCGGCGTCGCGCTCGCCTCACGATCGGCGGCTCCGACCAAATCAAGGAAGAATGCCGCGAAGCTCGCGGCATGTACGTGCTCGAAACACTCGTCCAAGATATTCGCTACGGCCTGCGCATGTTGCGCAAATCGCCCGGCTTTACCGTTGTCGCCGTCCTCACGCTCGCTCTTGGTATCGGCGCCAACACCGCGATTTTCAACGTAGTTCATGCAACCCTACTTCAGCCGCTGCCGACTAGACATGCCAGCCGCCTAGTGGTGATCTGGGTGAACAACCTCGGACACGGTTGGAGCCGCATCGGGCCAACGGGGCAGGACTATCTGGATTGGAAGGAGCAGAGCAAATCTTTTGACGACATGTTTTTGTTCGAACACGGCACCGGAACGGTGACTGGATTAGGCGAGCCGGAACAAGTGGCGGGCTTGCGAGTGACGACGAATTTCGGCGACTTTTTTGGAGTCCAGCCCGTCCTGGGCCGGACCTTTCGTTTGGAAGAGGCGGAAGGCCGCCACAACTTGGTAATCCTGGGCTACGGCTATTGGCGACGGAGCTTCGATTCCGACCCATCTGTGGTTGGGCGCGCCATGACGTTGAACGGTGAACCGTACACGATTATCGGAGTCTTGCCCGCGGAATTCGCCGCTCTTTTCCCTGCGGATGTGGTCGTGCCTTTCGACACCGACTGGGTAAAACGCGTTGAGAGCGACGTTGGCGTCTTCGGCAGGCTCAAACCCGGAGCCAAGCTAAAGCAGGCTGCCGGAGAGATGAGCGTCATCGCGGAACGGATCGCTATCACGCGTCCATTACGGCAAGGCTTTGGCGTAGTTTTGGTGCCGCTCGAAGATGTGCGTGTGGAGTATCTCCGGCCCGCGCTGCTCGTCTTGCTTGGTGCCGTGGGTTTTGTACTGCTCATATCTTGCGCCAACGTCGCCAATCTCATGCTGGCGCGCTCCGTTTTGCGCCAGCGGGAAATAGCGATTCGGATGGCGTTGGGAGCCGGACGCCTGAGGCTGATCTGTCAGTTCCTTGCGGAGAGCACATTGCTCTCACTCTTGGGCGGCGTCACGGGTGCGCTTCTGGCGCTATGGTCCACTGACTTGCTGAAGATCTTTGTGCCCTCGCGTATTCCCGTGCCGAACGCAGCCGACGCGGTCACGTTGCCAAGAATTCACATGAGTGGCGCTGCGTTCGCGTTCACGATCGTCATCTCGTTGTTGACAGGAATTATCTTCGGCCTTATTCCTGCGCTTCAAAGCCTGAGGTGCAACGTCAACGAATCGCTGAAAGAGGGCGGGAGGGGCTTCCAGACTGGCCCGCGCGGACGTCGCACCCGCGCAACGCTTGTCATTGTTGAGTCTGCCCTAGCGTTTGTGCTGGTGATCGGCGCCGGCCTCATGATCAAGAGCTTTTGGCGTTTATTGGAGGCGAACCCCGGCTTTCATTCCGATCATCTGCTGACGTTGCGTATCAAATTGCCCGCGGATGCGAAGGACTCTAAATATCGGGAGCCTCGCCAGCAGGCCGCCACTTTCCAGCGCTTCCTGGCCGGCGTCGAGGCAGTACCTGGGATTCAGTCGGCTGCATTTGCGGAAATTATCCCGCTCAGCCAGGACGACATGGACATGGGGTACTTCGTTGTTAAGGAAGATCCGCTTCTGGCGCCGGGGGAACATCTCGCAGCGGATTTCAGAGACGTTACTCCCAATTACTTTGCGACGATGGGCATCCCGCTGACCAAGGGCCGAGTTTTCACGGAGCAGGACAACTTAGACCGTCCGCGCGTGGTACTGATTGACGAGATGTTGGCCCGCCAGTTTTTCCCCGATCAGGATCCGATAGGCAAGCATTTGGAAGTCCCGGATGCCACGCGGCCGGCGCGCGAAATCGTCGGCGTCGGCGGCGGGGTTCGCGACACCGGCTTCGATCAGCAGCCGCGCCCTACGATCTACTTTCCATCGCTGCAGAGTCCCGACCAGACAATGAGCCTGGTGGTGCGCACGAGCTTGCCGCCCAGTGCCATTTTGCCCGCGATCAAGAATGCGATTTGGTCAGTCGATCGGAACCAGCCCGTTTTCGCAGTCAGGTCCATGGACGAGATCATCTCGGGAATCGTCTCGGCGCAGCGCCTCGCTTTTCTCCTGCTGGGAGTTTTCGCCTTCGTGGCGCTCGCATTGGCGGCAATTGGGATTTATGGCGTGACTTCTTATTTGGTCAGTGAACGAACGCATGAAATCGGTCTCCGCGTAGCGCTGGGCGCGCAACCGAATGACATTTCACGCCTTGTGCTCGGCCATGGAGCAAGGCTGGCCGGCATCGGGGTCATCGGCGGTGTGTTGGCAGCTCTCGCACTCACACGCTTGCTGTCGAGTTTACTCTTCGGCGTGAGCGCAAATGATCCGTTGACGTTTGTCGGCGTAGCAATTCTGCTGGCCCTTGTTGCGCTCGCCGCCTGCTACATCCCGGCGCGGCGGGCGATGCGTCTTGATCCCGTGGTTGCGTTGAGACGCGAATAGTCCTTCTTTGGACGGGTCATTTGTCTTGCTTTGCGGCGGCTGCCTCGAGCACCTTTAGCCGCTCGGCCAGATCGGGCAGGCGATCGTGCCAGAATTGCACCTCTTTGAATTTTGCCAACGGCTTCGCTGGAATACCCCAGACCGGCACCCCGCCGCGGACGATCTTGCCGGGCAAAATCCCGCACTTCGAGCCGAGAATGGCGCCGTCTTCCAGATGGCAATGATCGCCAATGCCCACTTGCCCTCCGATAATCGCCTTGCTGCCGATGGTGCTCGAGCCGGCGATGCCGGTCTGCGCGGAAATCGCCGTGTGGTCGCCGATCTGCACGTTATGCGCAATGTGCACCAGATTATCGAGCTTCACATCGTTGCCCAGACGTGTTGCACCTAGAGCTCCGCGATCAATCGTGGTGTTCGCGCCGATTTCAACGTCGTCGCCGATCTCGACCGTTCCGATCTGCGGAAACTTGAAGTAGTGACCCTCGCCGAAGACGAGCCCGAAACCATCCGCGCCAATCACCACGCCTGAATGAATCAGCGCGCGCGCGCCGATACGCATACCCCCGTAGATCGTCACGCGTGGGTGCAAGCGGCAGCCGGCGCCCAGCTTCGCGTTGCGTCCGACAAACGAATACGGCCCGATCTGACTGCCCGCGCCGATTTCCGCGCCATCCTCAATTACCGCGTAGGGACCGAGCGCCACGCCTTCTCCCAACTTTGCGGAAGGGGCGACGATCGCCGTTGGATGAATTCCCTGCGCGAGCGGTGCGGGCGGGTGCAACATCGCCGCAGCTTTTGCGAAGGCGAGCTTGGGGTTCGCAGCGCGCAGCAGCACTTTTCCCGAGAGAGCGGCATCCGGCGTGACGACCACGCAGACGGCGCGGGATCGCGAGGCTGATTCGAGATGCTTTTCCGAGTCCACGAAGATCAGCTCGGACGCTGCGGCATCTTCGGGGCTGGCGCAGCCGGTGACGCGAAAGCTGCCATCGCCTTCGAGAATCGCGCCAATTTGATCGGCAAGTTCGCGTGCGGTGAATGTCATGCTCTTATTCCCTTCCTCGCAGATTCCAATCTCAAAAAGGATAAATCGGCGGTGTGCCTTCCGGCCGAATCTTCCACCGCTTGTGCACCCAAACCCACTGATCGGGATAGCGGCGGATAAAGTCTTCAATCACGCGCGTGAAGCGCGCGGTGTTGTCAAGAATGTCGCGGTCGAGGTCGCCCGTTCGCGAAAGTTCGATCTCGGGCTCGAGCCGCAGGCAGTACTTGCGCGCAGGCTCATCCCAAAAAATATACCCGGGCACAACCGCGGCGCCAGTGTGCAAGCCTACGCGCGCGATGCCGCTCGTGGTGGAAGCGGGAATGCCAAAGAAATCCACGAACACCGCTTCGTCCGGCAATGTATTTTGATCGGCCAAAATGCCGACCGTTCCGCCTTCCTGCAGAATACGCAGAATCGCGCGCGCGGACTGATTTTTCTCGATGGGCGCGTTGCCGGAAAGCGAGCGATAACCGTTTATAAGCGTGTCCACGTGCGGATTATCCATCGCGCGCACCAGAAAATGCAGCGGATGCCCGTAGCGCGCCTGCGCGAAGGGAGCCAGCTCCCACGCGCCCAGGTGTCCCGTAAGGAAGAGCACACCCTTGCCGCGCCGCTCGGCCGCGAGAAAATTCTCCAAGCCGTCGAGCTTCACGACGTCTTCGACGCGCCCGCGCGCGTATTTTGGAAATTGTGAAAATTCACCCGCCATCCAACCGAGCTGCCGCACCATGCCGCGCACCACCTCGCGGCGCCGTTCGTCCGTCCACTCCGGAAACGCGAGCTTCAAGTTGAACAACGCCGTGCGCCCGAGCGGCGGGCGCAGCGCGAAGAGGGCCGACGCGGCTGCGGCTCCCAGCGCGCGCGCGGTGCGCCGCGGCAGGAGTCCAAGAAATTTCAGCGCGAGCCACAGCGCGGCATACTCCAACCAGTGGCGCAACGATTTCATGGGGCTCCCAATTATGCAGAAGCCCGGCGGCGGGAGCCAGCACATAGAACGCAGCGCGTTGGCGCGAGAGAGGATCGAGCGCATCTCGCGATCGTCCAGGTCCGGGACCTGCGCGGTGAGCGCGCCATCGTGTTATGATTTGGGTCTGCGGTGGGCGTAGTTCAGCGGTAGAACATCGGACTGTGGCTCCGAGGGTCGTGGGTTCAAATCCCATCGCCCACCCCAGATAATTCTTCTGAATCAAAGAATCCAGCCGGAGCGGACGCCTGACTCTCCACTGCCCGCCATCAATCTAGAATCTAGCTAACAGCTTTTCCGCGGAACTTTCGCAGTCCAATCGCCAGAAATAGCACGTCAAAAGCCGCCAATCCTAGCAGCACGGCCAACATCGGAAGATGCGGGAACTGGGGCACAAGCGTTCCGCGCAGGCCCTCGCTCGCGTAGACCAGGGGATTCACCAGAACGATTTTCTGCAGGATGGGAAAGTGCGCCAGCGCGCTCCACGGATAATACGTGCAGCCAAAGAAGATCATGGGCGTCAAAACCATGCTGAACATCAGGCCGATGTGCGCCTGATCCACGCTGCATCCAAGCGCGAGACCGCCGCAGGCCGAGAAAAGCGCCACCAGCAGCGTGACGCATGCGAAGCGGAGCGGAGAATGCAGATTCAATTCCACTCCAGGGCGCAGCAATAACCACGCAAACGGAATCACCGCCAATCCGGCGACCAAGGCTTGCATCGTGCCAAAACATACTTTCTCTATGGCCAGCCAGGAGATTTCAATCGGCGCCAGTAGGCGGTCTTCGATCTCACGCGTGAATTGAAATTCGGCAATCAAAGGCATCGCCACCGCCCACACGCCCACACGCCCGTGAATACCATGCTGATCGCCATGATCCCCGGCAACAGCAGGCTCTTGTAGGCGGCGGGCATATAGCCGCTGCTGACCATCACCCGCCCGAAAATAAAGACGAACATCATCGGCTGCAAGAAAGTTTGCAGCAGCAACGGAACGAAGTTGCGGCGGGCAACGTGAGCATCGCGCCCGAGCAAAGCCAGAAAAGTCTTCCCGTTCAATCGCGCAAGCTCCTTCCCGTGTGGTGCAAGAAAAGATTCTCGAGGCTGGGCTCCGAAATGTGCACGTCGCACAATTCGATCGAGGCGCCGGAGGCGAGGTTGGCGATCTCCGAAACCAGCGAGCCTCCGCGATCGGCATACACGTCTGCGGAGTTTTCATTCTCCGAGTCATCGTTCAGCGCGCGCACTTCCCTCACGCCCGCCAAAGTTTGCAGGCGCTGCAGCAATTCCGGGGAGTGCCGCGCGAAGCGCAGCCGCAGTAGAAAGCCGCCCGGAACCGAAGCCTTCAGCTCGGCGGGCGTGCCCAAAGCGATGTTGCGTCCATGATCGATGATCGCCAGACGCTGGCACAAAGCGTCGGCCTCCTCCATGTTGTGCGTGGTCAAAAGGATGGTCTTACCGCTCTGGTTGTATTCGCGGATGATTTCCCACAGAAGCAACCGCGTTTGCGGGTCCAAGCCGGAACTGGGCTCGTCCAAAAAAAGCACCTGCGGATCGTGCATCATGGCGCGCGCGATCGAGAGGCGTTGCATCATGCCGCCGGAGAATCCACGAACCATTTGATCGGCGCGGTCGCGAAGCTTGAAGCGATCGAGCAGCGCCTCGGCACGCTCGGCTCGCAACCGGGACTCAATGCCAGGCCCGAGCCGAGCAGAAGCAGAGAAGTTGGCTCCGGCGTGGTCGACGTAGATGTCGAGCATGTGGTGCCCGCGGAATCGCATCCGCCCGTGACCGTCAGACCAATTGATTCGGTCCCGGTCAGTGTGTCGAGCTGGACGGGATCATCAGCCAAATCGAAGTTAGCGGTCGAGCCGTCGTCCAAGACGAAGCTCAGAACGATAGAGCCGTCCGTAGCTTGCGCGATAGTGCCGTTAGGGTAGTTATATCCGAAGCTCAGGCCACCGTTGGTGAGGTATGGCTCGAAGCTGTACTCTCCGCCCGAACACCAATACCAGCTGCCCCCGCCGCCGCAGTAAATGGCGCCGACGAAGTTGAGACTGTAGCCGGTGCCGGTTGCGAATCCACCAAGCGCGATAGCACCCGGAATTTCGTAGCCGTAGGCGTAGGCCGTGACAGTGCTGGACGTATCGGGGCCGAAGACGGTATTGGCGGATGCCACGCCAACAAACAACAGCAGCAGTGCAGTTGACAACAAGAGACGCTTCATAGTGCACCCAGTTTCCGGCGCAGCAAGCCGCCAAGAGCGAGAAGACCACCACCGAACGTGACCAACGAAGATGGCTCCGGCGTTTGGCCGGGCACGCTGACGGTATCTATCCAGACACTTGGGTTGTCGTTCCAGGCCGCCAACACCCCAAGCTCAGCTAGCAGCGCGCCTCGGCAAGCAAATACGCACATTCTTTGCCAATCTCGCCGCTGATTCGAAACGACTTGCCAACGCCGGGTACTGCACGCACCGTAAATAACTTCCCAATTTGAGCGAACTATTTTCCGTTGAGTGCGTATGCAGCGCGTTGGGCAATACATTCG
>Ga0182024_10002136_pt1 | contig 49714 bp, 36 predicted proteins | sample P32metaG_FD_120480 | JGI IMG/M metagenome (GOLD analysis project Ga0182024, IMG submission 120480) | Permafrost microbial communities from Stordalen Mire, Sweden - P3-2 metaG (Illumina Assembly) | ecosystem: Environmental > Terrestrial > Soil > Wetlands > Permafrost | place: Sweden: Stordalen...
TCACCGTCACGGTGGCTCCGCCCGGGGTCGCCACACACCCGGGGAGCGGTTCCGTGGTGCTCGGCATCTCCAACACCGACGGTGCCACGGTCACCGGGGTGGGAACGGTCACCCCCACGGGCAATATTCATTTCTACGTATGCCGCGGCAACGCCAACCCCTGTACGCCGAGCAGCGCTGGTGTGGTCGACCTCGGTATGGTCGCCGTGTCGGGCTCGGCGGGCACGGCCACGGCCACCAGCCCCGCCTTCACGGCGCCGGCCACCGGCACCTACTGCTTCTTGGGCGTCTACTCGGGCGACGGCAACTACGCCGGCGGATCGGACGGCTCCACCACCCGTGAGTGCTTCACCGTCAAGGTGGCTCCGCCCGGGGTCACCACCACCCCGGGGAGCGGTTCCGTGGTGCTCGGCACCTCCAACACCGACATCGCCACGGTCACCGGCATCACCGGCATCAGCGGGGTCACACCCACCGGCAGTGTCCATTTCTACGTGTGCAGGGGTAACGCCAACCCCTGCACCCCGGGTACCGGGGGCGTGGTCGACCTGGGAACAGTGTCCTTGGCGGGCTCGGGTAATACGGCCACCGCCACCAGCCCCGCCTTCACGGCGCCGGCCACCGGCACCTACTGCTTCTTGGGCGTCTACTCGGGCGACGGCAACTATGCCGGAGCCTCCGACGGCTCCACCACCCGTGAGTGCTTCACCGTCACGGTGGCAACGGCGTCGGTCGTGACCACGCCGACGGCGTCTGGAATCGTCCTCGGCCAGGCCGACAGTGACACGGTGACAGTGACCGGCGACACGGCTGGCGGCTCTCCCACGGGCACTGTCACCTTCTACGTGTGTGGACCCACCACCGATGCCACGCCCTGCACGTCGAAGACGAAGCACGTGAAGAAGGCGGTCAACCTCGTTCCCGGACCCAATGACACTTCGACGGCCACTTCGAAGGCGTTCAAGCCCAATGCCGCCGGGGTTTGGTGCTTTGCCGGTTACTACTCGGGGGACGCCAGTTATCACTCTGGCTCTGACACCGCCATCGAAGAGTGTTTCACGGTCACGCCACCGTGCAGCCTGGCGGTGACGGTCTCTCCGAATCCGCTCGTCGAGACCGGCGAGTCCGAGGTCCACGCCATCGTTCAGATTCAAGCCTGCGCCGTGTACGCCCGCGACACCGTGAACATTGCTTCAAGTCAGCTCCAGGCCTCATGTTCCACCCTCACTTTTGAGAATCTCCAGGGCGGCACCCCGGCGTCACCTCATGTAGCCACGAACGACATCCAGGCCGTGCTTGATGATGACGGGAACCTCGCCGTCGTGATGAACGGCATCGACTGTGCACCGGGGCAGAGTGTGGTTGTAGCTGATCTCATCACGGCTCCGTATCTGACGGCGCTGACGACGCTGCAGGCCAACCCACCGGTTGTCACGAAGGCCGGCGTGTCGGGAATGCCCAATCCCGAGGTCGAGACAGGTGACACGACGGCCAGTGGGAATTCTGATGTCTATGCCGTCTTCTACGCGGAAACCAACCCCGTCTACGCCGAGCAGACCGTCGAGATCGACTCTGGGCAACTGCTCGCCCGCTGCGGGCAGGGGGTCAACTGGAGCTCCAACATGGGATCGTCTTCAGGGGCAACGGCCACGGCCACTTTGGATGACGACGGCAACGCCGTCTTCGTCTTCATGGGGGCCTCTTGCGCGGCGGGGACATCGGACGTGATCGCCGATGTGCTGGCCGGTAGCAATGTCACCTCCACCACCAGCTATACGATCCTGCCCCCGACGCCGAACCCGTAAGGTAGGAAGATCCTCTCGTCCATTTGACGGCCCCGGTTCGTCGAGGTCGACCAGCGCCCTCGTCTTCCCCCACCGGGCGGCCGTCTTCAGGAACTGGGGTGGGTCCCGGGATCGTCGCTGATCCGGGCCCTCGGACAGCCCGACCCAATTCCGCCCCCGATCTTGGGGTATAGGAATCATGAATGGGCGATCCCCCCGATCCCTCGCCGAACGATGCCGACACCGGTGATCCGCTGCCGTCGGAACCGACAGTGACGCTGGCGTGGAAAACCGTGGTCAAGCGGGTCGTTTTCGTGGTGGTCAGCGGGTTGGCCATCTACCTGGTGCTGCCTCGCGTCACCGAGGTGTTCGCCTCGTTGCCGCGTCTCTCCACGCTCAATTGGATCTGGTTCATCGCCGCCCTGGCCGCCGAAATGGCTCACTTCGGGTGCGACTTTGCCCTCCAGCGACTGGCCCTGCGCACCCGGGGCTGGTTCGCCGTGATCACCGCTCAGCTCGCCGGCAACGCCATCACCAACATTCTTCCGGCCGGCGACGCCGCCGGCGCTGCTGTCCAATACCGGATGCTGGCCGCCTCGGGGATCGCCACCGATACCGCTGTCGGCGGTCTGACGGCCTTTTCGCTGTTGGGAATCGGTGGCCTTCTGGCCCTGCCGATCTTCACCCTTCCCGCCATCTTGTTCGGCGCTCCGGTGAGCAGCGGTCTGGCCGACGCCGCCTTCATCGGGATCGGGGGTTTCGTCCTGTTCACCGGTTTCGGTGTTTTCGTTCTGGCCACCGATCGGCCGTTGGCATGGCTCGGTCGCCTTATGCAGCGCCTTCACAACCGGCTGGCACGACGACGACGTCCCCTTGAGGGTCTGGACCTGCGTCTGCTGCTCGAACGCGACACGATCAGGTCGGTGCTGGGCAGGAAATGGCGCGACGCGGTACTGCTTTCCGCCGGCCGACTGGCCTTTGACTACCTCTGTCTGCTGGCAGCCCTGCGGGCCACGGGAAGTCACCCCCGACCCTCACTTGTGCTCCTGGCCTTTGCCGTCTCCGGTGTCATCGGCCTCGTCCCGATCACCCCCGGGGGCCTCGGGATCATCGAAGCGACCTTGAGCGCCATGCTCGTCCTGGCCGGCGTCAGTGTGGGCCATGCCTTGTTGGCCACCCTGGCCTACAGGATGGCCTCGTATTGGCTCCCGCTCATGGCCGGCCCGCTCGCCTACCTGCTCTTCCGTCGGCGGTACCGAACGACGACAGCACCGGGGTAGTCCGTCACTCGGCCGATGGCGTCGGCGCCCTGGTGGCCTCCGACACCACTGCGGCCGTGGCCACGTCGCTCGGATAGGTCCGCATGGCCCGGAAGAGAAAAAAGGCGCTGGCGCTCAGGGGGAGGAGCATGATCACGAAAGTCCACCGCAGACCGGAGTAGGGATGGTTTCCACTCAACAGGTCGGACACGGCGCCGAACAGCAGGGGAGCGAGCGCTTGGGCGCCGGTGCGGACGGACGTGCGGATGCCCTCGGCCCGGCCCCACAAGCGGGCGGGGACGATGTCGAGGCGCGCCGCATCGATCGGGGGGTTCTGCGCCGAGAGGGCGGCGCCGGCCAGGACGATGTACGGCAGGGCCGTGATCCAGCTGTGGGTGACCAGAGCGGGGATGAAAAGAAGCACAGTGGCCACAGCCGCGAATGCGGGCACCTGGATCCTTCCCTTCAGGTGCCCGGTCCCGAGCAGCTTGTCGCCCAGCGGACCCGCGATCAGGACCCCGGCCGCCGCACCTCCACCCACGACGAGCATGAGCAGGTTGGCCAGCACCTGATTGACGCGATATTGGGCGTGGACGAACTCGACGCCGAATGTCTGCACCCCGGCCAGGAAGTAGTACCCGCAGGCCCCGGAGATGATCAGGGCGACGTTCGTCCGGACGTGCAGCACGTAGCGGGCGGCGGCCATGAACCCCATGCGCTCGGCCGACCCCTGGCGGACCAAGCGGGGGTCGGGAGCGATGTGGCGCTCCAGGGCCAGGCGCTGGGCGTCGGTGATCCCACCCGGAGCCGACTCGGACCCGGCGTCGTCGGACGTCGATTGTCGGTATCCGGGATCCGGGAGCAACGCTCCCTGGCCACCGCGCACCGGCTCGGGTAACCGGAAGACTAGATAGGCGAGGACGAATGCGGGGATGGCCAGGGCCACGAAGGCGGCGCGCCACGAGAGGGCGGCGATGTCCCCGGTCACTGCGAATCCGACGCCGGCACCGATCAGTTCGCCGGTGAGGATGAAGGAGTAGATGCGGCCCCGTTCCCGGCCGGGGAAGTAGTCCCCCACCAGTGACGCCACGATCGGACCGGCCGCCGCCGTCACCACCCCCAATGCCAGCCGTGCCAGCAGGAGCTTGCCGAAGGAGCCGGCCGTGGCGCTCCACAGCATGGCGATACCCCACAGGGAGATGGCGATCGACAACGTCCAGGTCCGCCGGACCCGGTCGGCCAAGACCCCGAAGGGGAGGGCCGCCACCGCGCCCACCAAGGAGCTGACGGCCACCAGCAGCCCGATGTCGGTGTTGTCGATGTGGAGATGCTGGCGGAGTTCGATGGCCGAGGCGCCCACGGTGGCGACATCGGCGCTGCTGAGGGCGAGCACGCCGGCCAGGACGGCGACGATCTGGGTCCGGGTGGGTCCGCCCAGGGTGAAGGTGAGTCGTGAGCGGGCGGCGGTGGCTCCGGCACGGGTGGTGCGACGGACGAAGCGGAGCGGGCTGCGGGGCCGGGTAGGGAACCCGAACACCCGGTCGGTGTCGTCGTCCGGCACAGCCCGAGCCTACGGTGCCCCGGAGCCGGCGGGCCGTAGAACTTCCCTTTTCGGCTCGTCGGGCTCAGCTCAAGAGTCGAGGAACCGTAGGACGGCCAGGACCCGGCGGTGGTCCGACTGCGAGACAGGTAGATCGAGCTTGGCGAAGATGTTGGCCACGTGCTTCTCCACACCGCCCTCGGAGACGACGAGCGCGGTGGCGATGGCCGCATTGGAGCGGCCTTCGGCCATGAGCGAGAGCACGTCGCGCTCCCGGGCGCTCAGCCTCGAGATGGACTCGGTCCGCCGGGAGGCCCCGAGGAGCTGGGTGACGACTTCGGGGTCGAGGGCGGTGCCACCGGAGGCCACGCGCACGAGGGCCTCGACGAAGTCGCTCACGTCGGCCACCCGGTCCTTCAGCAGGTAGCCGATGCCGGCGGCGTCGTCAGCCAGCAGGTCGGCGGCATAGCGGGTCTCGATGTACTGGGAGAACAGAAGGATCCCGAGCCCCGGGTGGCGCCGGCGCAGGTCGATGGCGGCCCGGAGCCCCTCGTCGGTGAAGGTGGGCGGCATGCGGATGTCGATCACGGCCACATCGGGGCAGTCCCCGCTCGATCGACTCACAGAGGCCCTCCGGTTCGCCCACCGCGGCGGTGATGTCGAAGCCGCGGTCGGCCAGTAGCTGGACGAGCCCGTCGCGCAGTATCGCTGAGTCTTCGGCGATGGCGACTCGTATGGAATCGGTCATCTACGCGTGCAACGGCAGATCAATGGTGATCACGGTGGGCCCACCGGCCGGGCTCGTGATGTGGAGGCGACCGTCCACGACGTGCACCCGATCGGTCAGTCCGGTCAACCCGCTGCAGGACGAACCGACCATCGCCGGCTGCGCTCCCCCCCGTCCGTCGTCGCGTACGACGATGCGCAGCCACTCCCCCTGTTGGGCGCAGCTGATACTGGCGCGCGACGCCTGGGCGTGCTGGACGATGTTGGCCATGAGCTCGGCCACGCAGAAGTAGGCGATGGCCTCGATGGCCGGTGTGGGACGGTCTTTGAGCATGACTGTCACGTCGCTCGGCACTGTGCTGCGAGCGGCCAGGGTCGAGAGCGCGCCCTCCAGCCCGATGTCGAGGGCGGGGGGATGGATTCCCCGGGCCAGGTCGCGCAGTTCGGCGATGGCCTCCTTGGCTCCTTTGTGGGCGTCGTCCACCAGCTGGCGCACCTGGTCGAGGTCGAACCCGTCGCCCGTAGCCAGTTTCTCCTTCGCCTGGCCGAGACGCATGGCCACGGCCACCAACTGCGCCTGGGTCCCGTCGTGGAGATCGCGCTCGATCCGGCGCAGGGTGGCGGCCGACGTGTCGAGGGTCTGAGCCCGGGCGTGCTCGAGCGAGCGCACCCTGGCCGTCATGGCGTCAGGGGCCAGCAGGACGCGCATGAGTCGACGGTCGATGTAGACCACGACCCGCATGGTCCAGGGGGCGACGAAGACCAGGACCACGCCGGTGATGAAGATGAGCAGTCCGTGGAAGAACCCGTTGGTTCCGACCGAGAGGTACCCCGGCGGGAACACGTTCACCATGACGCCGAACTCAGCCGGGCTCGTCGAGCCCCTGCCCCAGACGGGGTAGGTGAGGCAGAAGAAGGCGTCCACCCAGACGCTGAAGGCGAACCAGACGCCGAAGGCGGCCAGGGGCATCTTGAGCACCGAATAGGCGACGGCCCGCCACCCAATGGGGTCCCGGAGCGCCGATTGGAGCCATCCGAAGAAGCCGGGCCGGGCCACGAAGGGCTCCGGTTCCTCGATGTGCTCGTCCAGGAAGCTGCGGGCGAGACCACGATGGAAGCCCCCGATCCCCCTCGCTCCCCGCAGCGACCCGGCGATGATGACCAGACCGACGAAGGTGATGGCGAGCGCCACACCGCCGAGCATGGTGAGGGCGATGAAGGCCATGCCGACGGCAGCCACCAGCACACTGAAGGAGAAGAAGAGAAGCTCGGACCAGGTCCGCCGGGCGAACGGCTCGTTCCCGATGGTGCGTGCGATCTTGTGCATCTGGTCCAGACGGGCTTCGGAGACCACGATCACCTTCTCACTGCCTCCCAGCCGCAACTGGACCCGCACCCCTTTGGCATCGACGTCCCCCGCCATCATGCGTCACGGCGGGCGATCAGGGCCGTCCCGATGCCGAGGATGATGGTGCAGTAGAGGACCATCAAGAGGAAGCCGGTGGGGGCGGACACCTGATGGGACTGGGGCACGACAGCGGACACCGAGTTGGCCAGGATTCCCACCGGCGTGTAGCGGCTCGGAGTGCCGGGGATGCGCTGGAGCAGGACGGGAAGCAGGAAGGTGATCCCCACGTAGGCCGCCACCGCGCCGGCGGTGTGGCGGATGATCACGCCCAGGCCGAGCCCGAGGAGACCGAGGAGAGCCAGGAAGGCGCCCGAGAGCACCACGGCGCGGAGCACTCCCGGCTGGCCGAGGGTGGCTGTCGGTGCCCGGCCCGACGACAGGACGGCCTGGCCGATCCAGAAAGAGGCGAAGATGAGCACCTCGCCCACCACCAGGGCGATGGCCCCCACGACGAGCACCTTTCCGATCAGCAACAGGGGGCGGCGCGGCGCGGCGGCGAGCGAGGAGCGGATGGTCCCGGTGCCGTATTCGCCGGTGACCGCCAGCACGCCGAACACACCGATGGCGAGCGTTCCGAGGGCCAGGCCGGTCAACGCCTGGTTGGTGGGGTCGAAGCCCCGGTAGAACCCCTGACCCTGATGGCGGACGCTCGAAGTGGACAGGATGGTGACGGCCAGCGTCCCCACGGCGGTGACGAGCAGGGTCCACATCGTCGACCGCAAGGAGGCGATTTTGGTCAGCTCCGATCGCAGGACCTGGCTGAGGCCGTAGCGGCGGCCGGGCATCTCCAACGAGGTGAGGTAGGTCACGATGCCTCCTTTGTCCGGAATTCCACCGAGTCGCGGGTCAGCTCCATGAAGGCATCCTCCAGAGATGCCCGCAGGGGGACGAGTTCGTGCACGGTGAGAGAACGCTGCGACGCCAGCTCACCGACTTCGGCCGAGGTCATCCCCGTGACCACGATGGCCCCGTCGTCGTCCATCGTCACCTCGGCGCCCGCCCCGTGCAGGACCGACACGAACGTCGTGGACATGGGCGTGACCACCCGCACGGCATCGGCCGCGCTGCGGGAGGTGAACTCTGACACGCTCGTCTCGGCGATGAGGGCCCCTCGGCCGATCACGATGAGTCGCTCGGCCGTGAGGGCCATCTCATTGATCAGGTGGCTGGAGACGAACACTGTCCTTCCCTCGGCCGCCAGGTCGCGCAGTAGGTGGCGGACCCAGCGGATGCCCTCGGGATCGAGGCCGTTGATGGGCTCGTCGAAGAGAATGACACCGGGGTCGCCCAGGAGGGCACCGGCGATCCCGAGACGTTGTCCCATGCCGAGGGAGTACTTGCCGACGCGGTCGTGGGCCACCGAGGTGAGTCCGACGATGTCGAGCACCTCATCGATCCGCCGACGGGGAATGTCGTTCGTCTGGGTGAGACACAGGAGATGGTTGTAGGCGCTGCGGGCCGGGTGAAAGGCCTTGGCGTCGAGCAGCGCACCCACCTCGCGCAGTGGCCAACGGAGTTCCCGGTAGGGGACGCCGTTCACGAGAGCCGATCCTGACGTCGCCGTGTCGAGACCCATGATCATGCGCATGGTGGTCGACTTCCCCGAGCCGTTGGGGCCGAGGAAGCCGGTCACGACACCGGGGGTGACGTCGAAGCTCAGGTCAGAGACGGCCACGGTCTTGCCGTAGTGCTTGGCCAGGGAGCGGGCAGCGATCATGGAAACCACCGTACGGAACCGCTGGCGCGTTGAGAATGTCGCTAACCGGCGTCTTTGTACTGGGGCTGACCCCCCCTTTCCACTCGACCCGCCAACGCATCCGTCAGATCGAGGCCAGGGCCATGCCGAAGCACCGCCGACCGTTATGTCACCGTCAGGGTGAATGGCTGTCGCACGACGTGCTTCGTCTTCTCGTGCGGGAGGCGTCGCCCACCGGTCCGGAGGCCGAATGGGAGGTTTGTGCGAGCCTGGGTGGATCGGTCCAGCCGGCGATCCATGTCCAGTGCCTCCCGTCATGCAGCGTGTCCATGATCCCGCTGAGCGATTGTCTCGGGACAGTCGGGACGGGTCACGCTTAGTCATTGGGCATCTGTTGAGTCTCGACCTCGAGCGGACAAATCGGAGCTCTGAGTTGGACGGACCGGTCAACTAACGCAGTGGAGATACCGTTCGTCTGACGGCCGTGAGCCGGTTCGAGTGCAGAGCAGGGACGAACGTCCCCTGGTTCCCGTTCTTCCTGAGGGCTTTGAACCGAACCCGCTCGAAGAGAATCTCCGCCGGCCGAAAAGTTGTTCTGGCCTTGATCTTTGGTCCGATAGGGGAGTTGCTCTTGGTCCGCCGAGGGGAACAGGGCCCCAGTCGATTCGTTGCCCCTGGCCAATGATCGGGAGCGGTCCATGGCAAGCGGATGACTCTTCAGTGGCCCCGGGCCCCTTTTTCGCCCTGGGGCGTCGGCAAAAGCCCTGGTCACGAGCTTATAGAGAGCATGGACCAGCGCCTGCCAATGAGGCCACCCGCTCTTCACTGAAGGGCACTCAATTTCGAGTCGCAATTGGCCGATGGTCCCTCCGTGAGTGCGACCGGCCGACTTGGAAGTCGGGCGGCGACGCTTAGTGATCGCCGGTGCGACCGATGATGAAGATCCGCAAAAGGATCGCTGAGGACGGCAAGGGGGACCGTTGGCTCGGTCGCCCTGTTCTGTCTGCACTGGTGAGCCTGTCGGTCTTCATCACACCCATCGCTCTATCGATCGTCGCCGCCACCATCACAGCGCACCTCCTGCCCCGGCCACGGACCACCGGCTCGTTGGTCGGGTGGTGGATCGTGGTCCTGGCCGTGCCGACCGTCGTGCTCCTGGCCACGGATCGGCTTGCCCGTCGCGCCTTGCCGCTGGCGGTGTTGCTGAAGATGACGATGGTGTTCCCCGACCGGGCCCCCAGGCGCTTGGCCGTGGCTCGCAAGTCCGGGAGCACCCGGGACCTGGCTCGGCGAGTGGAGGAGGCCCGGACGCACGGGATCGACGGTGAACCGGTCGCCGCCGCCGAGAAGATCCTGGCCTTGGCCGGTGCCCTCAATGCCCATGATCGTCTCACCCGCGGTCATGGCGAACGGGTGCGGGCCCTCACGGATCTCATCGCCGACGAACTCGACCTGCCGACCGATGACAGGGATCGCCTGCGTTGGTCGGCACTTCTCCATGACATCGGCAAGCTGGCGGTTCACCCTGACATCCTGAACAAACCCGGCAAACTCGACGACGCCGAGTGGGAGGTCATCAAGAGGCATCCCCTGGAAGGGGCCAGGCTGACCGCACCCCTGGCCGGCTGGCTCGGGGAGTGGGCCCACACCATTGCCGAGCACCACGAGAAGTTTGACGGAAGCGGCTATCCCTATGGGCTGAAGGGCGACGAGATTTCGCTCGGAGGTCGAATCGTGGCCGTCGCCGACTGCTACGACACCATGACAATGGTCCGCACCTACAAGGCTTCGATGAGCCCGAAGGCGGCCCGAGTCGAACTGGCCGCCTGCGCCGGCACCCAGTTCGACCCGAAAATAGTGCGGGCCTTTCTCGATGTCTCGGTTGGACGACTCCGACCGGTGGCCGGGCCGTTGGCGTGGCTCGGGTCTCTTCCGTTTGTGAGCAGCATCCCCCAGGCAGTCTCGGTGCTCGGGCGGGTGGGAGCGGCTTCCGTCGTGGCTACGGGGGCGGTTGCCGCCGGGACCTTGAGTGCACGACCGCACACGAACCCGCTGCCCTATGCCGCGCAGGTGACGCCTACGACCGTTGCCGGGGCGCCGGCGTCGGGAGCCGGACCCACGGGGACCGGATCGGAGCGGTCGCATGGTGGAAACGGCGGTCGGCCCGACGGCCCGTCGACGGCGAAGACGGTCGGCGGTCCGGGTCGCTTGGGGGGTGGTGGCGCCTCGGGCACCGGGTCCGACGTCGGTGGCTCCAGCGGTCCCACCACGACGACGTCGACGCCGGCGAAGGTACCGGCGACGCCCACGGGAGTGGCTGTGACCTCCGGGAACGGCGACGTGACTGTCTCGTGGTCACAGCCGAACGACGGTGGCAGCCCCATCACCTCGTTTACGGTGACGCCATACGTCGGCAGTGCGGCCCAGGCTCCACATACGTTCACCTCGTCGAGCACGTCTCAGCTCGTCAGCGGACTCACCAATGGCACCTCGTACACCTTTACGGTGACTGCCACCAACGCAGTGGGTTCCAGTTCCCCGTCGGCTCATTCACTCCCGGTGACACCCGTCGCTTCGTCGCTGAGAATCATCAACGGTGGTGGCAAGCCCGGACGTGCTCAGCAGGGGGACCAGATCATCGTGACGTTTTCCCCGGCGCCATCGCCGAGGTCTCTTTGTGCCGCTTGGAACGCCACGTCGTACCCCGACCTCGCTGACCCCAACGTGGTGGTGCAAGGAACGCAGCCAACGTCCGGTGACGACACGATCACCGTCACTGACACGGCGGACTGCAACGGAGGCTTCCACTTTGGCAGCATCGATTTGGGTCAAAGGGACTACTTCAACAGCAGCGCGTCCTTCGGTGGGAGCGTCGGCGGGTGCAGGATTGTCAAGACGACTGAATGTTCGACCATCCACTGGGATGGACAGAACACCCTGACGATCACGCTCGGTAAGGAAGGTAACGTCCAACCGATTCAGACCGCACCTAGCGTCCTTGTGTACACGCCCGATCCCGCTCTTGGCCTTTCAGCGACGATCAGCAGCGGGAGGCAAGAGAACTTCTGATCTTCCGGGCCGACTCGCTGGCCATGGCGGTGTGACGACCGAAGCCTTCGGGAAGGAAGCCGAAGGCATCGCTACCAGAGGCTGCTCAGCTCGGCGTCCACGACGTTGGTGATGGGTAGCGACGACGCCGGCAGCTCGAGGTCATCGGGCCCCCTGATGGCGCGGTGGTCGAGCAGGCTGTCCATGTCGGGAGGGAGAAACCGCGTCCGTTGGGCGTAGCTGTGCTTGTCGGTCCAGCCGGCCGGCTCGCCGTGGTGGTAGCGCAGGGGTGCGTAGATATGCAGATGGCTCCGGGCCCGGGTGAGAGCCACATAGAAGAGGCGGCGCTCCTCGTCCACCTCCTCGTCGCTCCCGGTGGCCAGATCCGAGGGGAAGGCCCCGTCGGCGGCGTGGATCAGGTGGACCACGCCCCACTCACCCCCCTTGGCCGAATGGACAGTGGACAGGGTGAGCCAGTCGTCGTCGAGGGACGGGGTACCGGCGAAGTCCCCGGTGGAGGTCGGTGGGTCCAGGGTGAGGTCGGCCACCAGCTGGTTGGCGTCCGGGGCATCGGCGGCGATGCGGGCCAACGCGTCGAAGTCGGCCAGGCGCGCCTCGGGATGGTCGTAGCGACGACGGATCATGGGCTCGAGCGCGCCGCGGATCACGTCCACCTGCATGCCCGCGGAGAGCTGGTTGTCCCGGCAGGACCCGAGCGCCGCGGCCAGGGCGGACAGGTCCGCCGCCGAACGCGGTGCGGCGCCGCATTCCTGCGGGGCGACGCAGAAGCTGGCCAACGGATCGGGACCGGCCCGTCCGGGGTCCCGGACCCCCAGATGGCGCAGGACCTTCTCGATCGAGGTCGGCCCCGTGCCGTGGGCCAGATGGAGGACCCGCATCCAGGCCAACTCGTCCCACGGGTTCTGAACGAGGCGGAGCATGGCCAGGAGGTCCCGGACGTGGGCCGCTTCCAGGAAGCGGAGGCCGCCGTACTTGACGAAGGGGATATGTCTCCGACGAAGCTCCACCTCGACCAGGTCGCTGTGATGACCCGTCCGGAACAGCACGGCCTGTTGGCGTAGGGCGATGCCCGACTCGTAGTGATCGAGGATGGTCTGGCTGACGGCCATGGCCTGGGCCTGCTGGTCCGGACAGGTGGCCAGGCTGGGACGGACGCCGCCGCCTTCATCGGTCCACAGCCGTTTGGGCACGCCTTCGCCCACCCGGGCGATGACGGCGTTGGCGAGCTCGAGTATGGGAGCCGTCGAGCGGTAGTTCTGCTCCAAGGTGATGGTCGACGTCCCCGGGAAATGGAGCGGGAAGTCGAGGATGTTGCGCACGGTGGCCCCCCGGAACGAGTAGATGGCCTGGGCATCGTCGCCCACGACGGTGATGGCGATGTCGTGGGTCGCCATGGCGCGCAGGATGTCGGCTTGGACCAGGTTGGTGTCCTGGTATTCGTCCACCAGGATGTGGTCGAACCGCTCACCGAGTGCGGGGCCGACGGTGGCGTCGGTCACTGCCGCGCGCCAGTACAGCAGGAGATCCTCGAAGTCGAGGAGGCGGTGGTCCCGCTTGCGCGCGGTGTAGGCCGAGAAGATCGTGCGGAGCCCCTCGACGTCGTCGGCGCACCACGGGAACCAGCGGATCACCGTCTCCTCCAATGGCATCTGGCTGCTCACCACGCGGCCGTAGACCGAAGCCACGGTCTCGGTGCGGGGAAAGCGGGTGTGGCAGTCCGCCGCCACCGGGGCCCGGACCAGGGCCAGCAGATCCCGGGCGTCGCCCTGTCCGATGACACTGAAGCCGTCAGCCAGTCCGAGCGCCGCGCCGTAGCGGCGTAGGAGGCGGTGGGCGACGGAGTGGAAGGTCCCGGCCACGACCCGACGGGCCAGCAACGGATCGGTCAACTGCCCCGCCCGCCGGGCCAGCTCGGCGGCGGCCCGCCGGCTGAAGGTCACGAGCAGAACGCGCTCCGGCGCCACGCCCTCATCGAGGAGCCGGGCCAGCCGGCTCACCAGGGTCCGGGTCTTGCCGGTTCCGGCACCGGCCGCTATGAGCAGCGGCCCGTCACGGTGGTCCACGGCCAGCCGCTGGGTACGGTTCAATCCTTGCGCCCATGCGGGTCCGGCGGACCGAGCGACCTCGAGAGCCTGCACAGCCGGATACTAGCGGCCTGATCGAACATACGTTCGACTCCGGCCACCGCATCGGTCGTCCGATCAGCTCAAAAGATCCTGGATGTCCTGCGCCGTCAGGGCACCGGAGGCGAAATCGCCGGCGTCCATGACGTTGGTGAACAGAGCGGCCTTCTTGGCTTTGAGCGCCATGACCTTCTCCTCCAGGGTGTCCTTGGCCACCAGGCGGTAGACCATGACCTTCTTCGTCTGGCCGATGCGGTGGGTGCGGTCCACGGCCTGAGCTTCGGTGGCCGGGTTCCACCAGGGGTCGAGGATGATGCAGTAGTCGGCCTCGGTCAGATTGAGTCCGAAGCCACCGGCTTTGAGGCTGATGAGGAACACGGGAGCGGTTCCGGTCCGGAAGCCCGAAATGACGTTGTCGCGTTTGCGGGTTCTGCCGTCGAGGTAGCAGTACTCGATCCCGGCGTGATCGATCCGCTGTCGGGCCAGGGTGAGGAAGCGGGTGAACTGGCTGAACACCAGCACACGGTGACCGTCGGCGGCGATGTCTTGGAGCATCTCCATGAGGGCGTCGAGCTTGGTGGAGGGAACGGTGGTGTGTGTGGCATCGACCAGGGACATGTCGAGACTCGCCTGTCGCAGGAGGGTGAGGGAGCGGAAGATCTCGAAACGGTTCGTCTGCATGTCGCCGAGAAGCCCAAGGACCTTCTGACGTTCCCGATGCAGGTAGGTCTGGTAGAGCTTCTTGTGTCTGGCATTGAGATCGAGCTCGAGGACCTGTTCCTGCTTCTCGGGGAGGTCCTGGACGACCTGCTCCTTGGTCCGGCGCAGGATGATCGGCCTGACACGCCGACGCAATTGCACCAGGCGTTCGGAGTCGGCCTTCTTCTCGATCGGTGTGCGGTAGTGATCGGTGAAGTGGTCCGGACTGGTGAAGAGACCGGGCGCCGTGATGGACAGCAGGGACCAGAGCTCCATCAGATTGTTCTCGATAGGCGTTCCGGTCATGGCCACCTTGAATGGCGCTGGCAGCATTTTGGCTCTCCGGTAGGCCTGCGAGCCCCGGTTCTTGGCGAACTGGGCCTCGTCGAGGAACAGCCCGGCCCAGTCAATCGCCGCGTAGTCGTCGTACTCGAGACGGAACAGTGCGTAGGACGTGATCACCAGGTCGACGTCGGCCGCCATCTTCTCCAGGGCGGCGCCCCGGCGGGTCTCGGTCTCGGTGACGGTGACGGCCCGGAGTCCGGGGGCGAACCGTCGGGCTTCGGCCGCCCAGTTGCCGACGACGCTCGTGGGGGCCACGACCAGATACGGCGACCCGGTGAGCCCCCGTTCCTTCGTGTGGCACATGAGGGCCAGGGCCTGGATGGTTTTGCCGAGGCCCATGTCATCGGCAAGGACGCCACCGAGCCCGTGTTCGTGGAGGTAGGCCAGCCAGTTGAACCCGGTCAGCTGATAGGGCCGGAGGGTGGCGTCGAGACTGTGGGGGGCGGAGTGTTCGATCCTGGTGCTCGCCTCGGTGAGGGCCCGCACCGAGGCTTCCCACTCAGAGGCCTGGGCCGTGGTGACCCCGAGACGCTGGAGGTCTTCCCACAGGCTGGCCTGGAAGCGGCTGATGCGAATGCTGCCGGCCCGGTCGTCGGTGAGCGCCCGGGCTTCGGCGATGAGCTCGGCCAGTTGGCGGAGTTCGGGGCGATCGAGGGAGAAGTAGGTCCCCGAGGGCAGGATGAGATGCGACCGTTCGTGGGCCAGGGCCACGAAGAGCTCGGCAAAGGGGACGTCCTCGCCCTCGACGGAGATGGTGACCGACAGATCGAACCAGTCCCGATCGTCTGACGGGAGTCCTCCCAGACTGACAACGGGTGCGTCGACGACTTCGTGGTATGCGGGGACCGTCCCAGTTTGCTCGATCTCGACGCCGTCGATCTCGGACAGGGCGGGGAGGAGTTCGGAGACGAACAGCACGGCCGCCATCCCGTCGAGGACGGCCCCCGGGGCCAGGCGCTCACCGAAGATGGTGGTCTCGACCAGTCCGGGCACAGAGCCGACCACTTTCATCACGGCGTCGACGATGGAGTTTTCGGCCAGACGATTGCCGGTACCCTTCGACGCGTCCCACAGCCGCTCCCGCCATCCCGATCCCGCCGCCCCCCGGGTCCAGGTCAGCTCCACGCGGTGCCCCTCGCTGTGTGCGGCGGTGAGAAGAATGCGGGCGGCGGGCGGCGCCGGAAGATCGACGGACCCGTCACTCGAACGCACGTCGATCCGACGCCGCAGCCTGGGGTAGAAGTCGAGCAGGAACCGCTCCTCGTCGGGCGGGGGCACCCGCAGGGGCGTCGACGCCAGGAAGCGACGAAGGTGGTCGTCCACGGGCGCCGCGAACGGAGCCATGACGAGATGGGCGCCGGCGGCCCGATCGGTCGGACCGTTCCACCAGGCGATGCCGTGGGCCGGCGTGCCGATCAGGAGAGACGAACCGAGGGGGACGTCGCCGTCGTCGACGGCGACCCGGGGCCGGAGCTCGAGCCTGCCGTCGGACCGGGTGGCCTCGAGGGTGACGGAAGCGGGAGCGATCCGGAGGTCGACAGGCCCGGCCTGGCGCCCGCTGTGGATCAGGGGCAACTGGAGGTCCCGGGCCTCGACGAGCAGATCCCAGAGGCGGCGGCTGTTGATCGCCTGGAGCCAGACGGATTCGGCCGACGAGGCATAGGAGCGACCGATGACCACGCGACTGAGCGCCAGGAGCTCGGAGAGAACGGTCAGGTGCTCAGCGGTGCGGCCCGTTACCGATCGCCGGTAGGAGAGGTAGTCCAGGTTCGACCATGAGATGCCGGTCCTCACCCAGCGTCCGCTGGGGCTCCGCAGAACCGGTCGGACCCGGATCCCCGCCGCCGACGTGTTCGACGCGGGCGCGCTCTTGGGCGTCGTCAGGACCAGCTCGAACTGGAGTCCGATCTCGGCCGGAGGCAACCAGTCCGGATCCGATTCGGCCGGACCGGATGCATTGGCGGACATGAAGATCTGGAGGGGGGTCTCCCAACGGGGCGCCTTGGTTGTGCGTTTGGATGGCGGCGTTCGCTCGGCGCTCGACCGGGGCCGTGGGGCCGGCGTTGGCGCCGATGCCGGGGGCGCATCTCGGTTGGCCAGAAGAAGGGCCACGGCGTGCTTGCAGTTGATCTCGACCGGGCAGGTGCAGACGGCGTCGATCCCCACGATGCGGCCCGACGTCGATCGTCGCACGATGGCCGTCACCCCGTAGGGGGATCGGGCCCCGCCCTGGACTTCGCCGAATGCGCAGGCCCCGTCCTCCGTCCACCGCACGCGTCGGACCGCCCCCTGGCGGGCATAGGCCTGTCCCCGGGTGAAGGTCGCCGACCCGACGAACCTCCTCAGGCTCTCCACTTCGGCGGGCGTGAGCACGCTTGCGCTCTCCTCGGGTCGGGACGTACCCAATGACGGTAGTGCCCGGGTGTGACGCCGAGAATGGCCTCAGGAGTCGCTCAGATTCCGGAAAGCTGCTCGGTCTCGAGGTCGAGCGGAGTGTCGGCCAGCGGCTCGGCCAGGTCCACGAATACAGCCATGGCCGGGTCGGAAGCCTTGGCCTCGAAGGCACGGCGCAGGTCGGTCACGCCCAGGCCGTCGGGGTCACAGAAGGCGCACTCGATGAAGGGGGTGGTACTGGAGGCCGTCGGGTAGTGGGGGAAGACCCCGCCCTCGATCCCGGCCACCATGGCCCCGATGGTTTGGCCCACGCGGTCGAGGACTTCGCTGGTGACGGAGTAGCCGATCCTGTCGAACTTGCCTTTGACCGAGACGAACCAGTACTCGGCTGTGACATCGGCGTCGGGGGCGCCCCGGAGCAGCCGGGCGGCCTGGCCGTAGACGGCGAGCTGCAGTTTCTGGCCCTGGGCGTCGGGGTTCTCCTCGGACAGGTCCCCGTAGCCGCGGGAGCTGCCGGTCTTGTAGTCCACGACGTGGATGGTGCCGTCGGCGGCCATGTCGACCCGGTCTGCCATGCCTCTGAACTGGACGGACCGGTCGTCGGGGAGACCGATGGCGATGGTGCTCAGATCGGAACGGGCCAGGCCGAAGGCCAACTCGGCCGCCACCGGCCGGGTGCCGTTGCTCATGCGGTGGTCGCTGTCGGCCCGGAGGAAGCGCAGGAGGTCGGCGATGATCCTCTTCTTGTCGCGCTTCCAGAAGACGGGCCGTCCGGTCAGGCCGTGGGTCTCGTATCGGGCGCAGACAAGTTCGCCGATCTCGATCATCCGGTCGCGGTCCGAAGCCGACCACGGTTCGGTAGGCCCGGGCTGATCGGCCACTGGCCGCTCCAGGACTTCGGCGATGAACAGTTCCAGGGCATCGTGGATGAGAGAGCCCCAGTCACGGGGAGATATCTGCAGGAGATCCTCGGGGTTCTCCACCGCGTCCACGCCGAGGACGGAGCGCAGGAGGTAGGCGAAGGGGCAGACGGCCCAGGCCTCGAGCCTGGTCGCCGAGGTGGGTTGATCGGCCGGTGAGGGGACAGCCAGGCCGCTCAAGTTCCCGTCGTAACGGGTGAAGTGTTCGCTTCGACGGGCCGCCACGACACCGGCGCCGGCGTTCAAGGTTGCGTCGCCGGCGGTGGCCAGTGCCGAGGAGCTCAACCGGGTCGAGCCCTGGCCCATGAGGGCACGCAGACGGTGCTCCTGCTCGCTGGCGGGAAAGTCCATATGGCGGAGACCGGCGTCGAAGGAGGCGACATGCTCCAGCCAGGGCCGGTCAGCGGCGAGCAGCTCGTCCGACCACCAGCGCTCGCCGGCGATGGCGCTGGCCATCTGCAGGACCCAACGCGAGGGGACCCGCTCGATGTTGCGACGCAGGTCGCCTCGGGGGACACAGAGCACCTGACGCCAGGCGCCGGCCAGAGCAGCCAGCAACTGGCGGTGTTGGCTCTCGACGCGCTGCGCCCGCAGCGGCAATTCGTCGCCGGTCGCCTCACGCTCGTGATCGGGGAGCAGGGAGTCCTCGTGGGTGGGTGAAGGAAACAGCCCTTCGGCCAGACCGAGCACGACGACCAGATCGAGGTCGAGCCCGACCCCCATGCTGATGGATCCGACGAGCACTCCTTCGCCCATGCGTCCGACCCGACCGAGGTCGGCTTCGAGCTCGAGCTCGATGGTGCGGGCGAATACGTCGAGGGCCACGGACTCCTCGACGGCGTCCAGGCAGGCCAGTCGGTCGAGAGCCCGCTCCGCCCGTTCGGCCCCCTTCTGCTCCACCAGCGGCCACGAGACTCGACGGCGCTCACTACCGAACAGGCTCTCCAGACGCCGACGGGCCCAGCCGACCCGCTCGCCCCACGGCCGGGGCCGGGCCGCGGCCTGGGCCAGGTCGTCGATCAAACCCAGCACGAAAGCCCGGAGATCACGCGCCCGTCCCGCATCGGAGCGGGCGCGCTCGGCCCGCCACTCCGGCGCGTCGGGATCAGCCTCGGCTCGCGCCGCGCTGTCGTCTAAGTCACCAGCCAATGTGGCCAGTCGGAGGTCCCAGTCGTGGCGCCCGCCGACGACTCCGGCGTCACGGGAAAGCCGCTCCCAGGCGGTGACCGGGATGGCCCCACCATCACGACGCAATCGAGCCCCAGCCAGCCAGGCAAAGACGTCTTCACGCCGGAAGCCGCTCTCGGGCAGCTCGAGCAGTTGCAGCAACGTGCGACCCGCCACCCGGGCGGTGAGCGGCATCACTGCCGCCCCATTGAGGGCAATGCCGGCGGCGGCCAGCTGCTCGTGGGCCAGCCGGGCATAGGGCTCGGGGCTGGCGTGGAGGATGGCGATCCGGTCGAGCGGCGTCCCCGCCCGAGTCGCGTCGACAACGGCCCGTACCGCCGCCCGAACCTCCTCGTCGCAGTCGGACACGGTGACGATCCGCGTCCGCTCGCCCACCACCTCCATCGGATCGATATCTGCCGTCCCCTCACCCGTCTCCGCCCCGGCGATCCGCCGGACCGACAGCGTGACCTCGGCGTCGGCCCGCGCGTCCCCGGTCGTCCCGGCGATGACGGCCAGATCACCGAGTTCGCCAACGGACCGCAGCAGTAGCCCCCCGTGTCGCGAAATGCGCTCAGGCAGGTAGACGACAACAGCGCCGAGGCCACGAATCGCCGACTCGTCGGTGCGCAGCGTCTCGACGGCAGAATCGATCAGGTCCTCCTCGTCGTACCAATCCATATCGAGTCGGCCCCGGGCCGCCCGATGGAGACGAACGACATCGGCGGCACGATTGCTTCTCCTGGCCAGGGAGTCGAGGGCGCCATCGGAGAGATCACGGAGCTCCCGGTAGGCGGCGATCAGCGCCGTCTCGGTCGCCGCGTGGCCGGCGACGGGAGCGAAAATCCCGGGCCGCTCGGCCACAGAAGCCCGAAGGGCGGCGGCAATGACCGGCGTCGACACCGGCCTGCGCCCGGCGCCGGCCAGGCGGGAAGATCCCAGAAGCTCGGCCATGCGGTACACGGTGACGAAGGAGACGGCGGCCACGCCGATCCCCCGGCGAGAAGCCGGCCCGAGCGCCCCCGACGCCAGTCGCCGGCGCGTCGCCACACCCACGTAGTTCGAGGGGACCACGACGCTGACCGGCGTCAGCGGATCGCCGTCCTTGGCCTCGCTGACCGCGGCGCGCAACGCTTCAGCCGCCGGCCGCCCGTATCTCACCCGCCGGACCTCGACACTCACGTCTTGGATCGTAGGCCTCTATCTGGACGAGTCCCGTCACGGTAACTCCGACGCCAGAGAGCACCCATCCCTTCGAGAGAATGGGTGCCCTCACCACGAGGCGACGACTCTTCCATTCGCAACCGCACCGACCGTCCTGACGGGCCGGTGACCGTCACTCGCTGTTATCCCTCCGTCCTAATCGGCCAGACATTTCGCGTCTTTCCAGCTTTCCTTGCCGGCCTTGGCCTTGATGTGGCTCTTGTGGCCGCCGGCCACGGCGTCGGTATCCGACTGCTCGAGCTCCAAGTCCTCGTCGAGGGCGGGGCCCGTCGTTGTGCCTGCATCCTTCGGTGCACTACCCATGTCGTTTCTCCCTGCATTTGGCGGTTGGGGGGCGATATGGACACTGTAGTGAACCACTTTTCGGCTGTCTGTCGCCCAGACGACACAACGGAAAATAGGCTCTGAAGTGGGATTATCGGTCGTAGTGGTGCGATAGCTACGCCGAGGTGTCGACGAATTGCTGCCGGTAGAGATGCGCGTAGAGTCCCGACGCGTCGAGGAGGGCGTCGTGGGTCCCGGATTCAACGACACAGCCACCGTCGAGGACGACGATGAGGTCGACGTCGCGAATGCTCGTGAGACGGTGCGTCACGATGAAAGCTGTGCGTCCTCGTGCCAGCAGGTCGAGATTCTGCTTGATCGTCTGTTCGGTTTCGGCGTCAAGGGCGCTGGTGGCTTCGTCGAGAAAGACAACCGATGGGCTCCTGTACAGGGCTCGAGCGATGGCAATGCGTTGTGCTTCACCTCCCGAGAGCTTGAGTCCACCGTCGCCGATACGCGTGTTGTAGCCGAGGGGCAGCTTGCTGACAAAGCTGTCGACGTCGGCGATCTGAGCCGTTTTGCGTAACGCCTCATCGTCCACGGGGTGAGATCCGAAGGCGATGTTCTCGGCGATGGTGGCGTCGAAGACATAGGGGCTCTGGAGTACGAAGCCGATCCTGGCGCGCAACTCTTGGTGTCGAACGTCGGCAATGTCGACGCCGTCATACGAGATGCTGCCGCTGGTGGGTTCGAGAAGGCCGGCCAGAAGCCGGAGGAGGGTGGACTTGCCCGAGCCCGACCGTCCGACGAGGGCCACCGTCGTCCCCGGGGGCACGTCCAAATTCACCCTCGAGACGGTCGCCTGGTCGTGGGGTCGGTAACGGAACTCCAGGTCGTGGACGACGATGTGACCCTGCAGCGATGTCACCGGACGGAGGCTGTCACGGCGGTCGCCCTGCTCCGGTTCGTGAGCCAGGACATCGTGGATCCGGGCCAGCAGGACCGATGACACCTGAACTTGGTCCCAGAAGTACATAAGAGCGAGGAGAGGCGCCGTTGCCGTGAAGACAAGGGCCATGAAGGCCACGTACTGACTCAGCGAGATTGAATGAGAGTGCACGGCGAGGGCCCCGAGGTAGACGAACGCCGCGTAGGTGGCCAGCGTGAGGCCGGCCACCAGAGCTTCGTAGCGGCCGAGGGCCAGATACGCCGGTGTGACGCGCCCGCTCACCTCGGAGAACGTCTCGCGTAACTTGGCCCGGAGCCCGGACTCCGCCCCCAGGGTCTTCACCGTCTCCACGCCCTTCAGCAGGTCGATCTGACGCGATTGGTAGTGCCCATGGGCCTCCTCCATGGCCGCGAATACCGGTCGGAGTCGACGTTGGGAGTACCGCATCATGCCGGCGTAGAGCGGGATCGTGGCCAGGAAGGCCAGGGCCAGAGGCACCGAGTAGGTGGCCATCAAGACGATGGCCACCACCAGGAGAAGGGCGGCGGTCGCCGCTTGTATGCCCTCTTGGACGATGAGCCGGCGGACATCGGCCATGCCGGCCACCCGTCGTTCGAGATCACCGGTGCGCCGGCGGGCGAAATACGACATGGGCAGGTCGAGAAGTTTGGAGGTGAGAAAGTCGAGGGTCGAGGTGTCGAAACCCACGGCAACGGCAACGAGGATCCGTCGTTGCAGGTACAAGCAGAAACCGCTGGCGGCCACGATCCCGAGAAGCAGCAGTCCGAAGAGATTTATCCTGGCCACACTCGTCTTCCCGTTCAGGGCGGCCACAATGTGCTGAACGGTGACGGGAACGGCGACCTCGCCTCCGGCCACGAGTAGTGCGAGGGCGAATGCCGCAACCAGGGTCCCCCGGTGCTCGGTGATGAATGGCACCAGCCATCTCAGTGACACTTCATCTGTGGGTGCCTGGTCGAGATCGGTGGTGCGCTCCACCGTGGCGCCGAACCCCGTCCAGTCGTGGTCGAACTCGGCACGGGACACGGTCCGAAGTCCGATGGCGGGGTCGGCGATGCGAGCCTGGTCGTGGCTGAGTCCATAAAGAACGACCCAGTGGTCGCCTCGCCAGTGCACGATGGCAGGGAGGCTGAGCTGATCGAGCCGGTCTCGCGACACGCGCCGGGCATCGACGTCGAGCCCCGCGGCGCGTCCCGCTTCCACGAGACCGGTCAGGGTCGTCCCCTCGGTTCCCGTTGCGGCGGCATCCCGCAGGAATGTCACTGACACGTCGCGGCCGAAATGCCGAGTCACCATGGCAAGACACGCAACTCCGCAGTCGGTGGCGTCGAACTGGGCGACGAACGGAAAACGCCGACCTCTGCGCACGCGTCTCGTCGACAGTGGTCTCGCAGGCTCTTCCTTCACCCTCGGGTGTTCGGACCCCTGTTCGTAGGGCAGCTGGTCCTCGACAAAGTCAAGAGGGACCTGTTCAGCCCCCCGCCGGTCGCGCTGATCGGCCAGCTCCCGGAGCCGAACCGCGAATCTCGGACTCGCCTCCTGCAGCTGCCGGACGGCGTCGCCGTCCACGCGCAGCAGTCTCGACTCGATGGCGGCGGTGACCGTGGCCCGACGAGGCGTATTCTCGAAGAGTCCCCGTTCACCGAAGAAGTCACCCATCCGTAGATAACCGATGACCTCCGCATTGTCCCCCTGTGAGACGGTCAGCCTGCCGGCAACCACGGCATAGACCGCACCGGCGGGATCGCGCTCGTGCACGATGACGTCCCCGGCGGCCACATCCAACGTCTCGAACGACTGCAGGAACTGCGACAGCACGTTCAAGGAGAGGGCAGAAAAGGCGGGGTGGAGCCGCAGGACACGAAGGATCTCCTGCATCCGGATATGAGCGGAAAGGGCGTCGGCAATTTCGGGATGCAGGTCGACCAGGGCATCGAAGGCTTCGCGCGGTAAGCGCAGTACCTCCACGTCCTCTGAGGCACGCACCGTGGCCGTACGGTGAGCCCCCGCCATCAGAGCGGCCTCACCGAACACCGCCCCGGGGTCGACCCGGCCGAGCATGACGTCCACGCCATTGCGACGGACGACGACTCGGGCACTCCCCGATGTCAGGACGAAGAGGCTGTCGGGTTCATCGCCTTCGCGCACGATCTCGTCACCGAAAGCGAACTGCTGGCGGCGGAACATCTGGCATACCAGTGCTCGCAAGTGATCGGGTACGAGAAGGACGAATCCCACCTCATGGAGGAGCACGAGCTCCGCCTCCGTGAGGCGTTGGGGGCTGTCGCTGATACCGGTGCTCATACCGGTCCGCGCCAGACGTCACGACCGATCAGTTGCCGTTTCACGGCCTCGACGACCAGCTCCTTCTCCACGTCCCTCCGAACGACAGGATCGGTCGGATCAGGGGGTTCACGGTGGCGCACCCAGACGACCGACCAGTGGGAATCGTCACGGACCGGTCCGACCGGGGTGTGGAGTTGCGCCGAGAGCATGCGGGCTGCGAGTCCATCACCGAGTTGGCCGGCGCGGACCGTGCGCCACTCGACCGTTCCTCCGGCGCGGTCAGCGATCTGCTTGGGTGGGAGACCGTCCTCGTTTGCGCACAAAAGCGCTTCACGCGCCGCCGATTCCGTTGCCACGACGCATGACTCAAAAGTGACGACGCTCCATTCGAGCCACCGTTCGGCCACGAATCCTGCAATTGTCGACTCGTCGGCAATGTGCTCCCCCAGCCGCTCGTGGGCCCGACGCCATGCCGTCAGGGTGGCCATGCGCTCGCGCCACCAATCCTCTCCCATGGCACCGAGCTCGGTTGTGTCGTCGTCGACGGTGGGTTCGGCGAGTTGGTCGATCTCGGTCGCGGTCGGTACCACGGCGCCGACCAGCTCGGCGGCCGCCAACCACGAGAGAACACGGCGAGACTCGCTCTCCCAGAACCCGCGACAGAACGAGTCGACGCGCAGGGCAATCTCGAATTCGGCGGGCATCCGAGGGGGCCGAGATGGCGACAGGGTGGGCCCGCCCAGCACCACGGCACGCCTCAGGTGAGACTCCCATTCCGACATGGTGATGGCCCGGGCGGCGAGCCAGGACCGGAGATCTTCGCCCGCCTCGAGCTTGCGATGCCTCCGAAAGGACTCTGCGGCACGGCGCACGTCGTCGTGGGTCGCCGCCCCCTCTCGGGCGCGCTGGATACCCTCGGCGCACCAACAGACGAGGGCGTCCCATGACCCGTCGGAGATTCCGGCCAGGACGACGTCCTCGTAGCTGACCGTGTGGTCCCCCACCTCCACGAGCGGCCCCCGAGGGAGTGTTGCCATCGGCAGCATCCTCGCGCGGATCCTCCATTGATGGCGGCGACATGAGAATGGAGTCCCCGGGGACAGCCGGCGCCGACATACTCTCTTGGCCATATGGAATGGCCGATTCTGGCGGATCTGTCCCCGAGCGAAGGCCTTGAGGTCCTGAAGCTCTGTTCCCGTCGGCGCATCGGACGGGGTGAGTTCGTGTGCCGGGAGGGTGAGCGCGGTGACAGGCTGTTTCTGTTGGAGTCCGGCCATGCCCTGGTCGAGACCGTGACCAGCGAGGGAAACGTCAGCACGTGCGCGGTCATCGGACCGGGCGATGTCTTCGGCGAGCAGGCCCTTGTCTCGGGAATAGACCGCCGGGCGGCGTCTGTCGTCGCCATCGAGCCTCTCGACCTCTTGTACATGACCCGGCCGGAGTTCGAACGATTGAGCGTTGCTCATCCGGCAGTGAACAAGTTTCTCTTGACGATCATGGCGGCGCGCCTTCAGGACGTGACGACGCAGTTGCTCGAGGCACTGTATGGATCCGCCGATCAGCGGATCTTTTCGAGCCTCCAACGGCTGGCCCGCGCCTACAGAACGCCGGACGGCATCGGTGCTCGGATTCCTTTGCATCAGGGCCAGGTTGCCTCTCTGGCGGGAACCACCCGGCCGACGGCAAACCGGATTCTCAAAGATGCAGCACAGGCTGGTGCCATCCAGCTGGGCCGGGGCCATTTGCTCATCGTCGACATCGATATCCTGAACCGGCTCGCTTCTGAGGCGGGGTCAAGCCTGTGAACACCGTCCCGCCAAGGCACAGCCGAGGTCGGCCACGCCCGGCCACCACGGTGCCGAGGGTCCAGCCCATCTTGTCCAGGACATCGGTGGTGGGCGGGTAGCCGACCCGATCGAACGTCCCCTGGGCCGAGACGAACCGGTACTCGGCCGGCAGGCGGGATGCACCGAGCAACGAACGACAACGCTGACTGGAGACACACCGAACCCGCTCGGCCACGCGATGCCCGACGTCAGGCGAAGAGAGAATGCGCGCCCGTTGTCGTAAGTCGGGCATCGTTGTTAGCATTGGGTAGGGCCGGTCTATGGGTTTTCAAAGCCCAGAAAACGGGTAAAAGGGCCTGCTACTGAGATGTCTCGACGGCGGACGTCGGTCTTGCTCGGCGAAGGGCTCAATTCGGTGAATCCGGCGCCTGTGGCTCCGGTGGAGGGAGTGGCATCCGGTGCGGAAGTCGAAGATTACGTGGGTGACGGGTGCGGTTGCTCTCCTCCTGGTTGCCGGGCCGCTGGTGACGTCGTCGGCCGTCTCGGCCGCGTCGTCGGGCACGGGCCCCACGCCGTTGAGCGCGGCACAGGCGGCCGCATTGTCGAACAACGTCACCCAGAGGGTGATCGTTGTTCTGAAAGACCAGGTGTCTCAGTTCCCGTCCTCGCGCGCGCTGATCAAGAGCCGGTCCGCCGTGGTGAACAGCCTCCAAGCTCCGATCCTCGGTGACCTGACCGCCACCAAGGCTCACAATGTCCACTCGTACACCACCATCAACGCGGTGTCCGCCACGGTGTCGCCGGGCGAAGCGGCCCGGCTGGCCGCCGACCCGGCGGTGGCCGAGGTCGTTCCCGACCAGATCATCAAGCTGGCCAGTCCGTTCGATGCTGCGGCCACCCCGAGCGCGACGGGCTCGGCCTCTCGCACTCCGCCGGCCGGAACCTGTCCGGCCAAGGGTGCGCCGCCGCTGCTCGAGCCCCAGGCGCTCGGTATCATCCACGCCGACGCCACCACTCCGAACGCCGGGACGGCCCGCTCCCTCGGGATCGACGGCTCGGGTGTGACGGTGGCGTTCATCGCCGACGGCCTGGACATCAATGACACCGACTTCATCCGGGCTGATGGCAGTCACGTCTTCGTGGACTACAAGGACTTCAGCGGCGAGGGCACATCGGTCCCCACCGGTGGTGACGAGGCTTTCCTCGACGCCAGCTCCATCGCAGCCCAGGGTCGCAAGGTCTACAACATCAGCCACTACAGCGCCCTGCCTCTGAACCAGCCGTGTGACATCCGGGTCGAAGGTGTCGCCCCTGGAGCCAGCCTGGTCGGGCTGGACATCTTCGGGGCCGAGGATGCCGGTTTCGAATCGTCGTTCCTGCAGGCCATCGACTACGCCGTGTCCAGTGACCATGTCAACGTGCTCAACGAATCGCTCGGGAGCAACTACTACCCCGACGACCAGGCCAGCCTCGATCTCATCAAAATGGCCAATGATGCAGCCGTGGCTGCCGGGACCACCGTGACGGTGTCGAGCGGCGACGCCGGCGTCACCAACACCATCGGTACGCCGGCCACCGATCCGAATGTGATTTCGGCCGGAGCCTCGACCACCTACCAGCTGCCCGCCCAGATCGGCTATGGCGGCTTCCAGTTCCCGGGGGTGACGGGGTTTCTCAACAACAACATCAGCGCCCTCAGCTCGAGCGGCTTCGAGCAGGACGGGTCGACCATCTCTCTGGTGGCGCCCGGCGAGCTCAACTGGGCGTTGTGCTCCAAGGACATCAAGAAGTACAGCGAATGCACCGACCTGGCCGGCCAACCGGCACCGGTGGAGGAGAGCGGAGGGACGAGCGAGTCGGCGCCCCTGACGGCCGGGGTGGCCGCCCTGGTGATCCAGGCCTACGGCAAGACCCACGGCGGGGCGTTGCCCAGCCCCGCTCTGGTGAAGCAGATCCTCACGAGCACGGCCGATGACATCCAGGCTCCGGCCGACGAGCAGGGATCAGGTCTCTTGGACGCCTACCGGGCCGTGTTGGCGGCCGAGGCGTACAAGGCTCCGGCCGCGACGACCGCCGTGCCCGACACCCTGCTCGAGAGCACGCCGCAGTTCAACGCCACCACCGCGGCGGGGACGGCCGAGAGCTTCACCGAACAGCTGACGAACCTGGGGTCGACGCCGGAGACGGTGGCGGTCTCCAGCCGCACCCTGGGCGCCTACTCACCGGTCACCTCGGCCACGGTGACCCTCAGCGACACCTCCAGCCCGAAGAGCGTCGATTACCAGGGCTTCACCGACAACTACCAGGCGGTGACCTTCAACGTGGGAACCGGAGTGGACCGGCTGAACGGCTCGATCGCCTTCCAGGCCACGTCGAGCGCCCTGGCGGGCAGGGTCAGGATGGACCTGATCAGCCCGACGGGTCAGCTGGCTGACTATTCGCTTCCGCAGGGCATCGGCAACTACGGCGACGCCCAGGTGGCCGACCCGGCGCCGGGCATGTGGACGGCGTACATCTGGAGCCGTGACAGCGCCGGTGGTGGAACCACGGGCCCCGTCATCTTCGGAGCGAGCGTCGCTTCCTATAAGCCGTTCGGCACCGTCAGCTCCCCCACTCTGACCATCGGCCCCGGCGCCACCGATCCGGTCACGCTGTCGGTCCAGACGCCGTCCAGTCCCGGGGACATGTCCGGGTCGCTCGTGGTCTCGTCGTCGTCGCAGGCGGCGCTGGCCATCCCCGTGACCCTGCGATCGCTCGTGCCGAGCGGTCCGACCAAGTTCTCCGGCGTCCTGACCGGTGGCAACGGCCGGGCGTCGTTCACCGGGGTGACGGAGTACTACCAGCTCGACCTGCCGGCCGGAGAGCCTGAGCTCAACGCCTCGGTCAAGCTGGCCAACAATCCCAACAACCAGACCTACGCCTGGTTGATCGATCCGTCCGGTCAGGCCCAGGCCTTCCAGAGCAACGGCATCGTCACCGTGAAGGGCGGCCAGCTCTTCTATACCAACAGCCTGGGGACCAGCCTGCACATGATCGACCCGGCGGCGGGACGGTGGACCCTGATCATCACGTTCGCCCCCACGGTCTCGGGGACAGCCCTCAGTGAACCCTTCACGGTGTCGGTCGACCAGAACCCCGCCGCCGTCAGCACGGTGGGGTTGCCCATTAGTGGCCGGATCAATGTCGACCATCCGGCCGTGGTCGACGTGAAGGTGACCAACACCGGGATCGCCCCGGAGGCCTACTTCATCGACGGGCGCACGGACGCCACCACGCAGTACAACCTGCCCTCGGTCACTTCGGCCCAGGCCACCGTGCCGCTCTCGGTGACGGGCAACATCCCCTTCTATCTGGTGCCCAGCCAGACGACGGAGATCGACGGCACGGCCACGACGGCGGGAAGCGAACCCATCCAGTTCGATCTGGGTGCTCCCTCCGGGGACCCCGACGTCGGATCCGGGCAGGGGCTGTCGGTAGGGGCCACCGTGACCGGCACTCCGGTGTCGGCCGGGGAGTGGGATCTCGCCCCCGACGTGGTCGGACCCTTCGGCCCCACCGGAGCGACGCCCGAGACGGTGGACACCACGCTCACCGCCACCACTGAAGGCTTCGACCCCGCCGTGAGCTCCGACACCGGAGACCTGTGGCAGGCGGCCATCGGTGCGCCAATCACGGTGAGCCCGGTGATCGTCCAGCCGGGGAAGAGTGCGGTCATCCCGGTGATCTTCGCTCCCACGGGGACCAAAGGCACCAAGGTCTCGGGGGTGCTGTATCTCGACGACGACAGCCTCTTCTCGCTGTACGGGACTCTGTCGCCGAACGCCGACACGGTGGCGGCCGTCCCGTACTCCTACGTCATTCGGGGGTAGCGCAACGAGCTCGGGAAAAGGGGGACGCTTTTATAAGTGACGCCGGCGGAGCTCTCATCTTGTCGATGTCATGTCTCTGAGGGCACGTGCCGCCTTCTTCGCTTCGTACATTGCCTGATCGGCCTCGTGGACGAGCTTCATCGGGTCGGTGGCCGAATCACACTGGGCCAGAGCAACGCCCACGCTGGCCTGGAGCGGAACCAGGAAGCCTTGCACCTGGATGCTGTGCTCGGCGACTGTCCGACGGATGCGGTCTGCGACGGCATCGCCGTCCTTGCTGTGCTCATGACACAGCACGATGAGAAACTCGTCTCCGCCCAGGCGTCCCACCACGTCACACAGGGAGGTCGCCTTCAGAAGCGCCTGCGCCGTCACGAGGATGGCGTTGTCACCTGCTTCGTGACCGTACTCGTCATTGAGGAGCTTCAGGCCGTCGAGATCGACGAAAAGAACGGCGACGGTCTCTCCCCCCTCGATGCGCCGGCTGACGTCGGTAGTGAGGGAGTCGAGCACCGCTGCGCGGTTGAGCAGACCGGTGAGTCGGTCGTGTGTCGCCGCTTCCTGCAGGAGTGCCCGCTGAACCTCTCGCTCGCGGATCCGGGAGGCAAGGGTGTCGACGCTGGCTTGGAGGGCGTGCCCAGTTCGACCGGGCAACGCGGCGAACGACTCCGGATGGGCAAAGTCCTCTGCCGCCAGGGCGACGGCCGTCAATTCGACCGCCTTCAAGGTCGAGGCCATTTCGTTGAACGCAGCGGTTGCCGTGACCACTTCCCGGGGACCTCGATCGGGGAGTCTCTCGAGGTCGAAGTCGCCCCCCCGAACCTGTCGTGCGACGGAGGCCAGGTCCCTCAGGGGTCGGGTGAGGGCGCGACTGGCGACGATGACCCCACCAACGGTGACGAAGCCAATCATGACGAGGAAGAGGATCTCGTCGATGAAGCCGTGGCTCGCATCCGACGCCTGTGCCAGGGCCGAATCCTGGAGATCGCGTGACGCGGCGACCACGAGCGCTTCGAAGGCGGCCACATACTGGAGCGCGGGCCGCTCGGAGCTACCCGCAAAACTTAGATTGCCGACGAACGGTGCCGGTAGGTCACCGATGGCGACGGACAGGGCCTGCTGAATCGTGGCGTCAAAGCGCCGATTCACCTGATTGTGCTGGAGGGCGGTCCACTTGGCCTCCGCCTTCGGGCCCAGTTGGCCGGCGAATTCACTGGTTGCGCTTTGAAATGTGCCGGTCCCCTGAGTCAGTTCCTTCTTGGCACCGGATGGTCCGGTACCCTCCAGGACATAGATGGCACCCTCGGCCTCGTCGTTGGCGGCCAGGAAAGCTGCATAGGTTTGGCGAAGTGCCGAGGCGTGGACCTCGAACGACCCTGGCGGCTGCCACGTGGCGATGTCTTGCTGAAGCCCCCGGTAATCCTTGTACCAGAGATTGTTGATATCGGTCCCCATCTTGGCCACGAAGGTGTGGACAGTGTCATAAGCGACTGTGTCGGCGGCGATCCGGGGGATGATCACGTGCAACTGGGCAACGTCTGCCCGGAGGACGGGGGTCGATGAGAACGTGGTGAAGTCGCCGATCTTGTCCGTGCCCTGTGCCAGCTGGACTGCAAATGGGACAGTGGGCTTGAGAAGGCGGTCCAGGGTCGTCTCGCTGATGCCGACGCTCGAGGCGTAGGACACGGCCGACAGCGGTACGACCAAGGAGTTCAGCTCTGCCCGGGCGGAGGCGACCGTTTGCAGTTCGGAGGCGTCCCTCGCCACCACCTGAGCCTTCTCACGAAACGTCCATCCCGAGGCACCTTTCAATCCGACGAAGATTCCCGTCGAAAGCAGGGGGAGCAAGACGACGAGGATCAGCATCAGCGGGACTCCCGGATGCCAGCGGGACCGAGGCGTGTGATCCCCTTCAGTTTCCTGCCCGCCCACCGGCCGGTCGGGGCCGGATTCGTCTTTCGCTGGTGGTTCGTTGTCAGCCGAAGAATGAACGGGTCCCGTTGTCATGGAGTTGATCGAGGTATCGGCACCGGACGTAGGGTTCTGGACCGGAGATGGCGGATAGGCCCTGAGTCCCCAAGACCAGGCACGGGCTCAGGATGAATTTCCTGTACCAGTGGGCTCACCTAGAAGCTCGGCCATCCGGTAGACGGTGAGAAACGAAACGGAGGCAACGCCGATCCCTTTGCCGCGGACGGTCCCGAGCGCCCCGACGCCAGCCGTCGCCGCGTCGATGCCCACGTCGTTCGAGGGAACGACGACGCTCACTGGCGAGAGCGGTCCGGCACCTTCGACGAGCTCTACACCGCGTTCAGCGCCGTTACGGCCGGCTTCGACAGCGCATCATGAGGGACGCTCTTTGCCAGCAACGCAGAGCGGGTCTATCGCTGCTAATGGTGGGCTTTCACTGACACGGCCATGGCCGGGTCTGGTAGCCACGTGTCGGTGAACCTGGCAGGATAAGCGGCCGATGATCGTCGTCCGGGGGACGAAGAAATTTCTCGATCGGGCCGGTCGCCCGGCTGCCGGTGACGTCACCTCCTCCGGTCTCCTGGGCGATTGGTACGTGAACGTCTGGTTCTGGCGTCCACAGGTGGCGGTGTTCGTGAACGAGCGGACCCTGCTCCCCGTCCTCGTCCCCCTGGCGCCTGCGGCATCGGCTGTCGAACGGCTGCGTGGTTCATTCGGTGAAGTGGCCGGGCGGATCGGGGTCAACCGGACCACCCTGGCCGCTGAGCTCGAGTCGATGGACGAATGGATCCTGGCCAAGACGGCCAGTCGCAGCGTCCTTGGCATCATGAACGAGTTCTCCCATCTGGCCGACGCCTACCGATGGCGCCACGACCTGATCGACCTGGTCGAACTGAGCCTGTGGCTCTCCCAGGTGCCCTGTAGCCCGCTCTACGGTGGTGAAGGGAGCCCCGATCGTGAGCTGAGTGCCCTTCTCAGATAGAGAGCGGGCGCTCGTCGGCCGCCAGGCCGACTGTGAAGAACTGCGCCTCCCGGCCCGATCAGCCAAGCTGTCCGGCATGAGTCACGAGATGTTCCGCTACGACCCCGGCATGGGGGATCTTGTCTTCGACTACTGCAAGATGCGGCTGTCGCTCGATCCTGTCTCTCTGGACTTCTCCGGTGACAAGGAAACGCTCGACGCGGCGCTCTCCGGGCTTTTCCGTCCCGAGGGGAACGACCCCGGGAAGGTCTTGCAGATTTTCGCCGACCATCTGGCCCCGGCCGTCATCTCCTGCGACAGTCCGAGATTCCTCGCCTTCATTCCGGCCGCGCCCACTCGGGCGTCGATGCTTTTCGACATGATCGTGTCGTGCTCGTCTCTCCAGGGAACGTCGTGGTTGGAGGCCGCCGGCGCCGTGGCGGCGGAAAATCAGGTCCTGCGGGTCCTGGCCGACCTGGCCGGCATGCCTCCCGGGGCGGGAGGAGTGTTCCTGTCCGGAGGATCTGCGGCCAACCTCTCGGCTCTGGCGGTGGCGCGCGATACCGCACCGGGGCGTCGAGGCCGGCGGCGGCGCCCCCGGGTGGCGGTGAGCGACCAGACACACTCGTCGATCCGCAATGCCCTGAAGATGCTCGACATGGCGGAGTTCGTGGTGCCCACCAAGGACCACCGTCTGACGGGCGAGGACCTGGAGCGGGCGTTGGCCGGAGATCGCCACCGTGGCGACGTCGTCGCCGTCGTGGCCACGGCGGGGACCACGAACGCGGGAATCGTCGACGATCTGGCCGGGATCGCCGAGGTGGCCGGGCAACGGGGCCTCTGGTTCCACGTTGACGGGGCCTACGGGGGTGCGGCCCTTCTGGCGCCCAGTGCCCGCCGTCACTTCTCCGGCATCGAGCGGGCCGACTCATTCGTGGTGGACCCCCATAAGTGGCTCTTCGCACCGTTCGACTGCGCTGCACTGATCTACCGGGATCCGCGGCTGGCCAAGGAGGTCCACACGCAGAAGGCCAGTTATCTGGACGTCTTTCACACCGACTCGGCCTGGAATCCGAGCGACTACGCCTATCACCTCACCCGCAGGGCCCGGGGCCTGGCGCTGTGGTTCTCCCTGGCGGTGCACGGCACCGACGCCTACAGCGCCGCCGTGGAATCGGCGCTGGCCATGGCCAAGGAAGCGGCCGCACTCATAGCTTCGGCCGAGCACGTGGAGCTCGTGCGCGAACCTGGGCTGTCGATCGTGTTGTTCCGACGGCGCGGGTGGCAGGCGGCCGACTACCACCGATGGTCGGCGCAGCTCCTGGCCGATCAGGTGGCCTTTGTCACACCTACGACGTGGGAAGGCGAGACGGTGGCGAGGTTCGCCTTCTTGCACCCGGATACCACCGCTGAGATCGTCGAAGAGATCCTGGCCACCATGGCGTGAATCAGCGGTCGACGTATCTGTCGGCCAGGGCCCGCAGGATGTCTTCACAGTCGCCAGCGCAGTCCCTGATGATGTCGGCCACGGGCCGGCTGGCGGTGATGCGCCCCGCCACCTGACCGCCGAGGGCGATCCCGGCGTCGAGGTCGCCACCGAAGTAGACGTCAGGCACGCTGCCGAAGGAGGCCATGGCGTTGTTGGTGTGGTCGGCCTCGAGGCGTTCGCTGTAGGGCGTCCGCAGGGCCCGCAGCCCCGGCGAGGAATGGCCGTTCAGGAACACGGTGTCGGTCTCGGTGGCCTCGATGATGGCCCGCTTCCAGCCGGCGTGGACCGGTGATTCGGTCGAGGACACCATGGCCGTCCCCAACTGGACGCCCTCGGCGCCGAGGGCCAGCGCCGCCGCCATCGTGGCCCCGTCGAGAAAGCCACCGGCGGCGATCACGGGAAGATCGAAAGCCTTGGTCACCGAGGGCAGGAGGACCATGGTCGAGACCGGTCGCGGGTTCTTGAAGCCACCCCCTTCGCCGCCCTCGACGATGAGGCCGTCGACCCCGGCGTTGACGGCCTTCTCGGCCGCCCGGAGGGTGGGGATGACGTGAAAGACGGTGAGGCCGCCGTCTTTCAGCTGGGCGGTGTACTTCGTCGGGCTGCCGGCCGAGGTGGTGACGAAGCGCACCCCCTGGGAGATCACGAATTCCACGATGACGGTCGGGTCGGCCACGAAGGCCTGGGCGATGTTCACCCCGAAGGGCTTGTCGGTGAGGTCCTTCATCTTGGCGATCTCGTCCCGGATGACGTCGAGTTCTCCCGACGAGGTCTCGATGATCCCCATGGCCCCGGCGTTGGAGACGGCGGAGGCCAACGTCGAGCGGGCGATCCATCCCATGGGGGCCTGGACGATGGGGATCTCGACTCCGAGGAGCGCGGTCACCCGGTTGGCCAACATCTCCGGATCTTGGCACGCCGAGCGGGGATCAGGTCCACCGTCCGCCAGACCTCTGATTTGGATGGACCGGTCGTCGGAGAGGGGAGCGCGATGGTAACCAAGGCGGCGCGGGAGGAGTCGAATAGCTCAGGTGGCGGCGGCACCCTCGCCCAGCTTGGACCGGAGGTCGGCCTCGAAGGCCAGGATCTCCGGTGCCATGGCCTTGGCCCGCAGAGCCTCGAACTGCGGGTAGCCGGCGTCTCTCTCGGCGTCCCATTCGTCGGCGAAGCGTCCGGACGCGATGTCGTCGACCAGCTCCCGCATGGTGGAGAGGAGGTCGAGGTGTCCGTAGCGGCCGGCTCGGGACAGCTGGCCGTACTGACTCGTCGGTGAGTGGTACGCCATCTGCGCCGCGCCACCTTCCAGCCGCACCAGGCGGTAGGTCCGCTCCACCTCCCCTGAGAGCACCAGCTCGGTGACGATGGCCTCGATGGGGATTCCCTGCTCCAGCATGACCTGGACGAACGACTCGCTGACGCTTCGCAGCGCCGGGGCCATCGCCTGCTCGACGGCCAGGTCGAGGACCGCCTCCTGTGTGGGGGTGAGCTCTATGGCCCCTTGGCGCAGCCCTCCGATGGCCTTGGCCACGGCCAGGACACGGGCCCGGGCCGTTCCGGTGGCGTCGCCATGGATCCCCACGGCCGTGATGAACCCGACGCCCTCGAGGTAACAGCGACGGACTTCGGGCCCGAGCATGCGGGGCGCCACCATGCCGGCGTCGCACGCTGGGTCGAGCCTCCCGAAAGCCAGGGTGTACCCGCTGGCCACGATCACCAGCGCATCGGGGCGGGGGGCCAGGGGCAGGCTGGGGATGACGTCGTCGGGGACGAGGACGCAGATCACGTCGGCGTCGTTCGCCCCCTCGAGGTCGCTGGCGGCGAAGCCGTCGGCCTCGGCGGTGTCTCTGGTCGGGTCGGCCCGGACGCAGACGACGACGTCGAGGCCGGAGTCGCGGAGGTTGAGGGCCCACGATCTGCCCTGGTTGCCGTATCCGATGACGGCGACCCGTTGGCCGGCCAGGGCGTCGAGCTGAGCGTCGGATTCATTGAGGATGACGGTCACGATTCGAAAAGTACCCCTTTTGGGCCCGGCCACGCGCAGGTCATGGGGATCGAAGGGGGTCGAGAGCAGACAGTAATGTCGGAACATGCCTGGGTCCCATCCAACGGCGCCTTCATCTCGGGGTAGGGGACCGACGGCGGGAGCTGACAGCGCCGCGCCCTACGACCCCGAGGCCGTCCGGGCCAAGTACCTGGCCGAGCGCGACAAGCGGCTCGTCCCCGGCCGCGCCGAGATCCGCGACCTGCAGACCGACGAGCACTTCGCCCGCTACCGGGACGACCCCTTTACCCCGGTCACCGAGCGCGACGCGGTCGTCGACGAGGTCGATGTCGTGATCGTGGGCGGTGGCATCGCCGGGGTTAGCGTCGGGGCGCGGCTCCGCCAGGCCGGCCTCGAGCGGATCCGCATCGTCGACCAGGCGGGCGGCATCGGTGGCACCTGGTACTGGAATCGCTACCCGGGCGTGATGTGCGACGTCGAGTCGTACATCTACATGCCGATGCTCGAGGAGCTCGGCTACATCCCCACCCGGCGCTACGCCTTCGGCCAGGAGATCCGGGGCCACCTGGAAGCCATCGCCGGCCGGTTCGACCTCGAGTCCGACGCCCTGTTCCACACCGGGGTGATCGGCGCCGAATGGCACGAGGAGGCGGCCCGGTGGCGGATCCGCACCGACCGCGGCGACGAGATCAGTAGCCGCTGGTACGTGCTGGCCGTCGGGATCCTGAACCTCATGAAGCTGCCCACCATCACGGGCATGGAGGATTTCGCCGGGCGCTCGTTCCACACGGCTAGGTGGGACTACGGGTACACCGGCGGCGGGTCGGACGAGCCCTTGAGCGGCCTGGCCGACAAGGTCGTCGGCCTCATCGGTGTGGGGGCCAGCGGCATCCAGTGCGTGCCGCCGCTGGCCGAGTCGGCGGAACACCTCTACGTGTTCCAGCGCACGCCGTCGGCCATCGGCGAGCGGGGCAACCGGCCCACCGATCCCGACTTCGCCCACGGGCTCGAGCCGCGCTGGCAGCGGACGCGGATGGACAACTTCCAGGCCGTCATGTTGGGTCGGCCCGTCGAGGTCGACCAGATCGACGACGGGTGGACGCCCCACTACGCGGCGGTCCATCACCCCCCGCGCAGCAAAGACATGACGATGGCCGAGTTCATGCGCAGCGCCGAAGAACTCGACTACCGGATCATGGACACGCACCGGCGCCGGATCGAGGAGGTGGTGGGCGACCCGGCCACGGCCGAGATCTTGAAGCCGTACTACCGGTACCTGTGCAAGCGGCCGTGCTTCCACGACGAGTACCTGCCGGCGTTCAACAGTCCCGTTGTCACGCTGATCGACTGCCCGGCCGGGATCGAGCGGATCACCGAGAAGGGCCCGGTCGTCGACGGGCAGCAGTACGAGGTCGACTGCATCATCTACGGGACCGGTTTCGAGGCCGAGCTCACCCCTCTGTTCCGTCGCGTCGGCCACCAGATCGTCGGTCGCGGCGGTGTCACCCTGGCCGGGAAGTGGGCCGACGGTGCCGCCAGCCTGTTCGGGATGATGAGCCGGGGATTTCCGAACATGTTCGTCATGCCGGCACCGGGCCAGCAGGCGGTGGTGACCGTCAACTACACACAGCTGGCCGTGTTCGGGGCCGAGTTCATCGGCGGTGCCGTGGGGCTGCTCCAGGAACGCGGCGTCGACGTGTTCGACGTGAGCGCCGAGGCCGAGGACGCGTGGACGCAGAAGATCGTCGACTCTTTCGTCGACGGCAGTGCCGTCATGTCGGCCTGCACACCGTCGCGCATCAACAACGAGGGCCACCCGGAACAGATGAATCCCCGCAACGGCAACTACGGCCGGGGCATGGGCGACTGGTTCGGCTACCGGGAGCTCCTCGAACAGTGGCTCGAGGCCGGCCGGTTCGAGGGCCTGGAGCTCGAGGTCCGGTCGACGGCATCGTGAGCACGCGGCAGCAGGTCGCCGTCGTCACCGGCGGCGGGGGCGGGATCGGAGGGGCCATCGCCGAGGAGCTCGGCCGGGGCGGATGGTTCGTCGTCACCGTCGATCCCCTCGTGACCCTCGACGGCTCCGAGCAACTCCCTGAGCAGCAGGAGACCACCGCCGGTCGCATCGTGGCCGCCGGTGGGACGGCGCTGGCTTCGTCGGTGTCGGTGACCGACGGCGAAGCGGTCCGCCAATTGTTCAAAGAGCTGGTCGACGAGCACGGTGGCCTCGACGCCGTCGTGAACGTGGCCGGCATCACCCGGCCCACCTTCTTCGCCTCGGGCAGCGAGGAGGACTGGCTGGCCGTGCTCCAAGTGCACCTCGGGGGCTACCTCAACGTGCTCGACGCCGCCCTGCCGCTCATGGCCGCCACCGGGCACGGTCACATCCTCGGCGTCACCTCCGGCTCGGGGTGGCGGGCGGCCGATGCCGGCGCCTACAGCTGTGCCAAGCGGGCCATCGCCGCCCTCACGTGGCAACTGGGCCGGCAGGTGCCGCCGGGCGTGACCGTCAACGCCATGTCGCCCATCGCCGCCACCCGCATGGTGGCCGCCGCCCTCGAGCGCGCCCGTCGGGCGGGCCGGACCGGCGCTGGCGGAATCTCCTTCCTCACCATGGCGGGACCCGAGGACCTCGGGCCGCTCGGCGCCTACCTCGTCAGCGACGATTTCGGGTGGTGCACCGGACGGGTGCTCTTCGTCGGCGGCTCGGAGGTGGCGGTCATCGACCAGCCCCACCTCCTCGAGGTGGTGCGCAGCGACGAGGTGGTCTCTCTCGACCGGGTGCTCGAGGCCGCCGTCCCCCGCGCCTTGGCCACGGCCGAGACCAACCAGGTGAGCGACGGCGGCGGCAACCCGCGGTTCGGCCCCATATTCGACGAGCCCGCCCCCGACGAGATCGCCACCACGCCCGTACGGACCTGTGTCGTCGTCAGTGACCGCCCCCGATTGGCGGCGTCGCTCGTGACCGCCCTCGAGGCCCGGTCCATCATCTGCTACCGCGTCGAGGTGGTCTATAGCTTTGCCGACGCCGCCGACGCGTTGCGCGCCGTCGTCGACGTGAAGGGGCCGATCGACGCCATCGTCGTCGCCCCCGCCGGCGCTCAGGCGACGGACAGCTCGACGGATGGGTGGCAGCGGGTGCTGGCCGAGCACGGCGGGATCGTCGAGCACATCTATACCGACGCCGCCTGGGCCCGGGCGGCGGCCGACTACGCGGCCGCCGCCGATCGCCCGGTGCAACTGGTGACCCTGACCGACGCCGCCACCAGTGGAGGTCGCAGTCGGGCGCAGGCCTCGGCCCAGCTGGCCCGGGCCGCCGCCGATGCGACCAAAGGACGCGTCACGGCCTTCGCCGCCGGCATCGAGGCGTCGGAGGAGGAAGCCGCCCAATCGGTCGGTACCCTCGTCGCCCACCTGCTCAGCCACCCTGAGGCCACGGCTCTCGCCGGCGCCGAGTTGGCGATAGGCGCAGATTGGATCGGTCTTCGCAGTCACCCCCGACCAAGAGGCAGCATCACCTACGGGGGTCCGGCCGTCCCCGACTGGCTCGACGCCACGCTGCGGGAGATCGTCGGTGTCACCGGGCGACAGCCGTCCCGGGAGGCCTGATGCCCGACCAACCCACCCGCATCGTGGATGCTCACGTGCATATTTGGGACCCGGCCCGCACGGACTGGTACCCGTATCTCTCGCGTGCTCCGGAGGGTGGCGCCGGCGATGCGTCGAGGATGTTCCGCCGCTTCGATATCGACACCTACAGAGCTGAGACGGCTCGGTGGAATGTGGAAAAGTTCGTCAACGTCGCCGCCGCCACCGGTCGTTCCTCGATCGAGGAGACCATAGAACTCGATGGCAACGCTGATGTCAGCGGCGGTCCCGACGCCATCATCGGTGGTCTCCCGCCCACCGACACGGTGGCCGAGGCGATCGAGCTCCTCGACCGGCAGATGGCCGCTGCACGCTTCCGTGGGGTCCGCCCGATGGGCGCCAACATGGGGCCGGTCCCGGACGCCGGAGTGCTCCGCGCTCTGCAGGAGCGGAACCTGCTGTTCGAGTTGATGAGTCATCCCGATCAGCTGGAAGTGGCGGCGACGCAGCTGGCCGGCTTCGATGATCTGACCGTCGTCGTCGAGCACACCGGGTGGCCCCGCTCGAATTCCGACGAGGAACGCGCCCTCTGGCGGGGCGGCATCGACGCGCTGGCCGGCCTGGGCGACAGCGTCATGTGCAAGCTCTCGGGCCTGGCCATGCCGTTGCAGTCCATGAGCGTCGATGCCTTCGCTCCGTGGCTCGAGTACGCCATCGAGGCCTTCGGGGTCGACCGCTGCATGTTCGCCAGCAACTTCCCCGTCGACGCCATGTACGGCACCTTCGATGAGCTCTACGCCACGTTCAATACTGTGACGGCCGGCCTCGACAGTGAATCCCGCGCAAAGCTCTTTGCCACCAATGCCGAGCGCGTCTATCGCTGTTAGGTGGCCCCGCCCCGTGTCGGAAAGAGGGAAATCGGCTTTCAGGGCTTCGGGGTGAACCTCTCGTCGGATGCGAGAATCTCATCGCACACGTCCGCTGCCACCATGTCCGTGACCGACACATAGGCGAGCATGAGGGCGACAGTGCTCGCAGGGAAACGGTCCTGGACCTCCTCGAGAGCCTCGAGGACCTGCTGGCGATCGGGTTCATCCGCGGCGTCGCCTAGGGCGGCGACCACCGCATCCATGCATTGCTCCGAGAGGGCCTCGGCCACCAGCGGAGTGGTGGGTCGATACTGAGGCTGCTGAAGAGCTGTGGCCGGATCGCGCTTGCGCCTCAAAGCCCGCAGGGCTGTCCGTATGGCCACGGGCTGCGTGTCGAACTCCGTCACCGGGAGGCTGCGGAGACCTCGGGCCACATCTGCGTCCCCGACCCAAAGCAGGATCTGTAGGAGCCGCTCCATACGCGCGGCGATGACCGACATCGAGGAGTTGGCCCCGGTGTCGCCGAGCCCATTGGCTGGACCTGCGACCCCCTGTTCCTCGGTATCTTCCATGTCGGCTCCCGTCGGAAGACTCCGCCGAGTCCTATCGACGCGTCCGACGAGATACTACGAGGTAGCGGTGGCACCCTCGCCCAGCTTGGACCGCAGGTCGGCCTCGAAGGCCAAGGGGCGTTGCCGACGTCATCGATCCGACGCTCTACCTGAGCGCGTCAACGAGACCGCCGAAGCATGCCTCACCGATGGCATAGGGCGTGTAGACGCAGATCCGATCTACTCGGTCGCCGAAACGCCCCTTGATGTCGGCGGCCACCTCCTCGGGGGTTCCGCGGGCCGCCAGCGCGCCGAGCATGGCCGGCTCGATGCGTCGCGCCATCTCGTCCCAGCGGCCTTCCTTGGACAAGGTATGCAATTCCGATTGCAGATCTCCCCAGACCTCGACGTCCAGGACGGGCCGATATGACGGGGTCGAGCCGTAGAAGCTGAGAAGCCAACGAGTACCCTCGTCAGCCACGGCCAGTTCTTCCTCGGTGCGGCCACAGCAGGCGATCACCTCACCGACGAGATCGAGATCGGACGGGCGGCGGCCGGCCCGGGCCAGTCCCTCGTCCACCATCGGCAAGGTCCGCTCCTGGAAATGGCGCCTGGTGTTGAAGGGCATGACCAAGAGGCCGTCGGCCGACTCCGCCGCCAGCCGGGTCATCTGCGGGCCGAGTGCCCCTAAGAAGATCGGCGGCATGCCGTAGGGGTTCGGACCCGGGTTGAACATCGGCGTCATCAGAGTGTGACGGTAGAACTCGCCCTCGAAGCGGAGCCGTCCATCTCCCTCCCAGGCGGCGAAGATGGCCCGCAGTGCTCCGATCAGCTCCCGCATGCGGGCGATGGGACGGTCGAAGGGAACGCCGTAGCGCTTCTCGATCTGCGTCCGGATCTGGGCCCCGAGCCCGAGGGTGAAGCGCCCCCGCGACAGGCATTGCAGGTCGTTGGCCTGGTGGGCGAGTTGGATGGGATTGCGGGGGAAGGCGATGGCGACATTGGTCATGAGTTCGACCGTCGACGTGTTGGCGGCGGCGAGAATGAGGGGAAGGAAGATATCCCGGGGGCCTTCGAAGGTGAACACACCGTCGACCCCGAGTGCCTCGAGGCGACGGGCATGTTCGCCGGCATCTTCGAGTCCCGCCAGCATGGTGTGGATCTTCATCGGTGGATGATACAGAAGCGGCCCCGCCGGCCTCGGTGGCGGTGGCCGGTCGATCAGCCGTCCGTTCCCAGCTGGCCGGTGTCCCGGAGCCAGTTGACGGTGTCCCTGAAGGTCTCGACCGTGGGGCGGTAGGTGACACCGAAGGCGGCCAGGGTGGCGGTGTCGTCGCCGGGACGTCCCGACGACATCACGATGGCCGCCTCTTCCGACAGCGGCGGCAGGACCTGGCCCGAGGCGCGGAGCTCGTCGAACTTCCGCCCCAGGGAGATCATGTCCTCGGGGCTGGCCCGGTGGTAGGGCACCGGGCGTCCCGATGCCTCGGCCAGCAGCGCGGCCCAGTCCTCCCAGGTCACGTAGCGGCCACTCACCAGATAGCGCCGGGGTCCGCGGCCCGGTTCCATGGCCCGGCCGATGATGAGGGCCAGGTCCCTGACGTCGACGACGCCGAGACCGCTGTCGGGCGCGTACATGCCCGACTCGAGGCTGGCCAGGATGGCGCTGAAGCTCCCGTCGAGATGGGGGCTCGTGGGCCCGTAGACGCCGCCGACCACGAGGGTGGTGACGGGCGCACCGGCCCGTTGCCGTTGCTGGACGAACCGCTCGATGGCGCACTTCTGTGCCCCGTAGACCGACAGCGGCTCAGCCAGCGGGCTCTCGGGGCCGAGGACCGTGTCCGTGGTGGGGAGATGGACGGTGATGGTGGAGGTGTAGACGACGGGATCGAGGCCCCGGTCGAGGGCCCCGTCGATCACCAACCGGGTCCCCTCGATGTTGGCGGCGCTCGTCGGGCCCCGGCCCCCGGCCACGCCGATTTCGGCTGCGCAGTGGACCACGGCGTCACAGCCCTCGAGGGCCTCGGACACCCGGTCGGCGTCGGTCATGTCGCCCACCACGACCTCATCGGCCACGGCGCCGAGGGGGCCGAGGACGCCTGCGACCTTGGTCGGGTTCCGAGCCAGCAGGCGGACGACGTGGCCCGACCGTTGCAGCACGCTGACGGCGTGGGAGCCGACGAAGCCGGTGCCGCCGGTGACGAGAATCTTCACGGACCCTCCGGCCTTAGATGGTGCGTCCCGAGCCTTCCCAGTAAGGGTCGCGGAGTAGTCGCTTGTAGAGCTTGCCGGTGGGGTGGCGGGGGAGGTGTTCCTCGAAGTCGATGGTCTTCGGTGCCTTGTAGCCGGCCAGATGGTGGCGGGCGTACGCCATCAGCTCGGCGGCCAGGTCGTCCGATGCGGTGATCCCGGGAGTCAGTTCCACGGCCGCCTTCACCTGCTCGCCCATCTCGTCGTCGGGGATCCCGAAGACCGCCGCGTCGGCCACGGCCGGGTGGCCGACGAGGACGCTCTCGATCTCGGCCGGGTAGATGTTGACGCCTCCGCTGATGATCATGTCGATCTTGCGGTCGCTCATGAAGAGATAGCCCTCGTCGTCGAGGTACCCCACGTCGCCCAGGGTGCCCACGCCCGGAGCCAGATGGGCCGCCTCGGTCTTCTCCGGCGCCTTGTGGTAGGTGAAGTCGCCCCCGATGAGGCTCTTGAAGTAGATCTGGCCCGGTTCACCGGCGGCGCAGACGTGGCCGTCCTCGGCCACGATCATGAGCTCGGTCATGTTGGTGGGTCGACCGAGGGTGCCCGGCCGGGCCCGCCACTCCTCGCCGGTGACGATGGTGAGAAAGCCGCCCTCGGTCCCGCCGTAGTACTCGGTGATCACGGGGCCCCACCAGGCGAGCATCTTCTGCTTGGCCTCGACGGGGCAGGGGGCGGCACCGTGGACGACCGACACGAGCGACTGGCCGCCGAAGCGGGCCCGGACATCATCGGGGAGTTTCAGGAGACGGATGAATTGGGTCGGGACGAGGTGGATGTTGGTGACGTGGTAGCGGTCGATGAGCTCGAGGGTCTCGGCCGGGTCGAAGTGGTGGCGCATGACGACGGTGCTGGCCGCCCCGAGCAGAGGCAGGACCGACAGCGCCCACTGGGCCGAGTGGTAGGCTGGTCCCTCGAGCAGGGTGACGCCCTCGGTGGGGATGTGGAGCATGCCCACCGCCACCTGGGCCACCAGGGCCACGATCTCGGGGTCGTGGCCGGTGGCGCTCACGCTCGAGCGGACCCCCTTCGGAAAGCCGGTGGTCCCCGACGTGTAGAACATGGGCCCGCCGCTGCACTGATCCTCGGGTTCTTCCGTCCCTCCGCCGGCCAGGAAGGTCTCGTAGGGTGCGAAGCCTGCCGGCTCGCGGTCGCCGATGACGACCCGGGTCGTGCACCGGGCCGCCCGGTCGTCGGCGCAGGCCTCGGCCGCCACCGCCGCGTACCGGCCCTCGACGAAGAGGGCGGCGGCGTCGGAGTCGTCGATCACATAGGCGAGCTCGGATGCCACCCAGTGCCAGTTGACGGGGACCACGATCAACCCGGTGTGCCCGGCAGCCACCGTCACTTCGAAGAACTCCCGGCGGTTGCCGCACATGAGGGCGATGGTGTCGCCCGTCGTGAGTCCGGTGGCCCTCAGCGCGTGGATCAACCGGTTGACCCGGTTGTCGAGCTCCGACCAGGTGGTCTCGCCGTGCTCGTCGACCAGTGCGACGGTACCGCCCTTGCGCTCGGCCACGGCCTTCGTCAGGTGTGCGATCTCGGCCTCCTCGGTCGGCGCCCATGATCGCAGATGCCAGGCCTGTGACGAGCTGAGAATCCTAGAGATCGGGTCGATCGACGACCGAGTCAAGGTCCGGGATCCATCGCCTCGTGAAGGCGTCGAACATGGGGACGGTGAAGTCGATCTCGCCCCAGCGCGGCGAGTAGCAGACGGCCTTCTTGATGAGGCTGTCACGGGTGGGGCCGAAGGCGGTGATCTTCTTCCCCAGAACGGCGGCCACCTCCCCGGACCGGACGGGGCCGGGGGCGAGCTCGGCCATGGCCCGGAGATAGGCCCGCTCGGGGTCGGAGGTCCGACCGGTGCGGACCCGGAAGAAGCCGTCGTCGAGCTCGGCCGTGGCCACGGGAATGGATCTCTCGACGTCTCCAGATCGATCGCGTCGGACCCGTCGGAAGCGTCTCAGGCCTGGACCCGAATTCCTGGAGGAAGTAGGGGAAGCCCTGGGTGACCTCGATGACCCGGACGACGGCGTCCTCGGTCCAGCGGACCCCCTCGTCGGCGGCGGGAACCTGGAGGGCTTCGGCCGCCACTCTGAACTGGTGAGGCGCGATGGCACTCTCCCTGGTGTCTGCTGTGAAGGTGGTAGCTGTTGCCACTCCCTTCAAAGACGCCGGACAATCCGGCAAGTGAGTTCAAGCCCGGTACGCTCGCTTCGGTGTGGAAACAGGCCGGGATCACGGGACGGAGAAGAGCGTGACCGAGTACCTGGTCGTGATCGAGGGGGGCGGCGACAGCTGGTCGGCGTATGTGCCCGACCTTCCGGGATGCGTGTCGGCCGGCGTCAGCCGGGAGGAAGTCGAGCAGCTGATTCGGGAGGCGATCGCCCTCCATATCCAATCGATGCGGGAACACGGAGAGCCCGATCCTCCCCCGTCCGCCCGCGGCGCCATCGTCGTACGGGTGGCGTAGACCAGCGGCTGGGGTGGCTAAGAGACCATGCCCGACAACGGTGACGTCAATATGGCCGACGTCATCTGGCCCCTCAGCCGTTTCGATACGAATACGACTTCGGGGATTCCTGGCACCACGAGGTGGTCGTCGAGGCCGTGCAGGCTCGGGAAGCCCTTATGAGGGAGCAATTCGTACGCGACGAGCACCCGTGGGGAAATGCGGTCCCGGTCGATGATGTCCTGGGCGAGTTGGACGTCATCATCGACTCTCAGCGTGCCTGACTGCACGGTTCGCGTCGACAGTCGCATCAACACGGCGCAGTGGACCACCGACAAGCACTGGAGACGCTTGTCGGCCTGCGTGACTGGCGGGCGAAGTGCAAGACGCACGCGCCTCCGTTCGACTATGTCTGGCTTGTTGAGCTGGAAGACGGGTACCGCTACCGCTACTGGCTCATTGACATCAACGTGACGTTGGAATTCTTGGCTGTCGCTCACGAACGCTGGATGCTGATCAAGACAATCGACTAGGTGTCAATCGAGAGTCACGGTCATCGATTCGAATCGAACCGGTGGTGGTGGGGATCACCGTCGTTCCGGGGGCCGTCCACGCCACTCCAGTGCATTCGCTGACTTCTGGAGGCTGCGTCAGCCGGAATGACCTCGAACAACCGCCCGGGAAGCGATCACCCTCCACATCGCATCGATGCGGGAGCACGGAGAGCCGGGTCTCCTCCCTGTGCCCGCAACGCCATCGTCGTCGAGGTGGTGAAAAACCCAGGGCTGAGGTGGTACAACGGGCCATGCCCGACGACGGCGACAACGGGATTGTCGACCCCGTCCCCCCAGGGGTGCGGCGGGACGAGGATTTCGATACTTCCTACCGAACAGGGACGCCGCCGTGGGACATCGGCCGACCCCAGGCCGCGTTCGTGCGCCTGCTCGAGGCCGGCGAGATCCGGGGCCATGTGCTCGACGTGGGGTGCGGGACCGGTGAACACGCCTTGATGTCGGCGTCCGCCGGGTTCGTCGCCATCGGCGTCGATGCCGCACCCACTGCCATCGGGCAGGCCCGGGGAAAAGCGGCGCAGCGTTCGCTCGAGGTTCGTTTCGAGGTGGGAGACGCCCTGGACCTGTCCGGCCTGGGGACACAGTTCGACACGGTGCTCGATTGTGGGCTCTTCCACGTCTTCGACGACGACGACCGGGCCCGCTTCGTGGCCAGCCTCGGTGGCGTCGTGGTGGCCGGGGGGCGCTACTTCATGCTCTGTTTCAGCGACAAGCAACCCGGCGACTGGGGTCCGAGGCGGGTGAGCCAAGACGAACTGCGCCGCAGCTTCGCCGATGGATGGCGGGTCGACTCCATCGAAGAGACGGTGCTCGAGATCACCATCAGCCCCGAGGGCGCCCAGGCGTGGCTGGCCTCGTTCACTCGGGTGTGATCTCCCCCACTTCCAGCCGCTGTTCGTAAGACTAAGAATCTCCTGATCAGAAGGGGGCGAGCGCCGCTCGGGCGGCAGGACGGTCGTTGCGTCCAATGAAGTCGCCAAGCCCGGCCTCGACCGCGGCCAGCCTGTGCCCGTCGGTGGCGTCGGACCCGGTTGGCATCCCCGGCCTGTCAGTCTCCGGTTCGTCCTATAGACCGCATCGAGAGATATGGCTTATAGACAGCCTTCCCAAATGTGGGATATAGTCCCTATTGCGCTATGCGGACTATAAGCCATATCTAGGGAGAACCCATGGCTCTGCACACAGCACGCGAGGTCGGGGCCGCGGTGCGCGCCCGACGGACGGCGAAGGGCTGGACCCAGGAGGACCTGGCCGCCCAGGTCGGCGTCAGTCGGGACTGGGTGAGCGATCTGGAGCGAGGCGCCTCGAACCCCCGTCTCAATCTCCTGCTTCGCTGCCTCTCGATTCTCGGCCTCGATTTCGGCCTCATCCCCAGCTCGTCCTCCAGCCCTGAGTCGACCGATCTCGACGCTGTGTTGTCGCGGCACCGAGGCCGATAGATCAGTGGCTTCCAACCGTGAACTCATCGTCCTGATGAACGGCCAGCGGCTCGGAGCACTGTCGAAGAACGCCCACGGCCGAACACGTCTGGACTACGACGACGAATACCTGTCATCTCCACGACCAACACCGCTATCGGCGTCCATGCCGTTGACCGCACCTTCGTGGCAGGGGAAACGCCTCCACGCGTGGCTCCAGGGACTACTGCCCGACAACTCGATGGTCATCGAACGCTGGGCCGCTCGCTTCGGCGTCTCGCCAGACAGCCCTTTCGCTCTTCTCTCCCACGTCGGCGAAGACACCGCCGGGGCCGTGCAGTTCGTGCGCCCGGAACGAATGGCCGATCTCGTACCCGGCGGCGTCACCTGGCTCGATGACGAGACGCTGCGAGCGCGAGTCGAGCTGTTGCGGGTCGACCCCGCAACGTGGCTCGACGCCGACGGACGAGGGCAGTTCTCGTTGGCCGGGGCTCAGTCCAAATTCGCCCTTCTCTTCGAGGACCGGCGGTGGGGCGAGCCCTACGGCGCCGTTCCGACAACGCACATAATTAAGCCTCCTGCCGGTCGGTTCGAGGACCAGGATCTCAACGAGCACCTCTGTCTCCAGGCGGCGGCCAATGTCGGCCTCGTCGTGGCCCGATCCCAGATCGTGTTCTTCGGTGACGAGCGCGCCACCGCTGTCGAACGCTACGACCGGATCCGAACAGAAACCGGTTGGAGGCGAATCCATCAAGAGGACTGTTGCCAGGCTCTCGGAATACCACCGGATCGCAAGTATCAGAGCCAGGGCGGTCCCGGCACCGACACCATCGCCCGACTCTTGCGAGGGACGGTGGTGGGAACACCGGGAGACCAGGCTGTCAGCGATTTTGTCGATGCTCTGGCCTTCAACTGGCTGGCCGGCGGAACCGACGCCCATGCCAAGAACTTCTCGCTCCTCCTGTCCGGCTCTCAGGTCCGCCTCGCTCCTCTCTACGATCTGACGAGCGCTCTTCCCTATGTCGTCGGTCCCCAGGTTCGCGTCGCTCCGGGGCAGCTACGCGGGAACGCGGAAATGGCCATGAAAGTGGGAGACAACAAGGAACTGGCCATGATCCGACGTGAGGACTGGAGCACCCTTTCGACTCAGTGCGGCCTCGATCCCGACACCGTTCTTGCTCGTGTCGACGAGCTGGCGTCACGGGTCCCCGACGCCTTTGCCGACGCTGCTGCGGCCGACGACGTCGTTGCATGCCAGAGTCCCCTGCCCGAGCGTCTGGTGACCAAGGCGAGGGAGAACGTGAACCGGTGCCGGAGCGCTTTAGCCGGCCGCCCCGCTCGCCGGCACCGTCGCTAATCGGTCTGGATCCGTTCTACGAACGAAGGTCGACCACCGGCCTGGTGGGGTCGCCCTCGTCGAGGATCTCGGGATTTCCCAGGCGGTGACCGCCGCCATTCTTCAGGCATGATGGAGCCATGGGTTCAGCTGGGGACAAGCCACGTAAACCGAGGCATCCGTTGGCCAAGGTGCCGAAGTTTGAGGAACCCAACGAATTGCCGCTCCCAGGTCTGACTGGCGCGGGCCAATCTGGCCTTCAAAATGGCCGTTTCGGTCATGGTTCCGACCACAAGCACCCCGGCAAGCCCGGCCGTGCCGGGGTGTTCCTTCTCAGAATGCTGGGGAGGCGTCCCAAGGAGTAAAGGACAGGGGAGGATGGCTCGGTCTTGGGCGGCGTTCCGGGGCCGAGTCCTGAGCGCCTTGTGGTCGGGTTGAACGCAGCCTCACGTTGCGGTGACTGGTCGATCTTTGCCGCGCCGGATTGATTCCGAAGCCCTGCCGAGCAGTGCCTTCGGGTTTTCGGACAGTCCGGGTAGTGGCTCGCCCCGCTTCCCGCTGCCGTGGGTTAGCAATCCGTGAGCAAGCGGCCCGTTCGGTCGGCAGCGTCCCGCGAAGTGGTGGAAATGAGGATGTGACCCTCGGTTCCGCTTCCCGACGTTAGGCGGCGGGGAGCTGGGCGTGCTCGGCGGTGGCGATCACCTCCTCCTTGGGTGCGTCAA
>Ga0182024_10002137_pt1 | contig 49702 bp, 48 predicted proteins | sample P32metaG_FD_120480 | JGI IMG/M metagenome (GOLD analysis project Ga0182024, IMG submission 120480) | Permafrost microbial communities from Stordalen Mire, Sweden - P3-2 metaG (Illumina Assembly) | ecosystem: Environmental > Terrestrial > Soil > Wetlands > Permafrost | place: Sweden: Stordalen...
CTCATCTGGGGCATCGACATCGCGATGCGCGCCGCGCCGATCATCGATGCGGCCCGGGAGCTCGGCCTCCTCATGCTGTCCGCAGGCGACCACACGCTCCGGCTGCTGCCTCCGCTCACCATCACGCACTCAGAATTGGAGCGCGGCATCGACATCCTCTACTCGGTATTGGTATGACGGCTACGATCGCTCGGCCCGCCCGCACGAAACAGACACGGCTTCCCGAAGCGCCGGTCCCCGCGGCGCAGCTCACGGTGACTTACCGTGCGGCCCGTCCGATGGACGTGCCCGCCATCGTCGCGCTCATCAACGAGTATGCGGCCCGTGGCCTGCTGCTTCCCAAGTCACCGGATACGGTGGCAATGGCGCTCGATGACTTCATCGTGGCGGCCGACCAGACCGGCCGGCTTCTGGGATGTGCGGCGATCCGGGAGTACTCGCCGTCCATCGCGGAAGTCGGCTCGGTCGCTGTCGTCGCGCGAGCCCACGGGACGGGCATCGGCGGGGAGCTGGTACGCCGGGTGGAGCAGTTAGCGGCGTGCCGCGACGTGCATCATCTCGTGGCACTCACGATGACGCCGCGGTTCTTCCAATCATTGGGTTACGATGTCGTCGAGAAGTCCCGCTATCCGGAGAAGATCGCGCGCGACTGCAACGGATGCGCGCGACGCTTCGACTGCCCGGAGATCTGCGTCGCGCGGTATCTGAACTGAGCAGGGGCCGTTCGCGAACGGCCCTGCTCAACTCTTCCGTCCATCAGGCGGCAAGCAACTCCTTCAAGTGCGCGTCTGTCACCCGGGCGGTCCAGGTACGAAACACTTCGCCTTCTTCGCGAGTGGCGAGGTAGGCACGGAGTAGCGTCTCGAGCGCACCCGCGACGCGAGTCGCGGGGAGCCGCACGCCGGCCCGGTGCGCGAAGTCCGCGCCACGGCCCAGGCCTCCGCCGACGAATAGCTCGAAGCCGTCGACTGGCTGGCCCGCGTCCTCGACCTGCACGCCCTGCAGCCCGATGTCGGCAATCCAATGCTGGCCGCACGCGTTCGGACAGCCGGTGACGTGGATGCGGAGATGCTGGTTGAAGTTCGGGAGCCGGCGCTCGAGATCTGGGATGAGATTGAGGCTGAACGCCTTGGTCTCGACCAGTGCGAGCTTGCAGAACTCCGACCCCGTACAGGCGACGATGCCGCGCTGAAATGGCGAGGCCACGGGTGCGATGCCGCCCGAGCCCACTGCCTGTTCGAACGACGCGATTCGCGCGTCCGGGAGATTGAGGACGACCAGGTTCTGCGCAATCGTCGTGCGTAGCGTGCCGTCTCCGTATTCCTCGGCCCAATCGGCAATCCGGCGGAGCAGCGAGGGACGGAGCCGGCCGGCCGCCACCGAGAATCCGGCGTACGACAGACCGGACTGCCGCTGCGGATGGATGCCCACATGGTCGCGGAAGTGCTCGATCGGCGCATGCTCCTCCTCGACAGCGGGATCGAGCGTGAAGCCGAGGCGGCTGTTGAGCTCCGCGAGGAAACGATCGGCGGTCCACCCCTGAGTGAGGAAGAGATATTTCATGCGGGCTTTGGCGCGGCTCACCCGGAGGACGTCCGAGTCACGAAAGATTCCCGCCACCGCCTCCGTGACCGCGACTACCTGATCCCAGTGGACGAACGCGTCGAGCCGGACCGCCATGTGAGGTCGCGTGGAGAGGCCGCCACCGACACGGAGCGAGAAGCCGGTCTCATCACCGCGGCGGATCGCAGTGAACCCGATGTCGTTGATTTCCGGGTACGTGCACCAGTGCCGGCATCCGGTGATCGAGATCTTGAACTTCCGTGGGAGGTTCGCGAAATCCGGGTGGCCGTTCATGTGGCGATCGACGGCGATCGCGACCGGTGACGCGTCGATGATCTCACCCGCATCGACACCGGCGAGCGGGCATCCGGTGACAGTGCGTGTGTTGTCGCCGCAGGCGCCCTGGCTCGTCCAACCGACCGCGGCGAGCGCGTCCCAGACCGCCGGGACATCCTCGATGCGGAGCCAGTGCAGTTGGAAGTTCTGGCGGTTGGTGATGTCGAGCGTGCCCCGGGCGTAGCGGTCCGCAAGATCGGCGAGCGTCCGGCACATCGCCGAGGTCAGCACGCCATTGGGTGTGCGGAGGCGCATCATGAAGTGGCGGATCGCCTCGCCGCGTACCCCGGCGCCGTCACCCTGCGTGTACAGTCCCCAGGCGCGGAGCCGCACGGCGAGATCATCGGCGGGGATGCTGTCGAAGCCTTCGCGGGCGTAGCGCCGGATGTCATCGAGAATCGACCAGGACGGCCGTTCGCGTTTCACCCGTTCGACGTGCTGGGCGGCGGTCTCCTTGGGCGGTGGAGGCGACGGCGGAACGAGGTGCGATGAGGATGTGGTGGACAGAGGCATTTTGAGGGGAGAGTTGGCGTCACAAGCAAACGGCCCGCTACTCAGTGTGAGGAGCGGGCCGGGGCCGGTGGGATTCGCGCGACGAGTGTGTCGCTAACGGCGGCGATCGTGAGGATCGGCTCGCACCCTGGCCTGTCGGCCGCTCCCGAGCGGGGCGGCGCATCCGTGGCTGCAGCAACAGCGGCAACAGTTGCAGCAGCATCCACCGCAACACGCGCTAGCGCCGCACCAGTGGAATAGCGCGGCAAGTCGTGGCGGAGAGATGGGGCGAACGGAAAGAGGCATAGTCTGTAATACGAATGCCCACGGAAGCGGCCGCGGGCGAACGCTCTTTAGCAGTTGTTTAACGTGGCTGCAATACGCGGCAAGGACCACGAATACAGTGACAAATCGGTTGTACCGGCCAAGCTATCCGGCGTCCCGAAACAACGCAAGCCGCGACGATCGACCGCACCCTGGCGTTTGCCCGCCGCCGCGCCGTGATTCGTCCCTGGTAGGGGCCGGTCATGACCGGCCCCTACGGATGGTTGCCGAACCCCGGCACCATCTCATGCGATGGTCGTTCATTCAGCGACGGCGGACGGCGTAGAGTGGCGTTGGCGCTCGGCGAGCGCACGGACGACAGCTGGCCAGCCCGTTCCAGCCGCGTGCATCGCCACGAGTGCGTGATAGACGAGATCGGCGGACTCGGCAGCCACGCGGCCGGCATCGCCGTCCGTGCACGCCGTAATGAACTCCGCGGCCTCTTCGCCAATCTTCTTGAGTCTCAGATTGCGGTCCTGCAGTAGGCGCCGGGTGTATCCCCCTGCAGGCGCCGACAGGTCGAGAACCCGTTCTGTGATGGTCCTATCCAGCACTGCGAGCGCGTCCGGAGCCAGTGCCGTCTCGCCGAAGCACGACGTCTGGCCCGTGTGGCAAGAGGGGCCAAGCGGCCGAACGCGCGCAAGCACGGCATCGCCGTCACAGTCAGCGGCGAGCGAGACGACGCGCTGGCGATTGCCGCTCGTCGCGCCTTTGTGCCAGAGGCCGCGTGTGCGCGAGGTGTAGTGCATCTCGCCAGTGCGCATGGTGTGCTCGAGGGCGGTACGATCGGCGTGCGCGATCATGAGGACAACACCGGTATCGGCGTCCTGCGTGACGACGGTGACGCGGCCACCACTCTTGGCAAAGTCGAGCGCGTCGAGGTCGAGCATCAGGCGGCACCCCGGACAATGTCTCCACGGACCGCGAGCCCGCAGCCGGCCATTGCGGCCTTGATCGATTCGACCGATACCACACCATCGTGCACGATCCCCGCGACCAGCGCGGCGTCGGCACCGCCTTCGCACAGGACAGCGCAGACGTGTTGCGCCGACCCGGCGCCCCCGGAGGCGACCACGGGCACCGAAACGAGCGATGCGACCAGGTGGGTGAGTTCAAGGTCGTATCCCGAGCGGCCGCCGTCACGATCGATGCTCGTGAGGAGGATCTCCCCTGCCCCGAGGTCCACGCATTCGCGCGCCCACGCGACTGCGTCCAGCTCCGTTTCAGTGCGGCCGCCGTGCACGAAGACGCGCCAGCCGGATTGGGTACAGTCGTCCCGCTTGGCGTCGATGCTCGCGACAATGCACTGCGCGCCGAACCAGGCGGAGGCTTCGCTGATCACGGCCGGCCGGACGACCGCGGCCGAATTGACCGCGACTTTGTCGGCGCCAGCCCGCAGCGCGTGGCCTACGTCCGCCACCGACCGCACGCCGCCGCCGAACGTGAGCGGGATGAAGAGCCGCTCCGCGGTTCGGCGTACCGTGTCCCACTGCGTCTCGCGCCCTGTGGCACTTGCCGAGATGTCGAGCAGGACGATCTCGTCTGCACCGGACTGTTCGTAGCGGGCAGCCATTTCTGCTGGGTCGCCGAGCTGGCGGAGCGAGCGGAATTGCACACCCTTCACCACGCGCCCATCGTCGACATCGAGACACACGATGACTCGGCGAGAGCGCGTCATGCCGGAACCCCGGGGCGCGGCCCGACGGCCGTCTCGATGCGTCCTTTGGTGCTGAAGACCTCGTCGCCACCCTCGGTGAGCGCATCGCGAATCGCGAGGCCAAGTGCCTTGAAGGCCGCTTCGACCACATGGTGGCGGTCATTGCCGCGCAGCACTCTCACATGGAGCGTCGCGCGTGCGTGGTCGCAGAACGATCGCATCCAGTGGTCGTACAGCCGGCTTGGCAGCGGCCCCCGGTAGAACGGACGGCCGCCCACATCGATGACAGCCTGGACGAGCGCATCATCCATGGGAATTGTCCGAGCGCCGTAGCGGGCGACCGTGGGCGTCGCGAGTCCGGCGAGCGCCGTGCCAATGACGATGCCGACATCCTCGATCAGGTGGTGTTTGAGATCACCGCGGGCTTCAATCCTGAGGTCCAGCGATGCATAGCGCGCGAGCGTGACCATCATGTGGTCGAGAAACGGCTGTGTCGTGTCGGCGGTCGCGCGCCCTGTCCCACGAGCGATCTCGACGCGGATCTCCGTTTCGCGCGTCACGCGTTCCACGACATGCGGGCGCGGCGCAGTGCCGTTCGCGGGCGAACCACCAGCCTGTGCACTCATTGAGAGAACTCCGAGACGATGGCGCGCGGATCGAGCGCGCCGGTGTAGAGCGCCATCCCGATCACGGTGGCGGCCACTCCGATCGTGGCCAGCGCCCTGAGATCGGCGATCGAGGCGATGCCCCCAGCCGCATACACCGGAGCGGGGGCGTGTTGGACGACTGATTCCATGAGCGGGAGGTCGGGACCTTGTAGCCGGCCTTCCTGGTGTACGGCGGTAACGAGGATGCCTGCCAGCGGAAGTCCGCGGAGCGTGCCGATCGCATCGAGCACACCGACGGACGACAGTCTGTTCCAGCCACGAGTGACGACGTGCTGGCCGCGGACATCGGCGGCTACGATCAGGCGATTGGGGAAGAGAGTTGCCATCTCGGCCATCCATGCCGGGTCTTCGATCGCGCGGGTGCCGACGATGACGCGTGCGGCTCCATCGCGCACCATTGTACTGATGTGAGTGACATCGGCAATCCCGCCGCCGACCTGCACCTCGGGACCGATGCCACGCCGGAGGATGGTCCGGACGATGGATGCGTTGGACCCGCATTGCGTGGCGGCGTCGAGGTCGACGACGTGGAGCTGGGCGAAGCCGAGCTCCGCCCAACGCAACGCGATATTGGCCGGATCCGGCAGGCGGATCTGCTCATCCTGATACGATCCGCCGACGAGCTGCACACAGGCGCCCTCGCGGAGGTCGACCGCAGGGATCGCGATCATACGGCGGGCCGCCCTATGGCGGCATCCGCGAGGAATCGGTGAATGAAGCGCACGCCGGGCGCCGAGCTCTTTTCGGGGTGGAACTGGACGCCGACGGTGCGTTGGCGGCGGACGATGGCCGGGAACCGATCACTGTCGACGACCGTCCACGCGGTCGTCACACCAGGATCGGCGGGCGGGCAGGCGAAACTGTGCGCGTAGTACACCGAGGCGAGCGCGCCGTCGCCCGCGAGCGGATCGGTCGTATCCTGCAGGGTGTTCCACCCCATGTGCGGCACGAGTGCGGCGTTCACGCGACGGACTCGGCCCGGAAAGAAGCCGAGGCCAGCGCCTGGGCCTTCGTCGCTGGCGTCGAACAGGAGTTGCATGCCGAGGCAGATGGCGAGACACGGGAGCCCGTCGGTCAGCGCGCGGCGGATGGTGGTGCGGCCGGGCGCCAGGAAGCTCGCGGCTCCGGTAAACGCGCCGACGCCGGGGAGAACCAGTACGTCCGTGTCGATCGCCAACGCCGGATCGGTGGAGATGTGGACCGACACGCCGGGCATGGCCAGCGCCTTGGAGAGCGAGTGCAGGTTGCCGGCGCCGTAGTCGAGTATCGTCGCGCGGATCATGCCGGCTGTCCATCGAAAGAGGCGGAGCGGCCGGTCGCGCGTTCCAGGCCCTGGATCAGCGGCGCCATGAGATACCAGGGACCGATCGTCATGCGGATCGCATCGCCGAACCCGCGGAGACCCGTGTACAGCCGGACGCCGATGCCACTGTTCCAGAGGGACCGCTCGAGCGAGACGGCGTCCGGTGTGGGAACGAAGAGGAAATTGGCGCCCGACGGGAGCGCGGGGAGTCCGAGCGCGGCGAGCCGCCCAGCGAGCTGCCGGCGGTTCGCGATCGTCTCAGCGACTCGGGCGCGTACCCACCCCGCATCTGTCGTGAGTGCGGCAATCGCGGCGTGCTCGGCCACCACGTTCACCTTGTACGGGCCTCTGGACTTCTCGACCGCGGCGATGAGATCCGGTGATCCGATCGCGTAGCCCACCCGCAGCCCCGCGAGCCCGAACGCCTTGGACAGTGTGCGGAGAATCAGCAGGCGGCTGCCCGGCCCGACGAGATCGGCCGCGCTCGTCTTCGCGTATTCAGTGTACGCTTCGTCGACGATGACGACGCCGGGTGCGTGCGTGGCGAGTCGCTCCAGGGATTCGCGGGAGACGACCGTGCCGGTGGGATTGTTTGGAGAACAGAGATAGATCACGCGAGCGCCGGTGGCGATGAGCGCATCGGCGTCGGCATCCCATCCCGGGGTGAGCGGGACGCCGACAGGCACCAGGCCGTTCATCCGCGCAAACGTGACGGCGGTGGGAAACGTCGGATCGAGGTGGGCCATGCACTCGCCCGGATCGGCGATGGCGCGGAGCGCGGCGTCGAGCACATCGTCCGATCCACAGCCGGTGACGATCATGTCCGGCGTCACGCCGGCGTACACCGCCAGCGCGTCCTTGAGTGCCGAGGCGTAGATGCGCGGGTAGCGGCTGGCGGCGCTCGCGGCGGCCGCGATCGCTCGGCTGGCAGCGGGCGGCACACCCCAGAGGTTCGTGTTGTCGCGGAGGTCGACCGCAATAGGCGACTGGTCGACGACATAGCGGCCGACGTGGCGGTACGCATCCCGGGTCAGCGATGTTGTCGTCATTGCGGCGCCAGTCTGCGCGCGGCGGCGGCATGACCCGGGAGACGCTCGGCGGCCGCGAGGAGCGCGACATCGCCAGCGAGCGACCGTGCGGCGGTGTCTGTCACACGCTGGTACGTGGTCCACCGGATGAAATCCATCGTGGACAGGCCGGAATAGCGACGAGCGGCGCCACCGGTCGGGAGGACGTGGTTGGCGCCGGTGATGTAGTCGCCGAAGACCACCGACGTCGTGGTACCGAGACATACCGTGCCGGCGTTGCGCACATCGCGCAGCGCGGCACCTGGGTCCGTGACCGCGAGCAGGAGGTGTTCGGGCGCCCAGTCATTACTGAAGCGGATTGCGGCGGCGACGTCCGATGCGACGAGCAGAGCGCCCCTGGCACCGAGGGAGGCCGCGATGATATCGGCCCGTTTCTCGAACGGCACGAGACACTGGACCCCGCGGCTCACGGCAGCAGCGATGTCCGGACTGGTCGCGATGACGACGATGGCAGTATCGGGGTCGTGCTCCGCCTGTGCGACGACCTCGCGCGCGACCGCATCGGCGTCCGCACCATCGTCAGCAATGATGAGGAGCTCGCTCGGGCCAGCCGGCGCGTCGATGCCGGTGTCGGACGCCACCTGGAGTTTGGCGGCGGCGACGTATGCGTTGCCGGGCCCGACGATGCGATCCACCCGCGGGATGCTCTGGGTGCCGTACGCCATTGCAGCGATTGCACCGGCACCTCCAGCCGAGAAGACGCGATCGACGCCTGACACTTCGGCGGCCGCGAGCATGATCGGCGCGGGCATGCCGGACGGACATGGCGGCGAGCACATGATGATCTCGCCGACCCCCGCGACGCGGGCGGGGATCGCACCCATGAGGACACTGCTTGGATAGAGCGCGCGCCCGCCGGGCGCGTAGATGCCCACACGCGCCAGTGGATCCGGCCGCCGGCCCACGATCACTCCGGGCTCCGTTTCGACCTCTCCGGGTTGAGGGCGCCATGCTTCGTGAGCGCGACGGATGTTCCGGGCGGCTCGCTCGAGTGCGGACCGTAGCTCGGGTGCCACGATCGCAGCCGCGTCGCGCCAGGCCGCGCCCGGTACTTCGAGCTGTTCGAGTGCGACGCCATCGAGCGAATAAGCCAACTCGCGGAGCGCGCGGTCGCCATCCTGCCGAACCCGCTGGATGATGCCAGCCGTGCGTGTGCGGACGTGATCGTCGAGCGACAGCGCACGGTCAAAGAGCGCGCCATTTCCAGCGGCTGCGACGTCAGCGATCGTGCCGGTGAAGCGGAAGGCAGACCCTACGCGTGGTTGAGCGGGAGTGAGAGACGTCGTCATGGCATCAGCCTCTCGATACGCGTGACGAGGATACCAGTGGCTTGGAGGGCCTTGAGTGCGGCGATGGTGCGATAGACCGAGGCGGCCGGCACGACAGCGTGCACAGCGACGAGCTCGCCGCCATTCAGGATGTCGATCACGGTCGGGCCGTTGAGGCCGGGGAGGATCTGTTTGACGCGGTCGAGCGCGGCGCGTGGGACGTTGGCCATGAGGTATCGCTGTCCTCGGGCGCGGAGCACCGAGGCGAGCGCGGCGACCAGTTCATCGAGAGGCCCCGCCACACCCTGATTGCCCGGATCGCGGCCGGTGGCGGTGATGAGGCGCGCCGAGGAGTCGAGGATCGTGGCGACTTCACGGAGGCCGTTGACCTTGAGCGTCGAGCCGGTGGACGTGAGATCGACCACGATGTCCGCAATCCCCAGGTGTGGAGCGACTTCGGCGGCGCCGGAGACCGGGACAACGTCGACCGCACGGCCGGCTTCGGCGAAGAACCGGCGCGTGATGCGAGGGAAGCTCGTGGCGACGCGGTGCGGCGTAGCGGCGTCGGTCGGCAAATCGGCGACCGTGTGGATGCCGCTGTCATCACGCGCGGCGACGACGAGACGGCAGTATCCGAACTCGAGGTCGAGAAGGTGCTCGACTGGCCGATCCGACTCGGCGACCAGATCCCACCCAGTGACACCGGCATCCGCGACCCCGTCGGCCACGAACTCCGTGACATCCTGAGCGCGGACGAACAAGGCTTCGAACTCGCCGCCGAGGGAGGCCGTGAGGGCGCGCTCGCCGCGTCCGCGGACTTCGAGACCGGCATCGGCGAACAGCTCGCGGGTGGCATCGGCGAGGCGGCCTTTATTGGGGAGAGCGACGCGAAGCATGGCGGTGGTGTGGGTGGCGAGAGATGAGCGCAAAACAAAAACGGCCCGTCGAATGACGGGCCGAGGCGGTTGCGGTACGGTCGGAGTGGGGTGTGCTAGCTGGTCATCCGATGCACGCGCGTCGCGCCGCGACCCGAGGGGCCGTGGTGATGCACATGATGGTGATGACGCTGGATGGCAGGCACGACGCGAATGTAATGAGCGGCCAGCGTCAGTGTCAACGCTGTGCCAGAATGTGGTTATCGCGTCGTGCCGGGTGGCAGGTCGGACGCGGGTATCTGCTCGCGTCCGGCGAGTTGCCGATCGATGTCATGGAGGGCGGCGAGAAATTCAGCGCGAACCGTGCGGACCATGGGGTTGTAGGCCGCCATGTCCTCGAACAGCTCGATCGAGTCGTTGCCGACCACGTCCACGATGTCCATCAGGGCATCGTGGCTCTTCGTGGAGAGGGGCATGCGATCGATCCCGGCGCGGATGGCCCCCCGGCCGATGAAATGCGTGAGGAACTGCGTGCGAGCGATCTGCGTGTCGTGTTCCGTCGGCGTGCAGCGGACGACGGCGACGCCGAGGCTCGCAAAGAGATCTGACGCGCGAGCGGCGGCGGTGTCGCCGGCTGCGGTCCCGGCGGCAATGGCGCACACCGTGGCGCGCTGGCCCGCGCACCGTTCGGGCGCCGATTGGGGACCGAACAGCGGGTGGGTCCCCACCGTGGCCCGCCCCGGAAGCAACCGCTGGAGCAGGTCGCACGGCATGATCTTGACCGAGCAGACGTCCATCACCGTGGCGTCCGGCGCGAGGAGAGGTTGGGTCTCGGCGATCGCCCGTTCCAATTCGCGGATCGGAACAGCGTAGATGACGATGGGTGAGTCACAGGCGCGTGCGATCGCGGCCTTGCGTGAAGCGGGCTCGTCACGCACATCGGCGCGGTGGACCTGATAGCCGGCCCGTTCGAGCTGGGTGGCGAAGTAGGATCCGAAGCGGCCGGTTCCGACGATGCCGATGTCCCGGGAAAGCCTGGTCTCGTGCGCGGGCATCGCTCAAATGTATAGAATCGCAGATTCCAGTTGCCGAGCCCCTTGCTCCGGGACACAATTCACCTATGGCGAGCCGCGTTCGAAAACAGTCCGGTAGGACGCAGCCAGGCAGGACACTGGCGACCTTCGCCGTCACGGCCCGGTAGCATGCCTCCTGCGCCGTACGACCGGATTGGCGGCGGGTACGATTCGACGCGACGGGCGGACTCGTTCATCGTGAGCCGCCTGTTGGCGCATCTCAATCCGCAGGAGTCCGGCCGGTATCTGGATGTCGCGTGCGGCACCGGGAACTACACGCTTGCATTCGCGTCAGCCGGGGTGAGGGTCGTGGGAGTGGACAGCTCGCCACGGATGGTGGCCGCTGCTGCGCGGAAGGCATCGCCAACCCCCGGGCGCGAGCCCAGTTCCAACGGGGGAGAAGGCAACCGCGACGTACCGGAGTGGGCGGTCGCGGATGTGACGCGGCTTCCCTTCCCCTCCGCCGCATTTGCCGGCGCGTCGTGCACGCTGGCGCTCCGGTATTTCGCTGATCTCGATGCGGCGATCGCGGAGCTTGGCCGGGTCGTGGGTGCGGGACCCATCGTGCTGTTCACGGCAACGCCGGAGCAGATCCGGCGCTACTGGCTCCGTGCGTATTTCCCGGAGACGGTCGAGCGGACGGCGAGCCAGGCGTATTCCATTGGCCGGATCACCGATGCGCTTCGGGCCGCAGGGTTCTCGCGCGTCCGCACCGAGCCGTATGCGGTCAAGCCGGACCTCGAGGATCTCTTCCTGTACAGTGGCAAACACCGGCCGTCGCTCTATCTGAGCCCCGCGATCCGCGCCGGGATGTGGAGCTTCGCGAACCTCGCGCCGCCGACCGAGGAAGCGACCGGGTGTGCGGAGCTACGACGTGACGTGGCCTCGGGGCGGATCGCGGACGTGCTGGCTACTGGAGACGATCCGGCGGGTGACTATCTGTTTGTCGTAGCGGAGCGGTAGAGAGTAGTAAGCAGAGAGTCGAACAAGGGCCGCTACGAGTTTTTGACCGGTGTGAACAGCGACGAGATGCAGAGCCAGCGGTGCTGCCGGCGCACCCAGGTATCGACGAAGCGGAGGCGCTCGGTGATCGGGCCCTTGGCGTTGGTGCCCACTTCTGTGACGACTCCCTGGGCGACCGCACGATCGCGGGCCGTCATGCGGATGTTCAACGTATCGAATGTCACGTGTGTGACGTGGTGCGCCGAATCCGCGGGATATGCTGTTTCGTGCAGGGCCCGGGCGCGGGATTGAGCAGGCGCTCCCGCGTTTGCGAGCACGGTGTATTCCGGGGCGAGTATGGGGGCGAGAGCGCCGGAGTCGCGTTCTGCGATGGCAATGGCCCACACATTTTCGTGGTCGCGGATCGTGGCGGCATCGCTGTCGCCGACGGCCGACATTTGTGCGCGGGCCATGGGCGCGGCGGAGAGCAGTAACATGGCAGCCCAGATCGGAATCACACGCATTTCGCCCTCATTGCGATGGAGGCCGGGGGCCGGTTTTAGAACTTGCGCGTTTCCTGCCGTGACCAGCGTTCGACGACGACTTTGGATTCCGTGTAGAACTCGACCGCGTCGCGACCCTGGCCGTGGAGGATGCCGAAGAAGCTCTCCTTCCAGCCGCTGAATGGGAAGTAGGCCATGGGCGCGGCAACGCCGATGTTGATGCCGATGTTGCCGGCGGGGGCTTCGTAGCGGAAACGGCGTGCCGCCGCACCGCTGGTGGTGAAGAGTGACGCCTGGTTGCCGAAGGGGCTGCGGCGGAGGAACTCCAGCGCGTCATCGATGGAGTTCGCGTGCACGAGACTGAGCACCGGGCCGAAGATCTCGGTGTGGGCCAGGCTGCTGTCGGCGGGGAGGCCATCGAGCACGGTCGGCGCGACGAAATTGCCGTCGCCGTAGCCATCGACACGAGCGTTCCGGCCATCGACCACCGGTTTGGCGCCTTCCTGGACTCCGGCAGCGACGAGCGATTCGATGCGCGTCTTGCTCTCTCGCGTGATCACGGGGCCCATCTGCACACCCGCGTCGAGGCCATTACCGATGCGTATACCAGACGCCGCCCGGGCGATCGCGTCGCGGAATGTCTTCTGGGCCTCGCCCACCGTTACGGCAACCGACACCGCGAGACATCGCTGGCCCGCGCATCCGAAGGCGCTGTCAGCGATGATCTGTGTGGCCAGCTCCATGTCGGCGTCGGGGAGCACGATGACATGGTTTTTCGCGCCGCCCTGGCACTGCATGCGTTTGCCGGCCACCGCTGAGCGTGCGTAGACATGTTTCGCGACCGGAGTCGATCCCACGAAGCTGATGGCGCGGACATCGGGATGATCGATCAGGGCATCCACGACGGCGCGACCGCCGTTGACGAGATTGACCACGCCATCGGGCAGGCCCGTCATCGCGAGCAGCTCGAACGCCCGCCGCATGGTGAGCGGGACGCGTTCGGAGGGTTTGAGGACGAGGGTATTGCCGCACGCGATCGCGTACGGCAGGAACCAGAACGGGATCATCGCCGGGAAATTGAACGGCGTGATGGCGGCAACGACACCGAGCGGCTGGCGGATCTGCATCTCGTCCACGCCGGGCGTGACGTCTTCGAGGATGTACCCCTGCATCATGAGCGGGATGCCGCACGCGACTTCGACGTTCTCGATCCCGCGCCGGATCTCCGCTTTTGCTTCCCCGAATGTCTTGCCATTCTCCACGGTGATGAGCCGTGCAAGCTCGTCGATGTGTTCTTCGAGCAGATTCTTGAGTTTGAAGAGGAACTGGATGCGCTCGCCCGGCGGCGTGCGGCGCCATGCAGGAAACGCGGCCAGCGCGGCCCGGACCGCGCCATCGACGTCCGCCGCACTCGAGAGCGGTGTACGGGCGATCACCTCGGCCGTCGCCGGATTGACGACGTCCACGAACTCCGTCGCGGCGGAGGCGGCCCACCGGCCGCCGACGTAATTCGGGACCACTCGTGAGGGAGCGGGAGGGGCGCCGTTGGCGGCTGTTTGTGGCATGGCGATGTCAGAGACTCACGTGAGAGAGTGCGGCATCCGATAATACGCCACCCTCCGGATTCCAGCCAGTTGCATGCTAAGGCGTGATACGGTAGTGGTGCGCCGATGCTTATGCTGTTATCTCCTTTCTCCTCTCGCCTTTCTCGGCAGTTGAAGTGGTAAGGTCCGGTCGCCACCGGCCCTTTGGCCAGATCAGGAGGGGACGTATGCGACGTGCCGGTTTCGTGAACGCGCTGGCTGGTCTGGCCGGGATGCTGCTCCTCACGGCCCCGAGCGGCGCGCAGGCGCCCGCTATCGGCCCGGACTACAGCATCGAGATGAGCCGCATGATCCCGATGCGCGACAGCGTGTCGCTCGAGGCCTGGATCTACAAGCCCGACCGCCTGACGGGCAAAGCGCCGGCCGTGCTGGAGCTGACCCAGTATGACATCGATGGTGCTCGTCGCGGAGAGTTCGCCACCTTCGTGCGGCGCGGGTATGTGTTCGTTCAGGTCTACGTGCGCGGCCGCGGCCGTTCGGGCGGTGACAAGACCGACAACCTCGGTCTACAGGTGGGACGCGACGGCCACGACGTCGTCGAGTGGATCGCCGCGCAGCCGTGGAGCGACGGGCACGTGGTAATGTATGGCGGCTCGTTCGTGGGCATGACCCAATGGCGAACCGCCGCGCAATTGCCCCCGCACCTCTCGGCGATCGCGCCCTATGTCCCGATCTATCCGGGGTGGGATATCCCAAACACCAATGGCATCCCGCAAGCCTGGACCAACGTCATACTGGGATACACTGCTGGCCGCTCCCTCAATGAGGGATTCATTCAGCGCCAGGACTATTGGTACGGCAAGATGCTGGAGCAATACGCCGCATATCGGCCATTTCGTGAGCTCGATTCCGCGATAGGCATCGCGCCTGGCGACTGGTGGATGCTCGACAGCCAGGGCAGCAAGACATCGATGTTCAAGGTGTGGATCGATCACTTGGGCGATGAGGGCTTCAATCTCGCCGCCGAGCCGAAGGTGGCGGAGTATGCGCAGATGGCCTTTCCGGTATTGACGGCGACTGGATTCTTCGATGACGATCAGCCGGGCGCGCTTCGCTACTACAGAAATCACGAAGCACACGCACCGGCCGCGGCAGAGTCCCGCTCGTATCTCGTGATCGGCCCTTGGGACCATGGTGGGACGCAGCGGCCGTCGAAGACGATCATGGGCCTCCCGATCCCGGACGCCGCGGTGCTCAACATGCCGAGCTTTCAGGCAGACTGGGACGACTGGATACTCGGCCGCGGTCCCAGGCCGGAGTTCCTCCGCGACAAGGTCGCCTACTTCATGCTCGGAGCGAATGAGTGGCGATACGCACCATCGCTCCCGGCCGCATCATCGGGCACTGACGCGACGCTCTGTCTGTCCGACTCCGCAGGGGCGCCACTCGATGTGTTCCATTCTGGTGAGCTCGTCCCGGCATCACCCCGAACGCAGCGGCCCGCGATCGTCGTGAGCGATCCGCACGAGCTTCCGGAAGTCAGCATGGCTCAGTATGTCCCCGACGAGGATCTGACGAGCCAGTTCCGGGATTTCCAGAAGCGGGCGATCGTATTTCACTCCGAGCCGCTGGCGCACGACGTGGAGGTGGCGGGACACATGCGGCTGCGGCTGGTGACCCAAGCTGATGCGCCAGATTTCGATCTCTGGGCGCAGGTGCTCATGGTGATGCCGGATGGCTCGACGATCCGGCTCGGCGAGGACATCAGGCGCGCGCGGTTCCGGGACGGGCCGTTCACAGAGGAATTACTCAAACCCGGGCAGATCGCCGGCATTCCATTCGAGTTCTACTGGATGGCGCGGCGGATTCCGGCGGGTGCGCGGATCCGCGTCACGATCGCCCCGCTTAACTCACCCCAATATCAGAAGAACTACAACACCGGTGGGCGGATCGGCTACGAAAAGATCGAGGACGCGCGCGTGGCGACCATCAAGGTGTTCCACGACGCGGCGCATCCGAGTTGTCTGTTCATGCCGCTGGCGGCAGGTCCGCGCGCCCCTGCCGGGCAATAATGCACGCTGACGGCAGGAATCAGTTTATTCGAAGATCGTCGCCAGTTTCGCGAGGACTTCATCGACGATCGGATCGGGTACAACCTCGAGCATCTTGCCATGGCGCGCACCGAGGTTGAGCGCGCGTGGCTGATCGCAGCGGACGACACCGCTCGTTTTGAGTCCCGAGCCGGTCAACTGCACGGCAAAGCCTGCAGTTCTGGCGAAGCGTCCTCCAGTTGTGATCGGGACGACCACGGGCACTTTCGTGATGCGGTTGAACGCCTCTGGTGACACCACAAGAACGGGACGCCGGGCCCTCTGCTCATGTCCCTGAGTGGGGTCGAGCCCCACCATCCAAATCTCTCCGCGCCTCACTCAGATGATCTCATCGCCGACGGGCGGCGCGTCGAGCCATTCGCGGTCTTCCTTCCGGCGAGTGGCTTTGGGATCACATTTGGCCAGGAGCTCATCCAGCGTGTAGCGAGGCCGCTTTTGCGCCTCCACTACCAGGCGCCCGCCGTTGACGGCCAGGCCGACCTTGGCCCCTGCCTGCAAGTGCAAGAGATCAAGCAGTGCGGGCGGGACCGCCAACATGATCGAACCTCCAACCTTCCGCAGACTGGTGGTATGCATGAAGATCCCTCCCGGAAGTTATACTAGTATATAACCTTCGGCTGCGAGGAATCAAGGGGATCCGGTGACGCAACCTACGTCCGACCGTCATCCCGCCGTCGCACGTCACCCACAGGCGCCAGCAGACGCTCCTCACTGTAGGTTCAGGCGACCGGTCCAATCGTTGCTCACCCTAGGCGTGGCATTCAACGATGCTGTCGAAAAAAGATTCACGAGCGCGCTGGCGAGAACTCCGCGACCTGATCAACGCCTGGGACCCGATTGGGCTTATTGAGGTTGGCTGCCCACCAGACGAATACGAATGCGTGGTCGGGCCTATCATGCGCATCCTTGAGCAGGGAGCACCAACCCTCCATATCACGGAATACGTGCTCAAGGAATTCCCGGATCATTTCGGTGTACCGGTTCCAGAATTGAGCGCGGCGAGTTTTGCCACCCGGGCCTCGTACTGGTTTTCGGCACGTCAAGCTGAGGAGCAGCCGTAACTCGGGACGGCGAGAATCATGTCACGCAAATAAGGCTTCGGACTCCGACGTAACTACTAACCTCTCCGATTGGCTCCCTGTCGCGCGGCCAGCCAAGAGCCAGGCCGTCTATCGCCGGTCACTGGACAGGCGCGCCAGGGCGGCGCGTGCCTCTTTGACGGCGGGTTGTAGTTCAGTGGCCAGGAACAACCGGCTCATCCCACCCGGGGGCAGCTCCCGCTCGACGCGATAGGCGTCGCCCAGCACCGATTGCACCCGGTCGGTCAGGTCTGCCATGGCCATTCGTGCTGGTTGTGGGGGGATCCTGCCGTCGACAATACGCCACGCTCGGCCCCAGGCCAGACGAGTCATGGTGCGAGGTTCCGGGCGCTACGTTGATGCGGGCACCGCTCGCAGAACAGCGGCTGCCAAGGGGCCCGCTGGACAGCGACAGTCCGGCGCGGTACCTGTTGGGCATACTCATTTGATGTTCCGGGACACCCGGACCGATCGGACCTGGAGGGGAGCCAGATGCCAGACACCTTGCAGTCGGAACTCGAGACGTACGAGCGGCGCACGCCTGCGTCGCGCGCCGCGCACGCCAAGGCGGCAGGGCGACTCCCGCTTGGTGTCGCGAGCAACTATCGCTCGTACGAGCCCTATCCCCTGCACGTCCGCGACGCCAACGGCGCACGCATCCGGGATATCGACGGGAACGAATACATCGACTTCAACATGTGTTTCGGCGCGCTCATGGCGGGCCATTGCCATCCCGCGGTGATGCACGCCGTTGCGGCGAAATTGCAGACCGGCACGATGTTCGGGATGCCACACGACGCCGAGAACGCGCTGGCCGAGGAGATCTGCGCACGCTTTCCGGTGGAGATGGTGCGCTTCAGCAACAGCGGCACTGAGTGCACGATGCACGCGATGCGACTGGCGCGCGCCGCGACCGGACGTGAGCGCGTGATCAAGATGGAAGGCGGGTATCACGGCCTCCATGATTCTGTCCTCGTCTCCGTCAAGCCGAAAGCGAACGAAGTGGGCGATCCCGACCGGCCCACCTCTGTCCCCGGGGGCGAGGGGATCACCAAGGCGACACTTGGCAACACACTGATCGCGCAGTTCAACGACCTGCCAGCGGTCGAGCGGCTGTTTGCGGCGTATCCCGGAGAGATCGCGGCGGTGATCGTCGAGCCGATCCTCATGAACGTCGGGATCCTGATGCCCGATCCCGGCTACCATCAAGGCCTGCGCGAGATCACGCGGAAGCACGGCGCACTGCTGATCTTCGACGAGGTGAAGACCGGGGCCAAGCTCGCGCGTGGCGGCGCGTGCGAGTACTTCGGGATCGAGCCGGACATCATCTGCCTGGCGAAATCGATCGGCGGCGGGTTTTCGCTGGCCGCGTTCGCGTCGAAACGGTCGATCATGAACCTGATCACCGATCACCGGGTGTTTCACGGCGGCACGTACAACACGAACCCCGTCGCCATGGCGGCCGGGCTCGCGACCTTGCGCGAGGTGCTCACGCCGGCCGCGTACGAGCGAGTCAACCGGCTCAACACCAGACTCGTCGATGGCTATCGGGAGCAGATCGAGAAGTCGGGGCTCGATGCGTACGTCGTGGGCGCGGGCTCCAACGGGTCTCTCATGTTCGCGTCCAAGCCGATCCACAACTACCGCGACTGGCTCAACATCGACAGCGAGAGCTGGCGCCACTACTGGTTCGCGATGACGAACCGCGGCGTGATTCCGCAGCCGTACTGGTGGGACGAGCAGTGGACCGTGTCCGTGGCACACACCGATGCGGACATCGCGCGGCATCTCGAGCTGTTCGCGGAAATCGCGCCCGCGGTGGCCGCGGGACAGCGCGAGCGACGCGCCCGGCCAGGTGCGCCGAGTCCCACGAAACCAGAAGCCTCACGCAGCCAGCCCGCGACCGCCGCTCGATAGATGCCAGAAGGGCTGGACGTCGCCCTCGCGGAGCAGGAAGCAGAGCGGGAGGCGGGTAAGCCGCATCTGCGCCGGGCGTTGGGGCAGCGCGATCTGGTGCTGCTATTCGTGGTCGCGGTGCTGAATCTCAACACCGTGCCTCCTGTCGCGGCGGGCGGCCCGGTCACGGTGTGGCTGTGGTTGCTCGCACTGCTGCTCTTCTTCTGGCCGCAGGGCCTCGCCGTCATCGAACTGTCCGACCGGTACCCGCACGAGGGCGGCGTGTATCTGTGGACCAAGGAGATTTTCGGCAACTTCCACGGGTTCATGTCGGGTTGGTGCTACTGGACTAACAACATCTTCTACATCCCCACTCTGCTGCTCTACGTGGTGGGGATCTCCGTCTTCATTGGCGGCCCCCATCTCCAGGCCCTCGGCACCGACAAACTGTTCGTCTCCATTACCGCCGTGCTGCTTCTTGTGGTCATGACCGGGATCAACATCCTCGGTCTGGGAGTGGGCAAATGGGTGAACAACCTGGGCGGCATCGGGTCGGTAATCACGGCCGTAGCGCTGGTCGGTCTCGCGATCGCCGTGTCGCACGCGCAAGGCAGTTCGCTGCACGCAAGCGATTTCCGGATCTCAGGAATGAACTTTCACCTCGTCAGCTCATTTGGTGTCGTGTGCTTCGCGCTCGTGGGGCTCGAGCTGGCGTCGGTGATGGGTGATGAGATCCGGGAGCCGCGGCGCACCATTCCCGGGGCCGTCGTATGGGGCGGCGTCATCTCGGGTGCGCTGTACGTCGGCGCCACCATCGCGGTCCTGCTCGCGCTTCCATCGAAGGACATCGGCGCGGTTCAGGGGATCATCGAGGCCGTGACGCACATGTCGAACGCGATCTCGATCGGATGGCTCGTCCCGCCGGTCGCCTTGCTGCTCACGCTCGCCATCGCCGGCACGACTTCCGCGTGGCTCGCGGGCTCGGCACGCATCCCGTTCGTCGCGGGACTCGACAACTATCTGCCGGCGGGACTGGGGAAACTGCACCCGAGATTCGCGACTCCGTACGTCGCGCTCATGGTCCAGGGGCTGGTATCGTGTGCCGTGCTGGCCATGAGCTTCATGGGATCCACGGTCGAAGAAGGCTACAAGGTGCTGCTGCTGCTCGCCGTCGTGCTGCAGCTCATCCCATATCTCTACATCTTCCTGGCGCTGATCCGGCTCGCGGCGCGGCCCGATTTCGTTCGAGCACGGTACTCGCGGCCGACGCTATGGGCGGCAGGCATCTCCGGTCTGATCGTTACGGCGATCGGAGTGGTGCTGGCCTTTGTACCGCCTGAAGGCGGCGAGCCTGCAGGGCGGTTTGAACTGAAGATGGTGGGGGGCACGTTGTTCTTTCTGCTGATGGCGGCGTTCTTCTTTTTCGTCTACTCTCGCCGCCCGTCGGCAGTCCGCCGGGTGCCCGGCACCGCGACGGTTCAATCATGATCATTCGCCAGGCGACCACGGCCGATCTCGACATGGTCGCGCCGCTCTACGACGCGTACCGGCAGTTCTATACGCAGCCGCCGGATCTGGCGGCCGCGCGGACGTTCATCGGAGATCGGATACGCCGGGGTGAGTCAACTGTCGTTCTGGCGCTCGAAGACGATGGGTCCAAGGCGCTGGGATTCACGCAACTGTATCCGGCGTTTTGCTCGGTGGCCGCCAAGCCGTACTACGTACTGTACGATCTGTACGTGGCGAGTGGAGCGCGGCGGCGAGGCGTCGCAAGGCAGCTCATGGAACGGGCGCGGGCGTTTGCGTCGGAGACGGGAGCGTTCAGGCTGGAGCTGCAGACGGCACGGACGAATAAACCGGCGCAGGCGCTATACGAGTCGCTGGGATGGGTTCGCGATGAGCAGTATTTCGTGTATACGCTAAAGACGTAACAGTGTAGCAGTACGGGAGACGTTTGTTGTCTCCTGTCGTTGTAGGGCCGGTCATGACCGGCCCTCTGGCCGCCGCACTGATGCCCCAGCCCCGCGCCGACGATTGCCCTGGTAGGGACCGGTCATGACCGGCCCCTCTGGCCGCCGCACTGATGCCCCGGCCCCGCGCCGACGATTGCCCTGGTAGGGACCGGTCATGACCGGCCCCTCTGGCCGCCGCACTGATGCCCCGGCCCCGCGCCGACGATTGCCCTGGTAGGGGCCGGTCATGACCGGCCCATCGCTGTCTCGGGAACACCGTCGCCACCCCGTCATGCCAACCGGGACATCGGCCGCATCTCCTTTCACCTCTCTCCTCTCTCCCGGTTGGCCGCCCCCTTGAGCGCCGCCAGCGCCCTGCTGACATCCGAATCATCGTTGAAGGCGTGGAAACCGAATCGGAGGCGTCGGCCGCGCGCCGATGTCACGACGCCGGCCGCCTGAAGTTTCTGAGAGGCGGCACCTGCATCGGCCGGTGACGGCATTTCAATCGCCGTGAGTTGGCTCGGCAGTTCGTGTGCGGCGACACGGAAGCCCTGCTTGCGTGCCCCCTCCCGGAAAGCGGCAGCGAGGCCCGTGCAGTACGTCTCGACTTTATCTGCGCTCAGCATGTCGAGGAGCTCCAGCGCCGCGCGGGCGCCAACCCATGAGAACCATGCGAGTGACGCGTCTGCGCGCCGCGCATCGCCGAGCAACGTGTAAGGGCCGCCGTACAGTTCAGCGTACCGCGGGACCTCCACCGGGGCGCCCAGGGGGCTGGGTGTGGCGAACAAGTCGGCACCGTTTCGCCAGTTGGGTGCGAGTGGCGACAACTCCGCCATTCGCTCCGGATGGGCGTACAGGAACGTCGCTCCACGCGGAGAGATTAGCCACTTGTACGAGTGCACGGCCGCGAAGTCGGCGCCCACCCGGTTCACATCGAACGGCAGGACGCCCAGCGATTGCGTGAGGTTGAAGAACGAGCGCGCGCCCACTTCGCGGCAGCGCGTCGCGATAGCGCACGCATCCACGCGGTGACCGGTCGCCGATTGCACTTCGCTGATCGCGACCAGTGCGACGCCCGGACGAGTGGCGGCGATCACCGCATCGGTGCGCACCAGGCCATCGGCATCGGGCTCGATCATCGTGACGTCGCATCCCCGATCGGCGAGCGCAAGCCATGGAAACAGGTTGCTGCGGAACTCCACGGCCGGCACCACGACGCGCGGACGGGCGTGACTCTTCCCTGCCATCATGGCGACGCTGTGCGCGACCGTCGCGGCAGCGTCGGCAAGTGTCGCCACCAACGTCACCGAAGAAGCGGGCGCACCGATCCAGCGCGCGAAGATGGCACGCGCATGATCCGCGTCGGCCTCCCAACGGAGCCAATCGAAGGTCCCCGCGGACCACTCGTCCATGGCCGACCGCATCGCGGCGAGCACCGGCGTCGCACCCGGTGGCACTCCCGCGGTGTTGAGCCAGGCATATTGCCGCAACGCGGGAAATTGCGCCCGGAATCCTGCGAAGGTGGGGCTCGTCATCGCTTCGTCATTGGGAGCGTGGAGGCGTGTAGAAGCTGGCAACTTTCCGTCCGGATCGCGAAGATAAATGGGGTGTGGTGGGCCGCCGGTGGGACTCCGCTGTTGACAGATGCAACCCGGCGATGAGGATTGGGGTCAGATTTACCGACAATCTACGCCCGGGTGGCCAATGCGTCTCGTCGCCGCGTGCCTCGTGTCCGCGTCCATGTCCCTGTCTGTCGCACAAGCGGGATTTTCCCAGCCGTCGCAGCACGCACTGTCCCCAGCCCTCCGGATTGCGGCCGCCGTGAGCCCGGCGCCCGCCGGGATGCGATCGGACGCAACGGTGATGGACTATGACAGCACCGGCAAGCTGGTCACGGTGCGCGAGGGCACGGGGCTTCTCATCTGCCTCGCCGACAACCCTCTCGGCAAATCGTTTCACGTCGCGTGCTACGATCGCGAGCTGGAGCCCTTCATGGCGCGTGGACGGGCGCTGCGCGCTCAGCACGTCTCAGGCGATGAGACCGACAGCATCCGCGCGCGCGAGATCCGGGGAGGGAAACTGGCGATGCCGCGGCATCCGACCGCGCTCTACCAGTATATCGCGGCGCGGGACAGCGTCGATGGCGCGGCCGGGGTCATCCACGGCGCCAGCTACCTGTACATCGTCTATATGCCGTTCGCGACGCCGGAGACGACCGGGTTCCCAGCCGAGCCGCTATCGGACGGCGGCCCGTGGCTCATGTATCCGGGGAAGCCGTGGGCCCACCTCATGATTGGACCGCCCAAGTCCACCACGATCACGCTCGGCAAATGAACGGTGCGAGAGGGTGATGGGCGTAGCTTCCTCGGAGTATGGAGGCCGTCGAGACTGACATCCCGGCGCGGTTGGACCGGTTGCCATGGAGCGCATTTCACACGCTCATCGTGGTGGCGCTTGGCATCACGTGGATCCTCGATGGTCTCGAAGTCACGCTGGCGGGCTCGGTGTCGGGAGCGCTGCAAGAGAGTCCGGTTCTGCATCTATCCGCCCCACAGATCGGGGCTGCAGCGAGCGCGTATCTGCTGGGCGTCGTCGGCGGCGCGCTCGGGTTCGGATGGCTGACCGACCGCTGGGGACGGAAGCGGTTGTTCACGATCACCCTTGGGCTCTATCTCGTCGCCACGGCGGCGACCGCGTGCTCCTGGAGCTTCTGGAGCTACGCCGCGTTCCGGATGCTGACCGGTGCCGGCATTGGTGGTGAGGGGACGGCGATCAACTCGGCCATCCAGGAGCTGATGCCGGCCCGATACCGGGGCCGTACCGATCTCGCCATCAACGGCAGCTTCTGGGTGGGTGCCGCGATGGCCGCCGCGAGCACTCTCGTCCTGCTGCACCCGGGACGGTTTCCACCCGATGTAGGGTGGCGATTGGCCTTCGGGATCGGGGCCGGGCTCGGGCTCGGGATCCTCGTGCTCCGTCGGTACGTACCGGAGAGCCCGCGATGGCTGATGGTACATGGGCGGATTGGAGAAGCGACGCAGATCGTGGACGAGATCGAAGCGCGCATCACGTCATCGACGGGGCGGCCGCTGCCCCTCGCGCAAGGCACTTTGCGTCTGATCGCGAGAGGACACACTTCGCTTCGCGAAGTCGCGCAAACCCTGATCACGCGCTACCCGCGGCGCACCATTCTCGGCATCGTCCTCATCGCATCGCAGGCATTCTTTTACAACGCGATCTTCTTCACGTACGCGCTCGTCTTGCGCCGGTTCTACGGCATCGGGCCGGCACGTGTCGGCTGGTATCTGCTGCCTTTTGCGCTCGGCAACTTCACCGGACCGCTGTTGCTCGGGCGATGGTTCGACACGATCGGGCGCCGCCCGATGATCGCGGGGACATACGCGCTGTCGGGCGTGCTGCTGGCGGTGATCGCGGCGATGTTCGGAGCGGGGCTGCTGGACGCGACATCCCAGACCGTGGCGTGGTCAGTGATTTTTTTCTTCGCGTCGGCGGCCGCGAGTGCGGCGTATCTCACCATCAGCGAGTCCTTCCCCCTCGAAGTGCGGGCCATCGCCATCGCGCTGTTCTATGCCGGCGGGACTTTGTTGGGCGGGGTCGCGGCGCCGTGGCTATTTGGGCACTTGATCGCGAGTGGCGAACGACGGCAGGTCGTCTGGGGGTATTTGCTCGGCGCGGTGTTGATGGTGGGGGCCGCAGTAGCGGAGCTGCTGTTGGGCATCGCGGCGGAGCGGCGGTCGCTCGAGAGTATTGCGGCACCGCTGTCGAGCGTGGAGTGAGTTAGCCGCTGCCGGTCAAATCGAGGTCGGCTTCCACGGTGTGGGTGATGACGCGATTTCCCAACACCTACATTCGCTCACCGGAAGCAGCCCGCAACTTATTCAGATGATCCTCGAGTTCGTGTATGCCCATCGACCAGGTTCTTAAGGGAAGCCCAACGAATCTGAGAGACTGATATACGACGCTCCAGCCATTCGACTGAACTACCCGCTCTCCGATCCTCCCAAGTGACTGAGTTGCGTGCTCCGGCGTAGCATCTGTTCCCAAGAAATTCTGGTCGGTCTTGCACGCGAATAAAGTGCGGTAGTAGTGGGAGCCAGGACCCACCCCTCGTCCAAGCAAGCTGTCGAAAATGAGAACCCGTACTCCCTCTTGCTGCCCCTCGATCACGTTGAAGACACCTCGCATATTCGGCCACCGAACCAAAGAAAATGGAATGGGAACCGGGGGGCTGATCGTGCGTAGGCCCCACCACTTGATTGAGGGAGGGCCGACGTAATGCAAGCCCCGTCTGACAGCGAGAGCGCGCATGGCTCGTGCGCGAAACATCGTGACGGCTTGGTACGCGCCAAGGATGAGCGCCAGCAGGGCGAGCGCTTCGACGTATTTGAGTAGCTGCACAGCCGCCATTCTGGTGCGCTCACCTGATCGCGTCCAGTGTGGTTTGTGGTTGGAGCTTCGTTTGCGCGGCGTCTGGCGCACCAGATGAATTGGCGTGGGATGGAGCTGGAGGGAAGCCACCCTGGCGGAGGTGACGGCCGATTACGGCGGGGCAGTCGCGACCGGCCCTCCATGGGACGATGACGGTGCGGCCATACAGGCAGGATGTCGCGTGCGGTGCGCGTGACGGCTCGGCACGGTGCTCATGCTGGGGGCGGCGGTGGCGGAGCTGGTGCTGCAGCTGATTCGTCAGCAGGGGGTGGCGAATCCCCAGTTCTTCACGAGCCGCGATCCGTGTCGCATGTTTCAGACCCTGGGATCTTGACCGGACTCAAGTTTGGGTGATCTCGCTGGCATTGAGACTCGACAGGAGATGATCATGGCGTGGACTCGTCCCGCGGCGGCTGGCGCAGTTACCAAATTGCGCAAGGCTTCGGTGCTTCCCTATCTCGCGGCTGGAGTGATTGCCGCCATGTCGTGGCTGGTGCCAGGCGCAGCGCCCGCCGCTGCGCAAGGGGCCGGAAGCGGCGCGGGTTCGGCACTCACGGTCAGCGACATCATGACCGGTGCGCAGTTCCGGTCGCATGTGCCGGGGGATCTCCGGTGGCTCGCTACTCCGGGGGCGGCGGCGTATAGCGCGCTCGAGCCGGCGAGCGATTCGTCAGGCACCGACATCGTGCGGTACGATGCTGCGTCCGGGGCGCGGTCGGTGCTGGTCACTGCGAAACAACTCACGCCGTCTGGAGCGTCCAAGGCGCTGGCGGTTGCAGACTATGCATGGTCGGCGGATGGCAAGCGGCTGCTGATCTTCACCAACACGGCCCGAGTGTGGCGGGACAATACCCGTGGTGACTACTGGATGTTCGACCGGACGTCTGGCGTGCTCGCGAAGCTGGGCGGACCGGACGCCAAGCCGTCCACACTCATGTTCGCGAAGTTCTCACCTGACGGCGGGCGTATCGCATACGTCCGCGACAACGACCTGTACGTAGAAGACGCCGCCGCGGTGGCGAGCGGCCATCCGACTCCGCCGGTGCGGCTCACGACCGACGGCTCGCACACGACGATCAACGGGACGTCGGACTGGGTGTACGAGGAAGAGTTGCACATCCGCGACTGTTTCCGGTGGTCGCCGGATGGAAAGCACATCGCGTACTGGCAGTTCGACGTCTCCGGCGTTCGCGACTTTGACCTCATCGACGACACCGACTCTCTCTACTCCTTCGTAGTGCCGGTCCAGTATCCGAAGGCTGGGACGACCAACTCTGCGGTCCGCGGCGGCATCGTGGCGAGTACTGGTGGGCCGACGACGTGGATTCAACTGGCGGGCGATCCGCGCAACAACTACCTGGCGCGTCTCGACTGGGCCGAGAATTCGTCCGAGCTGGTGTTGCAGCGATTGAACCGGTTGCAGGACACCGATGCGGTGATGCTGGCAGACGCGCAGACCGGAGCGGCCCACACCGTGCTGACCGAGCACGATAGCGCATGGGTTGACGTCGTGAACGACCTCACCTGGCTGCACGGTGGCACCGAGTTCCTGTGGGTCAGCGAGCGTGACGGATGGCGCCATCTGTACCGTGTGTCGCGCGATGGGAGCCACATCACCCTCATCACCCCAGGCGCGTACGACATCCTCGGCGTCCAGCGGATCGTGGAGAGTCCGGCGAATTCAGGGAACGGGTGGGTGTACTTCACGGCGTCGCCGGAGAACGCGACGCGGCGGGCGCTGTACCGGGTGCGCCTCGATGGGAAGGGCGCGGCGGAGCGCGTGACGCCGGCCAACGAGGCGGGGACGAACACGTACACGATCTCGAACGACGGCCAGTGGGCACAGCACGGGTATTCCGCGATCGACAAGCCGTGGACGTTCGACATCGTGAAATTGCCCAGTCATGCCGTTGTGAGGACGACAGAGACGAACGCCGCGCTACAGGCGGCGGTGGCGCCCCTCCTGGCCGGCCGTCCCGTGGAGTTCTTCAAGGTGGACATCGGCAACAGCGTGAACCTCGATGGGTACATGATCAAGCCGCGTGATTTCGATGCGGCGAAGCGGTATCCGATGCTGGTTTTCGTGTACGGTGAAGTCGCCGCGCAAACCGTCGTCGATCGGTGGGGCGACCGGCAGCAACTCTGGTTCCGGTGGCTCGCCGACCACGGGTACGTCGTGGTGAGCATCGACAACCGCGGGACACCGGCGCCCAAGGGGCGCGCGTGGCGGAAGATCGTGTACGGCACCGTCGGCGAGATGTCGTCAGCAGATCAGGCAGCCGCGGTGCGGACCCTCACGCGCACGCGGTCATATCTGGATTCGACACGCGTCGGGATCTGGGGCTGGAGTGGCGGCGGGTCCAACACTCTGAATTGCATGTTCCGGTATCCCGACGTGTTCTCCGTCGGGATGGCGGTTGCACCGGTGCCGGACGAGGGACTGTACGACACGATCTACGAGGAGCGGTACATGGGATTGCCACAGGACAACGTGGACGGGTACCGGCGCGGCTCACCGATCAATTTCGCCGACGGTCTGCGTGGTCACTTGCTGATCGTGCACGGCTCGGGTGATGACAACGTGCACTACCAGGGTACTGAGCGCTTGGTGAACCGGCTGGTGGCGCTCGGGAAGCCGTTCGATCTGATGGTATATCCGAACCGCACCCATGCCATCCGGGAGGGGCCGGGGACGACCGTGCATCTCTATTCGCTGCTGACGCGGTATCTCACCGACCACCTGCCGGCCGGCGGCCAATAGACCGTAAGGGCCGGTCGCCGCGCGCCAATGTTTGCCCTGGTAGGGGCCGATCATGACCGGCCCTCTCGCGCTGCACCCGACGCTGGTGCGGTGACTACAAAACCGGCGCATCTCCCGCGATGAAGAACGTCACCGCGAACACGAGGATCGTGGACACGATGGCCGCCACGGCGACGATGAGAACGCCGGCGGCCTGCAGGATGCCATTCAGGACGTAGCGCTCCGTCCCGTCGAGGGACTCCATCCGGCTTGCCGCGCCCCTTCCCTGCTCCGTGAGTCCCCACGCGCCGAAGCTGGCCACGAGTGAGAACGGGAGCGAGAGCACCCAGTGACGGTGGGCCGCGATGAGGATGGCCGCAGTGGCGACCGCCCCAGTGGCGCAGAGGGTGATGAGGAGCCAGATGGGAGCGGATCGGCCAGCGGCTGCGAGCGTGGCGCCGAGGGACTCGGACTTTGCGGCCGGTGCGTGCGCTGGGGAGATGACCATGCGGTCCTCCTGAAACGGCTACTCGCGCGAGTGGTCAGACGCTAAGGTAGCACGGCCGCCGGGCGTGGCAAGTAATGCCCGGCGGGGGAGATCTAGGCGCTCAGCGCGCCCAGCTCAAGGCGGCCAGCTCGGTGTTGCTGAGCTGCCACCAGTCCGGCGGATACGTTCGGACACGCCGGATCGCGGCGGGGGACATGAATACGAGCGACCAGCATTCATCCTGCAGGTGTTCAGTAACCTTCCACCAGACACCGGTCGGCTCGGCGTAGACGCGCTCGATGCCGTTCGAGGAGCTGTGAAACGCGAGAGAGCTGGACACGGCACCTGGTCCGTGCGGACCGCTCAGGTGGCGAGCTTCCCACGCAAGCGTCTGGAGGGACGGGTCGGCGTGGCTAGGAACTCGTGCCGAGAGTTCACTGACTGGGCTCATGGTACGCGGCACCATTCGACGAAGGGGTAATGCGAGGAGAGCTGTGCCCGGCGAATACAGCGTTGCGCTTGTGCTGCAACACCCGGGATGTTGGCGATGGTGACGTGACGAGAACGTGAAGAGTGCATGACATCTTCGTCATGCTCGCCCCTCATGCTCGCCCCATCGTGATTGTGCCGGGAGACGACGGTGCGACGTCGTCGGTCGCGCACATCGACGGCCTGGAGAATTCGACCTGGCAGCATTACATCGCAGACGACTTTCACTCGTGTGATGGCGTCACCGTTTTACAGCCGGGTACGCTTCCACAACCGAAATCGTGATCACGTGAGCGCCCATTCCTGAAATGAGGACAGTGACGACGCCGATGAAGCACAGCATTGAGAAGCTGCGATCGAGAGCGACGAGACTCGGGACAGTGGCCGGGGTGGCGGGTATCGTGGCTCTGGTGGCTGCAGGCGCGCCCCCGATGAGCAAGCCACCGGTCGTAGGCCACATTTTCACGCTCGTCCTCGAGAACGAGTCGTTCGACCGGTCATTCGGACCGAGTTCGAAGGCTCCGTATCTCGCCACCACGCTCACGCGACAAGGAGCGCTTCTCACGCAGTACTACGGGATCGGACACAACAGTCTCGACAATTACATCGCGATGATCAGCGGCCAGGCGCCGAACGAAGCGACCCAGCGTGACTGTGCGATTTTCAGCGAATTCAGCCGCACTCATCTAGCGCTGGATGCGCATGGACAGGCGATTGGTACCGGGTGCGTGTATCCGGTGATGGTGAAGACCATCGCGGATCAGCTCGAGGCGGCAGGCCGCACGTGGCGCGGGTACATGCAGGACATGGGTAATGATCCGAAGAAAGAGCGTGCGACCTGTGGTCATCCCCACATCGGCTTCGTGGACAGAACGACGCGTCGCGAGCCGGCCGATCAATACGCGACGAAGCACAACCCGTTCATGTATTTCCACTCGCTGATCGACGATGCGGCGCGATGCAGAGCGCACGTCGTGAATCTGCGGCAGCTCAAAACGGATCTCGCGAGTGTAGCCACCACGCCGAACTACGTGTTCATCACGCCGAACCTGTGCGACGACGGTCATGACGGGCCGTGCATTGACCACGCGCCTGGCGGGCTGGTTCAGATCGATCGGTTTCTGCGCGAGTGGGTGCCGGCGATCACCGGATCGCCGGCGTTCGCGGCGGACGGGGTGTTGATCATCACCTTCGATGAGGCGTCGGGCCCGCCCGGGCAGGATTCAGCCGCGTGTTGCGGCGAGCTGGGGTTGGCGGGACAGCATCATCCGCCGGGTGGCGATGGACCAGGTGGCGGGCGGGTTGGCGCCGTCATCATCTCGCCATTCGTGGAAGGCGGGACCGTGAGCGACCGGCCGTACAACCACTACTCGATGTTGCGATGGGCCGAGGATCAGTTTGGGCTGGCGCACCTGGGGTATGCGGCGGAGCCGGGGCTCGCGGTATTCGGGCCCGACGTCTTCAGCTCGCAGCAGCCCGGCCGGTAGCCTCTCGAGGCGGCCACTACGTCGTCCCCGGCGGTGGCCGCCGCCCGGCTTCTTCCGCATCCACCAAATCGCGTACTCGGCGGCGGGCGTCGTCGGCCTGGCGTTCGACATCGCTGACGTGCGTCTCCAACTCGCCGAACTCCGTGGAGCGGCGTTTGAGCCGTTCGGAGAGCATGGGGATCGAGAGGCCGGCGAGCAGGCGGGGATTGATTGGCGCGGGCGCGTCGCCGGTGCGGCGTTGGCTCGCTGGTATCGGCATCGGATTCTGGTCTTCGGGCATCGACACATCGCGCGCGCGGGACGATGCGGAGTCGGCGGCGCGGACGGGCGCGACGCGTGCGGCGAGCTCCGCCTCTTCGCGCGCGATCGTTTCGCGCCACGAGTCGGCGGCGGCAGGCGTGGCCCCCCCGCCCCGCCGGCGGCGGCGAGCGGCGGTGCGCGCGATGGCGGCCGAGTAGTCGGCCGTGGCCTCGGCGGCGATGATCTGGATGAGCGCGCGGACATGTTCGATGAACGCCTCGGGGTCCTGACGGACGGCGCGGGCGCGCCAGGCGACGCGATACGTGATCGAGGTGCCGCGGGCATTGCGGCCGGGGACGAACGTGACCGCGCCGGGCTCGGTCGGCGTGCGGCCGCGCCGCCGCGCGGATGGCGGAGCCTGATCCGCCAATTGGTAGCGATCCGAGTCTTTATCAGAACCAGCGCCAGCACCACCTCTCGTCTGGTGTGCTATGAGGGGCGTGACATCTATTTCGTCGCCAATAGCTCCTAAATCATCCCCTGCAACCGGCGATCCCGCGAGCATCATCACCCCTCGGCGGAACGCATCGGCATCCGTGGTGGCGCTCTTGAGGGCGCGGAGCGCGCGGTGGGAGACGCGTTCCGAGCGGCGCGCTCGCTCGCGTTCGCCTTCGCTCAGCCCCGCGAGCAGCATCCCGATGCCCACCAGCTCCGACAGTCGTCCCGCGCTGAAGCCCGTGGTGCGCTGGACCGAGTCGCGCGTGAGGCCTTGGGCGAGAAGCGTGAGGACATAGGAGACCTGGTCGATGACATGCATCGACGCCCGGACCTCGTTGGCCATGGCCTGGATCGCGAGCGCGCGGTCCGGGGTGATGCGGCCGAGGTTAATCGCGGGGACCGGGATCGAGAGCCTGAGCGCGGCCTCGAGACGATGCGTGCCATCTACGAGCACATACTCGACCTCGCCCGGCGAGCCTTCGACGCGCACGAGAATTGGGACGTGGATCGTGCGGCCTGCCTCTTCGATCGCCGCCACCAGCTCCTGAAACCGGTGGTCGTCCGTAAACGGGCGCACATATCGTCCGCGGCGCACGATGCGCCGAGCGTCGAGCACGAGCGCGTTGTCGGCACGGGCGACACCGGACTCATAGTGATCGCGGACCGGGTGGGCCCCTTCCCCGCGCGCACTTGGGCGCTCACCGGGTTCGCCTGGCGCGGCGGACGCGGGCGGCGCGACGCCCAGCATCCCGGCAATGGCGGCACTCTGCACGCGCGATTTGGGCTTGGCCATCAGAGCTTTCCTCCCGGCACTGCGGCCGGCACATGGTCAGTCGTGTTCACACCACCGAGCGCGAGGCGATCATTGAGCGCGTCCGCGAGCTGCCGGAAGATCTTAGCCTCCTTACTCCAGCGCGCCGCGAACTCGACCGGCACACCATTCGTCGCCGCATCACTGATGCCGGAGAAGTCGGGAATCGGCGGCTCGAGAAACGCATCCGGAAACGCTGCGCGGTAGGCCTCGAGAAACGCATGCGGATTGGCTCGCCGGGCCTTCATTGCATTGACCACAAAGCCATCGAGCACGAGATCCGGGTTGAGGCGGGCATCCTCGCGAATTCGGCGTGCAGTCTCCTGGATCATCTGCACACCTTCAGCGCTATATCGTTCGCATTGCGCCACCACGATGTACCCGTCCGCGACCGTAAGCGCCGTTTGCAACCACAGACCTCCGGCGGGCGGCGTGTCGATGAGCACGACATCAAACGCGTGTTCGTGCGCGCCGTCGTCCCAGCGAAGCCCGCTGCGGAGCACCTCGCGAAAGCGCAGCGCGGTGCTGTTCCAGTCGCGGATCTCCGGCTCCCAACTCGTGAGGCCTCGTGTACCCGGCACCACATAGAGTTCCGCGCGCGGAGCGAAGCCCGTGTGGATCATCGCATCGGAGAGCGGGACCGATTCGCGTAGCACTGATTCAATCGTGGGCCCCTGCTCCGGCGCGATCCCCAGCAGGCCGACCGTGGCATTGCGCTGGCCATCGAAATCCAGCACCAGGACACGGAGACCGAGACCGCCAGCCATGGCGGCAGCGAGGTTCGTGGCGAGCGTAGTCTTCCCTACACCGCCCTTTTGCATGCCGATCGCGATCCATCGCGCCAAGAAAACCTCGCCGAAAATGCGCCGCGAATACTAGCCATTCTCGGGCGAGGCGGCCATGTGGCGGTCTTCAACCGTTGAGATGCGTCCTTGTGGTGCGGCCACGTGATGGTGTTCAACCGTTGAAATGTCCCTGGTAGGGGCGGGTCATGACCCGCCCTCTTGCCCCCGCACAAATGCACGCTCGTGCCGGTCCGGTCTTCAACCGTTGAAACGCACACAGATATTCCCGAGGTATGCGCGCTTCAACCGTTGAAATGAGCGAATCCGACTGCTCGTATTCTCTCCTCTCTCCCTTTCTCCTTTTCCCTTTCTCATTACAGGGCACCTTGGAGATACGCGTTCACACGAACGCTGTGGGTAGGCCAAATGCCTTTGCCTACGTCGACGCGGATGAGTCCGTCCATCAGTGAGGCGCCGACTCCAACGCCGTTGAGCAGCCGGCCTTCGTGGGTCCAGTCATTGCGGTCGCCGGCCCAGCCCAGGTCGTAGAACACGACGGGGCGAATGAACATTGCGCGGGTGGTGACTTCGAGATGGGTCATCCAGTAGGCGTCGCCTGCCTCGGTACCGGGTGCGAGGCCACGGATTGTGCGGAGACCGCCAAGGAGCCACTCCCGTTGCGGGGGGACTTCGCCGGCGGATGTGCCGCCGCCCGCCGTCAGTGCGGCGTCAAGGAAACTCGTGACGGGGTGCGTCAATGTGAGATCGGTCGCTCCGCGGACGTAGGTGTAGCTACCTCCGGCGCCTTCGCCGCGCATGTCGGCGGCCAGTTGGAAGCCATCTGGATCGAGGCCCCAGACTGGGCGAGCGCGGAAGGACAGCCCGGTGATCGTGCCGGATGGTGTGCCGATGTTCCGGAGCGGCATGGTGGCGCCGCCGAACACGCCAGTGAGATCGAAGTGTGTCGAGACACTGGCGCCCCATTCGTGTTCAGTGAAGAGGCGCCAGGAGAAGGGCAGTGGGCCCTCCACTTCAGTACCGGAGAGTTCGGCTCCCCAGGACCGGTAGTAGAAACCTTCGTCGTCTCCGACGAGGAGGTTCCAGACCGAGCTGCCGAAGCTCAGGGGATCGCCCCAGTCGTTGGCGGAGTTCAGGCGACGGTAGAATCCAGCGGTCACCGTACCCCAGGGGCTCGTACGGGTGAGGCTCAGCCCGCCGTTTGGTTCGAGGTCGGCGAGCCCGAAGCGCAATTCGGCGCGCGCGGAGAGTCCCAATCCAAGCTCGTCGGTCGCGGCCACGCCACCGGAGGGGCCTTCTATTCTATTGTAACGGATGAGTCCGTCTCGCGGTCCCCACTGGAACGCCATCGGGCGAGGACCCCAATCCGGTACTGCGTTGTCACGTAATGCTTTAAGTAGCTCAGTCTCACTGATCGTACCAAGGCCGCCCGCGTCGTCGTAGATGGAGCCGGGAAGATCCGGCGAACGCGCGAGAGCGGCGGTATCGCACGGGGTGCTGACGAGGACCCGGGCAGCTCCACCGTCATGCACTTCGACTCGCTGCCAGGTTGGGTGCTGCGCGCATTGGATCTCGCGCGAGTGGCGGCGAGCGGAGTCGGAGTCATCGGGCCGGCTCATTCCCGATCGCATCGCCAGCTCCTGGTGACCGGGTGCGTTGGGAGCTGGCGGCGAGCCAGGTGGTGATGCGGGCGGCGACGCAGGCGGCGAAGCCGATGGCGGGGACGACGGCGTGCCTGATGATGCGGCCGATGGTACCGATGGTGATGCGCTGGATGGTGCGGCCGCGATGGTGGCCGCGCTCGAGTCGCGCGACGCGGTGGATCCCGCGGTGGTGTCAACTAGTTCGGGGAGGCGCGGCAGTGTGTCGGGTCCGTTGATCGAGGTATACCGATAGTGCACTTCCCACCGCACCGGCACATGGAACGCGCTGACTCGCGCTTCGCCGTCGGCGTATCGCGACACCGGCAGCCAGTATTTGCCCTCGAGCAATCGGTAGTCGAGTGTGACCACGGAGATGTTCGCGGTCATCGGCATGATGAGCGGCTTCACCCAGAACGGCACGTCATCGAAGGTGTGCGGGTCGCCGTCCTTGGCGACGGCGATGATGTCCATCGGGGCAGAGAAGCGATATATGGCGCGCACGAGATGTCCGCTCGACGCATCGAACCAGAGGGACCCGGTGCCCAGGTTCCAGAGCGGGCGGCGCGCGTGCAGTTGGACTTCGCGCAGATGGATCGTCAGTTGGCCGCCGCCGCGTGCCGGTGTGCGAATCGTTTCGGAATCGCCCGCGGTGTAGCGGTAATAGGCTTCCGCGCCGGGCGCGAGCGGGTCGACGATGTCATCGATGTCGGTGTACGCTGTGGTGTCGTCACTGCGTTCGCCGCCGAGTGAGAGGGTACGGCGGCCGGGGACATAGGGAAGGGCGATCGATTCGTCGTCGCTGATGTCGGCGTTCGCGTCGTGCGGCAGCATCGGCATCGCGGTCCGCTCACCGGTGACGTCGACGATGGCGCCGAGTCCGCGCTGCCAGCGGACGTGTTCCGCGCGTTGCTCGCGGAGGAGCAGCCGGTCGCGGGCGAAGGACCCGATCGACATCTTGGCGCTGAGTTGTTCGGTCGAGATCGCGTCGTAGCGCCGCAGGGACGAGTCGTCGGCGAATCGTGCGGCGCGTGCGAGTTCGATGAGGGAGCGAACCGGCGCACCGTCGTAGGCGGACGCGAGCAGGGCAGGGGTGACCGGGATCGTCCGTTGGGCGCGCAGCGTGTCCCGCCGTGCCTCACGCCGCGCTCGGCGAGCCGCTCGAGAGGAATCGCCGCGCGCGGTCGGCGGGACGGGCTGGGTATCCGGGCGCGGTGTGGCCTGCGAGGATCCGGCCGCGGGGCCCGGTGAGCCGCCCTGCACGAATAGCAGAATCAGGACGGACCAGATGTGCAGGAGGTGCCTCTCTTGACGGAGGGGATCGGTCTAGGGTAGTACGACAGGGGCCCGGTCAGTGTTTCGCGACGGACTACGGGACAGCGGCCGTGGGGAGCTTTGACAAATTGTGGCGATAATCCGCGAGAGCTCGCCAACTGACGATGACGTATCAGGTGTCGAAAGGGGCAGGTCGCCGGAGTGACGGGACCGGGTGGTGCTGGGGCGTAGCCGGTCGCTCAATGTGGAGCTCATGTAATACTTGAACGCAATTGGCGCGTGAGTGGCGCTTTAGTGGCTATTTAGTGGCTTGAAAATACGTCCAACTGGGCCTTATCTCATGCGTTTCATTTCATTCCAGATCTAGCGTACCATGGCGCCGCTTCGCGGTCGCCGCTGGACTCGCCACGCTGGGATTCTCAACCCATGCCGACGCACAGGGGGCCGGAATCACGGCGCCCACAAGCCACGGGATCAATCCCGCCTACTTCGACACGACATGCGCAGCCTGCAGCCAGTTCTATCGCTACGCGAACGGCAACTGGCTCAAGACTGCGACGATCCCGCCGGACTACCCCGAGTGGGGTGCGTTTACCGCCATCTACGAGCGCAGCCTGGTCGCGCTCCGCTCAGAACTCGATTCTCTCCCGCGAACCAATCCCGCCCCAGGCACGCCGGAGTGGAAGGTCGCGCACTTCTACGCGAGCTGCATGGATTCCGCACGAGCGGAGTCCGAAGGGGCAGCACCGATCAAACCGGAGCTGGCGCGCATCGACAGCATCACCGGGACGCCGGGGTTGCTCGCCGAGCTCGCACGGTTACACCGGATGGGGTTCACGCCGGGATTCAATTTCTACGCGGCGCCTGACGCCAAGCATTCCGCCGATGAGATCGCGAATCTGTCACAGGGAGGCCTCGGCCTTCCCGAGCGGGACTACTACTCCCGGGCCGACACGGTGGCCGAGCGCACGCGCCGAGACTACGTGGCGCATATCGGACGAACGCTTGTGCTCACCGGCATCCCCGCGGCAACCGCGGGCCGCGACGCACAGCACATCATGGCGCTCGAGACCGCACTCGCGGCGGCATCGATGACGATCGTCGAGCAACGAGACCCGAATGTGATCTACCACAAGATGAGCGCCGGGCAACTGGCGGCGCTGACGCCCGGCTGGTCGTGGACGGCGTATTTCCGTGACTACGGGCGACCGGACATCGCGACGATCGACGTACACCAGCCGAAGTTCTTCACAGCCTTCGACCACTTGCTCCGGACGACGCCGATCGCCGGCTGGAAGAGCTACCTCCGCTGGCAGTACGCCGCCGCCGCCGCGCCATTTCTGAGCCCGGCGTTCGTAAAGGAGAACTTCAGGATGAGCTCCGTGCTCGACGGCACCACCGAGATTCGCCCCCGCTGGAAGCAGTGTCTCTCGCAGACCGATCAGCAGCTCGGCGAGGCACTCGGCAAAGTGTACGTAGCCCGGGAGTTCTCGCCCGCGGCCAAGGCGAAGGCACTCTCGCTGGTCCAGAATCTCGAGGCGGTGCTGCATGACGATCTCTCGACGCTCTCCTGGATGAGCGACGCCACACGCAAGCAGGCGATCGAGAAGCTCGATGCATTCGTCAACAAGATCGGATACCCGGATCACTGGCGGGACTACTCGGCGCTCGATGTGCGGGATGGCACGTTCTTCACCAACGTGACCGCGGCGTCGCAGTTCGAGGCGCATCGCCAACTCATGAAGATCGGGAAGCCAACCGACCGCACCGAGTGGGCGATGACCCCTCCGACCGTCAACGCGCAGTACAATCCCTTCCTCAACGACATCATGTTCCCGGCGGGGATTCTGCAGCCGCCGTTCTTCGACCCCGAGGCCGACGACGCATCGAACTACGGCGCGATCGGCAGCATCATCGGCCACGAGATGACGCACGGGTTCGACGATGAGGGGCGCCAGTTCGACGCACAAGGCAATCTCCGCGACTGGTGGACGGCAGCGGACGCCAGTGAGTACAACAAACGGGCGGCGATCGTGATCGATCAGTACAACCACGATCTCGTCATCGATACCCTGCACCTGAACGGCCAACAGACCCTGGGCGAGAACATCGCCGATATCGGCGGCCTGAAGCTCGCATATGCCGCCATGGAGCGTGCACTGCAGGGGCGAGCGCGCCCGCTGATCGACGGCTTCACGCCCGAACAGCGATTCTTCCTCGCCTACGCGCAGGAGTGGGGAGAGATCGACCGGCCGGCGTATGCCCGGACCCTGGTGCAGATCGACGTGCACTCCTCGCCACAGTGGCGTGTTGAGACGCCGATTTCCAACATGCCGGAGTTTGCGCAGGCGTTTCATTGCCAGTCGGCGGCTGCCCTCGTGCGGCCGGATTCAGCGCGGGCGCAAATCTGGTAACCAGGCGGGGGACCGGCGTGCGCCGAGTGACGCCGGCTGCAGGGGGACCGTCTTGGGCAATAGAGCCTATGCGAGTCCGCCACCTGAATCCGGATGTCCTGATCGCCGAGGACTTGAGCGTGGGCCCCCGGCTCATAGGGGTGGGCTTGGTGGCGCTGGGCGTGGCCGCTGTGTATCTGCCGGCCGCCGCGTTGATCCCAGGTGATTCGCACGCTGTCTGGCTCGCCGTCGTGTTGGCGATCGTGGGAATCGGCGTGTTTCGCGCGGCGGGCAGCCGCAGCGTGATGTTCGACCGGGCTGCAGGGCTCGTCCGGGTTCATATCCGGGCGCTGCTCGGGACGGCGGCCTTTGTGTACCCGTTGCCCGAGATCGCCGACGCCGTCATCGAGCTGCAGCCTGCCGGGGATGGCCGAAGCGTCTATACCGCCGCGTTCGTGATGCGCGATGGCACGCATCGAGCCTGGGCAACCTACGCCACCGGGTATCCGGTAAATGAGGTTCCGGTCGTGCAGGCAGTCCGCCAGTTCCTCGGTACGGCCCTGTCGCCTGTCGCTCCCGACGGGACGCCAGCGATCCCGGCCCCGCAGGACTCAGCGCAGTATCCGGCCGGCTAGGATTACAGCCGGGTACTGGGCGCGGGTCCAATGACCGGCGCCCCCTTTCATACGACGATCGATGTGCGCTCCGCCCGCGCCGGGACATCCCGCGTGGCTGGAGGCCTTCGCCAGCCGGCGGACGCCACGCGTGAGCTCTATCAAAGCCCCCACCCCCAGTCTCCGGCAGCTTCGCCACTATGCGATCGCGCGCAGCCTTTTCGAGCCCACCACCCTGCAGCGGGCCATCGCCCGCTTGGGCTTTGTCCAGGCCGACCCGATGCGCGTGCCCGCTCGCGCCCAGGATCTGATCCTCGCGCAGCGCGTGAAGGACTATCGCGCTGGCGATCTGGAGCGCCGCTACCCGCGCCTGGCGATCGAAGAGGCCTTCTTCTTCAACTACGGTTTCCTGCCTCGCGAGACGCTGGCCCTGCTGCATCCGCGCGGTGCGCCGCGCGCATGGGACGCATGGGACGCCAGGATGCAGGCGCGTGCCCAGGAGGTGCTGGCCTTTGTGCGCCAGCATGGTCGCACCCACCCCAGGGATGTGCAGACGCATTTCGACCACGGCCGCATCAAGCGCTGGGGCGGCGACCTGAATGTCACCAACCACCTGCTGGAGGGCCTGCACTATCGCGGGCTGCTGCGCGTGGCGCGGCGCGAGGCTGGCACCCGAGTCTACCAGGCGATCGAGCACCCGCCGCACGACGATAGCCCCGAGGTCCGGCTCGCGCGCGCCGGCCAGTTGCTGGACTTGGTGGTGCACCTCTACGCGCCGCTGCCTGCGGCCAGCCTGGGCTATCTGTGCGGATTGCTGCGCTATGGAGTGCCACGCCTGGCCACCGAGATGAGGCAGCTCCAGCGGGACGCCAAATCCCGCTATGCCCATGCCCAGGTCGACGACCTGGTGTGGTTCTGGCCGCGGCGCGAGAACCCTGCGGCAGCCCGGTACGCGGTCGACGACAAGCTGCGCTTCCTCACGCCCTTCGACCCCGTGGTCTGGGACCGGCGGCGCTTCAAGTTGTTCTGGGGCTGGGAATACAAGTTTGAGGGCTATCTGCCGGCCCACAAACGCCGCATGGGCCACTACGCGATGCCCATGCTGTGGGGCGAGCACATACTGGGCTGGGCCAATCTGAAGGTGGTCGATGGCCGGCTGCAACACGATCTGGGCTTCACTGGCCCGCGGCCACGCGGACGCACCTTTCAGTTGGCGCTGGATGCGGCACTGCAACAGATGCAGGAGTTTCTGGAACTCTAGCGCTCCTACGACTTTCGTCGAGGCGTACATGGACCGACGCACCGTCCGGCGACACTTGCTGGTCGCGGTCGCGACCGCGGTAGGCGCGATCATCCTGGTCGAAGGCAGCGTCGTGGCGCTGACGCACGTGGTGGCACCACTGCTGCTCACCCACTACGAGCACAATCCCGCGCTCGAGACTGTCCCCAAGCGCACCCGTACCCGCCGGGGAGGCGAGGCTGATCCCGTCAACGTGGCGCTGGTGGGGACAGAGGCCGAGATCGCGGCAGCGTTCGCAAAGGCCGGATGGTCACGCGCGGACTCGCTGAGCCGCGCGAGCGACTTCGCGATCGCCAGGAGCGTGCTGCTCCGCCGCCCCGATTCCACTGCTCCCGTGAGCTCGCTCTTTCTCTACGGGCGCCGCCAGGACATCGCGTACGAGCGCGAAGTGGGGCGGAGTGCCAGCCGGCGGCATCACGTGCGGCTGTGGCGGGCCGAGGGCGTGACCGATCACGGCCGGCCAGTGTGGATCGGAGATGCTGCGTACGATCTCCATGCTGGCATGAGCCACCGCGCCCCGATGCCCACCCATCACATCGAGGCGGACGTGGACCGCGAACGGGACACGGTACTCGCCGATCTGGTGGCCGCCGGGCAATTGAGCGAACGGTACGACGTGACAGGAATGGGTCCGCGCATCGACGCGCGTAACGCGGAGGGGGATCGCTTCGACACCGACGGAGACGTGGACGTGGGCGTGATCTCGCCCGGCAATGTCCCCGCCGGTGCGCCCGCCGTCCTGAGCGATCCGCTACTCGTCCAGTGGAAAAACAATCTCTTCGAGTGGTCGCATCAGATCACGCTGCACTTGAGACCCTGATTCGTCTCCTTTCTGCTTTCTGTGTGGCTCCTCTCTTTTTTTGGCACCCGGGTACCGCGCCGGATTACGGTCACCATATTCCGTCGCGACTATGCCGTCATCACGCAGATACGATGTGATCGTCGCCGGACTCGGCGCGATGGGTAGCTCGGCCGCGTACCAGTTGGCCCGCCGCGGGCGGCGGGTGCTCGGTCTCGACCGGTTCGACCCGCCGCACGCGATGGGGTCCACCCACGGACATTCACGGATCATCCGCACGGCGTACTGGGACGATCCGTCCTACGTGCCACTCGTCGGACGGGCACACGAGTCGTGGCGCGAGCTGGAAGCGGCAAGTGGCGAGCGGCTGTACTTCCCGACGGGCCAACTCTACCTCGGCGCGCACGACAGCATGCTCGTGAGCGGCGCTCGCGACAGCGTGCGACTCAACGGGATTCCGTACGAAGAGTTGTCGGGTGCGGCGCTGGCGCAGCGAGCGCCGGGATTGCGCACGACCGCCGGCACTGTCGCCATCTGGGAGCCGCACGCGGGTGTACTCCTTCCCGAACTGGCGGTCGCCACTTTTCTCAAGCTTGCGCGCCGATCAGGGGCCGGCATTCACACCGAGGAGCCGCTGACTCACTGGGCCGCGGACGGCGATGGCGTCTCGGTCACGACACCGCGCGGCACGTACCACGCAGACCGTCTGGTACTGACGCTTGGTGCGTGGACATCCAAGCTCGTCCCGGACCTCGGCCTGCCGCTCAAAGCCGAGCGGCAGGTGATGCACTGGTTCCGCCCGAAACCCGGATCAGCGGGAATGGGACCCGAACGGATCGGGTGTTTCATGTGGGAGTACGAGCCGGGTCATATCTGGTACGCCGTGCCCGACATGGGTGACGGTTTCAAGGCGGGGATCCATCATGACGGCGAAGCATCCGATCCCGACGAGGTGGATCGCAGCATCTCCGCGCGCGACATCGAGCGCGTCAGTGCGCGAGTCCGCGAGATGGTGCCCGATGCCAACCCGGCACCGGTCGCGTCAGCGGTGTGTTTCTATACGGATACACCCGATGGCCAGTTCCTCATCGATACGCATCCACAGAGCCCGGCCGTGCTCGTCGCCAGTCCCTGCTCCGGGCACGGCTTCAAGTTCGCCAGCGTGATCGGCGAGCTATTGGCCGATCTCGCAATGACGGGGCGCACGACGGCCGACCTGTCACTCTTCAAGCTCGCGCGCCATCGCGCGGCTCCCCGGGCCGGTACGTGATGACCCGGACGCGCTCGAGTGTAATGAGGCCTCCTCCGATCATCTGATCGAGCTCGGGGAGGACGGCATCGATGTTCTCCTCTGTCTCGACGCATTCGATCACAATAGGCAGATCGAGTGACAGGACCTCGATGCGATCGGAGTGCACCTTGGAACTGGCCCCGAACCCCATGATGGCGCGGACCACGGTGCAGCCAGCGTAATGCTTCGCTCGCAACAACTGGGTAATTGCCTGATAGAGCGGCTTGCCTTTCCACTTATCGCGCTCGCCGATGTGGATGCGCATCAACACGCGCTCACCCTTGAAACCGTGCATGGCTCCTCCCTGGGAACAACTGATGGCGCCGGAGCGCCAATGCCTTCACAACGCCAAGGGAATCAGAATCGCTCGCGCCACGTGATGAGCTCGCGAGCGAGGACGAAGCCCAGAAACGTGGCGGCGAGCGCGGCGACTACACTGCCGAGTGCGTATGTGGCGGCTCGCCGGTACTCCCCGTCCTCCATGAGCATTGCCGTCTCGTAGCTGTACGTCGAGAACGTGGTATAGCCCCCGCAGAACCCCGTGGTGAGGAGTGCGCGAAACTCGATGCTCCACGTCTGCGTCGTGAGGGCGTAGCGAAGGAGGAAGCCAAGTACCAGGCTGCCGGTGATATTGATGACCAGCGTTCCATACGGAAACGTGGCTCCGGTATTCTGTTGCACGAACACGCCCAGATAGTACCGGCACACACCGCCGGCCGCGGCACCGATCGCGACGGCCCAGAACATTTTCACTCTTTCCTCCCAGGAAGTGTCATCCGGCTGCGCGGACCCAAGTCCACACCGGGCACGGGCAACAAAAAAGCTCCCACGCTCGGCCTCGCGTAGGAGCCATCAGCCTTACCCCAATAGTGACGGGGGGGCAGTTAGGGTGAGCTCCATCACCCAACATCAGAATTTTCAATCCTACCAACGGGCGGCCGGGCGGTCAACGCCGGCCATTCGCGCCCGTTATACGACTTCTATCGCTCCGCCTGTGTCACGAAGACGGTAAGCTTAGGCGTGGTCAGGTGGCGCGCAGCAACGAGTGCATCCTGCGACGTCGAGTATCGGCCCACGCGAACGACGTATGGTCTGGCGACTCCCACCACGCGCGCTTCGAAGCCGTGCCCGCAGAGAGATTGTTGCATCGACTGCGCGTCCTGCAGGTTCTCGAACGACGCGACCTGCACGGTCCACTGCCGTGCCTTCGCGTTTGGCTTGCCGGCGACATCACCAGCCGATGCAACCGTGACGCGGCCGGGTGCGACGTGTTGGACGGCAGCGGCGGGAGCGACGCATGTGACTGGCACCGGCGATGTTTGCGCAGCGGCGGGCGACGGAGTCATGCTGCGGGACTGCGCGGGGAGATTCGATGCGGCCCAACACAGAGACACGCACACACAGCCGATCGATGTACCGATGTGAGACCGCGAACCCTGTGCATTCCAACGCCCGGCCATGCGCACTCCCAGCGGGGGTCACCTTCCGGAAAGATGCATCGGCCAGAGCGGAAGTGCACGGCCGGCTGGATGGGGTGTCAAGAACCTGGGCACCGCCGGAGCTGATTGCAGGGGTCCTGGGCACCGCGGCGCACAGGTTCACCTTGGTAGGGGCCGGTCATGACCGGCCCGGTAAAACCAGCCTGCGCCCGTGCGTGAGTTCGGCACCTTGGGCGACCGGCCCGGTAAACCTCGCCTACGCTCCGTCCGTCAGTTCTGCGACGGAGGGGCCGCCGGTCGCGACGGGCCCCGCAGATGCCGCCAGATCAGAAATACCACCACCACGACGCCAAACACGATCAGCGCGATGAGTCCGACTTGGCCGACGCGGTCCTCGAGGCGCGGAAGATCACGCGCGAACTCGAAGCCGAGCACGCCGAAGAGCGCCGACCAGATGATGCCGGCGATCGCGTTGTAGACCGAGAATCGCGCGAACGGCATGTCGGAGATGCCCGCGACGATGCTGGCAAGGATTCGCACGATCGGGATGAACCGTCCCACCATGACGGCGCGTGCGCCATAGCGGCTGAAGAACTGCCGGGTGTGATCCAGCCGCTCAGGAGTGATGCCAGCCCAGCGTCCGTAGCGTACCACCACGATCTGGCCCGCCGAATGGCCGATCCAGTAGCCGCCCGACCCGCCGGCGATAATACCGCTGGCCGAGGCGACGATCACACCGATGATCGATAGATGCCCGCGCCCCGCGAATGCGGCCGCCGTCAGCAGTACCGTCTCACCCGGAACTGGGATGCCTACGCTTTCCCCGCCGACAAAAAGCGCCACGATGGCATAGCCATATCGCGCGATGAGGTGGTGGAGGTGGAGCGAGACGTGCCATGAGACCGGCATCCGGCAAAGCTAAGCGTTCCGGGGCTCGGTGGCTCTGGCTTGGCCCACGACACGCGGCCACAGCAACGACAACAGAATTGCGAGCACCAAAGGCACGCCGAACGCGGCGTACACCATCCAACTCCGTTCCGTAATGAGGAACGCGGACCCGGGAGCCGCAGGATCGTAGTACGCCGTGACCGTATCGCCCGCGTGAAACCGTGCTACAACGCCGTTGGCCCAGTCTCCAGCTCGCGCCGCTTCTCGCAGCGTGACGCGGTCTGTGCTGTAGTGAACGCTGTCCACCTGATAGGAGTACATCACGATCGGTTGCTGCATGGTGTGCCCCCGCGCGTCCTTGTGCGTGACGACGTCAGTACGAAGAATCGTCGCGCTCACTGGGTGCGCGCCCCGGAGAGGCGCCTCCTGCGCTTGCACGAGGCGCCAGCCGACGACCGCAAAGACCACGCACGCGGCGACGAGACCCCAGTAAAGCACCGTCAGCCAGATTCGCTCGGCGCGTGTCAGCACACGGCCCGGACCGTCAGACGCCGTGTAGGGGCCAGTCATGACCGGCCCCGCCGGATGTGGCGCCCGCCCCAACTCTCTCACGCGCGTGCCCCACGCCGATCATTGCGATACCGGAGCGGAGACAGTGGTAGCGGCTGCGGGAAGAAAGAAGAGGTCCTGAAAATCGAAGCTGAAGTCCGCGAGCGGCGAGACGGCTGCCATCTTCATGGATTCCACGGTGCCCTGGGGCGTCAGCGCGAACGTGACGAATGCATCTTCGACATGCTTGGCGCGCCAGTGCGCGACGAACGTATCGTACTGCCAGTGGTCGAGATCTCCCGTGAACGCGGGCGAGTGGCTGAATTGCAGTACGAGGTGACCGCCTTCGTCGGTGATCGTGGCATCGCCATACATCGCGTCCGTGTATCGCCCAGCGTATTTGTCGAGCGGCAGTGACGGCTTCGAATCCGCCGCACGTGCGGCACTTTGCGCCCGCTCCATAGCCCGGCCGACGGAGTCCTGGTGCCGCTGGTATCCAGCTATCGCAGCTGCCCAATCGGTGGGCGGAGCGCCGAGATAGGCATCAACAACACGCTGGCAGACGGCGTCGGAAAGCGCAGACTCCATGTTGGTGAGCACGACTACACCTAGTTTTTCGCTCGGCACCAACTCGGTATGCGACGTCATGCCCGCGAGGCCGCCACTGTGCGATACCGTCTTGTGGCCACGGTAGTCCCGAAGGTCCCATCCCAGGCCGTACATGGCAAAGTTGGGCGTCAGCGCGTCGAGTGCGCCGGGAAGGTGCTCGATCGGCAGGATCGTCTGTCCCGACCACATTTCGCGGGTCCGCTCGGCGGACCACAGGCGGCGATTTCCCATGCGGCCGGAGTCGAGTTGGACGATCATCCATTTCGCGAGGTCGGTGACATTGGCGTTGATACCGCCAGCAGGGGCCGTGGCATCCACGGAATCGACTGGGACGATCTCCACATGACCATCTTCCGCGCGGCCGTGGGGAGTTGCCGCATTTGATCCGACGGGGACAGCCTCCACACCAGTTTTCGCCTCAGTCATGCCGAGGGGCGTCAAGATCTGCTGCTGGATGAAATCTTCCCAACGCTGGCCAGTGATCGCGGGAAAGATCTCGCCTGCGGCGATGTAGATCACGTTGTCATACGCGTACGCGGCACGGAATCCCGACACGAACTTTGCCGCACGAATCCGGCGTACCACTTCGTGGCGCGAGTAGTTCGAATGGAACCAGAGCAAGTCACCGGCGCCGAGCCCGAGGCCGCTGCGGTGAGTCAGCATATCGCGGACCGTGAACTCCCGCGTCACGTACGGATCCGACAGCGCGAAGTCCGGGATGAACTGTGTAACGCGATCATCCCACTGCAGCTTGCCCTGGTCTATCAGGATGCCGAGCCCTGCGGCAGTGAACGCCTTGGTGTTCGACGCGATCTGGAAGAGCGTGTGCGCATCGATCGGAGCAGGCTCGCCGAGTCGTTTGACCCCGTAGCCTTTGGCAAGCACGACCCGGCCATCCTTCACGATGGCAATCGCAAGGCCTGGAGTGTCGAACTCTTTCAGCGCATGCGCGACGTAGGCATCGAAGTTGGCGGGGAGCACCGGCCTCTGGGCCATCGACCGGCTAGGAGCCAGAGTAATGCCAACTGCTATACAGGCGACGCCCAGTTTACGGTACCTCATCCAGGCGTGCGGAATCTGGCAGGGGCTCACGAGTACCTCGGTAGCAGTGTCAATGGCGTGAAGGCGACGGCGCAATGATCCCCGGCTCGTCATCTGAACGTAAGGGCCATAGCCCCATCTGCTGGAGCTCTTGCTCGAGCAGGTGAATGTGGCGTGGCCAGACTGCGGTTGAGTAACGGAAGAAATTACGCAGCACAATTGGGTCGGACGCTAGAAACACCGCCAGGCGTTTCGAACCCTTCCGTGTGTTACAGCTCTGGCATGCGGTGACGAGATTACCGCCAGACCGATCGCCGCTCCGCACGCGTGGCTGCACATGGTCGACGGTCAACTCGGCGACATCAAAGATATTGCCGCAGTAGACACACCGATTATGATCTCGCGTAAAAATAGCGCTGCGGTGCATTATATAATCCGGATCTTCGAGAACGAATGGCTAACCGGAGGGATGGTTGATCGCCTTTTCCATGACGAACTGGATTCACGCAGGTCCGACAATCCTTGCCGCATTTCTGGCCTCGCTAGTGGAGTTCGTTGAGGCGTTTACGATCGTGCTCGCTGCTGGAACCGTGCGTGGGTGGCGCGGAGCACTGACCGGGGTTGCCGCGGGGATCGTTACACTCACGCTCATTGTGCTGGCTGGCCAGTCAGTACTTGACCAGCTCCCACTTGCTCAGCTGCGGGTGGGAATCGGTGTTCTCCTACTGCTCTTCGGCATGCGTTGGCTACGCAAGTCTACGCTCCGCGCCGCTGGCATCATCAGTCTGCACGATGAATCAGCGGCATTCTCATCTGAGACTGCCGCCTTACAGAATCGTGCACGCCCCGCAAACACACTTGATATGGTCGCCGCAATAACCGCGTTCAACGGTGTGTTCGTGGAAGGGGTCGAAGTGGTATTCATCGTAATCGCCACTGGCGCAACAGGGCATCTGATCATCCCAGCCGCAGTTGGCGCCAGCGCAGCAGGAGCCGCAGTTCTCACAACAGGCATCTTGCTACGCGCGCCGCTCACCCACGTGCCAGAAAACTCCCTCAAACTCGTTGTCGGAGTGCTACTAACCAGCTTCGGCACATTCTGGATCGGGGAGGGCGCTGGATTTCCCTGGCCTCGTGGCGATGTATCTATCGCCTGGCTCGCTGTTCTTTACCTATCGTCGGCTCTCGTCACTGCGCTGGCAATCAAACGCTACAAGTTTGCGCCGATGAAGCTATGACTCTGCTGATCCGCAGGATTCAAACGCTCATACACGCTGTATTCAGATTTTTCGTCGACGATGGTCTCTACGCAGCAGTGACGACTATTTGGATCGGGCTAGTCGTGCTCGCCGGACACATGCTGGCTACGCGGAAGCCGACGGGATTGTTATTAGCAGTTGGCTTGGACGTGATTTTTGTGGCCTCTGTCATCCTGCGAGCAACTACAACCGGTCTTGAAAAGCCTGACCAGGTCAAGATGGACGACAATTAATGAGCTATTCGCGGGGTGTGATTCTGAGCTCGGACCCTACTTGGTATTGCATCTCCCCGTCCGGTCCGACTGTCATACGAATCTCCGTACCGACAGGAACACGGAATACAAGACCACCAATTTCAACGGCCATCATACTGGTTCGAGCTTCCGTCGCCGAAGAAGTTCTCTTGACAGTCACCCCGATTGGTATTTGCTCGTGTTCAATGTTTAGTGGAGAGACAATACCAGAGAACTCTCTCCCGGAAACAACTGCTGGTCCGCGGCCTAGTGCCCAGGCGGTGAGGCGATAATCATGACCGCGCCCTGAGTGATCGGCACGTTCCAAAACTCCGAAGTCGAGTAATTGTGCAATACCACGCTGAGCCATGCCAAGCGAGTAGGATGCTCGTGCTGACAACTGGTCATATGTCAGACGCGTCCACTCCCACGGCACCATAACCAAATCGAGTACTGCTCGCAGCAACAGTATTGCTGGTCCACAACCGGCAATTTTACCAATCACCGGTGTCCAATCTACGTATTGATCAGGTCCAGCTAGTTGCATTACCACACGGGAGAACCTGAACCAGTGCGGCGGACTATCTGCCAGCCGTTCTAGAATTCGTGCTTCCAGCAGTTGCGATATAGCTCGCTCAACACGCCTGTTGGAGAGACCAGTAACAGTTTTAAGCCGATCGTCTACTACAACTGCCCGTAGCTTATCAGGCATGACTTTCTGAACACTACTGCTTGAAAACCGAGAGGTTATATCGAGCACAAAGACAACGACTCTGATATCCCGTACTTCGCCAATATCGAGTGGCACACGAGCAAATGCACCCCCAATTAGCTGGATAACTAAGTCGTCAGACACTCCTTCAGAAACCGAATTCGCATTACGAAGTGGTCTGTCATACGAACTGCTATCTGTCGAAGATATGTTCACCAGACCTCACAGTTTACCCGCTCAGAACACGCCATAACCAAAGGCACACAACGTACGCCAAACCTCATACCACGCCAACTTCTCTCCTGCAGATCTAACTTCAAGAGCAAATATACACAGATCACTAATAGCACATACGATTCCAAAGCTATACTAAGCAACAACTTACATGTACCTATAGCTACATGTATAAGCTCGTCTAGTACCAGGTGGTTAGCCCACTGTGAGATACCACCGGTAGTATCCAGGCAGTTAGATAAACCTCCTCAATATCCATCCATTAACACGCCCCCTACCACATACCAGACACTGATCGACTACCAGGCTATGACCCCTGGCGTACAAATATCAACTCAGTCCCTCTCTATGCAAGCAATAGCCACCTATATATGACGGCTGACGAACAACCTCATGATGATTGAGCACCAGCACTGGACTGCAAATCGACCCACGCAAACCACAATTCCAGCTCAACTTAGCTAGCAATTCCAAAGCTGAGTACTAGCCTGATATGGTAGTCAGGTAGCTAATTCACCTAGTAATCGATCAAAAACGAACACACAATCACCACTGGGTGTCGTTATGAGCTCGGTTGCCGATAGCGGAACGATCGGAGATTGGTAGACGAAATAGTTTTGGATAGAAAATGACATGGGGTGACAGACGGGAGGTTGACGGGATATGTTGTGAGCCCTATGCGATCGATAATAGTGCCTGAAATGGCAGAACTTCCTTGGGAGGAAATGCTCCTTGGTAGACACCA
>Ga0182024_10002138_pt1 | contig 49701 bp, 48 predicted proteins | sample P32metaG_FD_120480 | JGI IMG/M metagenome (GOLD analysis project Ga0182024, IMG submission 120480) | Permafrost microbial communities from Stordalen Mire, Sweden - P3-2 metaG (Illumina Assembly) | ecosystem: Environmental > Terrestrial > Soil > Wetlands > Permafrost | place: Sweden: Stordalen...
CGCCAGCTCTGATTCCCGAAGGCAGGCGGCTGCGCCCGATTTCGACGGCGACGTGATGGTCGACACAGTCGTATCGGAACTCGCGCAAGCGGCCGGAGTCATGGTGTTGGTCATAGACGATCTTCACGAGCTGAGTTCCGCGGACGCTCTCTCACAGCTTGAGCAGCCTCGGAGCTACCGCTCTGTCCGCGTTCCCGACCATGGCGTCGGAGGTGTGCGGCGGCGAGACCGTGCTCACGGGATTACTTGTGGATCGGTCAGCGGTGTACGGGATTCTCGCGCAGATAGAAGCGCTCGGGCTCGATCTGATCGAACTTCGCGGAGGCGGACCATCGGCCGTCCGTGAGCCCTAGGTGAGCGACAGCCGAGCACCATTTGTGTTCGGCGAAATCGCCGGCATCCGGTGAGGGTAAATCACCCGAGTCAGCGCGAATCGACGCCGCGTCAGCTTGTTGAGGCTCCTCCGGGAGCAGGAGGCCAGCTATCGTGTCAAGCTTCACGTCATCATCGGCAGCACCCGACCCGGCCGAGCCGCGGACCTGGTTGCACCTTGGGTCATTGACCGCGCACGGAACCATGGGGCATTTGATGTCGAGCTTCTCGACCTGCGGGCCTGGGCGTTACCGATGTTCACGGAAACGTTCCAAACCGTCGGTGACTTCTTTCTCGCAACGCGACCGCCGGTTGCGTCGAACGCCCCGGGCTCTGCTTCCCGGTCCGGCGGCGCCACTCGGCCTGGCGAGGCGTCACATGACTGACCGGGTCGGAGTTTCGATCCCGGCGAGTCCCGTCGTCCGCTCGAGAGTGCCAGGTAAGGGGCCTGTACTCAGGTTCCTGAGTAGCGATTGCCTCTCTGCGCTTACGCTCGTGAGGTCCAACATCGCTTCCACTGACCGCTCGCAGCCAGTGGCGCAGACGCCGATTCGAGTACGCACGCTTAAGCGAGACCGAGAGCCGCTCGTCGAGGGAATCCTCTTTCGTCCTCGGGCGATCGTTTTGCCCGTGTAGCGGGTTCAACCGTGTCGCGATTCTTCATCGACCTGGGGCCTCTGCGCCGTTTCCCGTACTTCCGCATGCTCTGGACCGGGTATGCCGTACGGCAACTCGGGGCACAGCTGACGACGACGACGGTCATCTACCAGATCTTCGTCCTCACCCACTCGAACCTCGATGTCGGGCTGCTCAGCTTGGTTCAACTGGGACCGTCGCTGCTGTTCCCGATCGTCGGTGGAGCGATCGCCGACGCCGTCGACCGTCGCAAGCTCCTCGCGGTGATGGCGGTCCTCCTGGCGCTGTGCCCACTCGGCCTGGCGTTGAACAGCACAGGTGGCCACCCCGCGCTGTGGGTCATCTTCGTGCTCTCGGGGGCATCATCGGGGTTCGCAGGCATCGATGGGCCGACACGCACTGCAGTCACGATGAACCTCGTCGACCGCGAATCGATTGTCGGCGCGAATGTCCTGCGCTCGCTCCTGGCTGACATCTCCAGCATCGCCGGACCTGGGATCGCCGGCGTGCTCATCGCATTGTTCCACGGCCGTGTGGCACAGGTGTACTGGATCGATGTTGGAAGCACGGCCATCGCGCTGCAGGCCGTGGTACGGCTCCCGCCACTGCTTCCCGGCAGCGGCGGGAGGAAGTTCAGCCTCAACTCGATCGCGGAAGGCTTTCGTTACATCCAGAGCCGCCAGGTGATCCAGGGTTGCTTTGTCGCCGACATCATCGCGACGACTCTCGGTGAACCGGTCTCGCTCTTTCCGTACATGGCCTTGATGCACTTCCACGGCGGAGCGATGGCCTTTGGCCTCTTGAGCGCCGGTCCCGCCATCGGTGCCGGCCTGGGCGGGCTCGTCAGCGGTTGGACAGGCCGCGTACGAAGGCAGGGGCGAGCTGTTCTAGTCGCAGTCGCGATCTGGGGGGCGGCGATCGTGCTCTTCGGCTTCGCACCATGGCTCTGGCTAGGGATCATCGCCATCGCCCTCGCCGGTTGGGCGGACGCGACGTCGGTGGTGTTCCGCAGCACGATCCTCCAGCTCGAGGTACCCGACCGCCTTCGAGGCCGATTGTCGTCGATCGAGACCGCGGTGGTCACCAGCGCACCCAGGCTCGGAAACGCCGAAGGAGGGCTCGTGGCGGCCGTCTCAAGCGCACCGATCGCGATCTACACGGGCGGGCTGGCCTGCATAGTCGGCATCGCGATCATGGCGAAGCTGATGCCGCGCTTTGCCACCTACGACATTGCCAGCGCGACCGGCCTGGACAAGCCTCCGAGCACCGATTCGGAGGGAGGGTCAAGCGAAGCCTAGAGATTGCATTTGCGGGCAACGAATTCGGGCTCATCTGACTCGTGGCGGCGCTCCTTCGTAGAGTGGATGAACTTCGCGCGGGTGTCGAAGCCCTGACCAGCCACTATCGGCTTCAGGTCGGCGTGGAGCTACGGTTCGAGTCGGTCCTCCGACACGTCGTTGTGCTTTTGGGTTGCGACGCCACCACTGCTGTGGTTACCTGTTGCGTTATACGGATTGTAGTCACCGTAAATTCCGCAGAGCAGAATTGAGTCCCTCGATGACACTTCTCGGCAATCAGATGCAGCCCGATGCCTCAGAACTTCGAAGCTTCTATGAGAGCCTCGCTCCTCGCCACCTGCAGCCATTGTGGACTCAGAACCGTGATCTCATGCCGACCCACCCGACACCAGCGGCACTGCCGTGGCGATGGGACTGGCGGACGCTTCGCGACCGGATATCCGAGGCTGGCCGCCTTGTATCGATAGACCGAGGAGGCGATCGTCGCGTCCTCGCCCTCGCCAACCCGGGCCTCAAGGGACGCCCGTTCGCTACATCGACGCTGTGGGGCGCGGTCCAGTACCTCGGCCCCGGAGAAGGCGCGCCGGCGCATCGGCACTCCCAAGGGGCGGTGCGTTTTGTGCTGGAAGGTTCGGGCGTGTGGACCACGGTCAATGGCGATGCTTGTGACATGGCGCCCGGAGATCTCGTCCTTACCCCCTCGTGGACCTGGCACGATCACCGCAGCGGTTCGGACCATGCGATGATCTGGTTCGACGGTCTCGACATGCCGCTCGTCGATGGGCTCGATGCTCAATTCTTCGAGCTCGACCCGTCGGACGACTTCCAGGACATCGATGGGCGGAACCTCTCGCTCGATATTGTCGGCGACCATCCGCGGCTCACGGCAGACCCGCTTCCGCCATCGCCTGACGAGGCGTTTAGTCCGACGCTCGTCTACCGCTGGCAGGACACAGAAGCCGCGCTTGCCGGCGCTTTGGCGAAGGCCGACGGCGGAGTTGCTCAGCTCAGCTTCGTGAGCCCCGTCACCGGCCGGGCGCTCATGCCCACGCTCGGTTGCTCCATCACGCGTGTTGCTGGCGGCGCGCGCACGCGTCCACTTCGATCGACCGGCTCGAGCATCTTCGTCGTGCGCTCAGGAAGCGGGCGGAGCGTTATCGGCGGTGTCGAGATCAGTTGGCAAGACGGCGACATGTTCGTCGCGCCCTCGTGGTCGGCCGTCGAACACCACGCCGACTCGTCGAGTGACCTCTTTGCCGTCACGGACCGTCCAGCGCTCGAAGCGCTTCACCTCTATCGGGAGGAATATTTCGATTCACCCCAGGCAATCACGAAACGCTTCGATGAGCCGCTGGGCGCGTGAGGCGCGACCGGAGCGGGCATAGTGCCTCGGGGTGCCGGCTCAGTGCCGGAGTGCGCCGGCGCCGTCTGCGTTCCCCTCGGTGGTTGAGTGCTCACCTGAGCGATCTCGTTTCGGACACGCGATGAGCGGCGACGCAGGCGGTCCCCCAGCTGGCCGTTCGGAGCTTGGTCGCTCCACAAGACACATGAGCGCTGCCGAGGTTGTGGCGCTCAACGAAGAGCTGGACCGTCTGCTCCTTGTTGCGCTCGCCCGCGCTGACCTCGAGGAGAGGCCAGAGTCGCCGGACTCCTGGGGGGGAATCGAGGTCGCCGCCCACCTGGCGGAGTTCCCAAGATTCTTCGCAGAGGAACTGAAGCGTCTCTCGGCCGATGCGGCTGCGATCATCGGCCGCACTCACGAGCACGAGGCACGCCTGAACGCCATCGCCGCGGCTCGGTTCCTCGACCGCGCTCAGGTCAAGGCCGACGTCGAAACGGCCTTCGCAGGCCTGGCCGCGCAGCTCCAACGCCTTACCGACACCGACATCAGTCGCGTAACCAACAACGTGAAGAACGGCGAGGAGCCCCTCAGTGCGTTCCTCGACCGCTATGTGATCGGCCACAAGGCCGGGCACCTCCGCCAGCTCGAGGAGCTTCACGGCGGTGGAGGCGACGAGAAAGAAAGGACCTGAGGTCATGACAGTGATAGCAGATCCAGCCGGAGGCTCTCCAAGCGGCCATGAGCCTGCGGGCACGGAGGTCCACGGCACCGGGCGCGAGCTACCGTCAGGCTTCACAGCCTTCACGGACCGCCCCGGCAACGTTGCCGAGTTGGCCGAGCTTGCGGAGCTTGCCCGGGTGGGAACGCCGCACGAGGACCTCCGCGACTGGCTTCAGCTCGTCGACGCGATCGGCGAGCTACGCGTGCTCGAGGGGGTCGATTGGGAGGAGAACATCGGGAGGATCACCGAGATGCTCCACCACAGCGACGACGCGCCTGCGGTTTTATTCGACGCCATACCCGGGGCAGAGCGCGGCTACCGCATTCTTGTCAACGCCCAGTCAGAACGGAGCCGTCTCGCCATCAGCCTGGGGCTCCCGGCCGGCATTGGCACCTGGGAACTCATGGACGAGTGGGAGCGGCGCCGCGACGAGACCGAACCCGTTGTCCCGACGATGGTCGACTCCGGGCCGATCTTCGAGAACATCGTCGAGGGTGACGACGTCGACCTCCTCAAGTTCCCGACCCCGCGCTGGCATCCGCAGGACGGCGGCCGTTACATCGGGACGGGCGACGCTGTCCTTACGAGGGATCCCGAGGAGGGTTGGCTCAACATGGGGACCTATCGGGTCATGGTGCACGACGCCACCCACGCAGCCATCTTCATGTCGCCGGGCAAGCACGGGCGCCTCCACCGCGAGAAGTCCTTCGCCCGTGGCGAGGCGCTCCCGGCGGTCGCCCTAGTCGGCCTCGACCCACTGCTGTTCCTCGCGAGCGCCCTCGAGATGCCCTACGGCCAGAGCGAGCTGGAATGGGTGGGTGGTATGCGAGGGCGGCCTGTCGAGTGCGTGACCGGGCGCCACACTGGCCTGCCCATCCCCGCCCGGGCGGAGATCGCCCTCGAGGGGTTCCTGCGCCATGACGAGTCGCGCCTCGAAGGACCGTTTGGCGAATGGACTGGTTACTACGCATCGGGGAGCCGCGAGGAGCCTGTGTTCGAGATTGCTGCGATCTATCACCGCAACGACCCGATCATCCTGGGCGTCCCCCCGGAGAAGCCCCCGTACGAGGCTCACAAGTTCCGTCAGTACCTGAAGAGCGCCAACCTGCGGCGTGAGCTCCGCCTCGCGGGTGTCCCCGACGTGACGGCGGCCTGGTGCCACGGCGTGGGCGGTTGTCAGCTCTTCACCACGGTCTCGATTAAACAGCGTTATCCGGGTCACGCCCGCCAGGCCGGACACATCGCCGCCCAATGCCGGACGGGCGCCTACCTCGGCCGGGTGACGGTGGTCGTCGACGACGACATCGACGTCTCCGATCTCGACGAGGTGATCTGGGCGATCTGCACCAGGTCGGACCCTGAGCGCTCGTTCGACATCATCAAACGATCCTGGAGCGGCCCGCTCGACCCCGCCATCGAACCCGGCAAGAAGGGCTTCAATTCGAGGGTTGTGATCGATGCTACGAAACCGTTCGAGTGGATAGACAAGTTCCCCGAGGCGATCGGACCGACCCCGGAGGAAAAGAAGATCACCCGAGACCGGTGGTCCTGGGTCCTCAAATGACGGCGCCTTCGCCAAGGCGTCTCGTCGTCGGCATCACCGGGTCGAGTGGGCCTCAGCTCGGCGTGCGACTTCTCGAGGCGCTACAGGAAATCGCAAGCATCGAGACCCACCTCATCCTCTCCGCCGGAAGCTCGACCAGCCTGGAGCTCGAGATGGGCCGTAGTGCTGAATCTGTTGCCGCGCTTGCCGAGGTCAGCTATGAAGTCGGGGACCTCGCGGCGGCCGTCTCGTCCGGATCCTTCCTAACGATCGGCATGGTCATCATCCCCTGCTCCATGCGGACGCTGGGGGCGATTGCCTCCGGTGTCACGGGCGACCTCGTAAGCCGCGCCGCCGACGTCTGTCTGAAGGAGCGCCGAAGGTTGGTCGTTGTCCCACGTGAGACGCCATTCAATCTAATTCACCTGCGTAACATGGAGACCCTCACCCTCGCCGGAGCGACGATCCTCCCGCCGGTGCCCGCCTTTTACCACCGGCCGAAGTCGATCGAGGACCTCTTGGACCACGTCGTCGGCAAGATATTCGACCAGTTCGGGATCGAGCATGCCCTCTTTCGCCGGTGGGAGTGAACGAAGCCCTCTTCGCCCTCGTCGCAGTCCTCTCAGAGGAGCGCCGGCGGCCCGACAGTTTGGCGCCAGTGCTCGAGCTCATGACAATCGACGACGGGGGATATCCGTTCTGTTGCTTGTTGTCAGTCCGCCAGATTGCCGTGAAGGGAGCCGAGATGTACGCGCTCGTGCGGGGTCGGCGCCCGAACGCACATCTCGTCGAGCGAAATCGGGCCACGCTGGTTTTCGTGCACGACAACGCCTTCGCCTCACTGCAGCTCCGTACTGTAGCTTCACGGCCCCTCGGCGCCGCCACCTTGTGGACCTTCGAAGCCCGCGAGGGAACACTCGACAAACGTGCAGAAGTGCTGCAACCAATGTCATATCGGGCGCCCGACCTCGACGAGGCGGAAGGCCCTTCCATCGCCGACCTGCTTCGCTGAGGGGGAAGGGTGAACTGAGGCCCTGACTGTCCGAGCTTCGGAAGTCCAGTTAGGTTGCTCATTCCGCACTGCGAAACGATCAAGCGTTGTCTGGCTGCAGAGCGGAATACGCGGTAAACTCCGGAGCCATGGCTGGGCCCGCTACCGCTGCTCCGGTCATCGTAGCCGGAGGCGGTCCCGTGGGAATGACCGCAGCGCTCCGCTTGGCTGATCTCGGAGTCGAGGTACTGCTCGTCGAGGCGGAGGATGTCCCGAAGACCGACTGGCGAGCCTCGACGTTTCATTGCGCGACGCTCGAAGTGCTCGAGGCGACGGGCATCGTCCCTCAGATGCTCGAGCTAGGTCTAAAGGCGCACACCTACGACTTGCGCGACCGCAGCTCGGGGGTCGTCGCCACCTTCGACTTCTCCTTGCTCGAGGGCGACACCGACTACCCCTATCGGCTGCAGCTCAACCAGCAGCGTGTTGTCGGACTTCTCCACGATCGACTCCGGACCCATCCTCTGGTCGAACTGTCTTTCGGGTCGCGTCTTGTCGGCTACACGAGCAACGACAGGGGAGTCCGGGTAGAGCTCGAGCGCTCGACGGGCATCGAACGGCGGGATGGCGCCTTCCTCTTCGGGGCGGACGGAGCCGCGAGCAGCGTACGGAGATTGATGGGAGTGGGCTTCGAAGGCGTCACGTACCCTGAGCGATTCCTCATCGTGAGCATTGCCGAAGACCTCGCGGCGAGACTGACCGACTTGGCGCTCGTGAACTACGTGGCCGACCCGGTCGAATGGCTCTTTATCCTTCGCACACCCGAGTCCTGGCGCGTCCTCTTTCCGATCCCGGCCGGCGAGCCCGAAGAGTGGGCACTGTCAGACGAATCGATTGAGAGGCGGCTACAGGGCGTAGCCCTATCGGGAGACCGCTACCAGCTGCTCGACCGTCAGCTGTACATGGTGCACCAACGGGTGGCCGACTCGTTCGCGAGTCGCCGGGTGCTGCTCATGGGCGACGCTGCCCACATCAACAGCCCCATCGGTGGGGTTGGGCTCAACAGTGGCATACACGACGCGGCAGACGCGGCGGCGCGGATAGCCCGTGTGCTGTCCGACGACTTGGACCCCCGCAAGGAACTGCAGACCTACTCACGCGTCCGCCGGCGCGTAGCCCTCGACTATGTGCAGCGTGACACGCATGCAAACACCGTTCGGCTCGCCGAGACTGACGGAGCGCGACGTTGGCGCGAGCTTTCGGCGATGGCTGAGATCGCGGCCGACGCAGAGCGAGCGCGCTCGTACCTCTGGCGCGTGTCGCTCCTCGAGCCACTGCGGCGGTACGGTATCGGTCGCCTCCCCGACGAGGTCACAACGCCGGGGTGAGTCCGCCGCGAACATCTGTCGGAAAGTCGCACCTTGTGGCGTCTACTTTCGGTACCTCTGTTCGGGCCGGAACCGCCTAGCCGAAGGCGCTTCAATCATCACCGCGAGACGGGTACTGGGCCAGTAGCTCGACGAGCGTCCTTACGCCGAAGCCGGCCGCGCCCTTGTGCATGTAATCCTTCTCCAGCTGGGTGTGCCCGCAGATGTCGAGGTGAACCCACGGCGTGTCCCCTACGAACTCTGACAGAAGGAGCCCTGCAGTCAGCGCGCCGGCCTCTCCCGCTACACCGGTGTTCTTCATGTCGGCGATCTCGGAAGCGATGTGGCTCTTGTATTGCTGCGGGAGCGGCAGGTGCCAAGTCTCCTCGCCCGCCCGCTTCGACGCGGCAGTCACTTGAGCGACCAAGCCGTCGTCGTTGCCCATCAGGCCGGCGAACTCGCGACCCAGCGCCACGATGCAGTCCTTCGTGAGTGTTGCCACGTCGATGATTGCATCGGCACCTTCCTCGACGGCGAGAGACAGCCCGTCGGCCAGAACGAGCCGGCCCTCTGCGTCCGTGTTGAGGACTTCGATCGTCTTGCCGTTGCGAATCGTCACAACGTCACCCGGCCTTGTCGCGTGACCTCCTGGCATGTTCTCGGCCATCGGCACGATTCCTAACACGCGGACCGGGATCTCAAGTTCCCGGCATACGCTGAGCACGGCGATTACCACGGCGCCGCCGCTCATGTCTGTCTTCATCGCGATCATGCCATCGGCAGACTTGAGCGACAGCCCACCGGAGTCAAAGGTGATGCCCTTACCGACAAGAGCCACCGTCGGTGCTAGGGCAGCCCCTGGAGTTACGGCACCCGGTTCGTAGACGAGCTTGACGAGCCTCGGTGGTTCACTGGAGCCGCGGGCGACACCGAGGAGTCCACCGAGGCGCTCGGCTCGGATCTCGTCCTCGCCGAGGACCTGCACCTGCAGTCCTGCCTCGGTGGCAAGGCCACTGGCCACGTCTGCGAGTCGGCTGGGAGTGAGCACACCGGCCGGCTCGTTGGCTAGATCGCGCGCAAGGTTCACCGCTCGGGCGACGATGCAGCCGCGGGCCAGGCCGTCGGAGGTCGAGACGACATCATCCGCGTCCACGACAACGGTGACCCGCTCGAGGGTGGGTTGTGTCGAACTGCTCTTGTAGCCGTTGAAACGATGAGCTGCGAGGGAGACGCCCTCGGCCACGGCTTGCGCAGTTGCGCCGGCGCTCGGACCGAAGGCGGCGACCCCTCGCAGATCAATCGAGACGTGCATGCACCCGAGGATCTCTCGGGTGAACCTAGCGGCGGCCTTCCGTATCTGTTCCGCCGCGCACGTGATCGGATCGCCGAGACCGACGAGCACCGCGAAGTGCTCGTCGCCTCCCCCTATCACCACCACCTCGTCAGACGCCCCCGTGAAACGCAGGTGTCTACACGCGCTGAGGTCAACCTCCGTTGCCGGCGAGACAGCCACCGGTCCTACGAAGGCGAGTTGCCCAACCGCTTCGACGTCAAGCGGCATACCGGCCGCTGCTGCAAATCCAATGTCCATCGCTAGGGCACCTCCGAGGCGAGAGTCTTCATCGTGAACGCGCTCGGTACGGGCGTCGCCGACAAGCCAGGTCGGCCACCGGTTGGCTCGCGCGGAGCTGACGGCCCCTCGGGGATCAACGAGACCGTCGCATGGACACCGCTCAGACGGCGCATCAGCTCTCGGCAGTCTGGCGGCTCATGATCTCCTCGCCACGCGATGTGGCCGTCCGGCCGGGACAGGACAAGTTTGTGGTCGTACACGAAAGCTGCCGCGGCAGAATCCACCTGAAGTACAGTGAGAGGAACACCGAGGTTGGCTGCCGCCGTCACCACTCCATCGGCCTCAGCGGTGGGATCGACGACCAGCAGGGTGTAGCCCTTCCCACAGGCGTCGTAAAGAGATCTGCCATCCTGCAGCCAGACGTGGGGCACCCGGCAGCCGGGCACTGTAGACGGAGTGTATGAGCCCATCGAGTACTCAGGAGCCTGACCACCGTCATACGCGATAATCGGGGAGTTGTCGTAGAAGTACCCAAAATTCAAGCCGGCGGCGCAGTATTGCGCAAGGTTGAGGTCGTACGCGGCTTTACCCCACGCAGCTCGGGTCCTGTCCGCTGCCGGTCCAACATCCTCGATCGTAGCTGGAATCGCCAGACGTTGCTCAGCCACAGCGCGAGCGTGACTCATAGCAAATCGGGAGACCTGCTCGGTAATCGGAAGGCGCTCGCCCTCGTAGGCATCGAGGATTGCTGGATCAGCCCAACCTGCAATAGTTGCAGTGAGAAGCCAAGACAGGTTGACGGCATCTGCAATGCCGGCGTTCATGCCATATCCGCCGAAGGGGACCCAGATATGAGCCGCATCTCCACACAAGAACACGCGACCGCTGCGAAAACGATCAGCCACAAGGCGACGCCCTATCCAGTCCTGGATGCTGACGGTCTCGTAAGAGAAGTCGTCTCCGACACCGAGGATCTGACGGATCGATTGGTCCCGGTTGACGGAGCCGAAGCTCTCTCCAGGATCGAGGTAGTTGTGGATCAGCCAACGTTCCTTGCCGTCGATCGCATACACCATGCCGCAGCGGCGGGGATTCAACGAAAAAGTCCCCCAGGCCGGGTTGTGCTGGATGCGGTCGAGGAGGCTCCCGGCCGAGATGAAAGTGGACTGCACCTTTTGCACGACGGCGTCGCCCTGCAAAGAGGCTCCGATGAGCTTGCGTGTGCGCGAACTGCCTCCGTCACACCCGACGAGGAACCTCGTCTCGAGCGTCGACTCTCGTCCCGTGTCGAGATCGCGGACGTGCACGGTCACTCCAACGTCGGTCTGAACGAGATCCTCCATCACAACCCGATTCAGGATCGTGATGCGGTCGTGGGCGCGGGCCGCGGCGAAGAGGATGGGCTCCAAGTAGATCTGATTGATCCGGTGAGCCGGCTCAGGTGTCGGCCAATCACTGTCAGGTCCCCCAGTTACCACATCGCGATCACGGCGGCAGGGGATCGGTATGCGTGCGAGCTCGATGCCGGTAGTGGTCGTCCGATAGGCGACGTCATGGGGATACTCGGCCGGCAGCCCTGCGTCCCGAATCGCGTCGGCTATTCCAAGCCGCCGGAAGATCTCCATCGAGCGAGCGGCGACATGGTTGCACTTGACGCTCGGAAGCTCACCAGGTCCGCGGGTCTCGACCACGGTCACGTCAACGTCTCGCCACGCGAGGTCGAGGGCGAGCGTCAGACCGACGGGACCGGCGCCGATGATCAGGACAGGTGTGCCGCGCATCAGGGGCGGCGGGTTCCCAGCCCATCGGCACCGACGGTGACCTCCGAGACCTGCCGGAGCTCCGTGAGCGGCTGTTCACGGCCATCGAGGTCCAGCACCGGCGTCGCCTCGTTGTACCAGGACTCGATGACCGCTCCACCCCAGAAGTCTCGCCGCCGGGGATCCTTGACATTCCAGCGGTAGGTCTCGTGGTCAGGATCGCCGGTGTAGTAGTCGCTCGTGTAGATCTCGAGCCGATGCCCGTCGGGATCCCGGAGGTACACGTAGAAGGCGTTGGACACGCCGTGGCGCCCGGGACCGCGCTCGATATGGACTTCGGTGTGCAGCGAACCGAGGATGTCGCAAATCCTCAAGACCTGGTTCGACTCGTGGGCAAAGAAGCCGAGATGGTGCAAGCGTGGCCCCCTGCCCCCGGTGAAGGCGATGTCGTGGACGGTCTGCTTGCGGAACATCCAGGCGGCGTAGAGCGTGCTCTCGTCCTCGATCGTCTCCGAGCAACGGAAGCCGAGGGACTCGTAATAGCCATAGGCCTTGTCGACATCGGGGACGACGATGTTGAAGTGGTCGAGGCGTGCTGGCTCGGCCCCATGGCGGAGGTCGTAGCGTTGGATCAGCCGCTCAGGTCTGTGAGCATCGTTGAAGAGCTCGATGGTGAAGCCGAGGGGGTCCTCGACGCGAACGGATTGGCCTATGCCGCGAGTCGTTCCAGCAGGGAAGCGGCGGGTCCGTCGCCCCATGGCACCGTAGTGCTCCTCTGCTCGGGTGAGGTCATCCGCGCTGCGAACCCGGAAGGCCAAGTGGGAAAGGGCGGCAGAAGCGCCTTTTCGCAGGACCAGATTGTGATGGATCAGCTCGTCCCATCCCCTCAGATAGAGGGCATCCTGGTCCTCGGCAGTCACGGCGAAACCGAGGATCTCCACCCAGAACCAGCGTGCCCGGTCGAGGTCTGTGACAATGAGCTCCGCATACGCCGAACGGATGATGTCCGGAACTGAAGACATCGCTTACCTCCTACTCGATACCAAAACGAGGGACATTGGTGTCGCCGAGGGCGACGTGGACGATCCGCGACTCGCTATAGAAATCGATGCTCAGTTGGCCGCCTTCGCGTCCGAGGCCGCTCTCTTTCACCCCGCCAAACGGAGTCCGGAGATCACGCACGTTGTACGAATTGATCCACAGCATTCCGGATTCGATCGCGTCCGCGACACGATGACCGCGCTGAAGGTTGGTCGTCCAGATGTAGGCCGCCAGCCCGTAGCGAGTCCGATTGGCCAGCTCGATGGCGTCGTGCTCCGAGTCGAAAGGCGTCACGCACACGACGGGACCGAAGATCTCCTCCTGGAAGACGCGCATGTCCGCCGTGACATCTGCGAACACGGTGGCTGCGAGATAGTTTCCATCCGGTAGGTGTGGGGGTCTCGAACCGCCGGCGACGAGCCGAGCACCCTCGGCCTGACCGATTCGAACATAGGAGAGGACTCGCTCATAGTGATCGGGGTGGACCAGCGGCCCAAGCTGGGTCATCGGATCCGCGGGATCACCGACAACGATGCGCCGGGCTCGCTCGGCGAGCCGGTCGACGAATTCGGAGTAGATAACTCGCTCGACGAGGATTCGTGAACCAGCTGTACACCGCTCGCCGTTGAGAGAAAAGACGCCAAACAGAGCAGAGTCGAGTGCTGCCTCCAGATCGGCATCGGCGAAGATGACGCACGGTGACTTACCGCCGAGCTCCATCGAGAGAGCCTTTAGGTGATCGGCCGCAGACCGCATAATTGCCTTGCCCGTTGTCGTCTCTCCAGTGAAGGAGACGAGCGGGACTCCGCCGTGCCCGACTAGAGCCGCCCCAGCCAACTCTCCGATCCCGTGGACGAGGTTGAACACGCCAGCCGGAGCGCCCGCTTCATGCAGGATTTCCGGCAGCAGGTGGGCTGACAACGGGGTCCACTCGGCCGGCTTGAGCACGACGGTGCAGCCTGACGCCAGCGCTGGAGCCAACTTCCAGCTCTCGAGCATGAATGGGGTGTTCCAGGGCGTGATCAGTCCCGCCACGCCTTTGGGCTTGCGGACCACGTACCCAAGCTGGGCGCGTGATCGATAAGCGTCCTCACTCATCGACACGATGACGTCTCCGAAGAATCGGAAGTTTTCTGCCGCCCTGGCAGCCTGACCGACTGCCTGAGTGATAGGCATCCCTGTGTCGAAGGACTCGAGAGCAGCGATTCGTTCGGCGCGCAATTCGATGCCATCGGCCACGCGGTGGAGGAGGGCGGCCCGTTGTCGAACCGATAGCTCCGGCCAGGTGCCGCCACGAAAGGCTCGATCTGCCGCGGCAACGGCGGCATCGATCTCCGAACCGCTCCCGGCGGCAACTTCTGCGTACGGTTTGTTGGTAGCTGGGTTCGCGACAGGGAACGTGGCACCTCCTTCGCTTTTGACGTAGTGGCCGTCGATGTAGTGGCAGATGACGGCTGGCAGGTCGGGTGGCAGCGACCAGGGGCCATCAGGGGAAGGACTCATCGCCGATCGCCTCGAGTCGCGGCGACGACGCCAGCAACTTTTCCATCGAGGAGCTCGACGCCCGCGGCGAGCAACTCGAGGACGCGCGTTGTGGCACTCTCCGACGGCACCACGAGCGGGGGGCGCACATAGCCCGAAGCCAGAAGTCCCGCCCGCTCGAGCACCCACTTGGCGGTAGACGGATTGGTCTCGACGAAGATGAGATCCACGAGCGGATGGAGTCCGTAGTGGATGTCCCGCGCCGCCGCGTAAGCACCCTTCTCCCACAAGTTGAACATGTCGGCTACGGCCCGAGGTGCCACGTTTGCCACGGCAGAGACGAATCCCGCTCCACCGAGGGCCATTAGGGGAAGGCAAAGGAGCTCTATCCCCGACCACACCATGGTGTCCCCGCCGCAAAGATGAAGGACGCGCGAGAAGTGCTCGAAATCTTTCGTCGTCTCCTTGATCCCTATAACGTTGTCGAAGTCGCGGCGAAGCCTCGCAACGGTCTCGGGAGCCACGTCGACAGCGGTACGCGAGGGAACGTTGTAGATGGCGATCGGAAGATTCGGGAACTCGGCGGCAACAGTTGCGTACCAGGCGTAGAGGCCCTCCTGTGTAGGCCTCGAGTAGTAAGGCGTGATGACGAGTACGACATCGGCCCCAAGCTCGTCGGCGGCGGCAGTGAGCCGCAGCGTCTCGTCGAGCTTGGCCGAGCCGGTCCCGGGCAAGAACGGCACCCGGTCGTCTAGCTCATTTGCCACGGCGGCCATCGCAGCGATCCGCTCATCGACGCTTTGAGAGCTTGGTTCGCCTGTGGAACCGCCAATGGATATGCCATGCGCCCCTGATTCGAGATGCCAACGGACGAGCGATCGGAGCCCATCGAGATCGACCGCGCCGTCTGTCGTGAACGGCGTGACGAGCGGCGATATCGAACCTCGAATCGCCGTTGGGTTGCTGCGGAACCTCATACGCTTACCTCTCTTGGTTGTGGCAGGACCCTGTCGTATCTCCGGCGCCTATGACTGCCCAGGAACGTTGTCGTCGCCACTGCCGTGGGTGCTCGAAGTGAGACGATCCCGCCAGGACTCATAGGCCACCTTCCATCGCTCTCCTATCGGGTAGAGCCCCTCGATCGACTCACCCGCCTCCACCTGCTGAACGATGAATCGCTCCTGACGCTCCTGCTCGACGGCGGCGACGATCAGGTCTTCGAGCAGCTCCTCCGGCAGGACGACGACACCATCCGCGTCACCGATGACGATGTCGCCCGGGCAGACGAGAGCGCCTCCGCAGGCGACCGGGACGCCGGTCTCCCACGGCACATGGCTACGCCCCAGCACCGCAGGGTGGACGGATCGGTGATAGACGGGGATCTCGAGCGCAGCAAGAGCTGCGATGTCGCGGACCCCTCCGTCGGTCACGATTCCAGTCGCTCCACGCACTTGGGCGCGTAGCGCAAGGATGTCCCCAAGGGTTCCGGCGTTGGTCTCGCCCCGGGCTTCCATGACGAGCACATCACCGGGGAGGAGGTCCTCCACGGCCCGCTTCTGCGCGTTCATTCCGCCGCCGCGCCGGGCGAAGTGGTCGTCACGCAACGGCAGATACCGCAACGTGCGTGCCCGACCCACCATGCGCCTGCCCGGACGAGTCGAGGTCAGATCGTCCATGAGGAAACCCGCAAGGTTGCGCTTCCGGAGCTGCGAGGCGAGGGTCGCCGTGGAAACAGAATTCAGGGCGATTTGTAGCTCCCCAGTGAACTGGGAATGTCCCGAGTCAACGCGGCTGTCGCCTCGAGCTCCATACGCCGCTTCTCGGGTAGCAGCGTTCGCCTTCGGCATCGCCCCGAAGGGTGCAAGGGGGGTCTCGGCTGCCACGATCCTCGTCCGCAGCCTGCCTGTCGAGAGGTTCCGCTCGGAGACCTCCACCTCGACAAGATCGCCTGGAGTGACGACGGTGGAACCGGTAGGCGTTCCCGTCAAGATGACATCGCCGCGCTCCAGCGTCATGAGCCGGCCGAGATCCGCAACGAGCTCAGCGAAGCTGAACAGAAGCTCATCGCCGCTGACGGCGTCTTGAAGGCACCGACCGTTTACCCAGGTTTGCAGCCGCAACATCGATGGGTCGACGTCGTGGGCGGCAAGCAATCCGGGTCCGAGCGGCGTGTATCCGTCGATTCCCTTCGAGCGGACGTTCGAGCCGCTGTCGGCGTATCTCAGGTCGTACACGCCGAGATCGTTGGCGGCCGTAACCCATCCGACGCGCTTCCACGCCTCCGCGGGCGTCACACCTTTGGTCATCTCTCCGATGATCAGGGCAATCTCGCCCTCAAAGGTGAGCAGCTCACAGCCGGCCGGTCTCACAGCCACACCGTCATCGGAGGCAAGGGTCGAGGGCGGCTTGAAGAAATAGGAGGGATACGAGGGTATGCGCCCTCGTTCTGCAGCGCGGCTCCGGTAATTCAGGTGAACACCGATGACCTTCGACGGCCTGTCAATCACATCCTGCAGGCGTATCACAATTCGAAGATCCTTTCTGCATTGCCGCTTGTGATCGCATTCCGCTGCGACTGCGGAAGTCGGCCAACTAAGTCCAGCATCTCATCCATGTTGCCGCACTTATGGGGATAATCCGTACCGAACAACATATTGGAGGGCCCGAAGACATCGATTGCAAACTTCAAAGATTCTGCGGAGTAAGAAATTGAGTCAATATAAATGCGCTCCGCGTAACTACTGGGCAACTCGACAATGGACTCCCTAACCGGCTCAAAGGAACGAAACCCCTGATCAAGTCGAGACAGGATGAAAGGAAGGCACCCGCCGGCATGTGCACCGATGATCTTCAGGTGCGTATATCGATCGAAGAAACCATCCAAAATCATCGTGGACAACGCAAGAGTCGTGTCGAAAATGAATCCGACGTTCCATACCAGATGGTAACGGCTCATGTTCAGTTGGTCCACGGCGGGCGGCACGGCCGGATGCAACAACACGGGCAGGCCTCGCTCGTCTATGCTGCGCCACACTTCGGCAAACCTGGGGTCGACCAACGACTCACCAGCGACATTGGCGAGCACCATGACGCCCACCGCTCCATCTCGGCAGGCGCGTTCGAGCTCGACGCAGGCTCGCTCGGGATACTGCCATGGTAAACTTGCCAGGTAACGAAGGCGGTCGGGATGCGCCCGCTGAGCGGCAGACATATGAACGTTCATGCTGCGCGCTGCGTTCTCGCTTTCGGCTTGGGTGCCCCAGTAAACGTTGGGATTACTGAGCGAGACGACGGCAACGTCGACACCGCATCTGTCCATATCCGTCAGCCGCAGGTCGTAGTCGAACATCGGCGGGGTCAACGTCTTGAAGGCCACGCCGTCCCGGTGGAGAGCAGACGAGCCACCTATAACGCCGCCGACGGTGAAAGTACCGCCGGTTCCCTCCGAGAGAAGCCTCATGTACTCTTCGCTCAGCATGTGGGTGTGAATGTCGACAACGCTCATTGCCCTCTCGGCCCCCTGATCATGAGAGACATGCCGGCCAGGCACCTCCCCCGACTTGTCCTGTCGCAAGCCACGAGTTACCACGTCGCCCTTTGCGTCGCGGTCGCCTCTTACTTATCCATACTGCACTGCCGACTCGCCGTACCCCGGAGCCGCGGGTCATGTGTCATCTCCCATCTGGGTCGAAAGGTGGACTACCGTCGCTGGAGTCTGACCTCGAGGGCATCGCGAAGGCCGTCCCCGACAAAGTTGAAGGCGACAACGACCAGGACGATTGCCGCTCCTGCGGGATAGATCAGCCACCAGTAGTCCGACGTGGCGTAGTTGACACCGCTCGAGAGCATGGAGCCCCAGTCCGTCTCGGGCGGCTGGACACCGAGGCCGAGGAATCCGAGGGCGGCGAGATACAAGATGGTGTCGGCGATCTGGAAGGTCAGGTTCACAACCGTTGTGCCGATGGCGTTCGGGACGATATGGCGGAGGATCATCCGTCGGGCGCCGCCGCCCATCATCCGTACAGCTTGCACATACTCGCGGGTTCTGAGCGTCAGCGTTTCGCCGCGTATCAACCTCGCGGGCACGAGCCACGCGCCGCCCGCCAGGATCAGGATGAGCAGAAGTACCGAGGGACGATAGATCACGGCGAGGACGATGAGCAGGAGAAGAGTTGGGATCGACAGCAGGGTGTCGACGATCCGCATCATCAGGGAGTCGATCCACCCTCCGAAGAAGCCCGCGATGGCCCCCCAGCCCACTCCGAGCACGACGGCAGCCAGCGCAGCTGCAAAGCCGATCTCAAGTGAGTTCTGACCGCCGACCATCAACCGCCCAAGCTCGTCGAACCCGTTGGGATCCAAGCCGAGTAGGTGACCGGAGTTCGGTGCGGCGGCGAATCCTGTTGGGTTCGACTGGAGCGCGAGCTGAGCGTTCATCTCGTTTGGATGGTAAAAGATCGGCCCGACAAAGCAGAAAAGTATCATGAAAACGACAACAAACAGGCCAGCCATTGCCGCCTTGTTCAGCCTGAAGCTCAGGAGGGTCTGCCGCCACAGGCTTCCTCGCCCACCTGGGTCGTCGGCAGGCAAGGACAGCGAGGACGGAGACTGACTCGCGTCGACGATGAGCTGCAGGGCGGGTGATAGTTCTTCAAGACGGTCGCGGCGTCGGCCTTTTCCATCGCCATGAAAGCGTTTGCCGATGGCAGAGGCCGTGTTGCCCGATCCCGGCAGGGTAGAGTCGGCGTCGCCGCTCACAACCGGTGCCGGCGTCCCTCCCAGCTTCCGTACTATCGCGCGTGTGCGACCTTCAGGCATAGCGGATCCGCGGGTCGGCCACCATGTACAAGAGGTCGGCTAGGAGGGATCCACCAATAGTGGCGACGGTGGAGACGATGGTGACTCCTATGAGCAACGGGAGGTCCGTGGTTGCGATGGCGTTGTATGTCAAAAGACCCATACCCGGATAGTTGAAGACTGCTTCGGTCACCACCGCACCGCCGATTATGCCTGGTATCGAGAGACCGACCAAGGTGATGATCGGAATGACTGCGTTTCGCAGTGCATGATTGAAGAAGACGCGCGCTCTGCTTGCCCCCTTTGCCTTGGCGGTTTGTATATAGTCCTCAGTCAGGGCGTCCAGAAGCGATGACCGCATGTACCGGCTGAATGAGGCGATCGTGATAGCGGCCAACGTCAACACTGGGAGAATCAGATCACGCGGCTGCGACAATATCCCAAGCACTGAGGTGGACTGTGGCGCCTCGAAGCCGAGGACCTTCAGGTCAACGGCGAAGTAGAGGATAAGGAGCGTTCCAAGCAGGAATGACGGCATGGCGTACAGGATGAAGAAGACGCCTGTGAGAACGTGATCGGTGGCCTTGTTGCGCCGTGCGGCCTGGAAGACTCCGAACGGTACAGCTATCAGGAGGGCTAGCGCTGTCGAGAGTCCCGTGAGCACGAGTGTCTTAGGTAGTCTTTGTCCGATCGCAAGTCCGACCGTCTCGTTCAGCTTGTACGAGTAGCCGAATCGCAGGTGAACCAGGTTCGAGACTAAGTGGTAGTACTGATCCCAGAGGGGGAGGTCATATCCGTTTTGACGATTGAAGTTTAGTATGGCCCCAGGAGTGGCCTTGTTCCCGAGGGCACCCCTGGCTGCACCTCCTGGGATGTGATGAAGAAGAAGGAAGACCACGAGCGTCACGCCGAAGAGCACGATTAGAGAGTGAACGAGGCGCTGCAGTAGGTAGCGGACCATGAGTCACCTCCTAACGGGCTGGTGCCGGAGATCGCGCCGGGGCCGGTGCCGTCTGATGAATAAATCGCCAGGGGCTGGGACATTCGCCCAATGGCACCTCGATAAGTATGGGTTCGTTCCCGGCGATCGCCTCTTTTAGACTGCCGGCGAGCTCAGACGGCGAGTGCACCCGGGTTGCTGCGATCCCGAAGGCCTCGGCGAGCCTTACGAAGTCCGGATTGGTGAGGTCGGACCCCAGGTAGCGACCGCCGAAGCGCTCCTTTTGTGTGCGGCGCACGTTCCCGAACGCCTCATCGTTGAAGACGACCACCACGACGGCGATGTCGAATCTCCGAGCGGTCGCGAGCTCTTGCAGGTTCCAGCCGAAGCCGCCGTCGCCCGTGATCGACACCACCACCCGACCGGGGCAGGCAGACTTGACTCCGAGTGCAGTCGGGAAGCCGTAGCCAAGAGTCCCCTGATAGCCGGGCGTTAGGAAAGTGCCGGGTTGGAAGACGGGATAGGCGAACCCCGCCACGTAGCCCACCTGCGTTAGCTCGTTGACGAGGATTCCGTCCCGGGGGATGGCCTGTCTAATTGCACGGACGAACGACATCTGTGGCTCGAGAGATGCGAGCTGGCCGTCGATAGTGGCTCGCAGACTGGCGAGCTCATCGGTCCGATCTGTGTCCGGGCGCCCACCGCCGAGCTCAGCCACGATGGCTTCGAGGGTTCGGCGGGCGTCGCCGAGCACGGTGACACTGCTCATCCTTGGTTCGCCAAGGTCGGCAGGTTCGGCGTTGATCAGGACGACGCGGGCTCCCGGGGCCGTCGAGGGTGGTACGCCGTTACCGTCCACAAAGCGGCTTCCGACCACGAGGACCAGGTCTGCGGTGGACAGCAGCTCGGAGGCCCCGAGCGGACCGATTGCGAGCGGGTGACCATCTGACAGCGAGCCGCGGCCGTTCCTGGACATCACCACCGGCGCTCCCAGCCGCTCGGCCAGCGCCTGGAGCTCCGGAGCAGCGCCTGCAGCAATGACCCCGCCGCCGCTATAGATGATGGGGGCCACCGATGACCTGAGCGCCTCAACCGCCGCGCTGACGGCGCGAGCGTCGGGCTCGAGCGGCCGAGAATCGTCCGGCGGCGGATCACAGAGCGACATCGAAGCGACCTCCCCGAGAACGTCAGGGGGGATTTCGAGCCCGACCGGCCGGGGTCGTCCCGACCGAGCCTCGTGCACCGCCTGCCGTACCAGTCCCGGGATCTCGGCGGCCGACCGGGCACGGGCGGACCACTTCGTCAGCGAGGACAGAAGCCGCGACTGTTCAGGGATCTCGTGCAGGAAACCGAGTCCCCTTCCGATCCCCCCTGATGGAAGCTGTCCACAGATCATCAGCAACCGCGAAGAGCAAGCGTATGCGGTCGCAAGGCCAGCAGAGGCGTTCAGCAGGCCTGGGCCTGGCACCACCATGCAAGTGCCGACATCTCCGCGAGCGCGAGCGAAGCCGTCGGCCATGTAGGCGGCGGCTTGCTCATGGCGCGTGTTCCAGAAGGCAACCGAACCGTTCCGGCGGGCCAGCCCGTCAATCGCCTGATCGAGCTGCACACCCGGAACTCCGAAGATCTGGTCGATTCCCTCGCGCTCGAGCTGGAGCGCGAGGGCCTCCCCTCCGGTGATATCCCGTTGGTCCGCCGTGGCGAGCTGCGGCTCAACTCGCTCCGCGGCGGTGCTCGCTCTCAATGTTCTCGCCTCGACCGCCAACGAGTGGCTGCCGATAGGAACCGGTCGTTCTCTCCATGCGTCCCGATCGTTACCCGGACCCCGTTCGGCGGCATCGGCCGGACGAGGACGCCATCCGCCTCGCAGGCGGTGACGAACCCCTCCGAGGCGCTCTCCAGAGGCAGCCAGAGGAAGTTCGCCTCGGACTCTGCCGGCTCGACGCCGAGAATGCGGAGGGCATCATTGACTCTTATTCGCTCAGCCACGACGGTTCGCACCCGCTCCAGGACCTCTTGCTGGGCGCGGAGGCTGGCCGCTGCGGCGACCTGGCCTACCGTCGAAGCTGCAAAAGGGGTCACGACCTTGCGCAGCGATTCGGCGAACTCGGACGAGGCGAGCGCATAGCCGACCCGGAGACCTGCGAGCCCGTGGGCTTTCGAGAAGGTGCGCACGACAACGACGTTGTCGTGGGCGGCAATGAACGGCACTGCATTCGGCACCCGCGCAGGATCGGTCGCGAACTCGCGGTACGCCTCGTCCACAACAATCAGCACGTCCGCGGGGACCGCCTCGATGAAGGCCTGGAGCTCTCCGGCCGCGACAGCCGTACTGGTCGGGTTGTTGGGATTGCATATGAATATGACTCGAGTGCCTGGTCCGACAGCGGCCGCCATGGCTTCGAGATCGTGAGCAAACCGTGAATCAAGCGGCACCCGGACGGCGTCAGCACCAGCGATGACGGCGGCGCGAGCGTACGCCTGGAACGTGGGCGCCGCGATGACGACCTCGTCGCCGGCAGTGGTCGAGGCTTCCACGATGTGGCGGCACAGGGCAGACGATCCACTGGCCACGACCACCTGATCACTCTCGACGCCAATCTGTTCGCCGAGAAGTTCGATCAGCTCTCGAGCGAAGAAGTCCGGATAGCGGTGGAGGCTCCCGAATGACGCCTTCATAGCCGCCTCAACGCTCGGCAGCGGGCCGAACGGTAGTTCGTTGGAGGAGAGCTTGATCAGATTGTCCCTTGACGCGAGGGGACCAACATCTTGCGGTTTGCGCCCGGGTCGGTATCCGGTCAGTGCCGCGACGGCGGCACGCGTCGGCGCGCTCATAGCTCGCTCATACGTCCCTCATTTCACGATTACGCGCACGACCCTCGCCGCTCTCGTATTCGACCACTGGAGAGCTCATGCTCCATCTCCTCCTCGCGTCACGACAGCACGTCGTACGGCACAACCAGCCGCGGTCATTGCTTGACGAAGTACCAGAACTCCGGTGTGATGCTGCTCAGCGGGTTCTGTGGAATGACCCCGGCCAAGTTCTTACTGATCTCGGTCAACGACGGGTCAATGTTCGGCTGGTAGATAACGGGGAGCTGCACGGCTTGGTAATTCTCGTAGGCGTACAGGTTCGACAATGCACTCCTCGTATTCGTGAGTCGTACCAATCGGTCGTTGGTGCTAGAGGAATAACTCTGCTTGTTGCTGACGGCGCCCGATAGAGTCAGCTGCTCACCAGTTGGGAATGACCCGGGCGCGTACGTCCAACCACCGCCGGAGTTCTCGATCTGCCAGGCGCACGATCCGCCTCCGGTACAGGCCACCGTGTTCCCGCTGATGGTGTTGTAGGTCGCTGACGAGACGTTCACCTTGATTCCCGCCTCGGCCCAGGCTGCAGTCTCGGTCGTCATCTCCTCGGTGAGCGCCGGCAGGCCACTCGCGTACTGGAGTGTGAAGCTCAGCTGAGCTCCGGCAGGGATCCCCTGACCGCACTTCGAAGGATCTGTGCATGTACTGATCCCGCCCGGAACAACCTTCCAGCCATGGGAGCTCAGCAGGTTGCGAGCCTTGGTCAGGCTGTAGGGGTATGGATTCGTCCTCTCGAACTGCGAGATGTCAGACGTCTGCGGCACGAGAGGCACTGGACCGTACGTTGGTGAGGCGTAGTTCTTGTAGATTCCCTTTATGATCAGCGGTTGATCGACGAGACTCTGCAGTGCTTGCCTGAAGTAAAGCTGGCGGAAGATCTTGCCCGCGTTGCCGTTATCGCCTGTAGAGTTGAAGTTGACGAGGAAGAAGTTGAAACCCCAGAAGTACTCGGGATTGAGAATGTATTTCCCCGACAGCTGGGGGTTGTTTGACCCGGCAGCGGTATCGTTCGGCGCCGCGGCCGTGAGGTTATTGAAGGGAATGTAACCGACGTTTATCTGCCCAGCCAACAGCGCGTTGAATTCTGCCGCCGCCGTCGTAAAGGGCAGCTCCACGAACTTCGACAGCCTTGGCTTCACGGATCCCGAGTAGGCCTTGTTCTGAACGAACACCGCCTTACCGGATGGGTCGAACGACGAGAGGTGCCACGGTCCGTCAACCACCTGCCAAAGCGGATTAGTCGCGAAGGTATCGATCGCGTTGCTGGATGCCGAGGGGTGGGCTGGGTCGTAGCCCGACTGCTTCGAGAGAAAGTCGAACACGGCCGCGCAGGCCTTGGCCGATGTGGACTGTGGGTTGCCTTTGGAATCGACCGTGACCGATTTGTACGAAGCCTCTGCACAACCTCCACTCCCGGGGTGAGCAGTTGTCGACGTGACATCCCATGCAAGCGGCATTGGGATCAGAAGGCCCAGTTGGTTGTAGGTGAACCACTCGGAGCTGTAGGTGCCATTGAGGGTGAAGGTCAGCTGCGAAGGACTGTTGACCGTGACATTGACGACATTGTCCGGAATGTATCCGGGGACGTAGGCGCAAAAGTCCGTCTTCTCTACTTTGAACATGTTCATCCAGAACAAGAGGTCTTGCGCTGTGACTGTTTCGCCATCGGACCACTTGTATGGCTTCATGTCGACAGTGACAGTGCGACCGCTGTACGTCGGCGGCTTTGCAAGTGACAGCGTCGGGTTGAATGTGGGTGCCACTCCCTCCTCTGGTCCTCCGAACCAGTAGAGCGGCCGATACATGAAATCTTGCAGTTGGGTGATGCTTTGAGGAAGCTGACCGCAGTTGTCGAACGGAAAGATGTAGTTTGGCGGACTTCCTACAACCTCAGCCCATGAAGCTGTGCCGCCACTGAGGATCCGCGAGGCGGCCACCGACGAGGAGGTCGTCGACTTGGCGGCGCCGACGCTCGAAGTGCAGGCGGCGACAAGTAGGCCCACGCAGATGAGGACTAGTGCGACAGTGACGTTTGGGCGCAGCCTGATAGATCGTCCCATGATGTTGATCTCTCCTGCGGTTAAGTGAGGTTGGATGGGTCAGAACTGCGTGGGTGCGCAGGACGTGCCTGTGCGCCGGACTGAGGGCCGTCGCCTCTCAGCTGATGCCCGCTCGGCGGCACGGCCGGCTGGGCGCCGACCTGCACGACCTGCATCGCGGTGTAGGAGTGAAGTCCTTCAAGTCCGTTCTCGACGCCGAGCCCGCTCCATTTCCAGCCGCCGAAGGGCTCAGCAGGGCTGATTCTCGGGTGGACGTTCACGCCGATCCTCCCGCACTGCAGGCGTTCGGCGACTCGAGTCGCTTCATCGACGTCGCTTCCCCAGACCGAGCCGCTCAAGCCGAAGTGAGTGGAGTTGGCGCTCGCAATGGCGTCTTCAAGGTCGTCGTAGGGAACGAGGGGTAGTACCGGGCCGAACTGTTCTTCGGCGACCACACGCATTGCGTCTCTCGCCTCGGCAATGATCGTGGGCTCGAAAAAGTTGCCCGGTCGCTCGAGTTGCTTCCCTCCTGCAGCTATTCGGCCACCATCTTCTACCGCTTCTTCGATGAGGTGCTTCACACGCTCAAGCTGAGCCAGGTTGTTGATCGGACCGAGTTGACTAGCCTCATCGGTTCCAGGTCCGACGCGGACGGACCTGGCGCACTCGGCGAGCACGTTAGCCAACTCGGTGTGACGCCCCCGGGGCACGTAGACGCGCTTGACCGCGGAGCAGACCTGCCCACAGTTACGAAAGGCGCTCCAGAACAGCTGATCCGTGAGGCCTGCAACATCAGCATCGGCGAGAATGATCGCCGGATCGTTGCCCCCAAGCTCCAGCGTCAGCCGTTTGAGATCAGGAACGGCGGCCTCGGCCACCCGCTTGCCCGTGGTCACCGATCCGGTGAAGCTCACCTTGTTCGGGATCGGGTGTCTCGTCATGAGGGCGCCGAGAGCGTCGTCCCCACTTACGACATTTAGAACGCCGGGGGGCAGAACCGGGCGGAGTAGCTCGCCCATCCTCAGGGTCCCGAGTGGCGTGAACGGAGAGGGCTTCAACACGACCGTGTTCCCCGCCCGGAGCGCGGGAGCGAGCTTCCAGACGGCGAGCATGAGCGGCGAGTTCCACGGCGTGATGGCGGCCACAACGCCCAGGGGGCGCCGGCGGATCAAAAGGCATTCCGACCCTTCGGCGACCGCCTCGCCAGGCACTTCCAGGCTCGCGTAGTACCGAAGCCATGTGATGGCACGTTGGACTTCGGCCCTTGCGTCGAAGAGCGGCTTTCCCTGTTCGAGCGTGGTCAAAAGCGCGAGCTCGCAGGTCGATGCCTCGATGGTGTCTGCCATTTGGAGGAGCGATTCACGGCGCGCTCCTTCGTGCTCGGACCAATCAGCGAACGCCAGCGCGGCGGCCGCCATGGCGTCGTCGAGTTGCGCGGCAGAGCAATTGGGCGCACGGCCGCAGACCTCGTTGCTCGCTGGGTTGAGGACCTCGATGCCTGAGCCTGAGCCGTCGGAAGCGAGCTCCCCTCCGATAGTCATCTTGAAGTCGAGCAGCTCGGCGGCGGTGGGTTGCGCCGAGGAAGTACCCATCCGGCGAAGTATAGAAACAGTTCTGTGCTCCGGCAACTGCGGCGTCCTCGATTCCTCAGGCCGGAATATGCGGCGGCCGACCGCAGATGAGCGGCGAAGCATCAATGCGCCGTGTGCGGCTCGTAGAGACGCTGACCAGCACCTGGGGCGTCAGCGGCCAGCGCCGCATCGCGAGCGGGGGTGGCGCCGAGACACAGTTGCGTTTCGTTCTCCGGCAGAAAGCTTGTTAGTGTCGCACTGTCCGGAACGTGGTCATGGTGACGAACGCAGATGAGAGGCCAGCAGAATGGCACAGGGCCGTGATCGACGCCGAGAGCGCACCGTCAGCTCGGTCGACAACGCTCTCGTGCTACTGCTCGCCTTCAAGGATCGACCTTCGATCGCCGTAAAGGAGGGAGCCGAGCTGCTTGGTGTCGCCCCATCGACTGCTCATCGATTGCTTGCCACTCTGCACAGCCACGGGTTCGTGACACAGGAGCCGGGGACTCGTCGATATCGTGCCGGTTCCGCATTGCTCGACGTCGCTCTTGGCGCTCTTGGGAGTCTCGACGTGCTGCGCGCCGCGCGCCCTCATCTCGAGCAGTTACGCGATGAGGTGCGCGAAACGGTAAACCTCATTCTGCTCGACGGCTCCCACATCAGGTTCATCGACTCGATCGAGGGTCCTGAGTTGGTGCGCGTGAGCAACCGGACAGGAACAGTTCTACCGGCCCATTGCACGGCTGGGGGCAAGATACTCCTCGCTGGCCTCTCGAGCACCCAGCTGCGTCTCCTCTACCCAATGCGTCGACTATCGGGGCTTACGCCTCGATCAACTACGGAGCGTTCGGCCTTGTTCCGGGAGCTGGAAGAGATCCGGCTGCAAGGGTATGCAACGAACTTCGAAGAAAGTATGGTCGGGGTATCGGCTGTGGCTGTTCCGATCATGGACCCGCGCGGCCGGATGGTCGCGTCAATCGGAATCTCCGCTCCTTCCGCTCGGATCGACGACGAACGTGTACGTTCCATCGTGGCTGCCGGTCGCCGGAGCGCCGCGACCGTCACCGTCGCTCTTCGGGACCCTGGCAAGCGGTGACCGGCCCCAATTTGCCCAAGTCCCAGCGGCAATGCTTCGTGATCACGATGGTACCTTCGGCCGTCTCACGGGTGTCTCGCGTCCGGAACCGCTGACGAGATGATTGACCTTCGCAGCGACACCAAGACCCGACCTACTGATGCGATGCGACAGGCCATCGCCACTGCCGACGTTGGTGACGAGCAGGCTGGCGAGGACCCGACGGTGTCCGCTCTCGAGGATCGCGTCGCAGCGCTGCTGGGTCAGGAGGCTTCGGTCTTCCTACCGTCGGGCACAATGTGCAACGCAATCGCGTTTCGACTTCACGTCCGCCCCGGCGGCGACGAGGTCATCCTCGACCGAAGTTCGCACCCTGTTCGTCACGAGGCCGGCGGGCCTGCGGCGCTTTCGGGGGCGCTGCTCTACCCGCTCGATTCGGCAGGCGGGATCTTCGGGCCTAACGACGTGCTCGGGGCGTTGCGGCCTGTCGGCAGCCGTCAGGCACCGCGGTCAAGGATGGTCTCCATCGAACAGACGACCGGTGCGGGGCGCGTTTGGCCCTTAGCGACCATACGGGCCGTGATCAACCTGGCTCGAGATCATCAGCTCCGGGTTCACATCGACGGTGCCCGCCTGTTCAATGCTTCGGTTGCCGCGGGAGTGCCTGTGTCGGAATATGGGGCGGAAGTCGACACTATATGGGTCGACTTCTCGAAAGGTCTGGGCGCTCCGGTCGGAGCGGCACTTGCTGGGTCGGCGGAAACGATCGCCGAAGCCCGCCGGTACAAGCAGATGTTTGGGGGGGCAATGCGACAGGCGGGAATTCTCGCGGCTGCAGCCATTTATGCCCTCGATCATCACCTTGATCGACTCGTCGAGGATCACGACAATGCCCGCACGCTGGCGAACGGCCTCGCGGCGCTTCCCGGAGTGGGTATCGATTCGAACCTGGTCGAGACGAACATCGTCCTCTTCACACTCGCGGACGCCACAGCGTTCTGCGAGGCGCTTGCATCAAAGGGTGTTCTCATGGGAGTTGCCGGCGAGAACCGCGTCCGCGCCGTGACCCATCTCGACGTCAGCGCTGCTCGGATCGAGCAGGCTCTCGAGGTAGCTGCGAGCTTGCTCCAGTGAGAAAGCTGGCTTCGACAGCGATTGCGTCTATCGCCGCTCGGGAACACCTTGGGCAGGCCGGGCTCGTCGGGCAACGCTGACTGAGGTTGCCGGCGGCCGCTGAGCGGTCCCCTGGGCGCGAAGAGGTCGTGTCCCAGGCGTCGAGCCGCGCCGGGCGCCCGCAGGGGCGTGTCCTCCTCAGTTGGCGTCAGCATCCAGCAGGTATACGCGAGTGGCGTACGTCTCAAGCGCCGCCTCGCACTCCTTTATCAGTTGCTCAGCGTCATTCCGGCCGTGAGCCCCGAAGACGTCGCGGGCGCGGACCTTGGACAGCCACTTCTGGAGCTTGACGAGATCCACTTCGTTCTCCTCGAGCTCTGCGAAGGTGAAGTGCTCGGCTTGATGTTCCTTGTCGATCTGTCGCAGGAAGTCCTGGCACTTGTCCACGATCTCGTCGTACTCGTCAGTCCGTGCCGCTTCGAACGCCTCGGTCGCGTCGGCCTCGCCGGCGAGGGCCGCGCAGCGAAAGAGTATGGAAGAGCCGGACATGTCGAGGATGTCTCGGTGGAGCTTTCGAAGGGCACGTTCGGAGGCGACGTCGTATGGCATGGCGGCTGTGCCGGCCTGGATATAGATGGCGCCGAGAGACTTGAGCCGCCGCCAAACGGCGGCTCGCAGTCTTGAGGGCTCGGAGGGTATGCGGTACACGAGGACGAGCCAGGGCCGACCTGGAGGGGCCTCGGCCTGTGCCTGTCCGGCCACGGTGAGGAGCTCAGCGTCCTCGGTTGGGGACTCCGCCTCCTCGGTAGGGAGTTGTACAGGCTCCTCGCTCGTCGTCGGCATCCGAAGTAAGTGTGTCAGTTCTGCGCCTCTCGATGACGACCTGTTGCGTGCGTGCTACCGTTACACCGTTAAGCTAACTGCTGTTACAATGAGGTCCCAGGGTCCTGTCAGTTGTAGGTCAGCGCCCCCGGTCGTGCGCAAGTCTCTGAGGGGTGTCGAGAGGATGGTCAGATGAGCGCGGGTTTCTTATTCGTCGCCGTATTCCTGGCATGTACGGTCGAAGCGGTCGAGGCGTTGACGATCGTCCTCGCCGTCGGCCTTACCAGGGGATGGCGAGCGCCAGCTTACGGAGTCGGGAGCGCCCTGCTCGTGCTCGCCGTCGCCGTCGCAGCGCTTGGCCCCGCCCTCAAGCTCATCCCGCTCCACACGATCCAGCTTGTCGTGGGCGGGCTGCTGCTGGTCTTCGGTCTCCAGTGGCTGCGCAAGGCGATGCTGCGGGCGGCCGGCATCAAGGCGAAGCACGACGAAGCCGCGATCTACCAAAAAGAGGTCGAGAAGGCCTCAGGCGTCTCGGCCCGAGCCGGCGCGTTCGACTCGTACTCGTTCAGGATCGCGTTCATGGGGGTGCTGCTCGAAGGGCTCGAGGTCGTCTTCATCGTGCTCACCTTCGGGACAACTCAGGGGGACATCCCCCTGGCCGCTGTCGCTGCCGCAGCAGCAATAAGCGTGATCGTGGCACTCGGGGTGGCGGTGCGGGTTCCGCTCTCCAAGGTCCCCGAGAACACACTGAAGTACGTCGTGGGGCTGCTTCTCACGACTTTCGGCCTGTTCTGGGGTGGTGAGGGCGCCGGCGCCAAGTGGCCCGCGAGCGACGCCTCGATCCTCGTGGTGCTGGCGATCCTCGCCGTCGTCTCAGCTGGAGTCGTCCAGCTTCTCCGGCGGGGTCAGCGGGCGCCATCCTCGGCCGCTGCCGGCTCGGGCCTTGCTTCGGAGTTGACCCAATCATGATTGCCAAATGGACCCGCGCTTTTGCTCTGTTCTGGTACGACTTCGTGGTCGGCGACGACTGGCGGCTGGCGATCGGCGTAATCCTCGCCCTTGGGCTCACGGCGCTGCTCGCTCACGACACCTCGATCGCCGCATGGTGGGTGTCTCCGCTCATCGTCATCGCCGTGCTGATGGGATCGACACTCCTGGCAGGACGCAAGGCGCGGAAGGCCTAGAGATCCCAGGCGGCGCTGACGCCGACCGTTTCGTTCGGCCGCCCGCGGCGCCGAGGATGCTCCGCAGGTGCGCCGCGTTCTCTTCCCACGGTTCATCGTGTCTATCCAGAACTCGACCGGCAATGACCATGGTCGCCGCAGAGGAACTCATACCGCGAAGGAGGAGACGAACTAGCCGAAAACCGCCCCGCAGCTCATGTTGACGGCAACCCCGGTGACGGCCGCCGCCGCATCGGAGGCCAGGTAGACAGCCGTCCCGGCCAACTCGGTCAGTCGAGGCAGGCGGCCGAGAATGGTGTCCCTGACCAGTTCGGGCACATCGTCGTCGGTGACGCCGATCGTCTCCGGGTTGAGGTTGGTCCTGATCCCGACCACCCGGACCCCCTTCCGGCCCACCTCGCCGGCGAGACTCCGCGTGAGCGCTTCGATTGCCGCGCAAGCAGGGCTGAAGCCTCCCATCTCGTGTCGCCACTCCTTGGCGGAAGTGGCCGAGAGGAGGATTATCACCCCCGAGCCACGCTCCATCATGTGACGGGCGGCCGCCGTGGCGGTGATGAAGTGCGTCCGGCAGAGGCCGTCGATCGGGCCGATGAAGTCCTCGATCGGCATATCGACCAGCGGAACGTTCTGCTCGACGTCGACCGCTACGGCGTTGAAGGAGATGTCGATGCCTCCGGCCGAGGCGTCTACGGACCTGGCGTGGGCGTCCACCGCCGCCCGATCGAGTGCGTCGACCACGGCTGTCTCGGCCACGCCGCCCGCAGTGCGGATCTCCTCGGCTGCGGCATCGAGCGTGGCCTTGGTGCGGCCGACGAGGTGGACGTGCGCACCCTCGCGGGAGAAAGTACGGGCCACCACGCTGCCGATCGTGCCGGCGGCCCCGTAGACGACGGCGGTCTTGCCCTCGAGCCGCATCGCCTACTCCTCCTCGCCGCCGATCTCCTGGGCGACCTCCCACACGTGGCCGCCCGGATCGCTGAAGATGGCGGTCCGCATCCCCCAGGGCCGGTCGATCGGGCCGTTGAGAAGTGGGACGCCCTTCGACTCGAGCTCGGCGCACACCGCGTCCATGTCGTCGACGAAGATGCTGAGCTGGGCTCGGACGCCGGCGTGGCGGGGAGCCACCGGCACCGGTTCGATCATCGAGGCCACGGCCGGCTCCTCGAGCAGATTGACGATCAGGTCCCCGAATCTGAACGCCGCCGAGACATTGTCGGAGAAAGCGAGCGGCTGCGCGAACACCTCCTCGTAGAAGGCTCTGGCGGCGGCGATGTCCTCCACGACGAGGGTGATCGCCCCGACACCCTCGAGGGAATTGGCCATCACACTCCCTCCCACTGTCTCGCGGCTCGGTCGCACCGCCACGAACCTCGGCGGCTCCCGCCCGACACCGGCGCGGTCGCCCACAGCCGGGACACCGGTGCGTACGTCATGCAGGTACGACGTTACGCGGACCGCGAACTCATCGCGAATGGCAAACGGAGCCGGCGACGACCGGTTCCTCGGGCTGGGACACGCTTGTTAGGGAGCTGCGGTCCGCCGCGACGCGGCGGACATGCGGCGCAGACCGAACGTGGCATGTGAGCGGCCAGCGCCGGTTACCGGGGAGAGTAGGACGGCCGCCAGTCCTGGCCGCGCCCGGCCGGGGTCAGGTCGAGCAGGTTCCAAAGCGGCCAGATGAGATCCACGTGACGCGTGTCCTGCCCGGCGACCGAGGTGCTCTGCTCGGTCGCGTAGAAGTGCCGGACCTCCCCGTTGGTCAGGGTGAGGACGTTCATCCGGGAGAGCTGCTCGCCGCCCGAGTTCTCGCCGTGATAGTCGTGGTTGTATGTGGTGCCCGCGCTGGAGACGAGCGGCACGTGCACCCATCCGCGCCCGCGGGCGAAGGCGCGGATCCGGCCGATCGGCGACGAGGCAACGACGGCGAATCCTGCTCGCTGGGCGATGTCGGGCGCCGCTCCGTCCAGGGAGTCAACGACCGACGTGCACATCGGGCACGGCCGGTCCATCTGCGGGCCGTACATCAGGCTGTACAGCAGCAGCGTGTCGTGCTCACCGAAGAGCTCGGAGAGCCGCGCCGTCCGCTCGGGCTCGTCGACGCTGAGGTCAGCCGGGCCTGCCGTGAAGGCGTAGTCGGTCGGTACCAGGCCACCCGGCGGCAGACTGCGCCGGAGCGCCGCGACCTCCTCGATCCTGCGGGTGAGTTCGCTCTCTGCCTGCGTGAGCGTGTCTCGGGCCGCGCGGTACTCCGGCGACTCGCCGGGAAACTGGACGACGTCCATGGCTTGCTCCCTTCTCATCGGGCTGGCCGCAGGGTGCTGCCCTGCTCAGCGCGTTGCTTCAACAGTTCAAGTCGCTCGGTCCAGGTAGCGGCCAGGGTGGTCATCCACGAGGCGGTCTGCTCGAGCTCGTCCGGAATGACGGTGAAGAGCACTTCCTTGCCGACCCGGTGGCTGGCGACCAGCCTGGAGTCGCGCAGCATGGTCAGGTGCCGCGCGACTGCCTGCCGCGAGACGGGGAACTGCTCCGCCAGCGTCGTCGCGCTGCAGGTTGGCTGCCGCCCGAGGGCCTCGAGAAGCTGGCGGCGGGTCGGGTCGGCCAGCGCGGCCAGCACCCGGTCGACGCTCACGCTGCCTCGGCCCGCGCGGCAAGGGTGGCCATCTCCTCCTGCCAGCCGTCGGTATTGCTCTTCCAAGCCTCGTCGCGGACGTCCGCCGGCGCGTCGAGCGCCGCGAAGCCGCTCTCGACCACGATGACGCGCACCGCGTCGCCGGCTGGCTCGACCCGGAACTCGACCAGTGTCGTATTCCGGGGCGTCAGGTCGGCGCCTGGCGCCTGGCTTGCCCACCGGAACGCGGCATAGGTCTTCGCCTCGACCCGGACCACCTCGATTGGGAACCGGCCCCACTTTTTGCTCTCTCGCACGACCTGATGCCCGGGGGCATGATCGACTGGCGCGACGACCGTCGACGGGACCCACCAGCCGGGCTCGCTCACGAGTTCCCAGACGCGGTCCAGGGACGCGTTGATAGTGATTTCCTGCTCGATGCGGTCATTCATCGCCTGATCCGGTCCCTTCATGGCTCTTCCTCTGACATAGGTGCAACTCTAGCGTTGCACGTATGTCCGCGACGTGCAAATAACGACGGCCTTCGGCATGACCTCGTTCGAGGTGGCTGCAGAGGCTCGAGGGCACTGAACGCGAGTACACCGGCGTCATTACGACGAGCGCTCCGAAAACCTGCCGAATCGGTCGCGGGCCGGCCCGTTTGCCCCGGGATGGTGTTGGCGAACATTCTGTGCTGCCCCACTCCCGGCATTCGGAGCAGGCCAGCTACCGGCGCAGACTGAAGATTGGTCCTTTGGACTGGCAGGAGGACATACATGCGATTGCTCTTTCCCGAGCCGGTCGAGGCGGTCGATCCGGCGACGGTGTACGCCGATATGCCGCACAACGACCTTCGGCCCGCGGTCCGACTCAACATGATCGTGAGCGTCGACGGCGGCACATCGTGGAACGGTGTGTCCGGTGCGCTGGGGGGAGCCGCTGACAAGGCGTTGTTCAGCGTATTGCGCTCGCTCACCGACGTCGTGCTGGTCGCGTCGGCCACGATGCGGAGCGAGCACTACGGTCCCGCAATGCTCGCGCCAAAGATGCAGGATGCGCGCCAGGAACGCGGTCAGACACCAGTTCCGAGAATTGCTGTGGTGTCGCGCACCTGCCAGTTCGACTGGAGCGCTCCGTTTTTCACAGCTGCGACAGGGGGACCGATCGTGTTCACCGTGTCATCTGCGGCAGAGGACGATCGGGCCCGAGCCGCGGAAGTCGCCGAGGTGATCATCGCTGGCGAGGACGACGTCGATCTCACGCATGCAGTCGCTGAGCTCGGCTCGCGCGGCGCGACGAGTGTCCTGGCCGAAGGTGGCCCGACACTGAACGGTGAACTCGCTCGCGCTGGCCTCCTGGACGAACTCTGCGTCACACTGTCTCCGTTGCTCGCGAGCGGCGATGCCAAGCGCATCATTGCAGGATCGACCCTCGACGTCCTCGAGCCGCTCGGCCTGTGCTCGATCTGCGAAGAAGACGACTATTTGTTCTTGCGGTATCGACCGCGATGACCTTCCGGCCGCGATTGAGAGTGCTGTCTAGAAAGTCGACCGTGCACTGGTAGAGCTATCCACCAAGTGCCGACCGGCGTCACCTGCGATCTCGAAGGGTTCACGTGACAGGTGGCGGGACACCCTCGGTGCTCGCGGCGAGCGCCTCATCCCAGCCGCAGACGGCGCATGCATGACGGATTACCGAGCGACCGAAGTCGAGTGCAGCCCGGTGCGGTTCGGTCTCGGCTCGGACGTCTTCCCAGTCGAGGAGGTATTCGCGCATCTCGGGGTCCCATCGGGCACTCGGAGGCGAAAGCGTGGCCTGATCGACCCCTTCGGGCACCGGAAAGGCGAAGCCGAAGAAGGCGGCATGTGGATAGCGGGCATCTCCCGGCCACCAGCCGATCTCGATCTGCTGGGCGTTCGCGGAGTTGCGCGTGATGAAGTCTGTTGAGGGCGGATCGACCGAGAGCCCGGAAAAGAGGCCCACGGCGAGGTCGAACGTTCCCCACCAGGCGTTCACGGGAGTCGAGCGTCCGCTGTAGGGCGCACGTAGTTGCGACAGCACGAGCGCCGCTTGGGTCGCGGCGGCGAAATATGTCTCCACATGCCCGGCGTCGTAGGTGGCGTGCACTTCGTCCTCGTCGAGTGGGGTGGACCAAGGGGTCTCTTGTGGTGTCGGGTCGATCTCCACCAGTCCGCCGAGGTCAGCCACGCTCGAGAGCACCTCGCGTGTGACGGCGCCGACAGGTCGATCTGGCGCGAGTGGCACGCGGCGGGCCCGACCATCGTTGTGCTCGACCACCGCGTCGTGTGAATGGAGGTCGAGCGCGACGACGAGAGCGCCCGAGCCATCTGGTGCCGGCAGGGGGAGCGTCTCCCAGCCGCGGGCGCTCAGACGCAGGGCGGCGTGTTGGAGCTGGCGCTCAGGCGGGGCAAGCCGCCCGGCGAGCTTTCCGAGGACTTGGGTGTGGGCGTGAAGCGTGTCGCACGTCGCGCTCCATGCCTCGTACGGGATTGCGGGCCACCGTGTGGACATCAGCGCCGACGTTACCGGCGCTTCTTCGGCGAGGGACATCGAACGGCTCTATCAGCCGGCGGTACGGGCGGGAGCGTCGGTGGCGGCGGGCAAGTCACGCACGCGAGGCATGACTCGCGTTCCGTAGAGCTCGATGGCAGTCATCACGGAGCGATGCGCGGACCGCGACCGGGCGACGACGTGGGAAACCCGATTAGCCCAGTACGACGCGGTTTGCGACTGGGGAATCCCGGACCACGCGCTCCTCCAGAGACTGAGCGCTGTCGGCGCACCGGTGTTCGTGGCCAACGGCGACAGCGATCCGATGATCCTGCCCCGCTACTCCTACTTACTCGGGGGCCTCATTCCGCAAGTCCGCGTCAAGATCTACCTGGGCTCGGCTCATGGCTTTCTCTTCCAGCATCACGCGAGCTTCGCGGCCGACGTTGACGCCTTCCTGGACGACACCGGTCACTGAACGACCTGCGCGTGCTGGAGCCGCGCCCCGGCCATCGACACGACGAGCTACGCCCCAGGAACACCAGATCGCCGATCTGGCAGCGGCAGGGCTCACCAACCGCCAGATCGGCCAGCGACTATTCCTGTCACATCGGACAGTAGGAAGCCACCTCCGCAGGCTCACCCAGTTGCATTGACGAAGCTATATAGATACGTCTATATTGTGTCATGTGAGTGGAGGTCGCAAGACCCTCGGAGAGGTCCTGTTCGCGGTGGGCACGCTCGGTATCCGCCAGCGCCAGCGCGAACTGAGTCTGACAGCGCTCTCGACGCTCTCGACCATCGAGCGAACCGGCGCCCGCCGGCTGACGGACCTGGCCATCAGCGAGGGGGTGGCGCAGCCATCCATGTCCGTCCTCGTGAGCCAGCTCGAGAGGCTCGGGATGGCGGAACGGCAGGCCGATGCCGAAGACGGGCGTGTCGTGCGCGTCGCCATCACGCCGGCGGGGCAGGAGTACCTGGACACGGTTCGCCGAGGCGGGGCTGCTGTGTTCGAGGTCGTGATCGACAAGCTCGAGGCGAGCGAATCGGCCTTGCTGGCCTCGGCGCTCCCGGTATTTCGGCGGATGCTCGAGCTCACCGACTCCGAAGATGATTCAGGAAGGAGGACGACATGACTGCTGCAACGATCCCTGAGGGTGGAGTCCAGCCTGAGCCGGATGCGCAGCGTGAGGGGCGCACGATCCTGGTCGTCGGAGTGGACGGCTCACTTCCGAGCTGGGACGCCTTCGCGTGGGCGGCGGGTGAGGCACGGCGGAGCTGCGGCCGCGTGATCGCCGTCTTCGCGACACCACTGGTGAACCTCGAGGGCGCGATAGGGGTGACGGGGCCTGTCGACTACGGCGCCGTTGAACAGGCAAGAGACGAGATGACCGACGAGCTCGCGGCCGAAGTCGGAAAGCGTGCAGGAGAGCTGGGCGTCGAGGTGAGTTTCGCTCGGGAGTACGGCGATTCGGTACAAGCGCTCACCCGAATCGCCCACACTGCTGGTGCCGATCTCATCGTCGTAGGCCGGTCAAAGAAGACGCTGCATCACCTAGCCGGCGCGGTCGGCCGGCGCCTCGTGCTCAACAGAGATTCGCCCGTCATCGTCGTGGTGCCCTGAGGAGGCAGGCCCGCCGAAGCGGTGGGTCAGCGATCGCGGTACCTTGCCCCAGCTCAGCGGGAACGGGTAGGCGTGCGCCTGCCTGATATTCCTGGCCCTTTCCCCACCGGCGCGACAGTTCTGCCAGCCAGGACGCGACGGTCGGGTTAACCCCCGCCGGAAGATGCCGGGTAGCGCCATAGCGGGGGCGCCCCTCGGTGTCGACAATGAGCTCCGTGATCTCGGTGAACTCATTGACCAAGCAGTTCGGCAACGCGAGAGCGGTCTCGAATCTGAGCTTCGAGGTGGTCCCAGGTGTCGTCACCGGCTTCCTGGGGCCGAACGGCTCGGGCAAGTCGACGACCATGCGGATGATCATGGGCCTCGACACGCCGACTTCGGGAACGGCCCTCGTCAACGGAAAGCCGTACACAGAGCTCAACTGGCCGCTGCGAGAAGTCGGCGCGCTGTTGGACGCGAAGGCCTTCCACCCGGCGCGGACTGCGTACAGCCACCTCCGGTGCCTCGCCTACACCAACGACGTCCCCCTCGCCCGGGTCGAACAGGTCCTCGGGATCGTCGGACTGACCGAGGTCGGAACCAAGCGTGCCGGCAAGTTCTCGCTCGGAATGGGCCAGCGACTCGGCATTGCCGGGGCCCTCCTCGGCGACCCGGGAGTGCTGCTCTTCGACGAGCCTGTCAACGGGCTCGATCCCGAGGGCATCCGTTGGGTCCGGAACCTGCTGCGCAGCCTCGCGGCGGAGGGACGGTCCGTCTTCGTCTCGAGCCACCTGATAAGCGAGATGGCACTCACCGCCGACCGTCTGGTCGTGATCGGGCGGGGTGCCCTCATCGCCGACACGACCGTGCGCGATTTCACCGCGCTGAATGGTGGTGACGCCGTCCGGGTCGTTACGCCTGATGTCGAGTCGTTCGTGGCCGCGGTGCGCCGCGCCGGGGGAGAGGTGGACCTCGTTCCCGACGACTCTGTCGCCGTCCGAGGGATGACCTCCGCCGCCGTGGGCGAGCTGATCGCGCGCGAACGCCTCATCGTCCACGAGCTGACTCCGATGCGGGCCTCACTCGAGGACGCGTTCATGGAGCTCACCCGCGACGCCGTCGAGTACCGCTCGGGAGGGAGCACGGGAGCCGCCCTCGTCGGGAGCGGTGGGGAAGGAGAGCTGTGACCACGATCACCGTCTTGCCGGCACCCCGAAGTAGCCGATACGGGCTGCGACAGGCGTGCCGCGCCGAGTGGGCGAAGCTCTTCTCGATCCGCTCCACGTGGTGGACCTTGTTCGTCACGGTCGTCGGCACCCTCGTTGTGACGGCCCTCAGCACAGCCAGCGCCGCCCACCACCAGCCCGGCTGGTACCAAGGCTTCGACCCCACAAACCAGTCGATGTCGGGGCTCGCCATCGGTGCGCTCGCCATCGGGGTGCTCGGCGCCCTCGTCTTCACGAGCGAGTACGGATCGGGGACGATCCGTTCGTCGATGGCGGCGACGCCCCGCCGGCTCGAGTTCCTCCTGGCGAAGCTCCTCGTCGTCGGTGCTGTCGCGCTCGCCGTCGGCGAGGTGCTCACCTTCTCCTGCTTCGCGCTCGGCCACGCCATTCTAGGCTCGAGCCCCGTGCCCTCGTGGAGCCTCACCGACCCGGGTGTGCTCCGCTCCGTCGTCGGCTCGGGCGTTACGATCGGCCTCCTCGGGCTGATGGGCGCGGCGATCGGGGCGGCGGTCCGGCGCACCGCGGGCGCGATGGGGATCTACGTCGCGCTCCTCTTCCTCCTCCCGATCCTGCTCGCGAAGATGCCGGGGAACCTCGTCCGCTTCACCCCGCTTATCATCATCGCCAACTCGATCGCCGCCGTGGTCCGCCATACTGGATTCGTCTCCCCGGTGGTCGGGTTCGTGCTGTTGGCCTGCTACACAGTGGCGCTCATCCTCCTAGGGGTGGTCGTCGTCACCCGCCGTGACCCCTGATGGAGACCAAGGTGGGATCGGGCGGCGTTCGGGTGCAGTTGCGGGTGGGTGGCAAGGACCGCGTCCTCGCGCTCTCCGACCAGCAGATGGCGGCGATTCGGCGCTCGGCGCTCAGCTTTGCTCGCGAGCCGTTCACGCGACGGACCTACTCCGAGCTCGCGTACTTCGTCCTCGGCTGCCCGCTCGTCGCGTTCGGGATCGCTTTCTCGCTCCTCTTCCTCGGCGCGGGTGCGGCGCTCGCCGTCACCTTCGTGGGCGTCATCGTCATCGCCCTCGGTACTCGGGGAGCGCGCTGGTTCGGGAGCCTGCAACGCAGCCTGGCGCGCCACCTCCTCGCCGAGGACATCGAGGATCCGGATCCCTTCGTCGCTCGCCGCGGCCTCTTCGCCTGGCTGCAGGCGGCGATCCGGGACAAGGTCGGCTGGAAGGCGATCGGGTACCTCGCCGCGAAGACCCTCTGGACGCTCTTCAACGTGTGGTTCGCGATCAGCCTCTGGTGGGATGCCGTCGCGTGCCTCGGCTATCCGCTTTTCGAGCGGGGCGACACGCAGCCGGCGATCTACGGCGTCACCTCCAACGTGTTCCACCCCGGGTTCTTCTCGGTTGGGAGCCACGGCGTGATCCACGGCGCGTTCATCATGGCCACCGGCGTCGCGCTGTTCTTCTTCGCTCCGTGGCCGATGCGGCTTGCCGTCTATGTCGATCGCAGGCTCATCCACTGGCTGCTCGGCCCCGACGCGGTCGCCGCTCGGATGCGCAACCTCGAAGCCGCGAGGGCAAGCACTCTCGATGCGTCGGCCGCACTCCTTCGCCGCATCGAGCGCGACCTCCACGACGGGACCCAGGCGCAGCTGGTCGCGCTGGCGATGCGACTCGGAGAGGCCAAGGAGCGACTCGAGGCGTACCCGGCTGCTGAGCTGGCGCCGGTTCGCCAATTGCTCGACGAGGCCCACCGAGGCGCCAAGGAGGCGATCGTCGAGCTCCGCGACCTAGCTCGGGGGATCCACCCGCCAGCGCTCGACGTCGGCCTCGAAGGTGCGCTCTCGACGCTGGCAGCACGGAGCACCCTGCCGACCGAGCTCGCCGTCTCGATCACGGACCGACCCACTCCGGCGATCGAGTCGATCGCCTACTTCTGTGTCGCAGAACTCCTCGCCAACGTCGCTCAGCACGCCCAGGCGAGACGGGCGACCGTCACCTGTACACAGACTGGCACCTGGCTTCGCCTCGTCGTGCGCGACGACGGATGCGGCGGAGCTGTGATCCGAACCGGCTCGCGCTCGAGCGGACTGTCGGGGCTGGCTGAACGGGTCCGGGCAGTCGACGGTCGTCTCGACGTGACGAGCCCGCCCGGCGGCCCCACCGTCGTCACCGTCGACCTCCCGTTGCACGCGTAAATGTCCGACACGATCCGGGTCGCGATCGCCGAAGACTCCGCCATCCTGCGCGACGGACTCGCACAGCTGCTGGCGGGCCGAGGCTTCGACGTCACCGACGCCGTCGGGGACCCAGAGGCGCTCCGCGGCGCGGTCCGCCGCGCGATGCCCGACGTCGCGGTGATCGATATCCGGATGCCCCCGACCTTCACCGACGAGGGGCTGCGCCTCGCGATCGAGCTGCGCCGTGAGCATGCGCAGCTCGGCATCCTCCTGTTCTCCCAGTACATCGAGACGCGCTACGCCGCCGACCTGCTCGCCGACGGTGCCGCTGGCATCGGCTACCTACTGAAGGATCGGGTGGCCGACGTCAGCGACTTCGTCGAGGCCCTCGTTCGTGTTGCCTCGGGCGGGACCGCCCTCGACCCGGAGGTCGTTACCCAGTTGATGGCCACGAGCCGTCGCCGTGGCTCGCTCTCAGGTATGTCGGGGCGAGAGCGAGAGGTGCTGGCGCTGATGGCCGAGGGTCGGAGCAATGCCGCCATCGCGACGACGCTCGTCATCTCCGAGGGCGCGGTGGAAAAGCACGTGACGAGTATCTTCACCAAGCTCAATCTGCCGGTGTCACAGCTCGACCACCGTCGCGTCCTCGCGGTGCTGCATTTCCTCGACTCCTGAGCGTTTAGCTGCCCTCGGAGGCCTCGAAGCCCAAGACGCATCTCGTGTCATCGAGTTCGGAGCACGCCCTAATCGCCTGATTAAGCGTCCCGGCGAACGAGAAGCAGGCCGCCGATGACGAGTGCCGCTACCGCGTAGCCGCAGAGAATAAGGAGGCCAATCCACGGCGAGAACGTCCCAGGGAATCCGTGATTGGAGATCATGTCCGCACCGATGCGGTCCGGAAGGTAGCGCCGCACGTCGAACTCGATCGATGACGGCAGCGCTTGGACGATCAATGGCAGCACGAGAAGGATCCCAACGAATGCGCTGATCGCCCCCGCAGTGTGCCGGATGATCGTCGCCAGTCCGAGCGAGAAGAGCCCGAGCACGCAGATGTACAGACCGCTGCCCGCTACCGCACGGAGTGCGCCGGGACTGGCGAGCGTGGCATGCGTCGCCGGCGCGGTGAGGAGTGCCTGGCCGAGAAAGAACGCCAGGAACGCCACGACCTCGGCGACGACGAGCGCAACCACGCCGAACACCGCGACCTTGGCAACGAGCACGAGGGGCCGTCGTGGCGCAGCGGCGAGAGTTGCTCGAATCGTGCCGGTGCCGTACTCGCCGCTCATGACGAGCACGCCGAGGACGCCGATGGCGAACTGACCGATGAACACGCCGATGAGGCTCGTGCTGATCGGGTCGAAGCCCGCTCGGTTGCCGGGCGAAGTCGTCAACCAGTGCGCACGGGTCTCCGCGGTCGCGATCGCACTGACGCCGATGCCGAGCAAGATGGTGACGCCGAGCGTCCACATCGTCGATCGGACGGTGCGCAGCTTCGTCCACTCGGATTTCAGCAATCCGGAGATGCCGTAGCGACCTCGCGGCAGTTCCTTGCGGGATGGGATCATCGCCTGTTCGGACCGATTACCGTTCTGCAGAACAGGGGTCCGCACGGCGTCGACGGCGGGGCTGACGCCGAGCTCGCCGACCCTCGCCGCGACTGGCTCCTCGTGGACCCGCGCAGTGACGGGCGTGTCATCGAGAGGCCGCCGCGCACTTCGACGGCGCGCAGCGAGTATGAGGCCAACGGCGATGGCGGCGACGATGACGACGAGAACGAGAAGTCTCGCCCCGTGGTGGCCTCTCAGGACATGGTGGCCTAGCGCTGCGAGCATCCCGGACGTCGCGATCACGCTCCTCCTCCCGTGGGAGCAAACAATCCGGTGGTCGGTGCACCGTGATACTCGATGCTGTCTTCGGTCAGCTCCATGAAGGCCTCCTCGAGTGACGCCGACTGGGGCGCCAGTTCGTGAAGGACGACTGGGATGCTCGCCGCGAGCTCGCCAACCGCGATCTCGTCGGCACCGCGCACCGACAGCGAGCCATCCTCCTCGAGAACCGTCGTTGCACCCTTGTCCTCGAGAGCCGTCTTCAGCTTCTGAATTTCAGGCGAGCGGACGCGGACGAATCGCTGGGAGCTCTGGGCAATGAGCTCGTCGGTGGGGATCTGTGCGATCAGGCGGCCCTTTCCGATGATCACGACTTCGTCGGCGGTGAGCGCCATCTCGCTCATCAGGTGGCTCGAGACGAAGACCGTCCGGCCCTCGCGGGCCAAGCCCTTCAAAAGATTGCGAACCCAGCGGATGCCGTCCGGATCGAGGCCGTTCACTGGCTCGTCGAACAAGAGCACCTCTGGGTCACCGAGGAGCGCCGCGGCCATGCCGAGCCGTTGGCCCATGCCGAGGGAGAACTTGCCCGCGCGCTGTCTCGCGACGGAGGCGAGCCCAACTATCTCGAGCACCTCGTCGACTCGGCGCAGCGACAGGTGGTTGGTCTCGGCGAGCATCCGCAGATGTGCGCGGGCGCTACGGCCGGGATGGATCGCCTTCGCCTCCAACAGCGCGCCGACCTCGTGGAGTGGCCAGGGAAGGTCGTGGTAGTGCTTCCCATTCACCGTGACATCGCCGGCGTTTGGCGCGTCGAGGCCCATGATCATTCGCATCGTCGTCGACTTGCCTGACCCGTTTGGGCCGAGGAAGCCGGTCACCACTCCCGGGCGGACGTCGAAGCTCAGCTGAGCGACTGCTATTTTCGATCCGTAGTGCTTCGTCAGGCCGCGTGCAGCGATCATGGTCGAGGTCCGTTCATCGTTCGCATGCTCTCTTCTCTCTCCTCCATAGCTTGAGCCGCGTCAGCGCCTTGATTACAGCTCCCGACGCTCGAAACTGACGAGCCCAGCGGCCAGGACGACGAGAAACCACACGCCGACCCACACGAGGTACGTCCAGGTCGGAGGCGCCTGGGCGAAGAACGGGTTTGCGCTCGACTGGGATGCTTCGGAAAGCCGTTCGGCGACGAACGAGTGCGGTTCAAGGTAGTAGATCGCGCCGTGCCACAGGCCGTCGGTCGGAAGGAGATACCTCGCGACTTGGCCGATCGTTCGTAGCGAGGCGATATTGAAGGCTGCCCCGAGCGATCCCACGACGCCGCCCAGCCAGGCTGCGCCGAACATTGCGATTGCGACGACACCGGTCGCAATCGCCGAAAGGCGCGTGCTCAGCAAAAGGGTGAGTGTGAGGAGGATCACGCCTTCTGCGAAGAGGAAGGCCGCGAAGACGAGAGGATTCGGGGGGACGAACCCGCTCACCCAGTCGACCACCCCCACCTCGAGACCGGATACGACCGCCGAGTACGCGAGGAGGACGGTGGCGAGTCCGAGCCACTTGCCCAAGAGGAGCTCGCTCCGCCGGATCGGCCGAGCGACGATCGCTTGCAGGACCCCGGATTCGACCTCTCCCGAGATCGCCGGAGAAGCCATTGCCGAGGCGCTCAGCGCGACGACGAAGCTGAACATGAACATGAACAAGATGAGGGCCTGAGGGATCGCCACGCTCACCTCGCCGGAGGTGATGCTGTGGTTGTGGCTCAGTCGATCGAATCCCCACGCGCTCAAGCCGACGAGCCCGATCGTGATCGCGGCGCACGCCGCCACGAGTCGCCGCCGGACGGCCTCGCGAAGCGTGAGCAGCGCAATCGTGATGATCGGGTTCATGGTTCGGCCAAGAGCTCGAGAAAGCGTTCCTCGAGGGTCTGGTGTTCGGGGATGACCGCGTCGATGAGCCCTCCTCGGGCGACGATTGCCGCGACGAGCTCGGGGATCTGACCTGGCTGGATCCTCTCGGCGAGGAGCCAATCGCCGTCGAGTACGAAGTGTGCGAGCCCGAGGTCGGTCCACCAACCGACCTCCAAGCCCGCTACCTTCAGCCGGACGCTCGAGGTACCGCCGAGGAGATCGGCGAGGGTGCCGGTCGCGATGGATCGTCCCCTGTCGATGACACAGACGCGGTCGCAGACATGCTCGGCCTCCTCGAGAAGGTGAGTGTTCAAAAAAACAGCAGCACCCCGATCGCGAACGCTGCGGATGATGGCGCGGACATCGTGGCGGCCGACGGGGTCGAGCGCGCTCGTCGGCTCGTCCAAGATGACGAGCTCCGGCTCGCCGAGCAGTGCAACGGCGAGACCGAGGCGTTGCTGCATGCCCTTCGAAAAGGTGCCCACTTTGTCGCCGCTTCGCTCGCCGAGTCCGACGGTTCGAAGCGAATCTGCGATCGCGCTCCGCATCGCGGCCTTCGGCAGCTGGAGCAGTCGCCAGTGCAGGGCGAGCACCTCGGTGGCGGTCAGCCAGCTCTGGAAACGAAAGAGCTCGGGCAAATAGCCGATCCTCCGCCGTGTCTCTCGATCACCCGCGGGCGCCCCGAGCACCATTGCTTCGCCGCCGGAGGGCCGGACGAGGCCGAGCAGGAGCTTGACAGCAGTGGTCTTCCCGGCACCGTTAGGTCCGAGGAAGCCGAAGACCTCGCCCCTGCCGACGGACATTGACAGACCGCGCAGTGCCGTCGTCCCGCGAAAATCCTTCCGAAGCTCGTTCGTGTACACGGCCGGTGACACCGGCGAGTCTGTTTTCGACTCGACGATCGCGGGCGCGGGACTGCCGGCCTCCCGATCGATGCCGATCGAGTCAGCCGATCTGCTGAGCGACACTCAGAAGGTCCTCCTTGCCGAGCAGGCCGGCCACCGCATGGATGGTTCCGCTGTGATCCTCCCAGATGGCACCCGACGCCGCGTTCGCCTTGTCAGTCAATGCGACGGCTGGTGACCCGTCGATCTTGACCGACTCCGAGCTCGCTCCTGGCGGCGTCGGAATGGGCAGGGTGGTTTGCAGGTTGCCGAGCAGACGGATCTCCTCGGCAAGATCGGCCGGGACGCCCGGTCGGACAAGGAGGAAATTCTCGATCTGGCTCGTCGTCGCTCCGGTCGATGTCGCGATCGGTTGTGCCACAGTGAGAATGCCGAGCGGGTCGATGCCCGTTCCGTCCGTCGTACCTGCATAGGACACGGCGAGCGCCGGACCGAGCGTCACGACGAGCGAGCTCCCTGAAAGGTCATGCCCGGCGCTCGAGCCGAAGGTGATCGTGGCGGTGACCTTCGACATGACGGCGTAGCGCGATACCGCTCCGACGCCGCTCGGGCGGGTCCTCGGCAGCGACACCGAGAGCCCGGTCGCGGCCTTGGCGTCCGCGAGCGATGACACCTGCTCGGGGCGTCCCGAGGACGTCCAGCTCAGCCTGCCGAACGGCAGCGTCTCAGAACCCGACGGCCCGGGAAAGCCGCCGAGCGACGTCCGGGTGTCGAGTCCCATCAGCTGGCTGAACTCTTGCAGGTCGGCCTTGCTCACCTGTACCGGTGCAATCTGCGTCGGAGCGAATACCGTGGTAAGCGTGGCTGCGGCGGCGACGCCGGCGAGCACGACGCCGACCGCAGCGACCGAGGCGCTGGTACTCATCGAGACGCCCATGAGCCGCCAACGGCGATGGCGTCCGACCCGAAGAGTTGGTCGGGGAGGAGCCGTCGTCGGGAGCGCCGACAGCAAGCGGCCGTAGGCGTGCTCGGTATCGGCGGGAACGGGCGCGTAAAAGAGCTGCCGTGCGGCGGCAGCGTCCTCGGCGGCCGTCTTCGAACGCGCCCGACAGCGCATGCAGCTCTCGAGATGGCGAGTGTCGCGGTCGGGCACGGCGAGCGGCTCGTCGATGAGCCGCCGCAGCGTGCCGTCAGGAACGTGTCGCACGATTGACCTCCTTGCGAAATCTGGCTTCTGCCCGGCGCAGCATGGTGCCGACCTGTCCGACTCGGACCTCCATCGCCTCGGCGATCTCCGCGTAGCTGAGCCCGCTGTGGCGAAGCGCGAGGACCGTCGCGGCGTGACGCGGGAGCCGGCCGAGCGCGGCTCGTACCTCACCCTCTTGTTCGCTCGCGACCACGAGCTCCTCGGGGCTGATCGACGTGAGAGCCTGTGGCGCGCGCGCTTGGCGATCGTGACGACGGCGGCTGCTGCGCAGCGCGTTCAAGCTCGCGTGGGTGGTCGCGACCTTGACCCACGCTCGGGCGTGGTCTGAGCTGTCGAGCTCGGGGAATCGCTGGTGTGCTGCGATCAGGACGTCCTGGGCCACGTCTTCGGCGAGCTGGGTGTCGCGGACGATGCCGTAAGAGATACGCAGGAGCACCGGATACTCCGCACGGAAGAACTCCTCGAAGCTGCTCGGTGTCGGCAGTGCTTCACCTCTCCTGTCAGGCATCAAGGTCAGAACCGCCCTCATCAATGCATAAGCACCGCCGGCCTCGGGTTTGTGACAGCCAAACGCCGATCAGTTACAGATTCTCCCGCGTGGCTTCGACCGGTGCCGGGCACCTGCGCTCTCGCGCGACGAACGTTCAGCCCGCAGAATACGACTCCTGGTTGTAGGACCACATTCCGACTCGGGTCACGTGCGGAACCGCGTCGGCTCCACGGTGGCCACTCGTGCCATGGGGCGCTCGCTGAGGGAGGCGAGCTCGGCTTCACCGAACGCGCGCACGTTCATTCTCCCGTCCGTTGGCCCAGGTGTTCCGAGCCACGACGTGTCGATCCGTACTACCCCGGCTCGTCCGGTCGGGTTGACGCGTCTCCCGGCGGGGGGCTACTGGCCGTTCCAGTTCTATGAGACGGCCCTTTTCGTCGTGCTCGCGCATGCGCTCGCCGGCATGCGGGGCGCTCTGTAGGCGAACGCCCCGGCGAGTGGCTCGATGACGTGCGACTCCGCCGCATCATCGAGGAGGACAGGGAGCTGCGCGAACGTCTGGCGAATGACCGTCGAGTACCTGGACCTGGTCGACTTCGACGGAGAACTTGAAGAACGTGCCGAGGCGGAGGGTGATTCGGTGCCGAGGGGTGGTACGTAGACGCGCCCGCCGGCAACCTCGGAGAAGGCCTCTCCGCACCACTAGTCGCTAGCTTACGTGAAAGGCGATCCTGGGTAATGGGCGTGGTCGTGGAGGTGTCGGTCGTGAGAAGCGAGAGCACGAAGATGGCGTGCCAGCGGTAAGCGTGCGCCACCTCGCCAAGTCCTACGGCGAGGTGGCAGCTGTGCGTGACGTGAGCTTCGAGGTGGAGCAGGGCGAGATCTTCGCCCTGCTCGGACCCAACGGGGCCGGCAAGACGACCACAGTCGAGATACTCGAGGGGTTCCGGGACCGCAGCGGCGGCGAGGTGGAGACTCTCGGGGTAGACCCGGCTCGGCGGGCCACTCAGCGCTGGCTACGCACCCGTATCGGTGTCGTCCTCCAGGAGCTGGCTGTGGAGCCGTACTACACGGTGCGCCAGGTGCTGAAAAGAAACGCGGGCTACTACCCAACACCGCGGCCGGTCGACGAAGTCATAGAGATGATCGGCCTCAAAGAGAAGGCAGACGATCGGGTCAAGAAGCTCTCAGGCGGACAGCAGCGCCGACTCGATGTCGGCCTTGGAGTTGTCGGCAACCCCGAGCTGCTCTTCCTGGACGAGCCCACTACCGGTCTCGACCCGTCGGGCCGGCGCGACTCGTGGGACCTGATCCGACGGCTGGCATCTGCTGGCACCACGGTGCTGCTCACCACGCACTACATGGACGAGGTCGAGGCACTGGCGGACCGGGTGGCCGTGCTCTCCAACGGGGAGATCGTGGCGAGTGGTACTCCGACGTCCATCGGCGGCCGGGACTCGGGTGCGGTCACGATCCGCTTCATGATGCCCGAAGGGGTCATCGAGTCCGACGTCCCGGCGGCGGTGACTTCAGTCGACGATGGCTTGGTGCAGGTCGTCACTGACGACGAGCTTCGTGTCTTGCACACCCTCACCGGTTGGGCTCTCGATCACGACCACGTCCTCATGGGGCTGGCCGTGGTGCGAGTCACCCTCGAGGACATCTACCTGAAGTTGACGCGAGACGCCCTCAACAGCGACGAGGTGCACGGACGATGAGCACGAGCGCTTCGGTGCCAACCACGGGCTCCTTCAACGGCGTCGATGACCTGAAGATGGTGGTGCGCCAGGTGCGCTTCGAGCAGCTGAGCTTCTGGCTGAATCCGCTCGGCGCCTTCTTCACTGTGGGTTTCTCGACAATCTTCCTGGTCATGCTCGGAGCCATCGCCGGCCATACAACGATCGGATCGGGGTACGGCAAGGTCAAGCTCGTGCAGTACTACTTGGGGGGCTTCCTCTCGTACGGCATCATGGCGGCCTGCTTCACGGTGCTGGCCCAGACCATCGTGAACCGTCGGGAGGTGGGGTTGCTGAAGCGCCTGCGACTCAGCCCGGTGCCGACGTGGGTACTGCTGTCCGCCATCTTCCTGAGCACCATTTTCATCGCCATCATCCAGATGGTGATCCTGCTGGCGGTGGGGCGCCTCGGCTTCGGGGACTACCTCCCCACCCACCCGTTGGCCTTCGTCCTTACCGTCGGGGTGGGGATGCTCAGCTTCACGGCGTTGGGGGTCGGGGTGAGCACCCTTGTCCCGAACGCAGACGCCGCGGGCCCGATGATCAGCATCGTCTTCTTCCTCTTGATCGCGTTCTCGGGGCTGTATTTCCCGATCAAGCCCGGTTCGACCCTGGCCAACATCTCGGGATACTTCCCGGTCCGCCACCTCATCACGGCGGTGCTGGCGTCGTTCAACCTGCCCCCTGGCGCCAACCCGTGGGCCTGGCACGACCTGGAGGTCATGGCCATCTGGGGCATCGTCGGCCTGTTCATCGCTACTCGCCGCTGGCAGTGGTCGCCGCGCCGGGGCTAGTGCCGAGGGATTGGAACGTACCTCGGTCGAAGTTCTCTCGGATAACGCTTGCGCATAAGGTCCGGAAGCGCGAGGTCGACGCACCTCGCCGAGCCCAGCACGCATGAGCGCGCTTTCGGACTCCCTCGCGGCCGGAGCCTGCGTAGCCTCTGATCATGTTGCGTCCTGGAAACTGGACCAGACCAGTGGGTGCGAGTCCCACCCGGGTAATCGCCGGAGAGCCCGGTAGCAGGCCCCGGTCCGTGGTCGAGAGGCCGCGGGCTGAGCGGGGTGTCAAAA